>Ga0164241_10000661_pt1 | contig 55701 bp, 46 predicted proteins | sample OricomyardsoilBY_FD_108780 | JGI IMG/M metagenome (GOLD analysis project Ga0164241, IMG submission 108780) | Backyard soil microbial communities from Emeryville, California, USA - Original compost - Back yard soil (BY) | ecosystem: Environmental > Terrestrial > Soil > Unclassified | place: USA... | reverse complement strand
GCTCGTCAACCAGGTTCATCTATTATGCCAGGGAAAGTAAACCCTGTTATGCCAGAAGTAATTAATCAAATTGCGTTCCAAGTAATTGGTAATGACCATACAATTTGCCTTGCTTCAGAAGCAGGACAATTAGAATTAAACGTTATGGAACCAGTACTTGTTTTCAACTTACTTCAATCGATTAGCATTATGAATAACGGTTTCCGTGCCTTTACAGATAATTGCTTAAAAGGAATTGAAGCGAATGAAGATCGCTTAAAAGAGTATGTTGAGAAAAGTGTAGGAATTATTACAGCCGTGAACCCTCATATCGGTTATGAAGCAGCAGCTCGCGTTGCGAAAGAAGCAATTGCAACAGGCCAATCCGTTCGAGAACTTTGTGTGAAAAATGGTGTATTGTCACAAGAAGACTTAGAGTTAATTCTAGATCCATTCGAAATGACACACCCAGGGATTGCAGGAGCAACTCTTTTAAAGAAAAATTAAAAGAAGAGGGGGACAATCCCCTCTTTTTTGTTTACAATATAGAAATGCTATATATGAATAGAGGTAGGGATGTTATGAGCAAGTTTACAGTAGCTTCTAATGGTGCATTAGAAACAACATTAAGAGGAGCAGAAGTATTATCAACACCACTTTTAAATAAAGGGGTAGCTTTCACACAAAATGAAAGAGAAGAGTTAGGTTTAAAAGGGTTATTACCGCCAGCGGTTTTAACGTTAGAAGAACAGGCACGCCGAGCATACGAACAATTTAGTTCTCAGCCGGATGATTTATTAAAGAATGTATACTTAACTGCGTTACATGATCGAAATGAAGTATTATTTTATCGTATATTAACAGATCATTTACGTGAAATGTTACCGATTGTATATACACCAACTGTCGGTGTAGCAATTCAAAGATATAGTCATGAATATCGTAAACCACGTGGTGTTTATTTATCAATTAACGATCCATCAGGTATCGAAGAAGCATTCACGAATATCGGTGCAACAGCTGAGAACATTGATTTAGTCGTTGTAACAGATGGAGAAGGCATATTAGGAATTGGTGACTGGGGCGTTGGTGGTATTAACATCGCAATCGGAAAATTAGCTGTTTACACTGCTGCAGTTGGAATCGATCCTAGTCGTGTATTACCGGTAATTTTAGATGTAGGTACAAACCGTGAGGAGCTATTAAACAATCCATTTTATATTGGAAATCGTCACCCTCGTATAACAGGTGAAGCTTACGATGAATTTATTGATACGTTTGTACAAGCGGTAAACAAACAATTCCCGAAAGCACTTTTACATTGGGAAGACTTTAGCTCTCGTAATGCACGAAAAATTTTAGATAAATATCGTCATGATGTTTGTACGTTTAATGATGATATTCAAGGTACAGGTGCAGTTTCACTTGCGGCAGTATTATCGGCAGTGAAAGCTTCTGGTGTACCGCTAAGTGAACACCGCGTTGTTGTATTTGGTGCTGGTACGGCTGGAATCGGTATCGCAGATCAAGTTAGAGATGCGATGGTCCGCGTAGGCGTATCTGAAGAAGAATCATATAAGCGTTTCTGGTGTATTGATCGTAACGGGTTAGTTACAGATAATATGGAAGATCTTCTTGATTTCCAAATTCCGTACGCAAGAAAAGAAGCAGAAGTAAGTGAGTGGAAGCAAAATGATGTGATCGGACTTGCTGAAGTTGTGAAACATGTAAAACCGACAATTTTAATTGGTACATCTACTGTTGCAGGTGCATTTAAAGAAGAGATTATTAAAGAAATGGCTTCTCACGTAGAAAGACCAATTATTTTACCAATGTCGAATCCGACGCCACTTGCTGAAGCAAAACCAGCAGATTTAATCGAGTGGACAGAAGGAAGAGCGTTAGTTGCAACAGGAAGTCCATTTGAACCAGTTACATATAACGGTGTAACGTATGTGATTGGACAATCAAATAATGCACTTATTTTCCCAGGTCTTGGTCTTGGAACAATTGTAGTACGAGCAAGTGTCATGACGGATGGAATGTTCGCAGCAGCTGCTGAAGCAGTTGCAAGTATGGTAGATACAAGTCAGCCAGGAGCACCTATTTTACCAGAGGTCGAAGAATTACGTAATATCTCAGAAATGGTTGCAATTGAAGTAGCTAAAGTTGCAGTTGCAGAAGGTGTTGCAAGAGTGAACTTAAGTGATAACGATATCAAGATGGCAGTGAAAGAAGCAATGTGGAAGCCAGAGTATCGCCAAATAAAAGCGGTAGAAAAGGTTAGAATATAGAAAAAAAGCCCGTTTATAACAATAAGCGGGCTTTCGCTTTTACTACTGAAAAAAAGTATAGGAAGTGTCACCTTTGAATTGGAATCAATTATGGAAGAAAGATATGTCCCTTTTAATTATATTAATGGTCGTTGTTCCGATTGCTGGGGAGCTGAACTTTCATCCCTTTAATGATACGTTTCGAGTTAGCTTCGGTACACCGCTATTCTTCTTTTTATTATTATTTTTAAGAAGAGTACCAGCAGGAGTTGCAGGTATTCTTGTTGGTATATCTGTAGTCTTATTCCGAGTATGTCTTGACTGGATCATGCAAGGTTCATTTCATATGACAGAATCATTTTATTTGCGTTATCCTGTGTTCTTCTATTATTTTATTTATGGCAGTTTTTTTTCGCTTTGCAGGGTAAATAAGTTCCATCAGAAACCAATCATTATTGGATGCCTTGGAATTTCAATTGAAATTGTTGCAAGTATGTCAGAACTTGCGTTTTATCATATGTTAGTACTAGGTACAACAATAACGATTTCTGAAGTAAATAAACTCATCATTATTGCTATTTTTCGTAGTTTCTTTGCACTTGGTTTTTTAAATATGATGAATTTATATGAAACGAAATTAAAAGAATCGCAAGTTCGAAAAGAAAATGAAAATATGTTAATGCATCTTTCTAATTTATATGTGGAATCTGTTCATTTGAAAAAGACGTTACAAAATGCGGAGTTAATTACACAAGAAGCATATCAACTATATCGAAATTTACAAGTAAGCGCTGATTCAAGTAGTAAAACAGCATTGAAAATAGCGGGGGAAGTGCATGAAATAAAAAAGGATAATCAAAGGATATTTGCAGGATTATCTAAACTGTTATTAGATAAAAATGTGGCTGAATATGTAGAAGGACATGAGTTAGCAGAAATGATTGTTAGAATAAACGAGAAGTATGCTGAAATGCTAGAAAAGGATATACGTTTTTCTAAACATATAGAAGGTGAGCATGCTGCATACCACGTGTATACAGTTCTATCAATTTTTAATAACCTCGCTGCAAATGCAGTTGAAGCAATTGAAGATAAAGGTGTCGTTATTATTAAGCTATATAAAAGAGATCAACATATATTTTTTGAAGTAATTGACGATGGACCTGGTATTGCACAAAAGTATAAGAAATTAGTATTTAAGCCAGGGTTTACTTCCAAGTATGATCAAACGGGAACACCGTCAACTGGTATTGGGCTTTCTTACATAAATGAAATGGTAACAGAGCTAGGCGGAGAAGTGAGATTAGAAGGCCGAGAAAATAAAAGAGGATGTAAGTTTATCGTTTGTTTACCAGAGGGTAGTTTAAAGCGGGAAGGGGAATAGATTTGTTTTATTATATCGTAGACGATGATGAAGTTTTCCGTTCGATGCTTTCGCAAATTATTGAAGATGGAGATCTTGGAGAAGTAATTGGTGAGGCGGATGACGGAGCTTTTATTGAGGCGGATCAACTAAATTTTAAAAAAGTAGATATTTTATTTATTGATTTGTTGATGCCGATGAGGGACGGAATTGAAACAGTTCGTCACATTGCGTCAACTTTCACGGGGAAAATCATTATGATTTCTCAAGTGGAATCGAAGCAGCTTATAGGTGAGGCATATACACTTGGTGTAGAATATTATATTACAAAACCATTAAATAAAATCGAAGTTGTATCTGTTGTACGCAAAGTGATGGAGCGTATTAGATTGGAGCGTTCTATACACGATATTCAAAAATCATTGAATAACGTGTTTCAGTGGGAAAAACCGCAATTGCGTACTGAACCAGTGCAAGAAGGAAAAAAGATAGGGGATTTAGGGCGCTTTTTACTATCAGAACTCGGTATTGCGGGAGAGAATGGAAGTAAAGATTTACTTAGTATGCTGGAATATTTATATGGTCAAGAAAAGGCACAGACATTTGAGTTTGGCTTTCCTGCGTTAAAAGAAATTTTCCATCATATTACGATAAGAAAATTAGGGGATTTAGCTTTAGAGGCGGATATTGATAAAGAGAAAAAAGCTTCTGAACAAAGAGTACGTCGAGCTATTTATCAGTCGTTAAATCATTTGGCTTCTTTAGGATTAACAGACTTTTCAAATCCAAAATTTGAAAGCTATGCTCCAAAATTTTTCGATTTTACCGTAGTTAGAAAACGGATGACAGAAATGACGAAAGATGAACTCGCATCTTCTGGTCATACGCGAATTAATACGAAAAAGTTTATTCAAGTGTTGTATTTTGAGGCGAAGAGGTTGATGGAGATAGAGTGAAGAAGATGCTTATAAATAAGCATCTTCTTTTGTTAAATCAACATTTTATATTTTCTCGTGGAGCATGTAAAATGTTAAGTAAGAGAAAATGGTTTTATATTAAGGAAGTGTCAAAGCAATGAGTTTCACATTGAATAAATCGATTATTAAAGAAGTGTGCGGAGAGACCTCATATAAAAGAGGTGAAGCCTATTATAAATCAAATAAAGTGATAATAGATCAGTACGATGAAAATAAAGAAATTTGTGAGGCGACAGTAAAAGGGAACGAGGATTTCCATGTTACAGTAGCAAAAGCCAAAAAGGGTGATGTTGTTGCAAAATGTAGTTGTCCTTCATTAGCGTCTTTTCAAACGTACTGTCAACATGTTGCAGCAGTATTAATACAAATAAACTATAATCAACAAACAGGTGGAATGAGCTCCACTAGTAGCAGAAATGATCAATTGACAAGTGGTATGTTTCAGCTGTTTGCAGATAAACCACTGAGGCCAAAAAGTAAACAACACCGTTTTGATACACGTGAAATATTAGATATTGAGTTTATATGTACACCAGTTGCTACGAGAAGTGGTGGGGCTCTTCTTGGAATTCAATTGAAACTTGCCAAAGTGTATGTCATAAATCATATTAGAGAATTTCTTTCTAAGGTGGAGAAAAGAGAGTCTTTTCATTGTTCAAATGAATTTACATATACACCAGATGTACATAGTTTTAAACAAGAAACGGATGCAATTATTCAGCAGCTCATTAAAATGTATCATAACGAAAAAATGTATGAAGATACGCTAGAAGTACATGCGAAACAAGATGAAAGTATGATATTTATACCACCAGCTTCATGGAAAGATATGCTCTTTTCGCTTTCTAAAGTTGAATATGTACAGCTGAAACAAAATGAACAACTGTTTCAGAGATTACAAGTTTCAAAAGGGTTGTTGCCGTTACACTTTGAATTTACGAAGGGAAATAATGGCGGATTTACACTTCATATAGATGGTTTAAATCGTGTACAAGTTATGGATATGTATAACAATGCACTTTACGATGGGAAATTATATCACTTACACATTGAAGATTGTATGCGACTTATTGAATTACAAAAGATGATGAGTCGCTCAAATAGTAATCAGTTTTATATTCCAGAAAGTAAGATGGAACATTTCGTCACGAAAGTTGTACCAGGATTAATGAAGCTCGGAACTGTACACATTGATGAAGTAATATCGGATCGTGTTGAAACACCTTCGCTAAAAGCGAAATTGTATTTAGACCGCGTGAAAAATCGCTTATTAGCAGGTCTTGAATTTCACTATGGGAACGTCATGATTAATCCGCTAGAAGAGGATGGACAGCCGTCTGTTTTTAATCGTGATGAGAAAAAGGAAAAAGAGATTTTAGACATTATGAGTGAAAGTGCTTTTGCAAAAACAGAAGGCGGTTACTTTATGCATAATGAAGAAGCTGAGTATAATTTTTTATATCACGTCGTGCCAACATTAAAAGGTTTAGTTGATATTTATGCGACGACAGCAATCAAATTGCGAATTAGTAAAGGGGATGCAGTTCCTCTTATTAGAGTGAGAAGAAAAGAAAGAATTGATTGGTTGTCATTTCGTTTTGATATAAAAGGAATACCAGAAGCAGAAATTAAAGGTGTATTAGCGGCCCTTGAAGAGAAACGTAAATATTATCGATTGGCGAATGGTTCGTTTTTATCGCTAGAGAGTAAAGAGTTTAATGAAATTAATCAGTTTATAAAAGAATCAGGTATTCGGAAAGAATTTTTACATGGAGAAGAGGTAAATGTTCCACTTATTCGGAGTGTAAAATGGATGAACGGACTTCATGAAGGCAATGTTTTAAGTTTAGATGATTCTGTTCAAGAGTTAGTAGAAAACATTCAAAACCCGAAAAAATTAAAGTTTGCTGTGCCAAATACTTTAAATGCAGAAATGAGAAAGTATCAAGTATATGGGTTCGAATGGATGAAAACACTTGCTCATTACCGTTTTGGCGGTATTTTAGCAGATGATATGGGACTTGGAAAAACGTTGCAAAGCATTGCTTTTATAGATTCTGTTTTGCCTGAGATTCGAGAAAAGAAACTACCTATATTAGTCGTTTCACCATCATCTCTTGTTTATAATTGGTTTAGTGAATTGAAAAAATTCGCCCCGCATATTAGAGCAGTTATTGCAGATGGAAACCAAGCAGAGCGCCGGAAAATTTTGAAAGATATAACGGAATTTGATGTCGTAATTACGTCATATCCATTACTGAGAAGAGATATAAGATTGTATGCAAGACCATTTCATACACTATTCCTTGATGAAGCGCAGGCGTTTAAAAACCCTACAACGCAAACGGCAAGAGCTGTGAAAACAATTCAAGCTGAATACCGTTTTGGGCTAACGGGTACACCTGTAGAAAATTCATTAGAAGAGCTATGGTCTATCTTCCATGTCGTCTTCCCAGAATTATTACCAGGAAGAAAAGAGTTCGGTGATTTAAGGCGTGAAGATATAGCGAAGCGAGTGAAACCATTCGTATTAAGACGATTAAAAGGGGACGTATTAAATGAGTTGCCAGAGAAAATAGAGCATTTACAATCATCGGAGTTATTACCCGATCAAAAGAGTCTCTATGCTGCTTATTTAGCGAAGCTAAGGGAAGAAACGTTAAAGCATTTAGACAAAGATACGTTACGTAAAAATAAAATTAGAATTTTAGCTGGTTTAACGAGATTGCGACAAATTTGTTGTCATCCTGCTTTATTTGTTGATGATTACAAAGGAAGTTCAGCTAAATTTGAACAACTGTTAGAGATTTTAGAGGAATGTAGAAGTACAGGGAAGAGAATATTAATTTTTTCTCAATTTACGAAGATGCTTTCCATTATTGGTCGTGAGTTAAATCGACAAGCAATTCCATACTTTTATTTAGACGGGAGTACACCAGCGCAGGAACGTGTAGAGCTGTGCGATCGGTTTAACGAAGGAGAAGGAGATCTATTTCTCATTTCTTTAAAAGCTGGTGGTACCGGACTTAATTTAACTGGTGCAGATACAGTAATATTATACGATTTATGGTGGAATCCAGCTGTTGAACAACAAGCGGCCGATAGAGCGTATCGAATGGGACAAAAAAATACAGTGCAAGTTATAAAGCTAGTAGCCCACGGAACAATTGAGGAGAAAATGCATGAACTGCAAGAAAGTAAGAAAAATTTAATTGCTGAAGTGATTGAGCCGGGAGAAGGGAAATTGTCCTCAATCACAGAGGAAGAAATTCGAGATATTTTAATGATTTAATATAAAAAAGCTATGCCTTCAAATTTATGAGGGCATAGCTTTTTTGTTGTAATAATTATATTTTGTTTTGTACAAAGTAAAGAAATCAAATGTTATTTAAATTACTTCTTTGTACCTTTACTTTTGTATGGTTTGGCAGCTGCCTTTTTCTTTGCACTTGATTGCCAACGGTTCCATCCTTTACTTCCTGTACCTTGTCCTACACCTTTTTTCGGTTTTGCTTTCGTTTTACTCATATGATCACTCCGTTATATAAAAATCTTATTTGATAATAGTCAATGATTTAGAAAATACTCTTTATAAATGACTATGATTGCTTTAAGTAAAAATAAACTGCTTGAATGCTATAGTATATCATGAAATTGGAAGTAAACTGAAAGGAATTATAAAGAAAATGAAAATAATAAGAAATACTGCGGATTCTATATTCCGAACGATCACATTAATTATTGTGTATACGTTAGTTTCGGTCAGTGAAACATTTTTTGGATTGACGAGGCAGAAAAAGTAAAGATGTTAAATTAACAACAATCAATAAAGCCGTAAAATAAAGAATTGAAAAATATTTTAAAACTTTTTGTTGACTTTCTTTATTTTTTGTATAGAATAATCATTAATAAAATGTTTCAGAGATGTGACAACAAAACGACTATGAAAGGACGAGTAGTAGTAGGACGTAGTTTAAGCGAGTCAGGGGTGGTGTGAGCCTGATACGAAGCCTATTATGAAGAACCTCCTGGAGTTGCTAACCGAAATCCTTTATAGGAAAGTAGACTTAGCCGGGAACTTCGCCGTTACAAGAAGAACAGTATCGAGATATTTCATCTCCGTATTGTATAAGTGAGCAACCTCTGTTGCTAATTTGGGTGGTACCGCGGAACCAAAGCCTTTCGTCCCAGTTTTTTGGGAAAGAAGGGCTTTTTTTGTTGGCTTCTTTTCACAACATCCAAACATTTTAGGAGGAAACCACCATGTATCAATCATTAATGACAGTAAGAGAGACTCAAATTGCAATTAAGGAAGTTAAAACATTTTTCGAGGACCAATTAGCAAAACGCCTTGAACTATTCCGCGTATCTGCACCATTATTCGTAACGAAAAAATCAGGATTAAACGATCACCTAAACGGTGTAGAACGTCCAATTGAATTTGATATGTTACATTCAGGAGAAGAATTAGAAATTGTTCATTCACTAGCGAAATGGAAACGATTTGCATTACATGAATATGGATATGAAGCTGGTGAAGGTTTATATACAAACATGAACGCGATTCGTCGTGATGAAGAACTTGATGCAACGCATTCCATTTACGTTGACCAATGGGATTGGGAAAAAATCGTTCAAAAAGAATGGCGTACTGTCGATTACTTACAAAAAACAGTACAAACAATTTATGGAATATTCAAAGATTTAGAAGATCACTTATTTGAAAAATATCCGTTCCTTGGAAAGTATTTACCGGAAGAAATTGTTTTCGTTACTTCTCAAGAATTAGAAGATAAATATCCAGAATTAACACCGAAAGATCGTGAACATGCAATTGCGAAAGAACATGGTGCAGTCTTCATTATCGGAATTGGTGATGCACTTCGTTCAGGTGAAAAGCACGACGGACGCGCAGCTGATTATGACGATTGGAAATTAAACGGTGACATTTTATTCTGGCACCCAGTACTACAATCTTCATTTGAATTATCATCAATGGGAATTCGTGTTGATAGTAAATCACTTGATGAGCAGTTAACGAAAACTGGTGAAGACTTCAAACGTGAGTATGATTTCCATAAAGGTATACTAGAAGACGTACTACCATTAACAATCGGCGGTGGCATTGGACAATCAAGAATGTGCATGTACTTCTTACGTAAAGCTCATATCGGTGAAGTTCAATCTTCTGTATGGCCTGACGATTTACGTGCAGCTTGTAAAAAAGAAAACATTCATCTGTTTTAATAGAAGTGAGGGAATAGCTTAAATATAGAGCTATTCCCTCTTTTTTTATAAAACATTACTTATTTATTACCGAGTTCTTCCGCTAAACCGATTAAAATTCCTTCGACTCCACGAATGTAGCAGAGACGATACGAGTTCTCGTACTGAACTACTTCGCCAACGAGCTCTGCACCATGCTTAGTGAGTCTCGATACCATTTCGTCAATGTCTTCAACGGTGAACATGACGCGTAGATAACCGAGGGCGTTTACAGGAGCTGTTCGGTGATCTGCTATAGTAGGAGGGGTGAGAAATCGCGAAAGTTCAATTCGGCTGTGGCCATCTGGAGTGGCCATCATAGCGATCTCTACGCACTGAGAACCGAGTCCAGTTACGCGACCAGCCCATTCACCTTCGACATTGGCTCGACCTTCGAGATTCAAGCCAATCTCCTCAAAGAAAGAGATTGCGTTATCAAGGGATTCTACAACGATGCTGACATTGTCCATTCGTAGTAATTTGTTTTTTGCCATAGTCTTATCTCCTTATGTATAAAAGTCTATTATTTAATTATCCCCGTAATTATACTACTAAGTAGTTACAAATTCCTTTCAGTCAAAAACACCTTGTCACAGTATAGGAAAATGTGACAAGGTGTTTTTTAATATGTCATATAGCATCGTGTTAACGAACAGCTTTTTATTTAATAGGAATGTAATACATTAATCAGATTTTTTTAGTATTACTAAATATATCAGATTAGCTCATTTGCACGAAAGGCTCAATTTTCGCCATAAATGATTGATGCAGCGCCTCAACGCCTGTTACTAAATGAAGGCGGTCAATAACGACAGACACTTTAATTTCTGATGTACTTACCATTTTAATATGAATATCTTCTTCTTTTAAAGTAGTGAACATATTTGCAGCGACACCTGGGTTAGATACCATGCCAGATCCTACGATTGATACTTTTGCTAAGTGATTTTCATGTTCTACAGATTCATAGTGAAGAGTTTCTTGATTTTGTTCCAAAACTTCTAAAGTTTCTCTTAAATCATTCGAATGAATGGAGAAGGAGAGGTGTACAGTTCCTTCATTTGTAATACTTTGAATGATGATATCTACATTAATGTGTGCTGCTGCTAATGTAGAGAAAACTGTTGAAAGCGAGCCTTGTTCTAATCCTTTAATTGTGACACGTGTAATGTTATCCTCAAATGCAATACCTTTAACGATTGATTGTTGTTCCATGTTACATTCTCCTTTTACAATTGTTCCGTTTTCTTGTTCCATACTTGAGCGAACTTCTAAAACTACGTTATGATTTTTAGCAAACTCAACAGCGCGCGGGTGTAATACGCCGGCACCGAGATTAGCAAGCTCTAACATTTCGTCATAAGAAATTTCGTCTAATTTGTAAGCATCTTTTACAACTCGTGGGTCCGTCGTATATACACCTGTCACATCCGTATAAATATCACATTTTTTTGCTTTAAGTGCAGCGGCTAGTGCGACAGCAGTTGTATCAGAACCACCACGGCCAAGCGTGGTAATTTCATTTTCTACACTTATACCTTGGAAACCAGCTACGATAACAATCGTGCCTTCAGCAAGATAAGATTGAATACGATCTGTATGAATGTCAGTAATCCGTGCACTACTATGTACAGATTCTGTCGTAATACCTGCTTGCCACCCTGTTAATGAAATTGCATGATAGCCTTTTGCTTGCAGTGCCATTGTTAATAATGAAATAGTTACTTGTTCTCCTGTAGATAGAAGCATATCCATTTCACGTTTACTTGGATTTTCTGTGATAGCGTTAGCGAGTGCGACAAGTTCATCTGTGCTTTTTCCCATTGCTGAAACGACAGAGACAATGCTATGACCTCGTTCATATTCTTCAATAATTAAATTTGCTACATGTTGAATGCGTTCGACGCTTCCGACAGAAGTGCCACCAAATTTTTGAACAATTGTTTCCATTACAAATTCCTTCTTTCGTCTATTTTTAAGAATAGATTAGGAAATATATAAATCCCAATACTCCTGTAGTTACCAGAAAGACAAACAAAAAACACCATCTCAAATAAGTGAGGATGGTGCTGTTACAGGAAAAGGGAAACAGAAAACGGAGCTAATAAAAAAACCGCCAAAAAAGGAATATCATAAAAAAATGATATCTCTTTTTTGTAGATAGCTCTTCATACGTACACGTCTGTACATATGACAGTTCTGTTTCTATTCGAAAACAGCCCCAATTGATAAATGCAGAGAAATTTATCAATTTCGGCAATACTTCCTTTCATCTAAGTTCATAGACATCTCTGTGTCTCCATTAGAATACTCATAAGTATCGCAACCTCTATCTCACGTTTTAGGCGAGAGTGTTTGATTTATGAAGTTGTTGGTAACATTTGTTTTATAATAATTTAAATTTTTCGGGGAATCAAGTGTTTTATATATATTTTAAAAATTCTTTCTTTTTTGAGGAAGTTTGTGAAAAATGTAGCAAAATAAATTCATTGCATGTACATTAAACTTATAGTGCATAGGAGGTGGGGAGAATGAAAAGGAAACAGTCTATTTATGTTGCGACAAAAATGAACACGACGATGGAAAAATTATGGGAATATACGCAAGAACCAGATATACATACAGAGTGGGATGCTCGCTTTACTGAAATTTCGTATTTAGAGAAAAAAGAAGGAGAACCACAGAAGTTTTTGTATAAAACAAAGATTGGATTTGGGCTTGAAATAGTTGGAGAAGGGGAATCAATAGGTGAAATAAGAAAAGAAACTGGTGAAAGAATTTCTTCTTTAAAATTTTGGACGGATAATACATTATCTCTTATTCAAATAGGACGTGGTTATTGGAAGTATACGCCCAATAAAGAATACATCCATTTTGAGACACAATATGATTATGATACAAGATTTGGTCGTATAGGAAATGTGATAGATTCCTATATTTTTCGTCCGTTATTAGGTTGGGCGACTGCTTGGAGTTTTGATGCCTTAAAATTATGGTTAGAAAAGGGGCTTCATCCTAGGTTACTAATTAGAAGAACAATGACGTATTGGCTCGTATGTTCTTTATTTGCTTTTGTATGGATATATCAAGGGATAGTGCCAAAACTACTGTTTACTCATTCAGAAGAAGTAAAGATGCTTTCTTTATTAATCGGTTCAAATGAAAGTAGTGTATGTATACTTAAAATAATTGGGGGGTTAGAAATAATTTTCGGTGTCGTATGGCTGTTGCCACTAACAAAACGAAAATTATTTATACTGCATATTATTGTATTACTAGTTTTAACGTTAGCGGCAGGATTTACGAATATCGCAAGCTTTACAGGACCGTTTAATCCGATTACATTAAATGTTCTTTTAATGGGGTTATCAATTGTCGGTTATATAAATAGTTTCGATTTACCAAGCGCGAAAAATTGCAAGAGGGCGAGAAAGGGATAAGTATATGGCTAATATGTATGAACGATTATTAGGGGATACCTATAAAAATCTTCATCCTGAATTGCAGAAGCGTTATGCGATTACAGAAGAGAATAGTTTTACAGGGGAAGGAAAGATGGATGAAATTTACGGTGGCTCTTTTTTCGTGAAATTTATATTGAAAATTGCATCGAAGTTTCGAATGTTTTTCTCGGAACGAGGAGAGGAAATTCCATTTACGATACAAAACATAGCTGAGCGAGATGAATATGGACAAGAATTAGTAAGGTGGAACCGTACTTTTTATTTTCATAATAAGAAAAGATATTTTAATGCAGTTATGCAATTGGATGAAAACGAAAATGAAATTGTAGATTATTTTGGTGAACCACATTTACTCGTTTCTACACTGCATTTTCATATCGATGAGTTAGGGGCAATGCATATTTCTTCAAAGAAACAATGGTTTTATATGTTTGGAAGAAAAATGCCGTTACCAAAATTTTTGTATGGTGAGGCAAAAATTGTTGAAAGTTATGATGAAACACTTCAGTGTTTTCGAATTCATGTACAAGTACGAAACCCGTTAATTGGTTCACTTTTTTCATATAAGGGAACATTTGGGGAAAGGGAATAAACGATATGAAAAATATAATATTTGGGCTTGCTTGCTATGTTGTTTTTCTAATATGTGAGTGGTCGAATATAAATCCTGTTGAAGCAATTATATTATTATCTGTTTTATTATTTATACCAATGTCATTTTGTATTATTGATAAAAGAACAAGAGATGGATCGCAATTATTATTTTATAAATCCGTATCATTTTTATATCCAATCGCAGCAATTTGCGCAATGCTAGCTTTCGTCACAAATCACTATTTATTTGCGCTAGTTTGGTTTGTATATACAGGAATTGTTGCATTATTTGGTGTAAGTAGATTGCTAGAAAGAGGATGGAAGCCGTTAGAAGAGATCGCCATAGATAGTGCGTTTATTTATTTGTTTTTAGGTGGTTTTTGGTTTTCTGCTTCAGTAGCAAAACTTTCAATTATGCATTTTAGCTCTGACATTGTTTTACTCACAGCTGCACATTTTCATTATTCGGCGTTTCTATTGCCATTATCAGCTGGTTTAATAGGGAGAAAAAGAGAAAAGAGAAGTAAAGTGTATGATGCTATTATGTTTATCATCATGATTTCACCTATGACAGTTGCAATAGGAATTACATACTCAAGAATATTTGAATTTTTTGCAGTGTTCCTATATTTATGTGCAATTTATGGGTATGGATTTTACGTTTGGAGAGCAAAATTTAATGCTATCAGTGCAAAGATTCTTCTAATCGTTTCGTCTAGTACACTCATGGTTACAATTATGTTCTCACTCATATATTCATACGGAAATTTGAAGCATGTCTTGACGATTACAATTGCTCAAATGGTTTGGATTCATGGTGTTGTCAATGGAATTGGAGTAGCGTTACCGGCATTTATCGGCTGGGTGATTGAAAAGAGTGTTCCGAATTATAAATACTATGGGAAACCAATGAGTAAGTTAAGAGGAAATGTGGCAATTGGTGAGGCTTATTTATATAGCAGCAATTTAGTAGACAGTAAGGAATACAACGGTTTAGTTGATAAAGTAAATGACTTTCATAGTGAGGCATTTGATGTGACGAAGGTTCCTTTAAGTATTATTCATTTTTATGAAAATACAGCAGAGTATGAATTGCAATCGAATATTAAATGGGCTCGTTGGTTCCGTCCGTTCGCATTTTGCTATGAGAAAATGAGTAAGCGTGTAGAACAAATACATTTAGGAATGGGCGGCAATTGGGAAACGATGCATGGCTCTATCATTAGTGTCATAGATGAGAAAGATGGAAGAGAGAATGTAAGGGCTTGGCTAAGAAAAAATGAAGCAGGTGAATCTATTTTTGTAGCTCTTTATTCAAAGCATACAAATAAGAATGAGACATATATGAATATCGCCTTACCTTTACCTTATTCGAATATGACTGGTATTTTGAAACTATATAATGATAGTCATGATTTAATTATTACTAGTAAGTTAAGAGAAAATGGTCAGGGAGATGAGGGGATTTATTTACATACTCGGTTCTTGACAATCCGTTTACCGTTAGCAGAGACTTTTATTATAAAAGAGCGCACGGATTACATACTAGAAGCTAATCATAGAATGTGGATATTTGGAGTTAAGTTTTTAGAAATTGATTATAAGATTAAGAAAGTAGAGGAGAAGTAAGAAAAGCTTGGAGAGATTCCAAGCTTTTTTACGTATGTGTAATTGTTATAGCAACTTGTTTATCTAGCTCATTATCCCAAACACGTTGAATTTCAAAGGTGCCTTTTTCAAAAAATAATGGGAATCTTTCTTTAAACCAATCTTGCATAGGAAGCTTTAGTGCTGTATCGATTGGTATCCATAATAATTTGCCCTCAGGTGGGTTTAAAAGAAGTTCACCTTCAAATGAGTCTGTCCAGTAGTTAAATACCATGTACCGAACATTCCCTTTCGGATTTACATATTCATCTAATCCCTTAAAATTTAAATCCGAAACAAGTAATCCGGTTTCTTCTTTTACTTCCCTTATAGCGGCTTGAACGATACTTTCGGGAAAATCTACTTTGCCGCCAGGAGCTATGTAGCCAGGGAAACCTCGATGATTGGGTCGTTTTACGAGTAAAACTTCATTGTTGCGCTGGATCATACACATTGTATAGATTTGGTGTTCGATATTATGTGAATTTGGAGGCATAATGATGCATTCTCCTTTATATTTTTTTGATAATTTTACCATAACATAATGGTTTCTTATATAATTAGAAATATAATATTATAAATTTTCAGTCATATATTATGTATTCTATAGTCATTTGAAAAGAGGGGAGAGACATGCAAGGGGAAATACAAAAGGAGAAAAGTTTAGGTTATATTGGAAAATTATTATTACCAGTTAAAGTATCGACGCACTTTAAGTTTTTATGGATTGGACAATTACTCTCGGCCTTAGGTAGTTCGATAACTATGGTCATACTTCCAGTTGTTGTGTATTCATTAACTGGTTCAACAGTTGTAATGGGGATGACGATGGCAATGTGCATGCTACCTAATATTCTTGCTTTACCATTTGCAGGTTTAGTTGTAGACCGAATTGATCGGGTTAAATTAATGTTATTTACGGATATAATCCGCTGTATAGTAATGCTATTACTTGCATCGCTTATATTTATGGATTTATTAACAATTACGATTTTATATATTCTCGTTGCCATATATGGACTTATGGAAGGGATATTCCAACCAGCATATTCTGCTGTAAGGGCAAAAGTATTCGTCCCTGAAATTCGTAATGCAGCTAACGCACTCACTCAAATGAGTAATCAAGGTATACGATTAATTGGGCCAGCACTTGGTGGGTTAATCGTATCGGTTGCATCTGCAGGGATAGGTTTCGGACTAGATGCAGCAACGTACTTATTATCATTTTTATGTTTATTATTTTTAAAAGAAATTAAGTTTAAAAAAGTAAAGCCCATTGAAAAGAGTAAGCTTACTTACAAACAAGAGTTTATGGAAGGTGTTTTAGTTTTAAAAAGTCATCCGTGGCTGTGGATTACAATTTTAGTTTTTTCTTTTATAAATATTTGTTATGCCGGCATTATCGTCGTATTAATTCCATGGTTATTTAATGTTCATCATCATTTTGAAGCTTACGTGTATGGACTTGGCATGGCCTTTTCTGGTGGTGGGGCTGTAATTGCCGCATTAATATTTGGTGGGAAAGAGCGGTGGCATAAGAGAGGATTACTGGCTTATGGAGGTGTTTTAATGAGTGGCATTGCTTTATTAATTATGCCATTCATTTCTTGGGCACCCGCTTTAATATTCTTAATGGCAATTGAAGGATTTGGCATGATGATATTTGGACTCATTTGGGAAACGAGTTTACAGGAGCTTGTACCAGAAGAAGCATTCGGAAGAGTGGCAAGCCTTGATATGTTGGGTTCTTTTGCTTTATTGCCATTAGGGTATGTAGTTGTAGGCTGGTTAGCTACTGTCATAGGTGGCGAAATAACTATTATAACACTAGCTAGTTTAGTAATTTTAACAATTGGAATAGCATTGTCTGTACCGAGTATTCGTCGATTTAATTGATTATATGGGAAAAGAGGGCTAGACCTATATAGAAAATAACTTAGCATATAATCAACTAGTATTAATAAAACACCTTTGTAATGAAAAACTGTCCGTACATATTTGGCACAACAAAATTAGAAATCACAAAAGAAGTGACGGAAGCGATACAAGCAGGTTTCAAAAAAGAAGACTAAGCCCTAAAGAAATTAGGACTTAGTCTTCATTAAATACAAATGTTTGTTTCATTTTTTTACCTTCATTTACCGGATGGCCATTGTAAGAGAAATTCTTTTCTTCCCAAGTGATTACAACTTTAAAATTATGACTATTAAAGTCTAATGGGAATACCATGTAGTCAAAGCTTGTATGACTTTTAGAAATGTTTCCATTAGGTGTAGTAGGTTTAAAGGTAGCTTTAGAGGTAGGGTTGTTATCAAGTATTTCCACAGATACGTTTGATACATCATGACCGATGTTTTTTACGAGTAAACTATACGTATCAAATACACCTTGCTTTGGCTGGATTGCTTGCTTGTTTGAGTTATGAGATTTATCGATTTCGACATACCATTGTTTAGACTTTGACGCAATCGGTAGTGACTGAAATGTGTAAGCACTAGCTTGTATTGGTAGTGCTAAGCATAAAAGTGTAAAGAGAGTTAATATTTTTCGTTTCATTTTTTGAGTGCTCCCATTCTTTAATGGATTTACTTGTTATTATCTTCTTTTCACGAGTAAATATACCATATAATGTAAAGAGGCTATTGTGAGTAGTGGATCAATATCTTATTCACTACTCTTATAGCCGGCATAATTAAGTATGTAGTAAAAAAGAATAAATTTGTTTTTCTATACTTAGATTGCTGCCCTTTTTAAAAGGGCTATTTTTACGTTTTAATAAAAAGAATATACTAAGAGTTCAGTATAAATTATTTATTTTAATGTAGTTAAATGTGCTTGTATATGTGAAATTAGAGAAGGAAGCTGTGTAGAGGTGTTTCTACACAGTTTTTTAGGATATGAAAAAATTACCAAAAATATGTTAAAATAACATTGTCATACAACAAGGGGGATTTGTTTTATGGAAAATGGACATCTTGCTAAAGTAGACTTAACGAAAAAAATTGAATCAAAATCTAAGTACAATAAGAAATTAGAAAAATATCAAAGGCGCTTATTAGCATTACAGCAAATTTTGAAAGAAGAAAAAATCGCGGTTATGCTTGTTATGGAAGGATGGGATGCGGCTGGTAAAGGTGGGGCAATTAAGCGGGTGACGGAACACCTTGACCCGCGTGGGTTCCAAGTAAATCCAATTGGAGCGCCTGCACCTCATGAAAAACGTTACCATTATTTGCAACGTTTCTGGCGCAAAATTCCACAGTACGGGCAAATCACCATTTTTGATCGCTCATGGTACGGTCGTGTGTTAGTTGAGCGTGTTGAAGGATTTGCTACAAAGGAAGAGTGGATGAGAGCATATGATGAGATTAATGATTTTGAAAAACTACTAACAGATGACCATTACATAATAGGGAAGTTCTTCTACCATATAAGTAAAGAGGAACAGTTAAAGAGATTTAAAGATAGAGAGAAAAATCCTTTGAAAAGATGGAAAATTACAGACGAAGATTGGCGTAATCGTGAAAAATGGGATGAGTATGTTGAAGTAATGGAAGACATGTTTGAAAAAACAAGTAAGCCAAATGCAAAGTGGCATATTATTGAAAGTAACGATAAATTGTATGCTCGTGTGAAAACGTTAAAAATCATTATTTCATTCATTGAGGATTATTTCTTAGAACATGGTATAGAATTTCCTTCTTATTATTATGAAATGAAAGAGGATATTGAAGGTTTGCAAGATGTAGGTGTGAAAGAGTAAATAAGAAAATGGCCCTGTGAATTGGTGAAACCAAATTATGGGGCTTTTTTATTTAGAAATATTTTACAATTAACAGAATAAGGTATATAATCAATAATCATATTAATATTGTTAATATGATTATTGATTATATACTATGTGGGGGTTTTACTTTGAAGGGAAGAGATGTTGTTTTAGGTTTATTAATGGAAAAGGAATTGTCTGGTTACGATATTAAAATTGTGTTTGAAGACGTATTTACTCATTTTTTTGATGGAAGTTTTGGAATGATTTATCCAACGTTACGGCAATTGGAGAATGAAGGGAAAATAAAAAAAGAGGTTGTCATGCAAGAGGGAAAACCGAATAAGAAAATGTACTTTATTACAGATGAGGGGCGTGAAGAATTTTATCAATACATGCAGACGCCTGTAGAGAAGGATGTTTTACGTTCGGATTTTTTAATGAGAATGTATTTTGGCAACTATAGTGATGATGTAACAATAAAAAAATGGATTAAAGATGAAATTGAAAGAAAAGAAGCGTACATTGCAGATCTTCGATTGAAATATGAAAAGTGGAGAGTAGGTATTACTTTCGTCGAAGAAATTTCACTAGATGTAGGTATTGCATCGTATAGTGCACAAGTGGAGACTTTGAAGAAAAAATTAGAAGAGTTAGAGGCGAAAGAAAACAATAAAACAGAAGAATGAAAAACGCATTCACAATAAATAAAGGGGTATATAAAGATGGAGCAATCAAAGGGTATTAAGATTGTCTTTTTAATGTGTCTAGGTATCTTTCTTTGTATGATTGATACGACAATTATGAATATAGCTTTACCGGCAATACAATCGAGTGTAAATACTTCATTAGAAAAGATGTCTTGGGTATTAAATGTTTATACAATGACGATTGCAGTACTTGCCATTCCGTTAGGGCGGATAGCTGATATCTTTGGAAAAGCAAAGATGTATATTCTTGGTCTGGTGATTTTTGGTGGTGGATCGGTACTTTGCGCTTTTGCTAATACAGGTGATTTTCTTATTTTTTCTCGTTTTATACAAAGTATTGGGGCAGCAATTTTATTTCCAACAAGTATGGTAATTGGTGTATCAGCTATGCCGTTAGCTAAAAGGCATGTTGCACTTGCAATTTTAGGAGTAACACAAGGATTGTCAGCTGCTATGGGGCCAGTAATAGGTGGAATTATTACGCAAAATTTAGGATGGAGATGGGTGTTCTTCGTTAATGTTCCGGTTTGTATAATAGGAATCGTGTTATGTTGCATCATGCTACAAATAAAAAATGAAGAACGTATTATCTCAAAAATAGATTGGATAGGACTACTATTAAGTAGCACAGCAATTTTTTCATTTACTCTCATATTAGTAAAAGGTAATACATGGGGATGGCAAAGTAATATTGCTTTGTCTTGTTATGCAATTAGCACTATTTCTCTTATTCTATTTATTTTAGTAGAACGAAAGATTCATAACCCAATGGTGAATTTAAAGTTATTTCAAGATCGAATGTTTGTCGGAGCGTCGATCGTTGTTATATTAAGTAATTTATTTTTAATTGGAGTTACTGTATTGCTTCCAACGTTCTTGACGAAACTACAAGGTCGAACGGAAATTGAAGCGGCTTTTTTAGTGACACCTATTTCAGCAATGATATTTTTTGTCTCACCAGTAGCAGCAACTTTAATTAAAAAACTCGGAAAAGTAACTATTATTTTGTCAGGATTTCTTGTTATGGGGCTTTCCTACTATTGGTTGCAAATGATTGATGTTCATTCAACAAATATAGAAATTATTATTCCATGTATGATATTAGGTGTCGGATATGGCTTAGTAGTGGGGCCAATTACAGTTTTAAGTGCGTCTTCGTTTGAAGGAGAATTATTAACTGCTTCTCAAAGTGTTGTATCAATGTTACGACAGGTTGGAATTGTATTGGCGGTCGCAATATTTGTCTCTAACTTAACTCATAATTTAAATGTAAATAAAGAAAAAGTATATCGTTATGCAGAAGAAAAGGTGCGGAATATTCATGTGAATAGTACTGAGCAAACTGAAATTTTACAAATGACTAAAGAAAAAATAGAGAATCAAAGTTTAGAGTCGAATATAAATAAGAAACAAAATACAATGACAATGGGATTAAGTAAAGAGAAAAAGGAAGAATTGATTCGCGACAAGACGGATGAAATATTAAGAAAAGTTCCAGTAGAATATAGGGATGTAAAAAGAGAAGAAGTTATGAGGCAAGTAACAAAAGAAGTTGAAAAACAAGAGGAAAGTATAAAGAAAGAGGTACTCACATTCTCGAATGATGTGAATCATTATGCCAAGAATCAGATGGCAATGAGTTTTACAGATTTATATAAAGCAAGTGTGCCAATTATTTTAATTTGTGCTTTCGTAAGTTTGTTGTTTTGGGAAGGAAGAGCTTTGAGTAAAAAGAGAAGGGGAAGGATAGTAGAAGAAGTGTAAAGGGAAACAGGCTGCTATTAGCCTGTTTTTTCATTGTTTTCTCCTTGCATATTGTGAATAGTAGTATTTTTAATATAGCATGGGATAAGTCGAGTATGATTAGAAAGTTTTTTAGAATGAAAGGGATGAATGGAAAATGCCATTGAATATGTAACGTTATACATAGTACATTAACAAGAGGGATTAATTTTAAAAGGAGGATGGGGAATTGCTAGATAAGGCAGGGGCTTTAATAGATAATCATGTGTACACAGACGAAGAGCAACAAAAACTATACAAACGAACGTTAATAATCGTCAGCATTTCACAAATGTTTGGCGGTGCAGGACTAGCTGCTGGTATTACAGTGGGAGCACTTCTTGCGCAGCAAATGCTTGGAACAGATGCATTTGCAGGATTACCAACTGCTATGTTTACATTGGGATCAGCATTAGCAGCTTTCATAGTAGGGAAGCTTTCGCAACGATATGGACGCCGGATAGGTCTTGCAACAGGGTTTATAGTAGGTGGATTTGGAGCAATTGGTGTTGTAATGGCAGCTTTAACGAATAGCATTATTCTTTTACTTATTTCTTTACTCATATATGGTGCCGGTACAGCCACGAATCTACAAGCTCGTTATGCAGGTACAGATTTAGCAGATAAGAAGCAGAGAGCAACGGCTGTTAGTATTACGATGGTAATGACGACTTTCGGTGCAGTTGCAGGACCAAATTTAGTAGGAGTAATGGGTAGTTTTGCGCATTCAATTGGAGTTCCTAAACTTGCAGGTCCGTTCATACTATCGGCAGCAGCATTTATACTGGCGGGTCTAGTTCTTTTTGTTATGCTTCGTCCAGATCCGTTAATTATTGCTAACATAATAGAAAGATATAAACAGGAACATACATATAAAGGGCAACCAATAACAGAAGAAGTGAAAGAAAATAAACGAGGTATTACAGTTGGAGCAATCGTAATGATACTTACGCAAATCGTGATGGTTGCGATTATGACGATGACGCCAGTTCATATGGGACACCACGGTCACGGTTTAAGTGCAGTAGGACTTGTGATAGGTTTTCATGTAGGTGCAATGTATCTTCCATCTCTCGTTACAGGAATGTTAATTGATAAAATTGGCCGAACTACAATGAGCATAGCTGGTGGAGTGATTTTACTTGCAGCGGGTGTCATAGCTGCGATAGCGCCAAGTGATTCTTTATTACTATTAATCGTTGCTCTGTCTTTACTTGGGCTAGGATGGAACCTCGGATTGATTAGTGGTACAGCACAAATCGTTGATTCCACAACACCGTCTACACGTGCTAAAACACAAGGAAAAATAGATGTTTTTATTGCGCTAGCTGGAGCTTCTGGTGGAGCGATGTCAGGTATGGTAGTAGCGAATTCAAGTTATGCGGCATTGTCATTGGCTGGAGGCGTGTTAGCGTTATTACTTATTCCTGTTGTGATATGGTCTCGAAAAGGGGCAAGAAATTAAATGAAAAAGAGGTTCTAGTTACTGACTAGAGCCTCTTTTTATACACTTAAATTAAATTCCACTCTACAATAAGTCCTAAATGTGTAAGACCACCACCGAATCCGTATAGTAAAAGTGTGTCTCCATTATTTAACTTCCCTTCTTTTATAGCTAAATCTAGAGCGAGTGGAATGGTGACTGAAGAGGTATTCCCCATATATTCCACGCTCGTTAATGTTTTTTGTATTGGAATTTGAGATTTTTCGCAAATAGATTCAATCATTCGTAAGTTAGCGCTGTGGGGTATGAACCAGTCTATATCATCTACTTGCATATTTGCGGTATGTATTAAATCTTTTATGCCTTTTGGCACTGTACGTGTTGCCCATTTATATACTTCTCTTCCATTTTGAACGATTTTTTCATTTGTTTGCAGTGGTGTGCCATTCATAGTAGTAGATAAGTTTGTTCTATATAGATGAATGCCGCCATCACCGTTTGTTCCCATGTGAGAAGCGATAAAGCTTGGGGTGTCTTCATCTCTTTCTAATAAAATAGCTCCAGCACCATCACCGAATAAAATACAGGTCGTTCTATCGGTATAATCAGTAACTTTAGATAATGTCTCTGTCGCTACGACAAGTATTTTTTCATGTGATCCAGAAGTGATTAAGCTATTACCGACGTGTAGTCCATATGTAAAACCAGCACAAGTTGCATTTAAATCAAAAGCTAGTGTATGAGGTATGTTGAAGTATTGTTGTATTTGGCAAGCAACACTAGGGAAAACGTAATCAGCAGTAGTAGTAGCGACAATGATACAGTCGACATCTTCTAAGTTTTTCTTATATGTTGTACATAAATTTTTAATTGCTTTAATGGCTAAGTTTGAGGAATATTCTTCTTCGCTAGCGATTCTTCTTTCCTTCATTCCTGTTCTTTGTACAATCCATTCATCATTCGTATGGACCATCTTTTCTAAATCGTTATTAGACAATATTTGATCTGGAACATAAGTACCAATTGCAGTAATACGAGATTTAGAATGCATAGGAACATCTCCTAATTTTTATTTTTACAACCTGATACTAATATCAGACTATGAAAATGTCAATATAGATTTTTGTTGTATTAAAACGATAATACTTAACTTACTATGAAGGAATTTGGCGAGTGCTGTAAAAATAATATACGAGAAGTTTCTAAAATTGATAATTGCTTTTGTTATTTTTATTGTGAGAAAAACTCGCAAAAAATGACGATTTTCTTTAGTGTGATATAGGTTGTTAAACCTTGTGAAAGCGAATTACTTATGCTACACTTTATGTAACTTAAAATGAACGGAGGGGCTTCCTTTGATCTTAATCAGATTACGTCTCAATACTTTGTGCCAATAATTGAATAGCGCTCAAAGGCTCTGTCTGTGTACAGAGTGAACGGGATTGGTCTGCCTATTTTAAAGGAACCCTTTATTAAGCTTATATGTGACAAAGAGGGAGGGACGAATACGCCCTCTTTTTGTTTTGCCTTTATAAATAGAATGGGATTGTATAGGTGAACGCTTATTGTGGATACGTATATGATCTTGGGACTTTTTGACTATAAAATAGGATGAAAGCATAGCTTTCTTCTATTTCTTTGGTGAACCCTTATCCGTTTACGAAAACACAGGCAGCGACCTGTGTTTTTTATTTTACGTAATCGAAATGGAGGAATAAATATATGGAAGAAGTATTACAAAGAGCAGTTTTAGTTGGAGTAAATGTAGGTAATGAAGATGATTTTGCATATTCGATGGAAGAGTTAACAAATCTTGCGGAAGCCTGTGATGTAGAGGTAATTGGGCAAGTAACGCAAAATTTACAACGAGTAAATCCATCGCATTATATCGGAAAAGGAAAGATTGAAGAAGTAGCAGCGTATGTACAAGAAATAGATGCGAATATGGTCATCTTTAATGATGAATTATCTCCTTCACAAATTCGAAATTTAGAAGAGGATTTAGATTGTAAGGTAATTGATCGTACCATTTTAATTTTAGATATTTTTGCGCAACGTGCGAAAACGAAAGAAGCACAGCTACAAGTAGAAGTAGCACACCTTCAGTACATGATGCCTCGTTTAATCGGTCTTCGTGAATCGTTAGGGAGACAGAGTGGCGGCGTTGGTACGAAAAATAAAGGTGTCGGTGAGAAGAAGTTAGAGTTAGACCGTCGTAAAATTGAAGAACAAATTTCAGTTTTGAATAAAGATTTAGAAGCGCTCGTTGCCCAGCGTCAAACGCAGCGAAAGCAACGTAAGAAAAATGAAATACCTGTTGTAGCATTAGTAGGTTATACGAATGCAGGAAAGTCAACGACGATGAATGCAATGCTTGAAATTTATAATGGTACAGAAGAAAAACAAGTATTTGAAAAAGATATGTTATTTGCGACGTTAGAAACATCTGTACGAAATATTGATTTGCCAGATAATAAATCATTTTTATTAACAGATACAGTTGGATTTGTAAGTAAATTACCACATCATCTTGTGAAGGCGTTCCGTTCAACGTTAGAAGAAGTAGCGGAAGCAGATTTACTTATTCACGTCGTAGATTACGCAAATCCAAATTATGAACAATTAATTGATATTACAAATGAAACGTTAAAGAAAATTGGAGTAGAAAATATTCCAACGATTTATGCTTATAACAAATCAGATATGGTGGATGTTGAAATTCCGAAAGTACAAGAAGACCGCGTGTATTTATCTGCGAAGAAACATGTTGGAATTGAAGAGCTTGTAGAAATGATTCGTTCCCATATTTATAAAGAATATACGAAATGTGAAATGTTAATTCCGTATGATCAAGGACAGGTAGTTTCGTATTTCAATAATCATGCGCACGTTTTATCAACGAGTTATGAAAATGAAGGTACGAAACTAGAAGTGGAATGTAAGACGAGCGATTACGAGAAGTATAAGCGTTTTGCAATTTAATGTAAGAGGCAACCCAGTTTGTGATTGGGTTGCCTTTTTCTATAATGTTTTACTGCTGAAAGTTACAAGGATGCAAGTCAATGATGGGAGTTAAGTTATATTTCTGGAAAAAGAAATGAAAGCAGTATAGAATAGAAATGTTTCAAAAGTCAGAATTTATTACACCTACTGTAATAAATATATATTTTGTACAGAAAGGAGCGATTCACATATGCAGGCAGTTTCACAAAAAAACACAGTAGAAACACCGACAATATATCGAATATTATTTGCGATTAGTTTCGGACATTTTTTAAATGATTCGATGCAAGCAGTTGTGCCGGCGTTGTTTCCTATTTTGGAAAAAACGATGAATTTATCCTATATGCAAGTAGGGTGGATTGCGTTTGCGTTAAATATGACGTCATCGATTATGCAACCGGTGTTTGGTATGTATTCAGATAAGAAGCCGTCACCATTTTTATTACCACTCGGTATGTTTTCAAGTATGCTTGGAATGATTGGACTCGCGTTTGCACCAAACTTTATTATTGTTATTATTTCTGTTTTATTTATTGGCTTAGGTTCCGCAGTCTTTCATCCAGAAGGCGCTCGTGTTGCGTATATGGCGGCAGGTGCAAAACGAGGGTTAGCGCAAGCGATTTATCAAGTTGGGGGAAACACGGGGAATTCTTTAGCTCCTATTTTTACAGCGCTAATTTTCGTTCCACTCGGTCAAATTGGTTCATTAGGTTTTACAGCATTTGCAGCAGTAGGAATTGCATTATTAATTTTCGTATCGAATTGGTACAAAAATGAATTAGCAACCGGCGCTGTAAGAAGGAAGAAGAGAGCTGCGCTTGAGGCGGAAAATGCAATTGTAAGTACACACATTAAATTTGTTATTATACTTCTTGTTTTTCTTACTTTTGTGCGCTCTTGGTACGGTGCCGGTATCGGGAATTTCTATCAATTTTACTTAATTGAGCATTATGGTTTATCTATAAAAAATGCCCAGTATTTCGTATTCGCATTTATGATTGCTGGTGTGTTAGGCACTTTCTTCGGGGGACCGTTAGCAGATCGATTTGGTAAGAAAAACATCATCGTATTTTCAATGTTAGGTTCAGCGCCACTTGCGCTGTTATTACCACATGTCTCACTTGTGTGGGTCGTACCTTTATTTTTATGTATCGGTTTTATTAGTTCAAGTAGTTTTAGTGTAATTGTTGTATACGCGCAAGAGCTTGTTCCGGGAAAAGTAGGGATGGTATCAGGTCTAATTGTAGGTCTTGCGTTCGGCCTTGGTGCTCTAGGCGCTGTAGTACTAGGAAAGTTAGCTGATATATATAGCCTTCAGTTCATTATGATATTATGTAGTTGTTTACCGTTAATTGGACTTACTTCATGGTTATTACCAAGTGATAAGAAAACGATAGAATAGGGGATGCACTATGAAATTATGTGAAAACGTAACAGAATTAATAGGAGATACACCTGTCGTCCGATTATCTAAATTTATTCCGGAAGACGCAGCGGACGTGTATGTGAAACTAGAAATGTTTAATCCATCACGTAGTGTGAAAGACCGTGCTGCTTATAATTTACTTCACGTTGCAGAAGAAAATGGTCTCATTAAACCAGGGGATACAATTATTGAACCGACAAGTGGGAATACAGGAATTGGTTTAGCGATGAACGCAGCAGCTAAAGGGTATAAAGCGATTTTAATTATGCCAGACAATATGTCAAAAGAGCGTATTAATTTATTGAAAGCATACGGGGCAGAAGTAGTTTTAACACCAGCAGAACAAAGAATGCCAGGAGCAATTGCGAAGGCATTAGAACTGCAAAAACAAATACCGAATAGTTTTATCCCGCAACAATTTGAAAATCCAGCTAATCCGAATATTCACCGTTATACGACTGCACTTGAAATTTACGAACAAATGGATGGAGAGCTTGATGCTTTTGTTGCAACGGCAGGAACAGGCGGAACGATTACAGGGACTGGTGAAACGTTAAAAGAGAAATTACCAAACTTATATATTGCAGTAGTGGAACCGAAAGGATCTCCCGTTTTATCAGGTGGTGTACCAGGTCCTCATAAACTAGTAGGAACAAGCCCAGGATTTATTCCGAAAAACTTAAATACAGAAGTGTATAACGAAATTATTCAAATTGCAGACGAAGAGGCTTTAACGACAATGAGAAATTTAGCTAGACAAGAAGGATTATTAGTTGGGCCATCTTCTGGAGCATCTGTTTACGCTGCAATTATGATAGCGAAACGTCTAGGCGTTGGTAAAAAAGTTTTATGTATTGCGCCTGATACAGGTGAACGTTATTTGAGTATGGGGTTATTTGAATAAAAAGGATAGAAACACCTTAATAGTGAATAGCTGCTATTAAGGTGTTTGTTTTATGGAATGAAGAGGGGGAGAAGAACAATGAAACTATTAAAACCAATACATGAATATAGTGAGCATATTACGGCGTATAGACAAGCGTTTTTACACTCAGGGGAACAACCACATGGAAGTAGTTCTTTACAAAACTTTGATTCTCTTGATAAATGGTTTGAAAAAGTGAGTAAACAAGAACTAGGAGAAAATTTACTAGCTAATCGAGTGCCATCTAGTCAGTTTTTAAGTTTTGAAAAAGGAGAACTTATAGGTTTTGTGAATATTAGACATAGATTAAATCCAGAATTATTACGGGAAAGCGGTCATATTGGATATAGTGTCCATCCAAATAAACGTCGCCACGGTTACGCTACGAAACAACTAAAGCTTGCATTAGCTGAAGCGCAAAAGTTAGGATTGCAGAAAGTATTAATAACTTGCGATAAATCCAATGTTGGTTCCGCTAAAACGATTCAAAAGGTTGGAGGTATGTTAGAAAATGAAGTAGTTTCTTCTCGTACTGGTGAAGTTATTCAGCGCTATTGGATAGAAATATGATTAAGTAGGAATTTGAAAAGGTAATGCAAGCTGTAATATCGAAATAGATAAATGAAATATAGGGGATTACTGCAATTTTAGGGGGAAATGAAATGGGATTAAAAGAGAAAGCGATAGAGATGTCAGAGATTTATAGGCAAAATCCAAAAGTAGAAGCCATTATTTTAGCGGGTTCAGTAGCTAGAAAGCTTGAAGATGAACATTCAGATATAGAATTACATATTTTATGGTCAACACCGCCGGAAGATGAGGATCGTAGGGCCCCTATTTATCATATTGATGGGAAAATATTATCGTATCATCCGTATGAGGAAGAAGAATGGTCGGAAACGTATTTAACGAAAGAGGGAATTAAATTAGAGATTAGTAACTTTTTAACAGAGACAGTAGAGAAAGTGATTTCGGATGTGGTGAATCAATATGATATAAGTTATGAAAAACAATGTATTGTATCATCCGTTCATGATGGTGTTAGTTTGTATGGAGAAGGGAAAGTGAATGAATTAAAAGAAAAAGTAGCGGCATATCCAGATGAACTAGTAAAACGGATGATTTCAGAAAATCTATGGTTAAGTAATCGTTGGCACAATCGAAAGGCGCTTTTAAAACGGAAAGATTGGCTTATGCTTTATGACGTTATTTGCGAAGTACAAAGGAACGTATTCGGTGTTTTATTTGGTTTGAATAAAATGTACGTACATCATCCAGCGTTTAAATGGATGCCTAATAATGTGGAACGAATGACTATTAAACCTGAAAAATTATATGAACGTATGGCGGACACATTAATAGGGAATCCAGAAAAAAGTGTGCAGGAGTTAGAGTTGCTAATAGAAGAAGTGTTGCAACAAGTTCATACATACGCGCCAGGAGTAAATGTGGATGAGCAAGAAAAATCTATTTTTTGTTTTGTGAAATAGAAAATAGTGATAAGGGGGAAGTTATGGGTTTTTTTAATAGGTTTTTTAAAAAAGTTGAAAAAGTAAATGAGCAAGAAGCTACTCTTCATGAATTAAGTGAAGAATTGTATGTTGAATCACCGGTAGAGGAAGCGACTAGTTACTGGGTATCAATGGCACAAAATATAATTGTTAATGCTGTAAAGGCGGCTGACAATGATGTGGAACGTGCCTTCGTATTATTGAACTTGAAGAAAGGTGAGGCCTCATTTGATATTTTTTATCAAATAAATGGGCAATTGTATTTCTGGGATCAGCTCGAAAATGAGACGATAAGAAATACAATTCAGAACGAGTTGTTACCGCAAGCTCCAGAAGTTTCAAATGCAGTAAATGAGCAATTTCGTGAAGCTGATCACCCTATAATTTCGTTCGCACAATTGCAGTTTGAATGGGAAACGAAAGCCTGGTTCTCACATATAATTTGGGAAGATAACCTTGCTGCTCAATTGCCCAAAACTCAAATTCTAAATGAATGGTTTCGTGTAATTAAAGAAGAAACGAAAAATAGACCACTGGATAGTGATGTGAAATTTTCTTGGTATCCATCAAACTCTTAAAAAATGAATACAGAGAGACAGGTTATGTTTCTAGATGATTTGTATTATTGAATAAGTATCAATAATACGTAATTCTTTTTCTATTGCCTATTAGAATTCGTTATGTACTAATCCACCTGTTTTCTAAACTAAAACTTACATTTTGAATTTTTAAATAGATTGTAATACATAAAAATTCAAAATATAAGTTGACACTATTTTTAATGTGTGATAAAAATGATAGTAATCAATTCGGAAAATAATATTTGGGCAATGAAAGGGTATAGTAGTGAATATCTCCCTATTTCAGAGAGCTGATGGTTGGTGTGAATCAGTATATAGATTATTCATGAAGTTCGTCCTGGAGCATCTTTCATAAATCTCACATTATGAGGAAATGAAAGACGGTAGTTTATACCGTTATCAAATAAAGTGGTGAAGATTTTTCACAACTAGGGTGGTACCGCGATATTTATCGTCCCTACGTATTTACGTAGGGACGTTTTTTATTTAGGGCCTAACTTTGGTGTGGCTTCATAACTAGGGTGGTACCGCGATATTTTATCGTCCCTACGTTTTTGCGTAGGGGCGTTTTTATTTAGGTGGTTTCTTAGTATTCTTCACAACTAGGGTGGTACCGCGATATTTTTGTCGTCCCTACGTATATTACGTAGGGACGTTTTTTATTATTAGGGAGGAAGTGAACGTATTAGAAAAGAGTATTGATAGAACAATATAAATACCGAATTGTAACAAAGAAAAAGAGACAGAGAGGAGATTAACAAATGAATTCACAGCAATGGACATCGAAATTAGGTTTCGTATTAGCTGCAGCAGGTTCAGCGATTGGTCTAGGGGCGATTTGGAAGTTCCCGTACATGGCCGGAATTGGAGGGGGCGGCGCGTTCTTCCTTATTTTCATCGGTTTCACATTATTAATTGGTTTACCACTATTATTAGCTGAATTCGTTATCGGAAGAAGTACACAAAAAGAGGCCGTTGATGCATATAGAGAAATCGCACCAAAAACATTATGGCCATGGTTAGGGAAATTAGGAATTGTAACTTGTTTCATACTACTTTCTTTCTACAGTGTTGTAGGAGGCTGGATTTTATTATACTTATGGAATGCAATTACAGGTAGACTATGGGAAGGAAATGGGGCATACGAAGCTACGTTTGGTGAAATCATTTCCAATCCATATTTAGCAGTTGGGTCACAGCTATTATTCATCCTAATTACTATTTTCATCGTAAGTAAAGGTGTACAAAATGGTGTTGAAAAAGTAAATAAATATTTCATGCCAGCATTATTCGTTTTATTCTTTGTTTTAATCGTTCGTGCACTTACGTTAGATGGTGCTGGAGAAGGAGTTCGTTTCTTCTTACAACCTGACTTCTCACATGTAACATCAGAAGTTATATTATACGCAATGGGGCAATCGTTCTTCTCATTATCTGTCGGGGTAGCCGTTATGGTAACGTATAGCTCATACTTACCGAAAGAAGAAAGCTTACCACGTTCAGCATTTTCTATCGTAGCCTTAACTCTTGTTATTACATTACTTGCAGGACTTGCAATTTTCCCAGTAGTGTTCGCATTTGGAATGGAACCATCTCAAGGACCTGGGCTATTATTTATCGTACTGCCAGCTATTTTCAGTAAAATGGCATTCGGAAAATTATTCTTCATCGTTTTCTTATTACTATTCTTCTTTGCTACTATTACATCAGCAATTTCGATGTTAGAAATTAGTGTTGCATCGTTAACATCAAAAGGTAAAGGGAAACGTGAAAAAATGGCCTTAATCGTAGGGTTATTAATCTTCGTTGTTGGGGTACCATCAGCATTATCATTCGGTATATTAAGTGATCTGAAGATTTTCGGGAAGACAGTCTTTGATTTAGCGGACTATGCAGTAAGTAACGTATTAATGCCACTTGGTGTATTATTAGTTTCTATCTTTGTTCCTTTAAAAATGAAGAAAGATGTATTAATGAAAGAGCTAGGTGTAAGTAAAAATAAAGGATACAAACTATTTGTGTTATGGTTATTCTTACTTCGCTTTATCGCACCAATTGCGATTATTATCGTATTCTTAAATGTACTTGGCATTATATAAATAGAAAGGTAGCGTATCATACAAAGATACGCTACCTTTTTATTTTGCTCTTTTTTGCAGTTCGTTTACCGTTACGAACTGATATCCCTTCTTAGATAAAGAATCTAAAATACCTTCAATCGTTTGTAAATTTTCATTAGACTCATCATACATAGAATGCAATAAAATGATAGAACCTGGTTTTACATTTTTATTAACATATTTAATTTTATCAGCCGCAGATTTATAAAAAGTATCGGGCTCAAGATCCCATATAATCGTTTCGATATTATTTTTATTTAAATAATAGGGTAGTCCAATTAATTTTTTTCCGTTAGGGGGCCTAAAATCAATTGCGTCTGTAAATCCTGTTTGGCGGATTAATGAATTCGTTTTTTCTATTTCATCTTTAATAAAAGAAGGTGTTTTGAAAACCATTCTATTATGAGAATATGTATGGTTTCCAAGTTGGTGCCCAGATTGCGCGATAGCTTCTCCTAACGATAGATTTTTCTCTAATTCATTTCCAATTAAAAAGAAAGTAGCTTTAGCGTTGTATTTATCTAGTAGCGGTAATATTTGTTTTACATTGTTAGTAGGGCCATCATCAAAAGTTAAAGCGATCACTTTTTCATTTGTTTCTACGCGTTGTGTTAAATCTCCAAATAATTGAAAGCTTCTTGCGTTCATCAATTTGTATGTTCCGAATAATGCCGTGATAATAAAGAATAGTGTAACGATCGTAATGATAATTTTTTTCTTCATAACGTAACCTCACAATGATTTTTGATTCAATTAAAAAGTATTATATCAAACTAAGTAATTTCGTGCTTTAAGAAGGGTGTGGATGCAAGGAGAAGGAATTTATCATATAATAAAATGCAAAAGGTATATTAGGAGGTGTTTATATGGCGATTATAATTCAATTGCCAGACACTGCAACGTCTCATGCAAAGCCAAGTATGGAAATGGCGATACTTTGCGTGAGGTAGACAAGTAATATACAATCGCCTATATGAGCTCGTATCATTTTTTATATTTGGCTTTGCACCTTATTGAAATGAATCATAAAAAATAAGGGGCGAGCAGAAATGAAATACGTAAAAGCTAATGCTGTTTTACCAGAGAGTTTAATTACTGAAATTCAAAAGTATATACAAGGTGAAACAATTTATATTCCGAAACAAGAAACGAAACATTATAAATGGGGTACACGATCTGGCGGAAGAAAACAATTAGATGAAAGAAATAAAGCAATTAAAAAAGCGTTTAAAAGTGGGATTGCTATTCATCAACTTGCAGAAGAATATTTTCTTTCTGGGGAAACGATTAAAAAGATTGTGTATTCTAAATAAGAGGAAAAGAGTCTGATTCATATATTACTTTGAATCAGACTCTTTTTGTTTTATATGTATTGGATATATGAAGTGTGAACGGGCATGATAATAGAAAAAATGTGCCGTTTTTTATTAAATGCTATACAGAACATTTGAAGAGTAGAAAGGTGAACATATATGAATCATATTGGACAAATAACGATAGAGCTTTTAATTGGTTTTTTTGTTCTATTAATTGCTACAAAAATATTAGGGAAAACACAAATATCTCAGCTAACGCCCTTTGATTTTATTTCTGCAATCGTCCTAGGTGAGCTCGTTGGAAATTCAATATATGATCCTAAAATTAAAGTATGGTCTATTTTATATTCAGTATTTGTTTGGGTAATTTTAATTTATACTATTGAAGTGATAACACAAAAAGTAAGAGGGACAAGAAGGTTTTTTGAAGGATATCCTTCAATTATTATTCGTAATGGAAAGATTGATCGTGAACAATTAAGCGTAAATCATTTGGATATAAACCAATTACAACAAATGCTTAGGCAACAAAAAGATATATTTTCAATCCGAGAAGTTGAATATATGATATTGGAACCTAACGGAAACATAAGCGTTTTGAAAAAAAGTAAATACGAATCTCCTACTGTAAATGATTTAAGTTTAAAACATAAGCCTGTATACTTACCAATTTCATTAATTAGTGATGGAAAAGTAGTTAAGGATAATTTGAGGGAAGCGGGATTTGATGAAGGGTGGCTTTATAAACAAATAAAGCAAAAAGGAATTACTAAATTTGAAGACGTATTATATGCGGAATGGAAAACAGATGATGGCTTCTTTTGTCAGGAAATGCAGCGGTAGAGAATAAGTGATATATGTAATGTTTGTTTCTAAGTTATCTTTTACATATCAAAAAACGTAATCATTGTATACAATAAAACTAGATCAACAATTTGTATGGAGTGATAAAGATGGAAGCGTTTATTAGAAGTGATCAATATAATTTTATAAAATCACAAGCTTATATTTTAGCAAACGGGCATGCAACGGCAAATGATAGAGGTGTAATTCAAGCGTTAAAATCGCTTGCGATTGAAAAGATAATACATGTATTTGAGAATTTAACGGATGAACAGAAAGAGTTAATTGATACGGTATTAACAGTTCAAAATAGAGAAGATGCAGAATCATTTTTAATGAAAATAAATCCGTATGTAATTCCGTTTCAAGAAGTTACAGCACAAACATTAAAAAAGTTATTTCCTAAGGCGAAAAAGTTAAAACTTCCTGATATGGAAGAAATGGATATGAAAGAAATATCTTATTTAAGCTGGATTGATAAGGGATCAAGCAGGAAATTTATTATAGCGAAAAATGATAAAAATAAATTTGTTGGTCTGCAAGGAACGTTCCAAAGTTTAAATAAAAAAAGCATTTGTTCATTATGTCATGGGCATGAAGAAGTAGGAATGTTTTTAGTTGAAATTAAAGGCGATGTACCAGGAACTTTCGTTAAAAAGGGAAACTACATTTGCAAAGATGGTGTAGCTTGCAATCAGAATATGAAATCGCTAGATAAATTGAACGATTTTATTGACCGCTTGAAGAAATAAAGAGAAAACCTCTAGTATTTAAACTGGAGGTTTTTATTTTTTGAAGAAGTAAAATAAGCTTTCTTTGTAAATGTAGATTTATAATGAAATTTGATAAAAATATCTATTATGATACAGTTGCTTATATGCAAGGAGGTAAAACATGGATTACCTTTTATCGAAAGAAAAAGTGAAGCGATGGCCCAAAGATATGATAGCGGCGGGGCGTTGTCATACTGTTGGCCTTAAATCGGATGGCACGGTAGTAGCGGTGGGCCGGAATAAAGAAGGGGCATGTAATGTAAGCAGTTGGCAAGGTATTGTGGCAGTCACAGCGGGTGACTGGCATACAGTCGGTCTCAAATTGGACGGAACATTGACGACTGTGGGGAATAATCGATATGGTCAATGCAATGTAAGTAGCTGGCGAGGTATTGTAGCGGTCAAGGCTGGGTATCTTCATACTGTTGGTCTTAAACGAGACGGTACGGTGACAGCAGTGGGGAATGATAAACATAACCAGTGTGATGTAAGTGGCTGGATAGATATTGTAGCAATAGCGGCTGGTACGAATCATACAATCGGACTAAAATCAGACGGTACCGTGCTGGCAGTGGGCTGGAATGAGTATGGTCAATGTAACGTAAGCGATTGGCGCGATATTGTAGCGATAGCGGCTGGTTGTGCACATACAGTCGGACTAAAATCAGACGGCACGGTGGTCGCGGTAGGTAATAATGAATTTGGCCAATGCGATGTAGGTAGCTGGCGCGACATTCGGTTGCCTGGCAAATAGTCAATTTACAATCAATGATTAGTAATATTATTCTATTTTAGGAGTAATTATGGAATAGGATATGTAGAAAATAATTAAACTTAAATCTACTGAATAAGAATCTCTTTTGAAAAGGGATTCTTATTATTTTTCATAAAATGAGGGTCTAAATGGAATTTTTGAACAAACTATATTTCAAAATTACAGTAGAAGATATAAATAAAGTATAGAGGAGATAAAGGAATGCTTAAAAGGTTTTTACTTTCTTTACCGGATGTTTTACTTATATGTATCGTTCTTTACATAACGTACACAAATTCTTTTAGCTTTGGACAAATGTTAGTAATTTCGATTGCAATCGGAATCATTGGTGGTCTTGTTATAAGGATTGGTAAGGATGTATTTATGTATATAAGGTGGACAATGAAACAGAGGAAATCTTGAATACGTTGTATTGCTGTTAGGAGGAGATGAAATGACTAAGAAAAAGAGTAGAGTGAAAAATGAAGTAGCGCTTTGGGCATTAACAGCGGTTGTTCTCATCATTGTATGGTACTTTTATCAAAAATAAAAACGCATCGTATTAAAAAAGCACGATGCGTTTTTATTATTTTTTTTGCCAATTTTTTTTAATAAAGTCTTCACGACCAGATTCCTTTTGCTCAATAGCATATTTCTCTGGATTCTTTTTATAGAAATGTTGGTGGTATTCCTCTGCTGCGTAAAAAGGTGCAGCAGGACGAATTTCAGTCACGATTGGATCTTTAAACATACCGCTTTCTGTAAGAGCTTGTTTTGATTTTTCGGCAAGCCCTTTTTGTGTTTCGTTATGATAAAAAATAGCGGTACGATAAGATGGACCACGGTCAAAAAATTGTCCGCCATCATCAGTTGGATCGATTTGTGGCCAATATAAGTCTAGTAATTTCTGATAAGGAAAAATAGAAGGATCGAATGTAATTTGAACAACTTCTAAATGTCCAGATGTTCCAGCTTTTACTTGTTCATATGTTGGGTTTTCTACATGACCTCCTGCATAGCCAGAAAGTACTTTATGAATACCAGGAAGTTCATCAAATGGTTTTACCATGCACCAAAAGCAACCGCCTGCGAAGGTTGCGAGTTCGTATGTTTTTTCGGACATTGCTGTAATCCTCCTAAATGTATATGTTTTATATAGTATTATATAAATTGTTTTATTGCGCAATAAAAAAGATTTGAAAATATATGTTTTTTATAAACAAGATCCTCCGCTCACATCAATTAATTGTCCAGTTACCCAGCGGCTGTCTGGAGAAGCAAGGAATGCAGCAGTATCGGCAATGTCTTCTACTTCACCTAAGCGATTGAAAGCGGAAATAGTAGTAGCGTACTGCTTCATCATCGGGTCACTCAAGAGTTCTGCATTCATATCTGTTTTAATAAATCCTGGAAGTATTGCATTCACCGTTATTCCTCGTGCTCCAAGCTGTTTTGCTAGCGTAAAAGTCATTGTATTAATAGCGCCTTTCGTCATACTATATGCAACAAAATCAGGTAAAGAAATGCGGGTGGCAGCGGATGAAATATTAATAATTCGGCTATTGTCACGTAAACGTGGCAGTGCTTGTTGAATGATAAAGAATGGTGCTTTTGCATTTACTGAAAACATTCTATCAAAAAATTGTTCAGTCGTTTCTTCAATAAAAGCACCAGGACCAATGCCAGCATTGTTTATTAAAATATCAAATTGTGTTTCACCAGTGCGCTTTTGTAATTCAGTATCTAAAGCTTTATAAAGGTTTTCTACACCGTGTAAGGATTCTAAATTTGCGCCGATAGAAAAAGCTTGGCCACCATCTGATCGAATTTCCTGAACAGTTTCTTCAGCGTCATCTTTTCGATTACCGTAATGAACAGCAACCAATGCACCGTCATTTGCTAAACGTTTAGCGATCGCTCGTCCAATTCCTCGGCTTGCTCCTGTAACTAACGCTACTTTCCCTTTTAACATAGTTTCCTCATCTCCTCATAAACTTTATAAGTGTTTCTTTATGTAGTAATGCAAACATACTTAAGTAATATATGAGTGTATGTAAGTAATGCATTCCAATTTTGATTTGAGAAAAAATAAATAGAATGAATTTTGATTTTTTTTTGAAAAAACATGTTGACAACAAAAAGAACAACGTCCTATAATACGTGTAACAAATAAAAGTTAATTAAGAATTTTCTAACTTTATATGTTGTATATGCAAAGAAGAGGAAAGTAGATGATTATGATCGTTTCAGAGAGCTACTCCAAGGCTGTGAGGGTAGTAACAATCGAATCATTGAAGATCACCTCGGAGCATCGCTTGCGAAAGGGAAACTGAGTAGAGGGCGGCGGCATCGTCTCCGGTAAAAGGACGGAGGTCTGATTGGACCTACAAAGCTTATATTTCGTGAGAAGTATAAGGAAGCTGAGTGGTAACGCGAAACTCTCGCCTCAGCAATCAAAGCTACTAAATTGTAGTAGTTGATTGCTGAGGCGAGAGTTTTTATTTTTAAAAATAGAAGAAGAGAATGCGTAGAAGAGGAGAGTAAATGATAAAGATTGTTTCAGAGAGCTGCCCCGAGGCTGTGAGGGTGGTAACAATTCAATCATTGAAAATCACCTTGGAGCACTACTTTTGAAAACTAGTAAAAAGTAGCGGGGTTGTTCCCGATAGAAAAACAAAAGTCTAATTGGACTTGCAGAGCTTATGTTTCGTGAGAAGTATAAGGAAGCTGAGTGGTACCACGATTCCCTCGTCTCAGCAATGGATTGCTACAAGTATGTAAGTAATCGATTGTTGAGACGAGTATATTTTTAAGGGTTATATACTGAATATTCTGTTAAAAATACTCATCTCAGCAATCGATGTAGAAATAGATTGCAAAAATAGAGAAAAAAGAGGAGCGATGTGAGATGGGAAACCAGTACATTTACATGAATGGGGAATTTGTAGAAAAAGAAAAGGCAGTTGTTTCAGTGTATGATCACGGTTTTTTATACGGAGACGGTGTATTTGAAGGGATTCGTAGTTACGGAGGAAATGTATTTTGTTTAAAAGAACATGTGAAACGATTGTATGAATCAGCGAAATCTATTTTACTAACAATTCCAATGACGGTAGAAGAAATGGAAGAAGCAGTTTTACATACACTCCAAAAAAATGAATACGCTGATGCTTATATTCGCTTAATTGTCTCAAGAGGAAAAGGTGACTTAGGACTTGATCCGAGAAGTTGTGTGAAGCCGAGCGTAATTATCATTGCAGAACAATTAAAGTTATTCCCACAAGAATTTTATGATAATGGGCTAAGCGTTGTATCTGTTGCATCAAGACGTAATACGCCAGACGCGTTAGATCCACGTATTAAGTCAATGAATTATTTAAATAACGTACTTGTAAAAATTGAGGCGGCACAAGCAGGAGTGTTAGAGGCTCTTATGTTAAATCAACAAGGATATGTTTGTGAAGGTTCTGGCGATAATGTTTTCGTTGTGAAAGATGGAAAAGTATTAACCCCGCCATCCTATTTAGGGGCATTAGAAGGTATTACGAGAAATAGTGTTATCGAGCTATGTGAACGACTGAGTATTCCGTGTGAGGAAAGACCATTCACTCGCCATGACGTATATGTAGCGGATGAAGTATTTTTAACAGGAACAGCAGCGGAGTTAATTCCAGTTGTAAAAGTTGATTCGAGAGAAATTGGAGATGGGAAACCAGGAAGTGTAACGAAACAATTGACCGAAGAATTTAAAAAATTAACGAGAGAAAGAGGAGTACGTGTTCCCGGGCTGACGGAAAGCTTAGCATAAATAAGGAGAGGAGTTAATTGAAATGAAGCAGCAGTATACAGCGTATGAGAAGTTACAGTGTGAAGAAATGACAGGCGCTGGGCACGTGATTCAAGGTTTGAAGAAATTGGGTGTAACGACCGTTTTCGGCTATCCAGGCGGAGCGATTTTACCAGTATACGATGCGTTATACGAAAGTGGTTTGAAACATGTTTTAACTCGTCATGAACAAGCTGCCATTCATGCGGCTGAAGGATATGCGAGAGCTTCTGGGAAGGTCGGAGTAGTCTTTGCTACCTCTGGCCCAGGGGCGACAAATTTAGTTACGGGCTTAGCAGACGCTTATATGGATTCGATTCCTTTAGTTGTCATTACCGGCCAAGTTGCAACGCCTTTAATTGGTAAAGATGGATTTCAAGAAGCGGATGTTGTCGGAATTACAGTACCTGTTACGAAGCATAATTACCAAGTTCGTGATGTAAATCATGTATCACGAATTGTGCAAGAAGCTTTTTACATCGCCAAAAGCGGACGACCGGGACCAGTATTAATCGATATTCCAAAAGATGTTCAAAATGCAAAAGTCACCAGTTTCTTTAATGAAGAAGTTGATATTCCGGGGTACAAACCAGAACTTGTACCAGACAGCATGAAACTTAGAGAGGTGGCTAAAGCAATTTCAAAATCAAAGCGTCCACTTCTTTATATTGGAGGAGGTGTCATTCATTCAGGTGGATCCGATGAACTCTTCGAATTCGCAAGGGAGAACCGTATTCCAGTCGTTTCAACTTTAATGGGACTTGGTGCATATCCACCAGGAGATCCATTGTTTCTAGGGATGCTTGGTATGCATGGGACATACGCTGCTAATATGGCGGTAACAGCATGTGATTTACTACTTGCATTAGGTGTTCGCTTCGATGATCGTGTAACAGGAAAATTAGAACTTTTTTCTCCGCACTCGAAAAAAGTACATATTGATATTGATCTTTCTGAGTTTCATAAAAATGTAACTGTAGAGCATCCGATTGTTGGTGATGTAAAAAAAGCGTTACACATGTTGTTACATATGTCTATTTATACACAAACAGATGAATGGCTTCAGAAAGTAAAGGCATGGAAAGAAGAATATCCACTTTCTTATAAGCAAAAAGAATCTGAGTTAAAACCACAGCATGTGATCAACTTAGTAAGTGAATTAACGAATGGTGAAGCGATTGTCACAACAGAAGTAGGACAGCATCAAATGTGGGCTGCTCACTTCTATAAAGCAAGAAAACCTCGGACGTTCCTTACCTCTGGAGGATTAGGAACAATGGGGTTTGGGTTCCCAGCGGCAATTGGTGCTCAGCTTGCAAAAGAAGAAGAACTTGTCATTTGTATTGCAGGTGATGCTTCTTTTCAAATGAACATTCAAGAACTACAAACAATTGCTGAAAATAATATCCCTGTAAAAGTATTTATTATAAATAACAAATTTTTAGGGATGGTAAGGCAATGGCAAGAAATGTTTTATGAAAATCGTTTATCAGAGTCAAAAATTGGCTCACCAGATTTTGTGAAAGTGGCAGAAGCTTATGGAGTGAAGGGATTAAGGGCGACAAATTCAACAGAGGCGAAACAAGTGGTGTTAGAAGCATTTGCTCACGAAGGTCCTGTCGTAGTTGATTTTTGTGTAGAAGAAGGTGAAAACGTATTTCCGATGGTTCCGCCAAACAAAGGGAATAACGAAATGATTATGAAGAGGTGGGAAGAATGAGTCATACTTTTTCACTCGTTATTCATAACGAGCCAAGTGTCTTATTACGTATAAGTGGAATTTTTGCTCGGCGTGGCTATTATATTTCTTCTTTACATTTAAACGAAAGAGATACGAGTGGCGTTTCTGAAATGAAACTCACAGCAGTTTGTACTGAAAATGAAGCGACATTACTTGTTAGTCAGTTGAAAAAATTAATTGATGTACTGCAAGTAAATAAATTATAAGGGGTGTATGGAGTATGAAAACGTATTATGAGAAAGATGCAAATGTAGAGTTATTACAAGGGAAAACAGTTGCGGTAATTGGTTATGGATCTCAAGGGCATGCGCAGGCACAAAATTTACGTGATTCAGGTGTGGAAGTTGTAGTTGGTGTTAGACCTGGTAAATCGTATGAAGTAGCAAAAGCAGATGGATTTGAAGTAATGTCTGTTTCAGAAGCGGTTCGAACCGCACAAGTTGTACAAATATTATTGCCAGATGAACAGCAAGCACATGTATATAAAACAGAAGTAGAAGAGAATCTCCGTGAAGGACAAATGTTACTTTTCTCACATGGATTTAACATTCACTTCGGCCAAATTAATCCGCCAAGTTACGTAGATGTAGCAATGGTTGCGCCAAAAAGTCCAGGTCATCTCGTTCGCCGTGTATATCAAGAAGGAAATGGTGTTCCGGCATTAGTCGCAGTGCATCAAGATGCGACGGGAACAGCGCTACATGTAGCATTAGCGTATGCAAAAGGTGTAGGTTGTACACGGGCGGGTGTAATTGAAACGACATTCCAAGAAGAAACCGAAACGGATTTATTCGGTGAGCAAGCTGTACTTTGCGGCGGGGTAACTGCACTTGTGAAGGCCGGGTTCGAAACGTTAACGGAAGGTGGATATCGTCCTGAAATTGCATACTTTGAATGTTTGCATGAATTAAAGCTAATTGTTGACTTAATGTACGAAGGTGGATTAACGAATATGCGCCATTCTATTTCAGATACGGCAGAGTTTGGAGATTATGTAACAGGATCGAGAATTGTTACAGATGAAACGAAGAAGGAAATGAAGCGTGTTCTGACAGAAATTCAGCAAGGTGAATTTGCGAAGAAATGGATTTTAGAAAATCAAGCAGGGCGTCCGACGTATAACGCAATGAAAAAAGCAGAACAAAATCATCAATTAGAAAAAGTGGGAGCAGAGCTTCGTGAAATGATGAGTTGGATTCATGCACCGAAAGAATTAGTAAAGAAATAGAGTAAGAGAGTATAAATGAAAAATATGTAAGAGGGGATTTGACAAGATGAGAAGTGACATGATTAAAAAAGGTTTTGATAAAGCGCCGCACCGTAGTTTATTAAAAGCAACTGGTTTGAAAGATGAAGATTTTGATAAACCTTTCATAGCGATTTGTAATTCTTTTATTGAAATTATTCCAGGGCATAAACACTTGAACGAGTTTGGGAAACTTGTAAAAGAGGCAGTTCGTGCGGCAGGTATGGTACCATTCGAATTCAATACAATTGGAGTTGACGATGGTATTGCGATGGGACATATCGGTATGCGTTATTCTCTTCCGAGTCGTGAAATAATTGCAGATTCAGTAGAAACGGTTGTAAATGCACACTGGTTTGACGGCATGATTTGTATCCCAAACTGTGACAAAATTACACCAGGTATGATGATGGCTGCACTACGTATTAATATTCCGACTGTGTTTGTTTCAGGCGGCCCGATGGCAGCAGGAAAAACATCTAAAGGAGAAGTTGTTGATCTGAGTTCCGTTTTTGAAGGAGTAGGAGCTTATCAATCTGGGAAAATTTCAGAAGAAGAATTAAAAGATATTGAAGATCATGGCTGTCCATCTTGTGGCTCTTGTTCGGGTATGTTTACCGCGAACTCTATGAATTGTTTATGTGAAGTGTTAGGTTTAGCTCTTCCTGGTAACGGGAGTATTTTAGCAATTGATCCAAGACGTGAAGAGTTAATTAAACAAGCAGCAGAGAAATTGAAAATTTTAATTGAAAGAGATATTAAACCAAGAGACATTGTAACGGAAGAAGCAATTGATGATGCGTTTGCGCTTGATATGGCGATGGGCGGTTCAACAAATACAGTGTTGCATACATTGGCGCTCGCGCAAGAGGCTGGATTAGATTACGATATGAACCGTATTGATGCCGTTTCAAGACGTGTACCACATTTATGTAAAGTAAGCCCTGCTTCCAATTGGCATATGGAAGATATTGATCGTGCGGGCGGGATTAGTGCAATTTTGAAAGAGATGAGCCGGAAAGAAGGAGTACTTCATCTTGATCGAATAACTGCTACGGGGCAAACATTAAGAGAAAATATTGCTGAGGCAGAGATTAAAGATAAGGAAGTTATTCACTCTCTTGAAAACCCTCATAGTGAGGAAGGAGGATTGCGTATATTAAAAGGCAACCTTGCGAAAGATGGAGCGGTTATTAAAAGCGGTGCAACAGAGGTAAAGCGTTTTGAAGGACCTTGCGTTATTTTTAATTCACAAGATGAGGCACTTGCTGGCATTATGCTTGGGAAAGTGAAAAAAGGAGATGTAGTTGTCATTCGTTATGAAGGACCAAGAGGTGGCCCTGGTATGCCAGAAATGTTAGCACCAACATCAGCAATTGCTGGAATGGGATTAGGTGCTGAGGTTGCATTATTAACGGATGGACGTTTCTCTGGAGCTTCACGTGGAATTTCAGTAGGACATATTTCACCAGAAGCAGCAGCTGGTGGAACAATCGCACTTCTTGAACAAGGGGATATTGTATGTATTGATGTTGAAGAACGCTTGCTAGAAGTAAGAGTGAGTAATGAAGAATTAGATAAGCGTAAAAAAGAATGGAAACGACCAGAACCGAAAGTGAAAACTGGCTGGCTTGGACGTTATGCACAAATGGTAACATCGGCGAATACAGGGGCTGTTCTGAAAATCCCACATTTTGATTGAGCCAATTTAAAAGAGATAAGGATGATATATAATGGTGCAAAAGGTAAAGGAGAGAGTGAAAATTGAAGATATCTTAATGGCTCATAATTGCATGAAAGATATCGTTATTAAAACACCGTTACAACGTGATACAGTTTTATCTGAGAAATATGATTGTGACGTTTATGTAAAACGAGAAGATTTACAATTAATTCGCTCTTTCAAAATTCGTGGTGCATACAATTTGATTCAAAGTTTACCGAAAGAAAAGTTACAAAACGGTGTTGTTTGTGCAAGTGCTGGTAATCATGCGCAAGGAGTTGCTTATACATGTAATTTATTGAAGATTCCGTCGAAAATATTTATGCCCACAACAACACCGAAACAAAAAGTATCACAAGTACAATTTTTCGGTGGTGATTTCGCAGAGATTGTATTAGTTGGTGATACATTCGATAGCTCTTTCCAAGAAGCACAGTGTTATTGTGAAGAAAATAGAATGACATTTGTTCATCCGTTTGATGATCCGTATGTAGTTGCTGGTCAAGGGACAGTGGCAGTTGAAATTATGCATGATATGGAGAAACCGGTTGATTATATCTTTGCGGCAATCGGCGGTGGTGGATTAGCATCAGGTGTTGGTACATATGTAAAAGGTGTTAGTCCTACTACAAAGGTTATTGGTGTAGAACCGATGGGAGCTGCATCTATGAAAGAGGCTTTTCTTCAAAATGATAATGTCGCATTAGAGAAAATAGATAGTTTTGTTGATGGGGCAGCTGTTAAAAAGGTAGGAAAGTTAACTTTTGAAACTTGTAAAGATGTAATTGATGACATCGTTTTAGTACCAGAGGGGAAAGTTTGTACGACGATTTTAGAACTGTATAAGAAAAATGCGATTGTAGCTGAACCGGCTGGTGCACTCTCTATTGCAGCACTTGATTTATACAGAGATGAAATTAAAGATAAAACAGTTGTATGTACGCTAAGTGGTGGAAATAATGACATTGATAGAATGCAAGAAATGAAAGAACGATCTCTCATTTATGAAGGGTTAAAGCATTATTTCATCATTGAATTCCCGCAGCGTTCAGGCGCGTTAAGAGAATTTCTTGATAAAGGATTGGGGCCAGAAGATGATATTACTCGTTTTGAGTATATTAAGAAACATAATAAGGAAAATGGTCCAGCATTAGTCGGAGTAGAGTTAAAACATAAAGAAGATTATGAGCAATTAATTACTCGCTTTAAAGAAAATAATATTCAATTTATGGAGCTTAATAAAAACCCTGTTTTGTTTGATTTGCTTATTTAATAGAAGGGAAGAGTAAGCATCTAAATAAAAAAGATAGATACAAGCGAGGAAATATAGTGCTTGTTCTATCTTTTTTATAGTTAAACTAGATACTCATTAAATTCAAGAAGAATAAAGCTAGTTAACCAAAAAAATATCGCAATGCGAATAATTACATACATAGTAAATTCAAAGGTAGTAAGTTTTCGTTCACGTTTTATTTTTTTAGAAATCTAACAGAAAAAACTGAACATAAAAGTAGAACGGCTATAGACATTTTATAAATATTTTCTAACAAACTTATATTTTCTAATAAGTTTTTCAGCATGTTTATCACCTATTCTGTAAAGTAGATTACAGAGAAATAGATCTTGAGCTGTCTAGTTTCGTTTATTTTTTATTTTCCCTGTATCATCAATTTCTACATCAGTTGAAATTGTTTGTAAATATTGAAGAGCTTTTTTCTTTTCTTCCTCATTTACAGGGGAAACTTGGTTGTTGCGAATGATATAAGGATTGAATGACATTTGGACATCCTTTCCTTTAAAAGTTAAAGTTAATACGCCAGTTTCGGCGCTTTTTCCATTCACATAACTTGGGAATAAAAAGTTACCTAATGAGTAAGCGATAGGAACTTTATTATAATACTCAAACCCTTGTAACCAATGTGGATGGCTTCCGACAATCGCGTTAGCTCCTGCTTCAACCATTTTAGGTACATATTGCTTTTGGTATTCTACCGGACGGTTTGATTTTTCAACGCCCCAATGCATATAGACGATTAAATAGTCTGCATCTTGTTTTTGTTCTTTAATTGTTTTTGTTACAAGATTTAAATCATAGCCATTCGCAACGCCAGGTTTATTCTCACCAGCTACCCAATTAGAATCAGGCATAAATCGAACGAAGGAAAGAAATTTAAACTTTTTCCCTTTTACGGTCATTTCTCGTGCTGTATATGCGTCTTTCGCATTTTTTCCGGCTCCAATGTAAGGGAACTTTAATTTTTCTACGTGAGAAATCGTATCCAATAATCCATCTTGCCCATAATCAAGTGTGTGGTTATTCCCAATATTTACGATGTCATATCCAGTGTTTTTAATAGCTTGTAGTGTAGATGGATCACTTTTAATCCAAAACAATTGCCCAGGTGCTTTCTTTTCTTTCGTTGTAAATGCCGATTCTAAATTCACAAAAGAAATATCAGCTTTTTTTATTTCTTCTTTTACATGTTGGAATGGGTAATCAGCCCCATTCTTTTCAATTATAGGACGTAATTGCCAATCAAACATTGTATCACCAGAGAAGGTGAGTGTGATTTCTTGGTCTTCTATTTTCTTTTCGCTTTTTGAAGCGGTTTTACTAGATTTGTTTTGCAAATCGGGTTTGTCTTTTGCTTTTGAAATAAAAGAGTAATTGATTAATAAAACAATCGGTGTAATGAAAAAGGCTATTAACAAAAATCGTTTTAGTAAAGTTTTCATATATACCTTCCCTTTTAATATTATCCCGCATTTAAATTAACACTGAATCTATTAAAGGTAATTAAAGTTACAAAAAAACAGCGGGTTATGTAGTGGAAAACATTTGTTAATATTCTCAATATTAAGTTAACATATAGATAACCTGTAAATCAATGTATAAACCAAAATATAGAAATAAAGAATTCGAAGGGTGAAGAATGAGAAATGGTTATATTAGGAGCAGTTGTAAATGGGATTTGTATTATATTTGGTACTTTACTTGGTAAATTATTTAGTAGGATTCCAGAAAGTATGAAAGGGACGATAATGCACGCAATCGGTTTAGCGGTTACTGTGCTTGGGCTTCAAATGGCATTAAAAAGTGAAAACTTTCTTGTTGTCATACTGAGTTTAGTGATTGGTACGGTAATTGGAGAATGGTTACAATTAGAAGAAAAGTTAAAACATTTAGGGGATTGGCTAGAAAATAAAGTTGGATCGAAGGGGAAAGGAAGCATATCAGAAGGTTTTGTAACAGCTACTTTAATTTTTGCAATTGGTGCGATGGGGATACTTGGTGCACTTGACAGTGGGATTCGCGGAAATCATAATATTTTATTTACCAAGGCAATTATCGATGGATTTATTTCTATTATATTAACGACAACTCTAGGAATTGGCGTAGTATTTTCGGCGATTCCAGTTGTTTTATATGAAGGTGGTATTGCAGTTTTTGCAACACAAATTAATAGTTTTGTCCCGGAAGAATTAATGAACCAATTTATAGTGGAGATGACGGCTGCGGGCGGCATTATGATATCTGCTATTGGATTGAACTTGCTTAGTATTATTAAAATCAAGGTGGCAAATTTACTTCCAGGTATATTGGTAGTGGGTGTAATTGTTTCAATTATTTATGGTTACGGTTTTTTAGTAAATTAGTAGAGGATGGAAACACATATGGAGGAATTTCAATTTACAAAACGTGTGCATAAAATATTGGAGATTGCAGCAGAAGAGAGTGAGTGTAGCATAATTCACCCGGTCCATCTGTTTATAGGTATGTGTAAAGAAGGTACAGGAGTTTGCGCTGAGTTATTTATGTATTTGTTTCATAAAGTCGGTCCAGATTTTTTAGAAAAACTTTCGTTACGAAAACGATTCGATTTACATAATCAAGAGTATAAAAAAATAGAGCAATATAAACTATCTTATAATGCGATAGAAATTTTACAAATAGCGAAGAAACGTATGGAACGCTTTCAGCAAGTAGTAATCAATGAAGGACATATTATGTATGCATTATTTCGTGTAGATACAGATATTGGTGAATTTATACATACACAAATGCAAGAAGATATATTACGTATTACAGCTGCACCGAGAGACTTAGCGGTTGATTTAAATAGTTTTAAATCTATTTATAATACATTATTTTGTCATGTAAGAAGAGCTAGTCCTTCTGATTTTGATAAGTTATCACGATTTGTGGCGGATGAATTTGGTGAACGGTGGTTACAGTCGGTTGATTATGGATTTCGGACATATAATGAAAAGTTACCTATCTATATTGCACAGCAGGAGGAAGTGATAATTGGTTTCGCCTGTTACGATGTAGTGAGAGGAAAGAAAGGATTGTTTGGTCCAATGGGCATAGCGAAACAAAATCGTGTGAAAGGTGTAGGAAAAGAATTATTGCATCATTGTTTATATAATATGAAGCAAGATGGATATGAATATGCGATTATTGGACAAGCAGGTCCCATTGAGTTTTACGAGAGAAATTGTAATGCTCGTTTAATATCGATAGATAATAAGTAACCAACTTCATCTAAAGGAGTTGGTTTTATTATGAAAATGATGTAGAGATGTAGTGGTTTTTACTAGAAAATAGCGGGTTTTGTAGTAAATCTTGCATATAAAGCAAATTACTAAACTTTTTACAAGAAAGGGTGTAGAATGGGTATCTAAAGAAAGAAGGTGTGAAAATGGCCAGCTGGAAACGAAATTTAATGATTTGTTGGCTAGGTTGTTTTACCACTGCAGCCGGTATGAGTTTAGTAATTCCTTTCTTATCTTTTTATATTGAGGAATTGGGAGTAACTGGCACTTCAAGCATTGCACAGTGGTCGGGACTTGCATTTGGTGTAACATTTTTAATGGGTGCGATCGTATCACCAATATGGGGAAAGCTTGGTGATATACATGGACGGAAATTGATGCTAATTCGTGCTAGCCTCGGTATGGCGATTATTATGACGCTTATGGGGTTTGTAACGGATGTATATCAATTAGTCGCACTAAGATTTTTAATGGGAGCAGTATCTGGTTTCCTTTCAACCGCAATGACATTTATTGCAGCAGAAACTCCGAAAGAACATTCAGGTTGGGCAATTTCCACAATTTCAACTGGTGGTGTAAGCGGTTCGTTACTTGGCCCGTTACTTGGAGGTTATTTATCTGAATTAATTGGAATGCGTCATGTCTTTCTTGTTACAGGAGCTTTTTTATTCCTTTCCTTTCTCATCGTTTTTTTCTTCTTGCATGAAGAAAATCACTCTGCTCAAGCAAAAAAAACACAGCCGAAAAAAGTATGGACGATGGTCCCAGCGAAGCATTTAATTATTAGTTTGTTTGTTACAACATTTATTATTCAACTTGCTAATATGTCAGTTCAACCAATTGTTACATTGTACGTGAAAAATTTAGTAGGCCCTCATACTGCACATATTGAAACAATTGCGGGAGCAGTTATGTCAGCGACAGGATTAGCCGTTATTTTGGCAGCACCAAGACTAGGAAGATTATCAGATCATATCGGTCCTCAAAAAACGTTAGTTGTAGCGTTATTTGCTGCAGGAATTATTTTTATCCCGCAAGCATTTGTAACCTCAGCTTGGCAACTATTAATTCTTCGATTTTTATTAGGTATCGCACAAGCAGGATTATTACCTTCCGTACAAACTCTACTAAAACAACATACACCAACCCATGTTACGGGAAGAATATTTGGATATAATCAATCATTTCAGTTTTTAGGAAATATGATTGGTCCAGTACTCGGGGGACAAATTGCAGCGCATGCAGGTTTCCAATATGTTTTCCTCTCTACATCATCACTATTATTTATTGCGTGTATCTGGGTTTATTTTCATAATAAGAACGAAGAGGTATCAGAGAAACGACATTTGGAAGTTAGTTAACTAAGTGAATAAAAAAAGGATGAAGCAATCATTGCTTCATCCTTTTCTTTAAAATTTAAGACATAGATAGCTTAATGTGCCAAGCTCATAACTACGGTGAATGACTTCACCGCTATTTTCACCACTTCCCATAGCGATAAATAAAGGAACAAAATGTTCTGCTCTTGGTACTGCTAATTGTGCATGAGGAGCATTTTTTTCCCAATTAAACAATGCATCTTTATCGTTATTCTGCATATGTTTAATAATCCAATCATCAAATTCAATTGCCCATTTTTCAGGTGTAGTTTGATTCCATTTCAGTGCTCGTAAGTTATGGACGGTAACACCACTCCCGATTACTAAAATATCTTCTTGTCCGAGTCCTTTAAGTGCTTCTCCAATTTTAAATTGTTCTTTTGCAGAAAGGAATGGATTTACTGATATTTGCACGACAGGAATATTTGCTTCTGGATACATGCGGTGCAGGAGTGTCCATGAACCATGATCTAAACCTCTCGTCATATTATGATGGACTGAAATACCTTTGTTCTTAAATTTTGTTTCTAACATAGATGCAATGCTAGAAGAGCCTTTCGCACGATATTTGATTTCGTATAACTCAGGGGGAAAACCTCCAAAATCATAAATTGTTTCATACTCGTTATCTGATGAGGAAATCGTTAATACTTCACTTTCCCAGTGAGCAGTGAAAATAACAATTGCTTTCGGTTTATATGTTTCTCCAAGTGTTTTTAAAAATCGTGTATAGTCTGTATCTTGAATAGCGAGCATAGGCGAACCATGTGCTAAAAATAATGATGGCATCATAATAGTAGAAACCTCCTAAAAATTATATAGTTACTTTATGTAAGTAACTATATAATTTTATTTCAGGTTCGTCAAGAGATCAGTTTGAAAGCAAGTCTGAAAAATACATCATTTGTCATAATGAAAGCAATTACATATAATATAAAATAAGAAAAGTGAATGGATATTCATTTCTCTTAAAGGTATACATAATAGAGTTGGGAGCTGACGAAATGAATGTACAGGAAAGTTTCGTTACGGCATTGGATGGATCGGAAATTTATTTGCGTAAGTGGTTACCAGAAGGAGATCCGAGAGGAATTATTCAAATTGCACATGGCATGACAGAGCATGCAGGGGTGTATACAGAATTTGTGGATGCTTTATTGGAAGCAGGGTATGGTGTTTATGCGCATGATCATAAAGGACATGGGAAAACAGTAAAAAAAGAAGAAGATTATGGTCATTTTGAACCAAATATAGGGTGGAATCAAGTTGTATCGGATGTTATCTTTGTTTCAGAAAGGATAAAAGAAGAGCAGTCAAGTCCTTTGTTTTTACTTGGACATAGTATGGGTTCTTTTTTATCAAGACGTGCTGTACAACTTAGGGGTGAACTATATGATGGATTTCTGATTTCAGGAACAGGTGGAAATCCAGGGCTTTTAGGAGTTATTGGTCATAAAGTAGCAACAATCGAAATGAAGTTGCGCGGGGCAAAAACGAAAAGTCCAATGTTAAACTTTTTATCTTTCGGAAACTTCAATTCGAACTTTAAGCCAAATCGTACAAAATTTGATTGGTTATCTTCAGATAATAATCAAGTTGATAAATATATTGCGGATCCGTTATGTGGTTTCATTTGTACGACGAGTTTTTACCGAGAATTATTTTCTGGTGTATTAGAAGTAAATAAACTAGAAGAATACAAGAAGACGCCAAAGAATCTTCCAATACATATATTCTCTGGTGATCGTGATCCTGTTGGCGATATGGGGAAAGGTGTAAAAGAAGTATATGAAAACTATAAAAAATGTGGTGTGAAAGACGTGACACTACGTTTATATGAAAATGGTAGACATGAAATGTTTCATGAAGTAAATAAGGATGAAGTATTTAAAGATTTAATTTCGTGGTTAGATGCGCATAATAAATGAGAAAGATAATCCCAAACTGTTTGTAGTTTGGGATTATTTATTTTACAGAAATACGGGCAATAAATTCTTAAATTTACTTTACTTAATAAAAAATAAATCTTATTCTAGAGTCGTTAAAAAAATAAAGAAATATTGTATGAGAGGAAACCTCACTTTTTTGAAGTGAGGTTTTTTGTAGTAACGAAGTAATAGTGAATAAAACTAATTTTAAAAATAATTTAAAATCAAACTATTTATAAAGAAACAGATGCCTGTTCATAATAGTAGTATAATAGTGAATGAGGTGTTAATAGAATGGAAGATAGAACATTAGGTTTATTACTAGATGTTGTTGGTGAATTATTTTCAGATGAAATATCAATCGCCGTTTCGAATACGAAAGAATATATTTACTATCGGCCAAGTAAACGAATTGATTTAAAGATTAGCGCCGGGAATCCTATTAAGGAAGGAACGATTGCACATAAAGCAATGGTAACGAAGCAAAAAGCCTCTGAGTTTATTAACCGAGATGTTTTCGGTATTCCTTATCATGGAATGGCCGTACCATTTTCAAATAATGGAAAGATTGAAGGTTGCGTGACGGCAATTTATCCCGCTTTAACGGATGGTAAGTCAGTCGTTACTTTAAAAACAACAGACGGATGGGTTCCAGTTCCTTTTGCAAAGGTCATGTATTTAGAGGCTAAAGATAAAAAGACATATGTGAATTCAGAAGAGTTAACAGGAACACATAAATACTCTCTACAAGAATTCGAATACTTGCTTCCGAAAGATTCGTTTATTAGATGCCACCGTTCCTTTATTGTAAATGTTAATCATATTAAAGCAATTTATCCTGATACCCATTCTACTTTTTTACTTTCGATGGATAACGGAGAGAGGGTACCAGTAAGTCAATCATACGCCAGTTATTTTCGTAAGCTTCTAGGATTCTAAAATTTTCTGCTTTAGAACCTAGATTCGCTGTTTTGTCTGAATTTTCGGCATTGTGTAAGAAAATCCCTATTTTGATGGTGTTAATGTGTAAAATAATTATGAATATTCATTGGGAGAGGGATTACATATGGAGAATAATTTAGATAGAATTAGGGATCAACGATTAAAAGATCGAGTAGTTACACCTGAAGAAGCAGCTTCATGGATTGAAAGTGGAATGACTTTAGGATTAAGTGGATTTACACGTGCTGGTGATGTAAAAGCAGTCCCATTTGCACTTGTAAACCGAGTTAAGAATGATAAATCTTTTAAAGTAAATGTTTATACAGGGGCTTCCTTAGGTTCGGATGTAGATAAATTATTTGCTGAGGCAGGAATTTTAGGGAAAAGATTGCCTTTCCAAGCAGATGCAACTATGCGAAAAGGAATTAATAACGGGGACTTTTTATTTGTGGATCAGCACTTATCTCATACAGCAGAGTTACTTCGTGCTGACGTTATGGATATAGATTTCGCTATCTTGGAAGCGGTTGCGATTACTGAAGATGGAATGATTATTCCAACCACTTCAATTGGAAATTCTTTAGCATTCTCCTTAAATGCTAAGTCCATTATTATTGAAATGAATATGGCTCAATCTACGCAATTAGAGGGGCTGCATGATTTATATGAACCAGGTAAACAAGGGGAAAGACTCCCAATTCCGCTCGTAAAAACGGATGATCGAATTGGAACAATCGGTATCCCAATTGATGCTGAAAAAGTGAAGGGAATTGTGTTTACGAATCAACTGGATTCGCCATCGACAATTGTTCCTCCAGATGAAGAAACTGTTATTATGGCACAGCATTTAATAGAGTTCCTTCGAGAAGAGGTTAAAGTAGGTCGATTAACAAATCGTTTAGCACCGTTACAATCGGGAATTGGTTCAGTTGCTAATGCAGTATTGCACGGCATGCTAGATTCGGAGTTTGAAGATTTAGAAGTATATTCTGAAGTTTTACAAGATGCGGTCTTTGATCTAATGGATGCTGGGAAAGTCAATTTTGCTTCCTGCTGCTCCATCACGCTTTCTGAAGAGAAAATGCAACAAGTATTTTCTAACTTTGAAAAATATCGTGACAAATTAATGATGCGCCCGCAAGAGATTTCCAATCATCCTGAAATCATTCGTCGTCTTGGATTAATCTCAATTAATACTGCATTAGAATTAGATATATACGGAAATGTTAACTCTACTCACGTTTTAGGTACAAAAATGATGAATGGAATTGGTGGGTCTGGTGATTTTGCAAGAAATGCACGCCTAGCTATTTTTGTTACTAAATCGATTGCGAAAGGTGGTAACATTTCAAGTATTGTTCCTTTCGTTTCTCATGTAGACCATACTGAACATGATGTAGATGTTATCGTCACTGAACAGGGGTATGCCGACTTAAGGGGACTTGCGCCAAGAGAAAGAGTGGAACTTATTATTGAGAATTGCGCACATCCAATGTATCGTGAACAGCTACGAGCTTATTACGAAGAAGCAAAAACAAGAGGTGGACAAACTCCTCATATTTTAGAAAAAGCTTTTTCTTGGCATACGAATTATGCTAAAAATGGAACAATGCTTGAAGCGATAGTAGAAACTGTATAGGTTTGTATCGTACGAAATAGTAAAATGAATGAGTGAGTTTGAAGATTAAATTTTAGAAAAAGAGAACGCCAACTTTTAGGGATGTGAAGTGACCCCTAAAAGTTAGACACGGTTATTTCATTAGGCAGCTTGATAAAAGTGAGTTCGGTATTGTACCGGACTCATTTTTAATTTTGCCTTAATCCGTTTCGTATTATAATAATC
>Ga0164241_10000660_pt1 | contig 55767 bp, 85 predicted proteins | sample OricomyardsoilBY_FD_108780 | JGI IMG/M metagenome (GOLD analysis project Ga0164241, IMG submission 108780) | Backyard soil microbial communities from Emeryville, California, USA - Original compost - Back yard soil (BY) | ecosystem: Environmental > Terrestrial > Soil > Unclassified | place: USA... | reverse complement strand
CAGAGAAACGCCGGAAGCTTATCGGGCACGCGATCCGCCGGAATGTGCGTCGTTCGCATCTGCAACATGATCCGACCGTTCGGGCTGATCCACTTGCACGGCGCGAGCCAACGCGCATAAGTTGGCGCATATTGCAGTTCGTCCCACCAACGCCATTCCGCCGCGTTCGCGCCAACGAAATAATCCGTGTCGCGCTCGATCTTAACGACCAACGTCGGATCAATGGCGCAAAGGAATACTGTTCTATGAATTCCCGCGCCTAGCTCTTTTCCGCAAAGCAGGTTCAGCGCCTCTTGAGCGATGATGTTCAGTTCGTAATTGTTCACCCTTCAAACCCTCGATTGTCGTATCACTGAACAGAAACAACGCACGTTCGACCGACTGTTCTTTTTTAGCACGCTCTAACGCAGGTGCCATCGCAGCGGTAATTTCCGCCATCGTATAACGACGTTCCATTTTACAGAGGCACCCATTCGAATTCTGCCGTGTCGAAATCCGGTTCAGCCGTTCCGACTGCTTTTATCGCCTGTCGGATCATGTCTTTCCCTTCATCCGTCCAAAACCCCGTTGCTTTCACATCGTAAGTATGGTTCGGACAAACCTTGATACTGAAACGCGATTTCAACGGCGTCGACGTTTTCGGATAACCCTTTGCCCACATCGTAATTTCAAGGATGAACCGAGCGGGCGCAATGCAATCCTCATGGGAGCAACGCGCCGGGCCGCTGAACTGTTCGAACTGTTTGAAGTCTGGCGGTAAATTCATTCCTCTGATCCACCCTGCAACCGAGCCGCATACATTTCCGCCAATTGTTCCGGCGTCATCGAAACGTTCATGTTCGTGACTTCAATCGAGCCCGTATGAATATGACGTTCAGGCGCATAAGCGCCGTAACGTTTCATCAGCTTATCCAAACCGTCAAGTTTAGAATACAATTCAAGCGTCGTTTCCGTCACGCCTTTATCGCTCGTTTTGATTTTAAGCGATTTAACGTTCGACCAATCATCATCCGATACCTTGGCAAAATCCCATGTCGGATTACCCTTGGCGTCGATAACGACTTTATCGCTCGCGTCGACCTTTAGAAACCGCTTGATATTGCTTGTCGCGATCCGGCCAATCTCAGCTAGCACACGCTCTAGCGTCACGTCCGCGCGCTCGCTTAGGACCATCAGCCGTTCGTATAGTGCCGCCTGAATTACCGGGTCGCGAGCCCATGCGATAGCCGTCGAACTCGACGCACCGGGGAACACTTGACCGTAAGCCGTCGCCGCGTCGCCGCAGGCAATGAAGTTATCGACGAACGCTTGCTTAGCCCGCGACAAACTGTCGTAAGCCGAACGCGCCTTGATCCCTTCAACGATAGCAACCTGATTACCCATAGTTCCCGACGTATGGACGCGGATCACTGATCCGTCAACCTCTAAAACAGAATTCCACAATTCACGATCTGATCAATCCGGACGAATTAGAACGCTATTCAAAACGTCGTTCAACGGCAAACTTCGGTAAGAACTCGTAAAAAACGTTTCTCTGTCGAAGTCATTTTCCCTAGGTTTCTCTAGGGACACAGGGTTTCAACTCGGTAACTTCGGTAAGAACTCTATAGTTAGAGATATAATAAAAAGGAGAAAATATAGAAGATCGAGCGGCGCCCGCGATAATACGCGTTATATAATTATAAGCGCGTTTATGAGCGAAAAGGGGAGTTTTTACCGAGTTTACCGAGTTTTACTCAGTTTTTAAATTATACACGTCTAAAACGCTAACAAAATCAAAGGGTTACGAATTGAACCAACGAATAACGGTAAGAATAACGGTAACCTAGCGGCAACGACCCGTTTGTCGAAGTCAAACCAACGGTTCACACGTCATAACCCTGCGCCCGAGCATAATCCCCAACTTTAGCCGATTTTTCCAAATTATATAATCCCGGCTGTTTTCCATCTTCCTGAAAATACGCCCTCGGAGCCCGACCAATTTCAAAATATCCCAAATTATAATACGCATTTTTTAGCGTTGCAGGCGCATAACGAATTTTAGCATCGTCAAGCATCTTTTTGACCATGACGGACGAAAGCCAGCCGTTCCGGAACCCCGGCCAACCCTCGCTGACCGCCTCTGCAATGCGCTGTTCTATCGGCCCGTGCGACTGCGCCAGCGCTTCAACCAGCGACGACGTTGCGGGCGCTCTATGTGCCTTGACCATAGGATCAAACTCCGGCTCGATTGGATAGTTCTTTAGGAACCAAGCGACCACGCGCTTACCGTCAGCGCGAAGCCATTTATACATCGCCGGGAAATAATCCCCGTCGACGCCGTATTTTGCAAGATCGCTCACGTCCTGTAATTTCGAATACATGATCGCATAACGCCGACTGTCGCGCTTGATCGGGATCGCATCTTTCCAATTGGTAAACATGATCCAATTGGCGGGCATATCTTCCATATCCTGATCAACACCCTTACCCTGAACCTCGATCCTTTCTTCGGTAATCAACGGTTTCAGGATTTCGAGCATGTCGCGCCGATCATCCGTGCGTATCTCATTCGCAATGATCAACAGCCGATTGCGCATCCATGCGTTGAACTTCGATCCGCTATCACTGAGTAGCTGCGCGTTCGGCTGATATGTATAGATCGATCCGACCGCATACGATAGCGCCTCACTGATCAAGCCCTTGCCGCCGCCTTCCATCGATTGAATGACTGGCGCCCAACGCGCTTTCACACCCGGACGTTGCACACAATGCGCCAGATACGAAAGCATAATCCGAACGTCTAATTCATCGGCGAGAAACACCCGCAGGAATGTGACGAACGCCGACGCGTCGCCTTCCTCTAAAACCACATTCGCCGGACGATAAACGTTGATCCCCTTGCGCCCTAGTTCATCCTCTAGAACCGCACCCGGCTCGATTGTCGGAATGAACCGGATATGATCGACCTTGGGAACCTGAAACACTTGCCCGCGCGTCGCCGCTTTCCAAGGTTCATCGCTCGCCTTACCATCCGACGTAATGATAAAGCTATAGCCACCGTACGACGCGTTGAACCCGCCCGGTCCCATGAACCGCATATTTGGCGTTAGAATGCGATCCAGCATTTCGACATAGACGCACCCGGCGAAATAATTAAGCTGTTCCTGCGGCGTTAGTAGCGCCGATCCCGAGCGCAATTGCGGCGTCGGAATAACCGGTTGACCACTGACCGGACCGCTAGCGGGCACCATCGGCGTAACGACCCGCTCGCTCGCCGGTCCGAACTTATAATCAGCATCGGCGCCAGATACCCTAGCCAGATAACCCCAACCGGTTTTCGTCTGCCGGATCGAACGCCACTGCTTATTATTCTCGCCGGGATCGTTTTCCTGATACTGCGCGCACCATTCTAACCAAGCATTCGTTATGCTGGCTTCATCCGCATGGGACCAAGCCGCCTGTTTGAACGCCGCTGTTAGCTTGATCCATTCGGCGCGATCTAGCTGATTAGGATCGACTTTCGATAGCGCATATTTCGCCCATTCGAACGACGGCGCCGCAAGCCCTGCCGCACCTAGCTCAACCGTATCAGCACCACCGCCAGCCGCTTGCACACTCGCCAGCGGCCATTCGATTTGACCTAAGCTGTAGCGCTTGCCCGAGCCCGCGACATATTGCACGATTACCGGCGACGCCGGAACCTTCATATGCATTGAACCCGGAACACGCATAACGCGCGGCGGATCAATGACGGACGGATCGGAATTCCAGCGCGTCACTAACTTGCGCTGTAGCTGTTCGTATCGAGCGTTATCGGAATAACGTTCCATAAGCCAGTAAGCATGATACTTGCCAGCGCTGGAAACCACAAAGAAACTAGGCGGCAAATCCCATTGCCCGAGCGCCCGCCATGTCGTCCAATCCGCATCGCTATCAACATCAACGATATGTGCGCGGATCGCCGTGACGTTCTCAGTAAGCGCCCCGCGCCCGTCCGTCTCATTGACGACGATAAACACGCCATAGCCAGCGGCGTTATACTGATCGAGCGAACCGACAACCTGTTCAAACGTTCCGCGCAACGATACGCCAGCACGGGACCGATCAACATCATGGATCAAGCGCCAGTCATAGACCGTATCGCGACCGGCAAGCGCGTCTAGAAATGCAATAGTATGATCAATATGCATGGAGTACCGCCCATGCATCAACGTCGGACGGCTTCCAGCGGATAACGCGCGGATTGATCGTCACGGGTTTAGGAAACCCGTTAAATTTCATCCAACGATAAATGGTTTGTCGTTTAACGCGAAATCGCGTCGTCAAATCGCCGATCCGCAACGTTGCTTCCGCAACGTCCGTTTCGCTAACCACTGATAACATATGGGGTTTCCCGCTACCTGTCCCGAGCGATACGATAACCCCCGCTGATTTGGCAATGTTACAATCTTGACAATAGTGACAAAAACCGCTTGACACCTCGCAAGCCTAGAGCGACAAGGGCGACGCATCCGGTAAGGGGTTGCGCCAAGACGCATCCGTAAGGGGTTGCGCCAAGCCGCCCGGATCATCGGTCCGGGCGGTACTTAACGGAGGAATGATTGAGCGGCATACCTGATCCGAACGAACTAGCGAAAATCCGCGAGATACTTGACGCGGCTGATCGGGACGAACGTTTAGAATACGGTCGCATAGAAAAAGGCGATCATTTCATAATCATCACCAGCGGCAAAGCCGGACGCATTCTCGATATCGAAACTGTCGACAAACACGGTCAGCCCGTTTTCATTCTATCGAGCCCCGATCCCATCGAACCCCTGCGCTTCGAACCGCGCGAGAAACCATCCCATAAACGCACACCGCTAGAGCGCTTCCAGCAATCGCAAGCCGCTCGCGCTGGCAACATTCGGAAGTATCGGAAATGAAAGCTTTGCTTCTGCAAATCCTGCGCAATCAAAGCGTCATTCTAGACGGTATGACGCAATTGCTAATCCATAACGGCAAACCCGTCGTCGGTAACAGCGAATGCCGTCAAGCCGCGCTCGAAACGAAAAAGCTATTGGAGCGGTTTAAATGACTAACCGCCGCGCATTCCTGCTAGGTCTAGGTGCAACGCTCGCCGCGCCTGCCGTCGTCCGCGCTGATAATATCATGCGGATCGCAGCGCCGCGTCTGATCGTGCTACCAGTGGCGGGAACCATTCTCCCATTCGTTCAACCAAACGGCTTTGTCGTTTACAAGATGTTCACGGGTTCCGAATGGCTTTTAGCGCGTGGGCAAGCGCTCTTGCGTATGCATTATCCGGAACTTGGAAAAGCGCTGACCGGCAAAGATGGGCATATCGCCGAAGCGTTCCGTATGCCTGATCTTCGCGGAAGGCTTTACGACATTCTAGAGGAACCGAAATGAAAGAATGGATCACCGTTCAAGATGATATCGACATTATGCATTTGTCGGATGGATCAACCATCTTTCTGATCAAGACCGACTTCGGTTTCGAACCGAACCGTTCGCTCGACGGATCAACCATGTCGCCGATGTTCGACGTATCGTTTGAATTCCGCGCCGGGGCGATGGAAGCCGTTCGCCGCTGGCTCGAAACGAACCAACTCGTAACGGTTCCATCGGATGAACAGCGTGCGCAACCATGGCACGAATGGGGCGGCGAGAATACCGCCAGTAAAATTCAATGGGATCATTCCTATCGCGAGAAATACGAAAGCAAGCCGACGCGTGTCGTATCCCATGCCGACGCTGCCAGTAACGATACGGGTTTTGACAATGGTCGCGACCATCCGCCAGCCGCCCCGGCATTCGATCCGCTCGCGCTCGCTCAATCCCTCAACGCGCAAATATTCGACCCGCTGGCGTTTGCCAAGTCGCTTGGAAAGCTGAACCCGGAATGAACGCAATCGTCGGCCTATTCATGCGCGGTCATCGCGGTAACCCGAACCCGTTGACCGGGAACCAATATCTCGGTTGGTCGCTCGCGATCATCGTCCTGACACTCGCCGCCGTGATCATCTGGCGCGACCTGACGACGTTCGCATTGCTTGGCGGGCTTGTCGCTCTGATCCGTCTATCATGGCGGTATTGGTAACATGGCAACCCCACCGCCCGGATCGCCGCTATGGGACGACTTGCGCCGCAGGTTCGCAGAAGGCGGCAAAATTGATCTACATAAGCCGTTCGATTACATCGGCGCATTTGACCTAGCCAGACCCGGCGCCGATAGAACGTCGTTCGCCCGGTTCACTTGGCCGATCCGCAAAGCGCCAATATCACCCGACATGGCGACCATGCTCGACGATCTAGGGATCGAGCAAGCCCCGCGCCGCGCTCGCAGGCCAACGATCATCAGTATTACCGACGTGAGAATTAGCCGTTCGCTATGATCCAACACGTTCGCATCGTCGGTTGCGGCGGGCGCTCGCTCAACCCTTACAAGGTGCGCGACTGGCTCGCGTCGCGTCTGACGTTCGAACTCGACCGGCTGTTCGGCGCCGGGCAATGGGAGATTGCCGTTCTAGCCGAAGGGAACCAAACGGGCGGCGATGAAGGGTGCGGGCTTTACGCCGACGAATATTTGCCAGCCGGACGCCATGCGCAGATTGAAGCGAATTGGCTAATGTTCGGTAATGACGCCGGACCGATCCGCAATCGTGATATGTTCAACCGTATCCGTCCGAACGTTCTAATCGCCTTCCCCGGTCAATACGGAACCGGCGACATGCTAACATTGATCGAAGAATACAATTCTTGCAACCCGCCTCAACCCGTCCATATCATCAAACCCCAAGGGGTCTTTAAGTGAGATATCTGAACATCGCTCGCGCCTGTCGTTTGATTGCACTCGATAATGGCGGTATTAATCGCGACCGCTCGATTGAAAAGCAATTCAAGCAATTCACACGCTGGCTAAAACGCCAACCGGAAAGCGACGACATTCTTTTCGCAATCGATGAATGGTTAGACGGATTGTCTCGCGACGATCTGGAAACCGTTTGTTGCGGCGAGCATACGGAAGGGCAAGCGATCCTAGCGAGCGCGCCGCCGTTTACCGATGATCTTCTAAACCGCTACTTCGATGAAGTCTGCTAACCACTGAGGGAACCCCTACCATGCCGAAAATCGATAACGCCGTTCTAACCATGCTGTCCGCTCTGAACGCATCACATGAAGTGACCGACACCATTGCGCCAGTTCTAAGCGGCGCCCTGACCGACCTTCACCGGATCGCCGACGCGCTCGAAAAGATGACAACTCCGCAAGTGACGATCAACAAATATGCGCCGGTAACTGTCACCGTCGACAACCCCGGAGCGGTATTCGCTGATAACGAACCGCTCGAAAGCCAAGTTCAACGGCTCGCGACGCATATCGTTTCGCTGGATATCGGCGAGCCGTCGCAGTCTCAAGGCGCTATCGATACCGCGATCCGACTTCTGACCGAACTGAAAGAACGTCGGAATACGCCATTGCCGCTCGGTTCCGCCGACGATTTCGCCGCATGGCTGACCGTCCAACCGGAAATGATCAAAGTCGGCGCGTCCGAACCGGTTTATCCCATGTTCGACGCTCTGAAAAAATACCAGTCAATTAAGCAGTTGACACCCGACGCCAAATCACCTAGCTAACAGAGGCGCAATCCCGCGCCGAATGGAGGATCAGATTAACAAAACTGATACCAAGGAACTCCGCGAAGCTCTTTCGAAGATCGAAGAAATTTATTCGACCATCGAAACAATGGCTCAGGAATATCGCGACAAGTTCGACGAACGTTCCGACCGCTGGCAAGAAACCGAGAAGGGGGAAGCTGCAAGCGAAGAATGTGACAACCTTGACGCACTTCGCGACGCGCTCGATAGCGCTAAGGAAGCGTTCGGGAACTTCGAACTCGACTAATCCGCCACGCGAGCCGGGGCGCTATCCCCGGCAACCCTTCCAATGGAGGAACTATTGCCAGAACTGACCGAATTCCAAGCCGCCCAACTCGCCGAACTGAACGACGTTTCGAGCGTGATCCATGATTGGTTCGCCGAAGAATGTCGGACGCGTTCATTCGCCGACGTGCGAAATCAGCTAGTGCGTTGCCTCGATATCGTCGAACGGAACGAACCGATCCCGCGCACCCCGCACCCGTCGGAAACCGAAACGCCGTCCGTCGCGCCGCTTCCCGAGGGATATGCTAGGACGCATCGCAAAGCCGTCGCGCAAGGCGGTATCGAATGGCGCGCGTATAAAACACGTCACGGGATCGGTTCGTTCAAATGGGTCGCGGAAATTCCAACTCATTTCATCACAATCCACCGCAACCATAGCGGGAGCACGTATTCGGCGTACATCGACAAAGCCTTGATCGGCGAACGTTACCGGTCCGAATATACCGCAATGGAGGGCGCTGCGAAAGCCTACAAAGCGCTCTGACCGTCTCACCGCCGCCACGGATTGCGCCGTGGCGGTATTCGGACGATTAGAAAGGATAATCCGACATGCCTAAGCCTATCCGCAAATATTCAACCCACGATCTTGAAATTCTCGCCGGTCGCGGCAATTCGAAAGCGTTTGGCGAACTGATCAAGCGCGCGACCATCGAAGGCGCCCGCCGCTCGCGCAAGAGCGCCGACGATCTGACCGATCAGACGCGGTTTTTCGCACGCCGGTTCACGCCCGATCCCGAGCGCACCGGGCCGCGCCACAAGAGCCCGTCCGAATTGCGCCGGGACGCTCGCCGCGCTGCCGTCAGCGTGCCCCTTGCGTAACTTCATCGAAGGCGCTGGCGTCTTTCTGATCACGCAAACCGTCGTCGATAATTTCGGCACGATCTGCTTTTGGTTCGGACGCGTCTATGTCGCAATGGTAATTATTGCCGGTGCGATATGAACGCCATCCTTAAACAAATGCAATCGAGCATTCCCGTCCGATTGCCGCCACGCCTTCAACCGCTCAACCCGCCACGTCCCGCACGCTCGCCCGACGCGTGCCAGATGCAAGAGGATATCAACCGTGTTCAGATGCATGATGTTCGGACATAACGTTCCGATCAACGAATATCGCGAAATATCGCTCGGCACTTACGATAACATCGGCACGTTGCACGGCGCTGTTACGGCACGTTGTCAACGTTGCGGCGAACGCGTCACCGTCGCGCGCGTTCATCTGAACAGCGCCGCGATCATGGATTTTATGGCGAAATATTCGCCGGAAGATTTCCAGAACGCTCTAGACCGAAAGGCACGCGTAAATGCAAATCAATCTAGTCGATAGGAACCATGATTTAGCGCTAGCTTGGGCACAGGCGCTGCCGATTAATCAAACTCCATATCGTCACCTACAAACAGAATGGCGCCTTCCAATCCGTCGCGCCGTCGAACCTGTCGGACGGCTGAAATTACCGACACCGATAGGTACATAATGCCGTATCATTCGATCCGCGTTCACTTCGGCGATATCTTCGATTTGCCATGCGACGCATACGTTAGCCCGGCGAATTCGTTTGGCGATATGCCGCCAGTGCGCGGCGGGATCGATAGCGTCTATGTGAACCGCTTTCCCGGTATCGACAAAGCCATTCAACATCGGATCGTTAACAAGTTCGACGGCGAATTACTAGTCGGTCAAGCGTTCGTTCTGAAACCGTTGATCGTTGCGCCGACAATGCGCGTCCCGGCGCCGATCCATGATCCAACCGACGTTTATCTTTCAACCCGAGCCGCGATTCGAGCCGCCTTGAATGCTGGCGTCGAAACTGTCAACATGCCCGGCATGGGAACCCTTACTGGTCAGGTTCCGCCACATATCGCCGCGCGCTACATGATCCAAGGGATCAAACACGCGCTCAACCCCGAACCCTTCCCTGCAACCCGGATACTGGAATGAACATCGAAGCTCTTTTGCCGTGGCAACCTGTCAGCGCTGCTAGCGGCTTTACCAAACTCGACGTTGAACTTGTAATCGACGACACGTTCGGCAAGCTGACCGTTCGCCGTCAGACGCCGCGCGAGCCGCAGCATACTAATTTCGCCGTCTATCATAACGACACGCGTATTTCCGGCTTGACACATACCAAGCGACCGGACGCACTCGCCGAAGCGGAACGCTATTTCTACGCGCAACCGCAATTCGCCAAATCCAATAATGCCGTTCTACTGAACGTTGCTATTCAAAACGGGCGGGATGCCTGCCGGGCCGGTAAATCGATCTATGACAATCCGAACCAACGGCAGAGCGTCGATCATAACCATTGGGCGTCGGGCTGGATGCAAGAGGCGTTCAAAGAGCCAATGGCAAAGATGCAAGCCGCGCTCGAAAGCTCGCTGTCGGCTGGCGTGACTGCCACAACCCGAGCGAATACGCAGCTAGAGGAAGATTTGCGCATTACGACAAGTCGCCTAGCCGCGTTTGCCGTCGTCGGCGAATTCATGGATAAGCTGAACGATACCGCCGCCGCCGATTTCTTCCGCGACTTCCGATCCGGCGACGTTGACCTAATGTCGAAGAAATGGCCCGGTTGGTCAGACTTCTTGTTCAAAAAGAAATTAGGCCCGCCTATTGACAACGCCGATCCGCCCGCCTAAATAGACAGTATCAACAGCGAGGTTTTCAAATGATCGGTTGCACCTGTTCAGAGCGTCAGCTAGCGGCGGTTGGTTGCGAATGCATCGAAATGATTGTCGCTTACTGGCCGAAAGGCTATCCGTCGGAAGCCGGTCCGTCCTATGCATACATGGGACATAACGCCGATTTCCGCGCTGAAATCTGCAAACTCGCCGGACCGGTCGCAACGATCTTACACGTCACCGAACGCAAACCGATCCGCCCCGTCGAAACTTTCAGCCGCGAATACATTCGCGAAATGTTAATAGGAGGATAAAATCGCAGTCACTTACGAATGGGATATCGAGATATTTGACCCGGCAACGGGCGATATCATCGATCACAATTTCGCCGACCGTTTGTCGGAATTCGGCCATTCCAGCAAAGCGCTCGCAATGAATGAACGGCTAGTTCTCGTCCGTGACGACGACGCCGGGCGTTCATGGGCGTATGTCAAAGACGGCAAATTGCCCGATTTCTTTTCCATCCCGGAAGCTGACGGCAATGAATATGAAACCGCCGTCGCCGTGCCCGTCCGGTTCGAACTCGAATTCAAGAGGTTTTCGAAATGACCGACTATCAGGCTCTAACCCGCGCCGGTTATACTCCAATGGCAGCGGCGCAAATCGTCAAAGACGCCAAAGCAGGCGACGCTTTAATGGGCGTCAAAAATATGCATACTGTCAAACATATGCGCCGCTTTTGGAACGACCGTTACGGAAGGGATATTTGGTATGTCGACTAACGGCGCTTGTCCGAACTGCCATTCGAGCAACTATCGCCAGAACCCACGAACATATGTCGGAAACGAATGTCTGACGTGCGGCTATACGGGACCGGTTGCCGATTTCCACAAGCCAGCGCCGCCGCCCGGCTCGATCATCCCGCGCATGGGCGACAAGCGCGAGCGCTACACGGGCCGCGAGCTAGAGAACGGCGTTCCAGCCGTGCGCCGCGACCGAATGTATTGGCTGGATTAATCCGCCAGCGTTGCGAGATATTCCGCCCGTTGCGCCGCAGTAAATTCGCGCACGCTCTTATGTCGGTCGACGATCAGCCGGGCGACAGCAACCTTATCATCCCGTTTGATCGCGGCGAATGCGACACGCTCGCGAAGCTTATCGAGTGTTTGGTAATGATAGAAGATCACCGGACCGCTTAGACCGGTCCCATGCATTAACTCTGCCGTTGTGATCCGCGCGAGCCCGCCGCGCTTCAACAGCTTCAAACCCTGCGTTATGATCAGCGCTCGCGTTCCGTCGCCTTTGCTGCGTTTTGTCATCGCCCGATGATCCTTCGATATTCGTCGACCGAACGCGCGAACCCGGCATATCCGCCATGTCGCCGCACTAGCTCGATATAGTTCAGTTGCGCTTGCCCACGATGATCGCCCGGCGTCAAGTGCCAATCGGACGGCTTGCACTCGATAGCAGTGAATACGCCGACGACGCGACCGATCATGTTCGGCATGATCAGAACCGGCGTAACCCCGATTAAATCGCTCGATTTCATCACGTCGTTTAGTTGCTTGCTATCGTTCCCGAGCCCGAACCGAACCCAACGCCCGACGCTATGTTGAAATGCCCCCGAATTGTTCCTCCACAACGGCGCGTCCAATGCGCCAGCATCGGCCCGGATCAACGCTTGTGCTTCGCTTTCGTATTCGCTCATTTGTGAACCTTTCTGCAATCGATCAGACCGCCGTCTAGAATGCTGATCCGAAGATATGCCGCGCCCCATTGCAACCGGTATTGATCGCGCCGAAACTCGATATTGAGACACCGGAAAACCTCGCGAACGATCCGATCATTGCTAGACCCGTGTCGAACGTCGATATTGAATTCTTTGAACAGCGTTCTAACCGATAAGTCTTGAACCGATATTTTCCAGCGCTCTAAAGTCAACCGCCGCGCCTCTGTTTTGGCGATGTATGCTAAGCCAGCCATTCGCGCACCATTGCATCTAGTTTGTCCATATCGACACGCGGCAACCCGAGCGCGCTAACAACGTCAACGCCACCTGTCCCGTGATAGAACCGCCGATGAATTTCGCTATCTTCGCGCCCTAGTGAGCGCTGATAACCAGCCCAAAGCGCAATTGTATCGCTAAGCCGCCGCTGCGCTTCAATGCGCTCGATCTGTCGGTTCACCTGACCAACAACAGCGCCGTTAGGCAATCGACCGCCTGCAAGCCGTGCTGCAATCTGACCCGGATCAACCAATTGCGCCGCCTTGCGCATGGCGTTCAAAACGTTCGCATCGAGCAACATCAAATCGCCGTCGACTTCCTGAACACTGCGACCGCCGCCAGCCGGGACCGGAACAAATCCGCAGTATGGGCAAGATCGAAGCTCGCCGGGATAGGATCGCAGGCAAGCCGCATTCCGACACGTCTTAACCGGAATATCTTCGGGATCGCGCATCCGACGCGCTCGCTTGTCGCGCCGATCCAGCGACCAGAACCGCGTTTTATCCGGCAAGCCGTGGCGCTTCACATTCGAGACTAAATCGATCACCAATCCGATTGTTTTGCCCGATAGGGTTCGCAAGGCTCGCCCGAACTGTTGCAGATAGACCGCGAGCGACGCCGTAGGGCGTGCCATAATCACACATTCAATCGCCGGTAAGTCGAAACCCTCGCCGAATAGATCGACGTTGACCAATACGCGGATTTCACCGCGTCGGAACCTGCGCAGATATTCGACGCGAACCGCATCGTCTGTTTTGGCGGATATCGAAACCGCCGCAATCCCTGCCGCGTTGAACGCTTCTGCCGTCTCGCGCGCCGTTTCAACGTCAATCGCAAAGACGACACAAAGCTTGCCATTCGCAAATTTGATATACTGTTCTACAGCGTCGCCGACGATATGCGACCGCTTGGCTTCCTCGCGCATTTGCTTTTGCGAGAAATCGCCCGTGTCCGTGATCTTAAGGTTCGAAACGTCGAAATCGGATTGTGGAACGACAATCGAATAATCAGTAAGATATCCAGCGTCGATTAGCTCGCGCATCGTCGGACCGATAACCATCCGATCAAATACGCCGTCGTTATCACGCCCGAGCCCTCGACCGTCCGCACGCTCTGGCGTCGCCGTCACTCCGAGCCCAAACGCATTGGGGAACATCGCCGCAGCGATCCCCCATTTGTTCGTTTGCAAAACATGGTGCGCTTCATCAATCATCCAATGACCGACTTGCGCGCACCACGGCGCTAACTGATCTTTCCGACTAACGAGAGTGTCGACGCCGACGACGGCAGTTCGCGCGTTCGGATCGATGAACGACCGTCCGAATTCTTCGCGATGTAACGCCGTTATAAAACCGATCACCGGACGCGGCGCAATGATCCTATGTTTCACTGCCGCGCGTCCGACGTGCAAAGATAGCTGACCGACCAATTCTTGCCGGTGCGCAATGACGGCGCTGTTCGTATTGAGCCGCGTGAAGTCGCCAACGATATCAGACGCGATAACAGACTTACCGCCGCCAGTCGGCAGAACCGCCAACACGTTACGAACGCCCGGCTCTTGCCATGCGGTATAGACGTTGTTTTTAAGTGTCGCCTGATCGGCTCTAAGCGTGATCAATCCGAAACCTGACCAAGCGGAACGAGAACTAGAATGCCGTAATGTTCGTTACCGTTGTTTCCCGGCCCTTGTAATCCCGATCCTGCCCATGCCGGATCATGGATTTCATACCGACCGCAACAGACCGTTGCGTGATTTTCACCGCGTGAATTCGTTCCAATCATCACATAGTAAAGATCGGGATTGTTGAACGCGACGACTTCGCGAGCGTCGGCAGGCGATCCAATATCGCCATGAACGCCGAAGAATGCATAAGCCAAACCGCGACCGGCGAGCCACTTGCGCAACCGCGAATAAGCGTCGCCTAGATTTTCGCGATCCTCCATGAAATGCGGCACGTCGTCCGGGCGCTCGCAATCAAGCAAGCAAGCGATTGCCGTTCTAAAACAGTCATCCGGTCCCGTCTGCTTAAGCGCTCGCATGGCTGATCCATTTCGGCAGTTCGGCGGGCGTATCTGTTTCAGGGTCTTGCACCATGAACACCCCAAGCCAATTTGGATCGGCGATATCTCGCGCGATCACCGGTCGCGATTTATCGAAATGCTGTTGCAGAACGATGAACCCGGACGGCGACGATTTAACAAGCCGGTTGATTTGCTCGCCGTCGAACATCACACCCCCGAGCGATTTCTTTGGAAGGAACGTCGGGACCGCTTTGCGCCAGTCGACATAATCTTGCGACGATATAGACATTTCAGTAAAGCCGAACGTCGTTTTAGCGACTAGGTTCGCAACGGTAATCACACCGTTATAAGGTGCCTCTTGCCCGCACCGCTCTAACAACGTCGGCGTAATCCCGATATTGAACATAGCGTCGGGTTCGTCCGTATCGCCGAGATTTTCAATCGCCATTATGTGACCGTTCGCGGCGATTGCTAGTTTCGTCCGATTTTCGATTTCGATCCGGACGCACGCTAGCGCGGGACGCGGCGCGATATTTCCGGTTACGTCTGTCGGGCGAAAAGCGCAGTGCGAGAGCCGTTGAAAAACGGCGCAAGGGATAGAGATTGACATGGGGCGCGCGATCCTTAAAACTGAGTAACTGATAAAATTTGCTTGCGTCTCTTGTCAAGCTGTTTTAGAACACCGGTCCCGCTTCACTCCGAAAGGAAATCCAATCCCATGAAATTTCATCTGACTATCGAAGGCGACAGCACCGTTGCCGCCGACATGCGCATTCTTCGCGAAATCTCAGCCATCTTAAATTCAGGCGTATCGAGCGGCGCCGTGGCAACCGCATCACCCGCACCAGCGATCAGCGCACCGGTTCCGATGCCATTGCCGCCCGCCGCCACAACCGAAGCCGACGACGACAGCGGCCCGGTTCAACCGGTCGCACCCGGTGAAGTCGACCGCAACGGTTTGCCTTGGGACGAACGCATTCATGCGTCAACCCGAGCAAAGAACGCCGATGGATCATGGCGCGCGAAACGCGGCGTCGATCAGACACTAGTCGTCGCCGTCGAACAAGAATTGCGTTCGCGTGCGCCGGTTCCCGTTGCACCGCAACCCGCACCGATGCCGATCCAGCCGCCAGTTCCGGCGCCGATCCCGATGCCCGTCGCACCGCAACCCGCACCGATGCCGATCCAGCCGCCCGCACCTGTCGCCGCCGCACCGGTTCCAATGCCGGTTATGCCCGCGCCGGTCCCGGTCGCACCCCCGGCGCCTGTCGCACCGCCGCCCCCGCCTGCCTCTGATACCGTCGTCGTCGACTTTACGTTCGTTATGAACGCGATCAATCGCGGGATGACGGCGAACCCGCCGTTGATCGACGTGAATTATCTCGGTCAGCTTGCCGCGCATCTGCAAATCACCGATCTCACCCAGTTGAACGGCGACAACGCGAAGTGCTGGCAGGCATACGAAAAGATTGCTCAGGATGGGCGTTACGTCGCATGACGAAAACGATAATCACCGCAGACGAATTACCGCGCGTAATGGCCTGCGTTGGTTCGCTGGCGATGGACAGGCCGGAAGGCTTGCCCGTCGCCGAGCAATCGGACGCCGCTCGCGAGGGAACCGCCTGTCATTGGCTATTGAGCAACGTTCTAACGGGCGTGTTCCCGACGCCATTCGAGCGCGTCGGCAAGCAATCGCCGGGCGGAATATTCATCACGTCCGACATGGCGGAATGGGTTGATGAAGTTGTTAGCGCTGCAAACCGCACGTTCGCAACGATGCCAATCGCACACGTCGAATATAACACTGATTTTAGCGTCAATCCGAACGTCGAAATTCACGGTCGCGCCGATATCATCGTTTGGGATGAATTCACCGCTACTCTGTATATCGACGACGCGAAATTCGGCTGGCGGTATGTTGAACCCGATGAAAATTGGACGCTGATCGCACACGCTATCGGCTACGTCAGTTTGCACCGGATCGCGCCGCGTCGGATTGTTTTCACGATCCATCAACCGCAACCGTTTCACCCGCTCGGAATGTCGCGCCCTTGGGAAATAAGCGGCGATCAGTTGCAAGAATACCTGATTGACCTACAGACAAAGCTTGCCGTCCCGAGCAACGTTCTAACGACCGGTCCGCAGTGCGACACTTGCCCGGCTCGCTTCCATTGTCCCGCCGCTCGCGAAGCGGGCATGAACGCAATCGATATGTCTTATGAAGGCGTGATCGTCGATCAACTCGATAACGACGCGCTCGGACACACGTTGACAGCCATTGATCGCGCGATAGATCATCTGGAAACCATGCGCGACGCCTATAAGGAAATGGCAACGCATCGCGTAAAGAACGGCGCTATTGTCGGCGACGGTTGGGTTTTGGAAAACCATTATGGAAAGCGCAAGTTCCCCGCGTCGCTGACACCCGGTGCGCTCGAAATGCTGACCGGCGTTCCAGCCGACAAGCTGACCGAACCCGCTAAACTCGTTTCACCGGCTCGCGCTGAAAAAGCTGGCGCGTCCGAAACGACTATCAACCTATTCGCTAAAGCGCCGTATCTAGGGGTTAAACTAGTGCGTCGCGATATCGATAAAATCGCGAAAAAACTGCTAACCTAGAAAGGGGTTACAATGGCGGAAATTACTAGCGGCGTTGGGCGCATCGTTTGGGGTCACCCCCTGAAAGGTCGCGGCAAAACCAACCAGCAAAAACAGCCGGTAATGAAAGACGGCAAACAAGTCATTCAATGGGCGTTCGGCGTCGCCTTCCCAAAGAATGAATTCGGCGGCGTATGGCAAATCATGCAACAGCAAGCCATGACGCTATTTCCGAGCGGTCAGTTCCCGCCCGGTTTCGCATGGAAGTATGACGACGGCGACGGGATCGACAGCAAGGGACAATCGTTCGCCAATCGCGAAGGCTATAAAGGTTGCATCGTTCTCGCGATTTCGACGGAAGCGTTCGCCCCGCGTGTCGTCCGGCTCGTCAACGGCGCTTATGTTCAGGTTGCCGAAAACGAAATCAAAACGGGCGATTTCGTGCGCGTCGGTTTGGATATCAAGCCGCACGGACCGAACCCGCAGGCGCCCGGATCGCAAGCCGGTCTTTACGTCAATCCGACGCTTGTCGAATTCGTCGGCCAAGGTGACGAAATCGTCAGCGGCGCCGATCCGACTTCCGTATTCGGCGGACAGAACGTCGCTCTACCGCCCGGCGCCCGTCCTATCGGATCGATGCCACCCGCCAGCGCTGCGCCTCTGCCGATCCCGAGCGCCGCACCGGCTCCGATGCCGATGCCAGCGCCCGCCCCGATGGCGCCGCCGATGGCAATGGTTCCGGGAAACCCTCCGGCGCCCGTCATGCCTGCGCCCGTTGCGGCGCCCCCTATGGCGCCCCCTGCCGCGCCCCCGACTATAATGCCCGGTGGTTTCGTTCCGCCGATTGCCTCCCCTTCTAATCCGATGCCAGCGCCAGCCTATGCGCCCGCCCCGGATTTCGTTCAGGCGGCAATACAGACGCCGCCGCCAGCACCCGTTGCACCGGTTAAACAGCAATGGGCGTTGCCAATGGGATCGGCAATCCCGCAGGGTTATCGCCACGTTGCAAATAATCCCGACGGGTCTATGGTTATCGAACTCGCTTAGCCCGGCTCAACACGGATTAAGCGAAAGGGGCGCACCGGTTGTTTGACGCCAGCCGGTGCGCCTATTCATTCAAGCGGCGGATTTGAATGCTAGGCGTAACTTACGATATCGAGACATTTCCAAACTGCTTCACCTGTTCGGCTTGCTCGACCGGCAATCCGTCCGATATGTTTACTTGGGAAATCTCATTCCGCCGTGACGATAGAACGGCGTTTTTCCAATGGCTCGATTGGCTCGCTTTGAACCAACTCGACATGACAGGTTTTAACAACCTGAATTTCGACTATCCGATCTTACACGCTATGTTCATGGATCGATGGATTACCGTCGAACAAATCTATGCGCTCGCGCAACAAATAATAGCATCGTCCAACGATGAAAAATTCAGCCGCTTTTCAATCTGGCAATCGGACCGCTTCGCGCCGCAGATAGACCTATATAAAATCCATCACTTCGATAACCAAGCGAAACGCACGTCGCTTAAAGCGCTGCAATTCGCCATGCGCTCGCCGAGCATCGAAGATATGCCGGTTCAGGTCGGCACGTATCTAACAAACGAGCAAATCGACCAGTATCTAATACCATACAACCGCCATGACGTTCTAGAAACGGACCGGTTCGCGATCATATCGAAACCGAATATCGAATTCCGTCGCGAACTGCGCACCATCGTCAAGGGCGACGTGCTGAACTTCAATGATACGAAGATCGGCAAACAGCTTATCGAGCAGCGGCTAGGCGAACAGCTTTGTTACAAGCGCGAGAACGGGCGGAAAGTTCCGAACCAAACATGGCGCAACGAAATCCGCCTCGCCGATATCATCTTTCCGTATATCACGTTTTACCACGCCGAATTTAACCGCGTTCTAGAATTCTTTCGTGGTCAGACCGTCGAAGGAACTAAGGGCGTATTCACTGACGTAACCGCGACGATCAACGGGTTCACGTTCTCATTTGGCACTGGCGGAATTCACGGATCGGTCAGCGCCCGGCGCGTGATCGCCGACGATCAGTTCGTTATCGAAGATATCGACGTTGCGGCGCTCTATCCATCGATAGCAATCGAGAACGGTCTATATCCCGCGCACCTTGGACAAACCTTTGTGAACGTTTATCGCGGCGTCCGGGACGAACGTAAGAAATACGCCAAGGGAACTGTTATGAACGGCGCTCTAAAACTTTCCGCGAATGGCGCTTATGGCGACAGCGGATCGCAATATTCACCGCTCTATGATCCGCAGTTTCTTTTGTCGATCACACTGAACGGTCAATTGCTGCTTTGTATGCTCGCGGATCGGCTTATGTTGGTCCCAACAATCGAGCTAATCCAAATCAACACGGACGGCATAACGTACCGCATCCATCGCAACTATGTTGATCAGGCTCGCGCGATCTGCAAGCAATGGGAAACCGCAACGCGCCTTGTGCTGGAATATGCGGAATACTCGCGCATGTTCATTCGCGACGTAAACAACTACGCCGCCGAAACGCCCAAGGGAAAGCGCAAACTGAAAGGCGCTTACTGGTATCCAAAGGATTACGAAAAGGATATCAGCGAAGCGAGCCCGAGCGCATGGTATAAAGATCATAGCTCTTACGTGATCCAGCGCGCTGCCGAAATGGCGCTATTCAACGGCGTTGATCCGGCGATATTCATCGCCATGCACCGCGAGCCGTTCGATTTCATGTTGCGAGCCAAAGCGCCGTCCGGTTCAAAGGTCTATATCGGCAATCGTCCGATGCAACGAATTACGCGCTACTATGTCGCCAAGCAAGGCGAACCAATGGTCAAGCGCTCGCCACCTGTCGCTGGCGCCACGCCCGGCGATTGGAAGCGCAAAAGCAAGATTAGCGACGGCGAATATTACGCCGTTCTACATTCCATACCAACCGGTCAATGGGACGCGCGCATTCACACGGCGAATAAGAGCAAATACGACGACCGCGAAATGGCTTTTCAAGCCGGATGGAACGTCGTAGAATGCAACCGCGCCGATCAATTCGATTGGTCGAACGTCAATCATCAATTCTATATAGAGGAAGCTAGAAAGCTGATCATAAAATGAACCTGTTACCTCAGAGCGTGCGACGGTTCATTAGCCGTTTACCGTTACCGCCAGAACTGCAATACGACGGACAGGATTTAGCGACTGCCGTCGACCGCGTAAACGCCAAGCCGCGCACGTTCGACGACGGTGAACCGCTATCCCGAGAACTACGCGCCGCGCTCGCGCCTAAGCGTATGCTGATCGAACCAACGTCACCGCCGCCCGCGTCCGAGCGCGAGCTATTAGCCGCCGTCGATAATGCTATCAATTCCGAAAGGGGAACCGCCGTGTCTGACGAACTCGCATTGCCGCCGATCACCGCTCTATCAGGGATCAACGAACATCGTATTTTGGCGCAACAAATGATCGAAGAATTCGACAAGATGGATAACGCCAATCGCACCGCGCTCGCCGATGAAAATCGCCGTCATACCGACGCCGTTGAAGCTGAAACCAAACGTCACCGCGAAATGACGGACGCCGAAGATCAGGCGCATAACGAACGCGTCCGGGAACTACGCACTCAAAGCGACGAATTGGCGAGCAAGCGCGCCGGATATCAAGCCTTGCTGAAAACGCTCGATCCGCCGCCGACGCCGGTTTCAGGCGGAATAATTACTCAACAACCTGCAAGCGGCAGTGACGGACCGGAAACATTCGCGCGGGCGATTGGCTTGCATCCTGACACGTTCAAATCTGAGGAACAAAAGGCCGTCGAACGCGCCGCTGCGCCGACGCCAGCCGGGGCGCTTGCCAACGATCACGGGACTGATCCGGAATGATCTACGTCGACGATGTTCGCCATAATTTCCGGCGCATGGTAATGTGTCATTTATGGACGGATGGCGATATTTCCGAATTACACGATTTCGCGGCGCGTCTAGGATTGCGCCGCGAATGGTTCCAGTGCCCGCCCGCTGCGTCATGGGAGCATTACGACGTTACTTTGAGCGTCAAGGCTAAGGCGCTCGCCGCTGGCGCGATCCTTACCGACAAATACGGGCCGCTTTGGACGATCCATAGCCGCACGGTCAGAAATTACCGCACTGCCGATCACGATAATTTAGCCAGCGCTATTCATTGGCTGGAGTTAATCGCCGATCTTCGAAAATAATTCAAAACGCCTATTGACCCGGCTGATTAACCGGCTTATATCTCTGTTCATTGAAACGGAGTTTCCGCCATGTCCAACCGCAAAGTTCATATCCGTGCTAACAAGCTGACCGGCACGAACGCGCCCAAGGCGCTTTGTGCGTCGCGCCAGATTGGCAACGGTTTGGTAATTTACAACGGTCGCAATACCTACGCGAACATGGGATCGGAAATTGTCAGCATCCGCGACGCCGCGAAACTTCCCCGCGAAACGGTTTGCGCTCACTGCGAAGTGATCGCCCTCGAACGTCGCAACGCCGAACGCAAAGCCAATGGCAAGGCACCTGTCGCCGACTGGCGCGAAGGTTTCACCGAATAACCAACTCCAAGCGAGCCGGGGCGCTCAATCCCCGGCAGAAAGGTTTCTAGAATGTCGCAGGATCGTTCCACCGCCGCCGAATTCGAAAGCTTGGTTCATGCCGCCGACGCGTCGTTCGCCGAACTGGCGCGCGAGCATGATCACCTGATCGAAACGGCTGTTACTCATTACTCCGAAAACGCCAAGTCGACGAACGCGAGCGAAGTCGTCAAGGGCGAACATGCGAGCCGCCACGCCGCCATTATCAAAGCGATCATGGCATTTCGTTTTCCGGAAGCGACTGCCGCATGGTTCAACGAATGAAACGGATCATCACAATCGACGGGACGCGCTGGCTCTGTGACGCCGTGTCTCGTCAAGCCGCCCTCGACGAAATCGCAATGGCGCGCGTTACCGGCAGTGTCGGCAGTCAATCGGTAATTTGTCGACCCGGCGAGCCGCCCGATTTAATTGCCAAGGTTCATCGCATCAACCCCGATTATTCAGAGGTTCAACCATCGTGAAAACCGCCCTCGAATTCGCACGCGAAACGCTCGCGCAGCAAGCCGCCAACCGTGGCGCGTCCGATACCGCCGAACGCTATCGATCCGGCCAATGGGACGATAGCGGCGAAATCAAAAGTGCCGTTCTAGTGGCGCAATCCGTGATCGACGCGCATTCCGACGCGCGTCTTACCCTGTCGCGTTCGGCGATTTTTATCAAAGTGCTACTCGACTACCTCGACACGGACGCCGAAAGCGTAAATATTCAAGTCAAGGCTGGCGGCGAAGAAAAAGCACGGATCGAACTCGCCGACGTGCTGGCGGATATCTACAGAGTAATAAAATAAAGAAACGCCGGGCAGTTTGGGCAATGAACCCTCTGCCCGGCGTCCGGCCCTTGGGAGGAAACCGCATGGCTCGCCGCCATGTCAACCGACCTTTCGGACCGCCAAACCGATTAGTCGGAAGTTCGTTTCTTGCGCGTCGCGACCGCCCCGGCGATAGCTCGCACGCTCGATACGCCGCCAGCGATACCGAAGAAAGAAAGCAGAATTGCGCCTTCCCATTCGTCGAACGGCGCCGGGAAGCTCGCCACGTTCCAAGGTTGCGGCCAATTGGTATCGAACGTAACCAACCAAAGATGGATCAGGAACGGCAGAGCGATCAGGAACGTCAATAGACGCATTTCCCAAAAGCCAGCCGTCGCGAGCCGGACCGCAAGCGCATCCTGCCGCGCTTGCAACATAGCTTCATGCGCGCGTTTCTGTTCGTCATTCATAGCGTCAAGCTTACGCTGTTCGTGCGTCTGCCAAGCGCCGATGATTTTATCCGGCAATCCGCCAGTTAGCAGGTTAAACAGCCACGCGCCAAAGCCGCCCATTCTAACGCCCTCCGGTCAGATGCATGAAAACGACCCCGGCAACGCAAACGATCAGAACGAGACATGCCGCTTGCGTTCCGTGCCATGATACGGCGTCGGGATTTTTCGTTCGTGCGATCCCATTCGTCAGAACCGACAGAACGATAAACGCCGCCGCAACGATTGCCCCGAGATAGCAGACTAGAAACGCGATGAACTGCGCCATCGCTATTCCTGCCGCTCGATTGCCGCGCGTTCGTCGATCATCGTCGATTTGTCGACGACAATCGATTTCGACGTGTTTTTGAGATATTGGTTCGCAAAGAACAACGCCGTTTGAAGCGTGACCGTCCAAATGACGAACGCCCAAGGCGATAGATTAAGCGTCCCGAGCAATTGCAACATGATCGGAAATATCGACGCGACCCAACCGGCGAGGTTCAGCCAGAATTCGCGCGTCTGAAACCAGCGACGCAAACGAATTTCGATTTCGTTTCCGACCGGCGTCTTTGTGATGAACTGAACCGGCGTTTTATTCGGGGTTTCAGGCGTATTCGTCATGGCTAAATTATCTCCGCTGCAACAGCGACAATATAGCGCGGAAAATTGCCGCCAGCAATGCGCCAATCGAGAAAGCATCTTCTGGCTTAGCCGGGACCGTCACCGGATCGGCGTCGGCTGGCGCCTTGTGCGGATCAGGCGCAGACGGGTTCACGGGCGCTTCTAGGGCGGCGCTTGTCGCCGGGCCGACGACACCATCAGCGATCAGCCCGCCTTGGCGCTGGAAGTGTTTAACAGCATCCTCAGTGCCTTCACCGAAAATACCGTCGACCGCGCCGCCGTCGTAATAGCCTTTCACCTGCAAGCGACGCTGCAACCGTTCAACAGCCGGTCCGCTATCGCCACGGCGCAACCATCCGTCCGTATTCCGACGCGGCGTCACCGTGCCGTCTAGCGCCCTCATGGCGCGATCCGTGTATAGCTTCTGATCGGCGAGCCCGAGCGTTCCGCCTTGGATCGCTTTGCAGAGCCCGGCAATATCGTTCGCGTCGACGAAACGCCCGAGATTGCGTTTCGTCCAATAGACAAGCGCGGCGATCAGTGCGCCGGGATGACTGCGCAGATTGTCCGGATATTCAACGCACGGGACGCCGCTCGCGTTCTGAACCTCACGGAAATTGAAAAACCCTGTCGTTTGCATATCGCCCGAACCGCGATAAAGCCAACCGTCGTTCGGACCGACGTTCCCGAGCCGCCCGCCATAAACGAGATTGGCAAGCTTTTGCGGATTACGCACGTATGGCGCCGCGCTCGCGTCGGATTTGAAGCGCGACGGCCAAACCTGCCGAAGTCGTTTTACCGACGTATAGAACAGATTTTCTTCGAGCCGATTGAACCCGCCAGTTTCGACGGCGATCCGTCCGAGCATCCAAGCGACATGCTTGCGGTCACTGATCTTGTATTTGTCAAACAGTGTTTTAGCCGCTTCGACAATGCCGTTGACGATTTCAGCGCGAGCGGACGGCGCAATCGCATAGATGATATCGGCGGTAATGTTCATCGCATTTTCCCTTTGAGCGCTGCAACGAACTGCGCTTTCGTATAGGCCGGATCGCCGCCCTTGACGCGCAGTTTGTTGATTTCAGCAAACATGATTTCAGCGAGCGCACGGACAACCGAACCCTCTTGTGCGAGCGCGGCGTTCAGCGTGTCGGTATCGATCTTTGAAAGATCGGGCGGCGCGTCGATATCGAACGCGTCAAGCGCGGCTTGTGCCGCTGCTTTCTGTTGCTCTGTCGCTTCGGGCTTGAAGTCGATCCGCCATGTCGTTTTGTCGGAACGCTTGCCGATGGAAACGCCGTCGATTGGGGCGAGTGCTGCGATCAAATCGTGTAAACGATTAGTGTTTACCATTTAAGATCAACTCCAAATCCATTCCCAAAATTCTGTTGATTACCGTTGTCCCCGTAAAAAGTCACGTTCCCACTGCCCGCCACGAATTCGAGCGCTTGCAGATAGTGAAAGCCGAGACCCGGAAGGAGATTGGCGAACGTCGCCTGGGCACCTGAGGTGTTGGGCACGCCCTCGTTTGCGCTGCCGATGTTGGTTGTGCCGTCGAGTCCCACGCCAACGTGGCCCGCCGAGCCGGCGCCGTTGGTCATGTGCTCGCTGAACGACGCGCGCACCCAATCCTCGTCGAAGCCGCGGACCATCGAAACGCGCATTCCTGCTGAATTGTTGGAATTGCGCCAAGTGCCGGTTCCGTAAGTCCAATTGTCAGTTGTATCACGGACAAAAGGTTTAAGGTCTTTTTGATTATAGAAATTCCAAATACCGATATAAGCTTCCGAACCACCAGCCGCCGACCCGCCGAATTTAATCTGGCTCTGTCCCGTCGCCGACATAACGATTGAACCGGCATAACGCCGCGTTGCTGCGCCGCTCTTGACGAGAATACCATTCTGACGTGTTAGCGCTGTTGCACGCGTCGTCGCGTTTGTCCAAGCGAGCAATTCGAGCGTCGGCGTCCCGGCGTTGTCATAAACGAAAACATCATAGACAAGCCCGGAAGTCAGACCCGCGAGCGAAATCGACAATTCGGCGGTTTCGCGCAGAACCCATTTCGAGCCGTTGTATAGGCCGATCCGATTGCCGCAATAGGGCGTCAAATAGAGCGTTGTTTTAGCGGTTTGATCGGTTGTGCTGACCGGGACGCCGCTTTCAAGCGACAGACGAAAATCCATCGCCGCCGCGAGCGCGAGCCCGGAAAGGATACTGCCGACTACGCGACCCGGATCAATCATTCCAAACCCCATCGTCAGTTAGCGAGCCGGTGAACGTGCCCGCTTTAATCTGTAATTCGATTTCGTCCGACCGCTTACGAATGCGTTTGATCTTTTTCCATTGCGTCATATAGGCGGTATTTTCCGCCTTCAAATCGGCAGGCCATTTGGACGGATCAGCGCCATGCTCTTGCGTCGTTTCAAGCGCGAGCGCGAGCGCGTTACGTTGTTTGTAGTCCGGCAAGATTGCCTCGATCCGGCGAGCCGCTTCTGCTTTCGTCTGCGCAACAGTCGGCGGAACCGGACGGGCGTCGATTTCGCGCTGACGTTCGAATGCTTCGATACCCTGCGGCGGTTCATCGACCGGTTTGCCGTTGACGAAATGAACCATCGTTCTAACCTCTCAATCCCCAAAGCGAAATGCGACCGGATATATTACCGGAACTCGCAAGCAACTGGATCGCGTCTCTCGCTGTGTTGTCTAGCACTTGAAACCAAGAAATAAGAACGTTAGCGCCGCTGGTACCATCCGCAAATCCGGCTGTAACTATAGCATTTGCTCGACGGGATTTATTAAAATTTTCCATAAGCAGCGAAAACGTAATCCCGCCTTCGGTTGTGTGGTTATAAACACTGTTGGAAAGCAACATACTTGTCTCACCAGCTTGCCCGGCTGATGCCGTTGCCGTCGAACCTGCAAGATACTGACGGTAATAGCTAGTACCGTACGATGAACCGTTGTTAGAACTTGTTCTTAAACCAACGCCTGCGGAGTTTGTGGCTGGAAGAATAAAACCTTCTAGTTTTAATGAACTATACGCACTCAATCCGGTTCGTGCCCATGAACTGGTCGCCGTAAGCGCCGTATTGATTTCAATCGCTTCCCAATCGGAAACATTAGTCAACGCGGTTCCGTCGCTCTGCAACCTCTGCCCGGCTGTTCCGATTGCCGGTAAGCCGATAATCGTCCGAACCTGCGCAGCGGTCAAATCGGTTGGATCGCCGGTGCCCGCGCCATTCGCGCGACCCTTGATCGTATCCGCCGCCATATCGGCTAGAACGGTATTCGTAACGCTGTTCGTTCCGAAAGCCGCCGTGCCGATTGAACCGGCGCTAGGCGCGAGCGATGCCGTACCGGACGCGAAAACCATCGCTTCGATGATTTCGCCAGCCTCGATATCCGTGATCGTCGTCGTAAAATTGACCGTGCCGCCGAACGTGTATTCATCGCGCAACAGCGGGCGACCGTTGCGATTGATGATAACGAGATTATCGGACGCAGGCGCCGCGCTAAGCGCAGGCGTCGCACTCGCACCGTTGAACGTCAACTGACCTGCCGTCGCCGTCCATTTGTGAACTGTGACAGTGAGCGGATTACCAGCCGTGACAGGCTGACCCGTACTCATTGTCCAAAGATCAACCCAAGCGGTATTAGCCGCGTTGCGTTGTTTCATTAGATCATTAGCGGTATCCGCCCAAAACATATAAGCGAACGTAACAGACGGCGCGCTAGAACCGCTGTTCTGCGACGCGATAGCACCGGCAAGCGCGTTGATATCCGCTCGGACCGCCGCGCCTGAACCGTTCGCAATGGAATAATCGTGCTGCGCCATGATCAGACCTTATCCCATTGCCCGGCGTATTCGAATTCTCGCAATGCTTTCGCAGACTTCAAACCATTGATCTTTTCCGCAACGCGCTGTTCGCGATTGAAACACGTCTGCTTATGAGCGCGGATCAAACGCAGGATCGCGCGAAGATCGTCCAACCCTAGAATTGGATATTGACCGTCTGCCGACTTCCATTTGATCGCGAACGTTTCGCCTTGCAATTCACCGTCAAGGATCGCCGCGACGATATCGAATTCCGACGCTCGATCCGACCAATAGCGAATGCCGTTATAGTCGACACCCTCGCCGACCTTGCTCCATTTGAACGCTGACAAACGCGCGAGCGTCATATTCCGATGATCGTCAATCGAAAGCTTTTCGGCGGCTTCCTCATTCGCCTTAGCTTCCCGAGCGCGGATTTCTTCGATTGTTTCGAGCGGCGCGGGCTTGCGCAATTCGGGCGGCGCTGGCGGTTCCACGATTTCATATTCGCCACCGTGCGCCCGGACGATTTCCATAACCATAGGGTGCGCTGTCGGCGCCGGAACGTCGACCGTTTTTTCATGCAGCTTAAGCGCCTTGGCGAAATCCTTGATCGCTTTATCAAGCGTCTTTGTTCCGCCGCCTTGTTCGATGATTTCGCGAGCGATTTTAAGAGCCATCATGCACCCGCGTAAACGATGTAATTAAGGACCAACGTCGGCTGAACGTTGTTATGCGCGCCATCCGAACCGGCTGATCCAGAAGCAAACGCACCGATATCAACGGCGTGCGAGTGCGCGCCCGCGCCGCTTGTTGCAAGCCCTGTCGGGCTAACAAAATTCGACGACGCGCTAGGCCAAGTACCCATAGCGGCAAAGCCCGGATCGGTAAACGTATATGCGTGCGCGTGATCGCCAACGCCCGACGTGCCGGTATTCGGCGGATCGACAACGTGCGCGTGTGACGCCAATTGTGCAGCGGTAAGAGTGTGATATTCCAAACCGCCATATGCACCTAGAACGTCGCCGTCGAGCGCGTAAGTCGTCAGACGATCCGCCGACACGCCGCCCATGTTATCCTTGCCAGCGATCACACGCCCGCGAAGATCGGGAAGCGTGAACGTCGTCGTTCCGTTTCCGACGCCGAACGTCGTTCCAAAGATCGCGAACAAACCGGCGTAAGTCGTCCGGCTAACGTTCTGACCATAAAGCATTAGCCAGTTCGTCGGCGCAGTCGTTCCGCCATACGGCATAAGAGCGCCAATCGGAATAGGCGCAATGACGTTCGAATTCACCCGGAACGTTCCGGTATCCGTCGTAATTTCAATACCGCCGTTACCGGTATTGACGATATTTAGAATGCCGTTCGTGCCGGTCGCGCGATTGACCCGTGCTCGATAATCTTCGGTTCCCGCCGCGTCCGGATGGAAATCGAGACTAGCGCCGACTTCCATAACACCATCGGTCGCAATGAACGGGAAGCGCTCGCTAGTCCCGAACCAACTTCCGGACGCTGGCGTATTGATCGCACTAAGCGCAAGCTTGAACGTCGATCCAACAACGGACGCGAGCGTGATCCAACCGGAGTTAGTCCGGTTGCGCATCTTTAGAAGATCGTTCGTTTCGTCCATCCAAAACATATTGGCGAACGTCACGGACGGCGAGCTAGCACCACCATTCAGAGACGCGATTGCTTCCGCGAGCGCGTTAACGTCGGCTCGGACGGTCGCACCCGGCGCATTGGCGATATTGTAATCGTGCTGCGACATGCGTTATTTGCCCCGGCGATGCCGACCAAGGTTTAATTCTTCCTCACGCCGACGCAAATCACCATCGAACCATTTGAGCCATTCAACCGCCTCATAAGGCGCAGCGTCGCCCATGCTTTCGATGATCCGAGCTAGGACGAAATCATTCGAAAAGGGCGGTTGCGGCTTGGTCACTTTCCCGAACCCATGACCAAGCGGGAAAAACATCTTGTTAACGTCGTCCCATTTGTAAGTGCCATTCAACGGCAAATCACCGGGATCAATGCCGTCTTTCTGATCGTCGTCGATAGTCTCGCGACCGATCAAATGCCCGCTGTCATCTAGAACGGCGCTATACTTCATGTCACGACTTCCTCAGCCCGAACCCCTAGCGTGCCGACGTATATATTATAATCGGAACTGTTGCTAGTTAGTATCGCGCGGAACCTACAGCCTCGCGCCTCAACTTCCGCGCTGTCTAGGCGCTCATAAGTCGACCATTCCGACGACGGCCCGGATGGATCGTCGTCGGTCAAGCTGACGTAAACGAGACAGTCGCAATTAGCGGATTGTGTCCCGTCCCAATCTTCGCGATCATCAATGTTTCCCCAACTATCGATTACGTCATAAACCGACGCGTTGAAGCTTTCGATAACCGTCGTCAAACGCATACGGCTAACCGTGCCGAAATCAAAACCTAGTTCGAATTCGTAAACGCCTGCGACTGTCGAAACACCGCCGAACACGTCAACATCGTCGAGATACAAATCTAAATCCGGAATGTCGTCAAACAATCCGACCGCTTCGAGAAACAGACGATTTTGACCGCCAACGTCGACCGCGATCACTCCGGTTTTCGTCCCGTCGAAATCCGGGCTTTCGAAAATTTCATCAACCAAATTGAAAAGCAGAACGTTCGCCTGCTTTGTGTTGACACTCACAACGGTTGATTGCAGCCCGGCGCTATCGACGACACGAGCTAGATACGTTCCCGGCTTCAACGGCAGGGGTGCGAACAGTGTATTAGCTTGCGCCGCATTGCCGATTGAAACGCTGTTCGACCATTCCGCCGGATCGGCTTCACTATGACGGAACAGCACTGATCCGCCGAACTGAACGTCAAGCTCGCCCGGCTGATCCCAACGCAGATAAGCGTTATTTCCGAACGTCGAAATCGTGAGCCCGGAAAGCGGTTGCGGCGGCGTCGTTTTACCGACGACACGGTAATTACTCTGTTCGGACCATGCGCCCGGCGTGCGGCCCGGTACTTCCCAACGGAACCGCAAATCGACATATTCGCCGCTGCGAACGCTGCCGATATAAATCTCATTGGCGGATTGAAGTTCAACCTTAGCGTCTAGATAGGGTTCGTTCGTTGTCGACGGACGGATTTGAACGCGCAACCGCCCGTCCATATGTTCAAGTCCGCGCACCTTGACGGCGATATTCACATTCAACGAATTGCCAGCGCCAAGCGTTAGAACCGTTTCGTCGGAACGAATGCTAAGGATCGAGACGGGCGGAATTTCCGGCAGGCGTGTTAGGTGACTATTGAAAGGCGGGATCGGACCGCTATCCGCCGAATAAACTTCCAAGCGATACGGTACGCAGGTTATAGTTGCGCTCATATTGGCGTTGTCAGTCGGATCGACGCCTAGAATGATCGCCTTGTCGGTTTCGAGCCCGAGCGTACCGAATGCGAGAAGATCGCCGATCCGTGGCGCGTTCGCTGCTAGAATGGGGTTCAACAGCGCGACGGTTTTCGGTTCGCCGATTTCTGTTATCACCTGCGCCGTAATCGCAACATCGTTCGGATTGCGGATCGACAATCCATAATTACCATCGGTAATCATCGGCAATTTTTCGTCTGACGTGATCGCGATCACATTGCCGCTGCCGTCCGTTTCGAGCGACTTAATACGCCCTTGCGCGAGCCCGACTAACAGAACATCATGGGCAACTAGAACAACGTCACCGCGTTTGAACACAAGCCGTTCCATTTCCATTTGGAACTGCCATTGTTCGGGGCGCTGAACAGCACATGCAACGCTGAACAGCACGTCTTTAACAACCTGATCGACGTTCGTCCGACCCGGAAATTCCATCGTTTCGAAAAGCGTCGCCGTATCTTCGGTATAACCGTTGAGATACACGCGAACTTCATCGTTCCGCCAATCCTGATCCTCATTGTTGAATTGGACGCGGATCGCGTGCGGCATATCTAGGAAAGCTTTGCTCGCGCGGAACCCCCATGAGTTGCGCGGCGTGACCATCGTCACCGGGTCTTTCGGTTCGTCTAGAACGACGCCATACTTGCCATTGATTAGCTGCGGGCTAGCGCGACCGGCAGACGCGATATCATGGAGCAAATCCCAAAGCCCGGACGGAAAGTCTCTGTTCTGATCGAACGTCCAACCGTTCGCCGTGCAAACTTCGGCTAAATGCTCAATACTATCTAGATCAATCTCACTATCGAGTTTCGGGTTTTGTAGCGCGTTCCCCTGCAACGCATATCGGAACGCCGATCCGGGGTTGCGCGTCGCTTGCTCGATCCATGCAACGCCGTTCCAATCTTTCGCAATGCGCTGAACGACAATCGAGAAATTATTAATCACGCCGTTAAGCTGACCGGTTGCCTTGATCCGCATTGCGATCAATGCGACAGGTACGGGCGAATTGACCGGGCTTTCATTCGTGAACGTGCGCAAAGCCGTCCAATACAGACCATCACGCACGTTCTCGGAAACTGTATCAGCCGACGCGCGTTTGATCCGAATATCATATTGACCGCGCGACGGGACGCGCCACGTAATACCGTGACGGATCGCGGCGGTTTTCTGTTGCGTGAACGTGACAACGTTGAACGCTGTTCCATTCGAATTCGACCATGCGAGCGGAAACGTCTGTTGACCGCCTGCAACCGGGATCGCTTGCCAGATATTTGCACCTGCAACCGAATATTCTAACTGAACCGTAACCGACGACGTTGTTCGCGTGCCGTCGTCGAGAACGGTAATCAGACCTTCCGGAAATAGAATGTCGATACTCAGTTCATCCGCTTCGAGCGCTGACGTTCGAATGGTATAACCGTCAACCTCTTTAAGCTCGATCTGAAAATTATCCTGCGCAACAGTTGCAGGATACAATGTCGGCGTTCCATCGGATGGGAACCCTTGAAAATATTCGATATCAACGCCATCGAAATCCTCTAGATCGGTATCACCGATCTTAGGCAAGCTAAACGCAACGGGACCAATGCCGCAATGGAACAGCATTCTTAGATATTGATCGTCGCCAACTAATTCCGTATAAGTTTGAGCCGCCAGTTTCGGCACGATCCGATGCCGTCCGAACGGAACGTCGACCGGTTCGAATGGTCCTAACCGGTTCGTCGCACCCTCGATAAACTTGGTCGGGCTTTCCGCTTCCGCTGCGCTTGGTTTAACGCCAGCGTTCGACCGTGGCGGAACGAGCGCATTGACTAGCAGCATTCCGCCAATGCCGATGATCGCTTGACCAACGGACGCCGCGAACGCACCTGTCAGCCCGAGCGCGCCGCCCAATGCCGGACCGAACGCGAGCGCCGCCGCTGCCACTGCGATAATCGCGACCGTGCGCAAAATATCCTTGCCACCGCCGCCCGCGTCGCCACCGGCAGGCGGCAGGAATGCACGGATCGAAATCATCGCGCCAGCGCGCGGCTTAACCAAGCGCCAATAGTCGGGCGAAATGTATTGATCACCGATGAAAATATGGAAGTGCATTCGAACCGCCGGATCGGTTCCCATGACTTCCAAAATTTCCGTAATGGTCAAACCATGCGGCACAACCGGAACGTCGTTCTCTCCGCTGACCACGCGTTCAGCGTTAAACGGATTTAGAACCGCCGTGACTTTAAGTGTGTCGATAATATCCGACATTCCGCCTTGCCCATACAATCGACGTTAGCGGCTCGATGATCGTGCCGACCCTTGCCTCACAATGTAGCATTTGCCGCCCCGGAACGACAAGCGCCACATGGGACGCATGTCTGCCGACACGGAATAACGCAAGATCGCCGGGCGCCGGGCGTTCATTGATGGATCGCCATTCTACTTTTTCGCGATCAATCATGTCGGCTAGCTCCGGATACGACAGTTCTTTATCGTACTCGGTTGCATATGATTTGACGGCGCCGCCTAACTCTGGAATGTCGGCGAACGCCCGATATACCAACCCCCAACAATCCCAACCATCCCAATTCCGACCGCCGATCCTATACGGGACGGTTATCGCGGCATTTCGGAATTCTTCGAATGTCATTCTAGATAGCGAATACGCCGGGATATTCAGACGGCGTGAACGTGCGAGCGGGAAACGGTTCCTTTGTGATATCGTCAATCGATAGATCGCCGCTCAAAACGCCAGCGTCCCAATCGACGTTTCGCAGCTTGAATTGCGGTAACGTCGTTTCGATTACGTCGCAATCGTCGATCCGAACAACGTCAATCTGAACGAACAATGGGCTTGTTGCCGCGATCTGTCTGACGACTTCGACGATCTGTCGATTGATATTGTCGATAGTGAGCCGCGCGACCGGCTTCACGCCCTGCCGATCCTCTGGCGGTTTCATCTTGAACGGATAGGCGATAAAATCTTCGCCGTTCGAAACGATGTTCTCGGTATTGTTGACGAACCGCAACGGCGTCAAAAGTGTCGAATGCGTAATCGTCAGTAACACAAGAAAGCCGCCGCCCTCTTGCTGAAATACCTGACCGCGAGCCGTATCGGTTAGCGTCATGGAATGATTTCCAGCGCTAGAACAGTATCCCAACGCTTTTCATCGTCGTTATCCGCGCCGACCGCCGCCTTGAACTGCGGCCCGCTATCTTCGCGGAAACGGAACGTCACATTCGAGCCCGTGACCGGATCAGTCCAAACGAAGGAAATAGAACCCTCGTCTAAATCGTCCTGATACCAAGCGTCAAATACGACGCGCTCGGTATTGGTGAAAGTGACAGGAACATTCACGTCGCGCACGCCCGACGTATAACGACGACGAACGATAGCCGGACCAACGTCGACACTGGATCGGACGCGCGTCGCGCCCCGCTGATCAGTCATCCCGACCAACTGAACGTTCGGTAATCCTGCGGGCCAATCGACCATTGCTTACCTCTGCTTGACTGCGGCGTTCAAACCATACTTCGCGCGCATGGCGTTATCGAACCGCGAGCCGTCTTTAGTGACATTTTCGGCCATTTTACGATCAATGATGATATCGAGCGAGCCGTCGGAATTTTCCGAAACTGTAACGTCGTTATCATTGGCGGTATTGTTGAAAATATTGATCTGCAAGCCACTTGTCGCGCCGCGATTATCGTTCGCCGCGATCACGCCAAGGTTGCCGCCCGGACCGCGCATCAACGGTAGCACCGCTTCCGGCCCGGCTTCACCGGCTATCGCCATTGTCGGACGATTGAGAACCCCGCCGCTGGCGAGCTTTGGAATACCGTAGAACCCGTTTCCAGTGAAACCATACGTTGCCGCGCCAGTGAGCCCCATACCGACGCCACCGCCCCCGAACAATCCGCCTAGACCGCCGCCACCGCCGAACAGCGATCCGACGAACCCGCTAATGATATTGTTCAGAACCATATCCATCAGCTTATCGGCGAGATTATCGAGCGCACCGGTTAGACTGTCGACAAACGATTTGCCTTCGCGCAAGCCCTGAACGAATGTCTTAAGCGCACTACCGAACGCATCTTTCAAAGCGTCGCGTACTTCATCAACCGCGCGTTGCGTCGCTTCCGCCTGATCCTGAATTGCCTTCATGCTGTCGGTAACAGCTTTTGACGCGCCGGGCGTACCACTGCCGACCGTGTTGAAGTTATCGAGACTGTCACTCGCTAGATCGGTTTTTTCCGAAAGCGTCGTCATACCAGTTGCGATTTGCCCGGCGTAATCGGTCGACCAAATTTCTTTCAGCCGCGCTTGGAATGCCGCTGCGCTCGCTGCGTTCGCATCTGCGTTCGGATCGGTCAGCGTCGGGATATCGGACGGCGCCATTGTTTCGAGCCCGAGCCCCATTTGAGACAAGCCCGGTAATCCCGACATGCGCAACGCATAGCCGATTTTTCGGATACCCTCTAACGAACTATTGATCATCCCGTTAACAGCTTCGATCACGGCGTTCGCCGCGCCGATAGCAGCGGAACCCATGACGGACGGGAAGTTCATCCAAATATCTTTGGCGGTTTCAAACGCCGTGATCAACACGCGAATGATCGTATTCGCAACGTCTTTGAAAATCTGCGTAACGTCGACACCAATCGCTTTACTGATTTCGTCGCGGAAATGCCAAACCGCCGCGATTACGCCAACTAGCAACGTTGCCAGCGCTATAAGCGGATTAGCCATGATGATAGCGCCAAGCGTAACGAATGCGCCAACTAGGTTTGTTCCAACCGCTGCTGCGAGACTGATCACGCTTCCGATCACAATCGGAGCGAATGCCGCGAGCAACATCGGCCCGACGATTTTAATCACCGGTTCCAGATAGCCGATATTATCGACTAAGAATGCTATTCCATTTGCGAGGTTCGCCAGCAACGAACTTACACTCGGCGCAATAAACGCAATGAACTGAGTAAACGCACCATTGACCGCGTAACCGAACCGCGTCCAATTGTCGTTCATTTCCTCGATCTGCAAGCCTTGCGTGTTTGTGATCGCCAGATTGAAACGATCAACGTCGCCCGCCGCCTGTCGGATTTGCTCGCCGCCTTCACCTAGCAGCGAGATAAGCGCGCCGCCACGATCCCCGAGCGCCGACAGGATCGCCGTTGTCTGCGACGCGTCAAGCCCTAGCTCTTGAATGCGATCCGCGATCTTAGCGAACCGTTCGTCAACCGGCAATGCTGCCAGTTCGGACGCGCTTACGCCAAGTTGCTGAAATACGCCCTGCGTTCCTTTGCCTTGCTGGATCGCCTGTCCTAGAACGCGGTTCATGCGCCGGGACGCCGACGCTACATAATCAGCGCTCAACCCGGCTAGCTCGCCAGCCGTCGCCAGCGCTTGCATATCCGCAACGGCTGAATTGGTTGCTCGCGCCGCTTTCGACACGGCGTCAAGCGCATTCGAAATCGCGCCGATCTTTTGAACCAATGCGCCAACGCCGAAAACAGCGGCGAACCCGAGCGCGATTTGACGCAAGTTTTCGCCGATAAAATTGCCGGTCCGTGTCGCCAGTTTTTCAAGGTTCGTATAAAAGCGCATTGCAGCGCGTTCAGCGCCTTGCATCGCACGGCTAAACCGTTCGGTCGCGCGTTCCGCCTTTGCGCCAGATTTCGGAAGCTGTTCTAGTTCCTCATTGGCGCGGGCAAGTTCGCTACTGTCAACCTCGAACCCGAGTTGAGCAATATCGTTATCCAATTACTTGCCCCGCTTTTTAGCCGCCGCCTTGGCGTCTTTTTCCGCCTGATCCTTAAGGATCGCCCGCGACCGCGATAACTCTGCGTTGGTCTCGGTTACAAACGCGTCGTCCATATCCGCTAAAATATCATATTCGAAGGGTTTTACAATCTCCCCGGTTGCCGCCGCCCACGCTAGAAAATCGTTCCACTCTAGCGGGACGGCGACGCCTTCGGATACACGTTTCTTTCGGGCGGAAACTCGCCAATACCAACCCCAAAGATACATACCGTCGTCGGGAATGTCCCAATCAACGGTCGCCTCTGGAATTTTGAAACGCTTATTGCGTTCCTCGCGAGTTTCGCCCGTAACATCCGGCATGTCATACCGGACGAACATCGACACTGCAAAACAGAGATCGGCGTTTAGGCTTAGAAAAAATCCGCGTCGTTCGCCAACGCTTCATCAACCTGCCGCATAAGCCACGCCGCTTCGGTCAGAACCTTTCGAACGTTGTGTTCGTTGAAGTCGAGCGCTTCGCCGTGCCACGTCGCGCCGTTCGTCCATTCCCAACCCTCGATTGCAGCAACAAGCTGATCGACCGTCGACGCTTCCAGTTCTTTCGCCGTGAACGTCTTACGACGTTGCGAAAGTTTCAGTTGCTTATTCGTAATGTCGCGTTGAACGGATTTCACCTTTTCATCGCCGAACCAACGCAGATGAAGGATCAGGCCGGTTTCAGCATCGGTTTTCGGATGCTTAACCGCATACTTGATTGAATGAGCGCTGATCGCGGCAAGATCGTTCGAAGCGGTATTAATGGGAGCGCGTGCCAATTTAGGGGTTTCCTTTCGATACGAAAAAGGCGGGCGTGATTGCCCGCCTTTCAAAACGCCGTTCTACCGGCGAATTACACGCGAACGGGCTTCTGAACAAGCCCGAGCGTTACAACTTCAATGTCGGCGTCCTCGCCGCGACCCTGCGGCATGGACGGACCAGCGACCAGCGCGCGAGAATAGAAGATTGTTCCATCCTGCTTGGTCACTTTGACAGCGTGCGCCGTCGCAAGATCGCAAGCCGTGCGCAATACGTCCTGCCCGGCATCGGTTTCATCGCGGGCGTATTCGACTTCCGGATCACCCGGACGTTTCGAGCCCTTGCCCTTGAGCGTCGTTCCGGCCCAAGTGTCGTAATCGACGATATTCTGAACGATACCGAATTCGCCGACTGAACCGACCTTGCCGACCGCAACCCACGTCAGCGCGGCAAATCCCGCCGCGTCAAGATCGGTTGTCGCTGGCGTCGCACAAACATGAAGCGTTCCGCCCTCATGCGTGCCGATAACGCCATCATTCGCCATTGCCGCCATAAGCGCGACGGCGCTAATTCCCTTCATAACCGTTCCCCTTTGGGTGTTAAGAGCCTGTCGCTCGATACGGGATGGATACCGGATAAGTCGATTTGTGTCCATCTTGAATTAGTGCCAATGCACCGGGCGGGCGATGGATACGGACGCGGGTTCCATCGGCTTCTAGAACGGTGCCCTTGACGAACCCGGCGCGGATCGCATCACAAGTTTTCATCGGTTTGATCGACCCTTTTTGTTCATAGCTGATCAACGCGATTTGCAGAATGCCGAAGTGAATTTCTTCGGCGCCCCATAACGGACCGTCTGGCGTATTCGGAAAAATCCGAACCTCGCAATATTCCGTCGGCGCGTCCGGAACAGTGAATGCTCTATCCGGCATGTCGATCAAACCGGTAAAGCCGAGCGAGTATAACAGCGTTTCAGCTTTATCGAGCAACAGATAGTTGATTTTCACTTGGCTTGTCATTTGAACCGTTCCTTTGCTTTCCTAACGTTGTCTCTGACCGTCTGCGGCCAACGCTGCGCCGCGAGCCGCAAAAATGCATCTTTGTATTCACGGAACCGGGCATATCCAGCCGTCCAACCAAAAAAGAACGGCGTACCTAGCTCGGTTGTCGCAATCGTCGTTTCGACCGCTGCGCTATCCGGGGCGTAATAATTCGGAACGTCGCTATCGCCCCGGACCGGCCCGGTTGGCATTCCAGAATGGGACGCTTGCCCACTGGCGCGCATAAATCCGGTATCGACCCGCATATTACCGCCCTTTGCAACCGGTAATTGCGCGGCGTCGACGGTATCTTGAATAGATTGTCGGTTGATCGCGACCATTCGATTTTTCGATTTCGCGGCCCATTCGTCGAGTTGAACAGAAAATTTTTTCACCATTCTTTTCTATTCCGCCATTTAGGGGGTTGATTGCCGTGTCGGATTGGTCTAGATATCGGAAAGAAATTCAAACCGGAGTTTTCGAAATGGCCCGCACCCCTTCCATGACCGTCAATGAAGCCGAAAGCATGATCGGCCCGGCAAGCGAACTTATTCGCGTCGACGGAACCAACCGTCCGTTGCTTCGGAAATGGGCGACCGCCAAGGGTTATGTTTCCGCCGACGTTTACAAAATGTCGAACGTCGAGCTTATGAACCTTTACGCCACTTACGCCGCTTGGCAAACCCGTTCGGAACCCGCGCCGACGTACTACGGCGCCCCTGCTGCAACGCCGCCCGCCCCGGTGACCAATACCGCCGCTGAACAGTTCGCCAACGCCCTGCGCCTGCTTATGGGCAATCCGGAAGCTATCGTTGACGAAAGCAAGGTTCGCGCCATCGTCGCCGACGAAATCGGCAAGATCGAACCTGCCGTTAAGGTGACCCGGCTCGAAATTTCCGGCCCGGCTGGCTTGACCAAAATTGAAGGGGTCGTTCATGCGTCAACCGGAATGGTTATCCGGGTCGCATCGCTCGCGCACCCGGTTATGTTGGTCGGCCCTGCCGGTGCGTCCAAAACGTCGATTTGCTCGACTGTCGCGACCGCGCTGAACCTGCCTCTCTATATCACGTCGACCGTGTTCGACACTCACGAATTGTTGGGGTTCGTCGACGGTATGGGCAATTATCATTCGACCGCGTTCCGGCAGGCTTTCGAGCATGGCGGCGTATGGGTTGCCGACGAAATCGACGCATGGGACGCCGCCGCGTTGCTCGCGGCCAATAGCGCCCTTGCCAACGGTTTCGCGACGTTCCCCGACACGCCGGTTCCGGTGCTGCGCCATGCTAATTTCCGGATCGTCGCCACAGCCAACACTTACGGTCACGGCGCGGATCGCGTCTATGTCGGGCGTAATCAGCTTGACGCCGCTTCGCTGGATCGTTTCGCCGTGATCGCTATCGATTACGACCGCGATCTTGAAGTTGCTTTGAGCGGCGGAAACGAACTCTGGCTTGACCGCGTGACCGATGTTCGCATGGAATGCCGGGCAAAGAATATCCGCCACGTCGTTTCGACCCGCGCAATTATCATGGGTTCGCAGGCTCTTGCGGCGGGTATTTCCCAAGCGAACGTTGAGGAAATGTATTTGTTCAAAGGCATGTCGGAAAGCGACCGCAAAAAGATCATCTGACCGTTGACAACGATCCGATCCGCCCTTACATAAGGCGGATCGGAAATGGAGGAATGAATGGCTTTTATCTCTGGCAAAACGTTCGGTCACAAAGAAACGCTGAAACGCCTTGGCGCGATTTGGGACGGCAACCGCAAGGGTTGGAAGCTTTCCGACAATTCCCCGGCGCTCGATACCGTGCGCAATCTGATCGGTTGCGTCGTCACGCTTGACGGCAAAGAACCCAACAAAATGATCCCGGCACCGCGCGAGAACGTCCGTCCCGCTGCCGTTGTTACTACCAGCGAAGAAATCAAAACGCGCTTCATTGGCGACGACCAAACCCATTTGGGAACGTTCCGTCCGACGACGGTATTCGCCGGTTTTTCATCGCTTCCCGCTTACGTCGATTTCGTCAAATCCGTTCGGGTTTACGGCAACGGCGAAAACGGTCGCGGCGCGGCATGGGGAACTAGCGCACACCGCCATGAATTCACTGGTACGGACGATTTTGATCACGCCGTTTCCATCGCTCGCAACGGTTGGGAAGAAGGCGTTGACACTGCAAAGCAGGCGCTCGAATTCATCAACGGCGAACAAGCCACGGCTCGCGAAAGCCGTTACGGCGTCGCTGGCGGGCGCGTGAACGTCGGCAAGATGCTGGCGGGTTCACCGGTTCATATGAAAGCGCGCGTTCGTATGCCTGCGAAAAAGATCGTGACACTGTTCACCGAACTTGGCATGTCAGCAAACATCAATCCGAAAACAATCGCGATCCGCGCGGCTTGTGTCGGCGCAATTTCCGATCTGCTAGAACAGAATGGTTATTCAACTGAAATCGTTGTGACTATTTCGAGCCGCATGGACGTTAGCATGATCAACGCCGTCACACTCAAACAGCCCGGCGATCCGCTGAACCTAAACGATCTTGTGTTCGGCCTTGGTCACCCTTCTATGTTGCGGCGTTTCTATTTTGCCACGGTCGCATCGTGCGACGATCTAACCACAATGAACAGCGGGTCTTATGGTTCGCCAATGGACGCATTCAGCGACGAACATGAAGTTCCGGTTAACGCATTCATGCTTGACCGCCTTAACGAAAATACTTACGGAACATTAGAACAGCGTATCAGCCAGACTTTCGAAACTATCATCCCTGACAACTTCCCGGTGACCCTGAAATGAAACCCCTAATGCCCGCCACCCTAGAACCGATTACGTCCGAACGCCGGGCGGCAATCATAGCCGATTGCCTGCGCACTGATCCGACCATGACAGAAGCGCAAGCCGCCGCGATAATCGACGATCTTGATAACGACATGATTTTTCGAAATGACGTGTATCAGGTGAATTGCCGCAAGCTTCGCGCGCCAGGCTTTCCCGATATCGGACACCTGTCGATTAAGCGGCTCGATAAAGAGCCGATCAGTGCGGCGGGCTATCGCGATTTCATGCGGATCAAAGACGAAATTTGCGGGCCGGAATATGAAGCCGTCCAAATCTTTCCGGCTCGCGCCGATGAAGTCGACACGGCGAACCAATATCACCTTTGGGTTTTTCTAGACCCGGCGTTCCGACTGCCGTTCGGCTGGCATGGTCAGCGGCTTGTTTCGAGCGCTCAACCCGTCAATGGAAAGCAGGAACCGCTATGATCCCGATTGCCAATCCGACATTCTTGCAGTTCGACGAATGGGCAAGCAAGCGCCTCTTGCCGTCGTCAGCATGGATCAGCGAGCCGGGCATTCGCATCTACATTCGCAAAGGCTGGCTCGCGACGCATGGCGATTACGTGCTAGCCAATATGGAGGCGCGCAAGCCCGGCAAAGGCGCGTTGACCGCGTTCTTAGATCGTTGGGAACCGCACTATCGGTTCAGCATCGAAAACGTCATCAACCCCCGACTGATCCCGTATTTCGAACGGCGCGGTTATACCAGTGTCAATTGGAAGGGGTTCCGTTGTATGTTGGGGCCGACCGTTCCGGAAGCGCGAGCGAGATCGTTTGATGATTTGGGTTCCGTTTGATCGTCGGATCATCATGGCATGGTGCCATGAACCGCTTAGCCAAACACACCGGGAATATCGAGCCGATGTGCTGGCGAAAGCGTTCGGTTTGCAATCCCATTACATGCGCCGATATTGTTTGGATCGCGAGAACATCGTTAGCATGGGATCGCACCTAGCGCGCGAGATTATTGGTTTCATAATCGATCATCCGGATATCAGTCCGAACCAACCGACCGACGATAAGCATTGGTTTGCAGATATCGACACAAGCGGCGGTTAGCCAGCGCCCGCCAACCAATCGACCGACAGGCGAACCCGGCAACGGCAATTAATCGTTTCTTCGGCGCTCGCGCCTAGCGACGTGTCGCCGGGATACATCATGCGCGAGCCATCGGGCGCCGTGAACGGTTCGTTCAATCCGACCGCTTGCCCGTCCATTATCAAATGGCTTTCACGCGTGCGACCGTCGTCGCCTGCGCTATCCCAAATGCGTTTGACGGCGCTCTTATCGATAGAGCCGTTATCGACCGCTTGTTGCAAACTCTCTTGCGCGGATTGGTTCAACGCCGCAATGCTTTCCGTGCGTGCAATCGTATCGCCGCGTAATTTTAACATGCTGTCGGAATAGCGCGTTGTTAGCTTGTTGATCGTGACGGTATCGAGCGGAACGTTATCCTCGATTGACTTCCTTACGATACTATCGAACCGCTTATCGCGACGTTTGCGCGTGAACCAATTGCTCGCCGTTTCCGGATCGGCTAGTTCAGCGCGAGCGCTCGAAATCCAGCGCTCTTGCATCGGCGTTAATCCGATGATCCCGCCCGCACGTTGACCGGTGGCAGGATCAAGCCGCCCGACGATATTTAGCGCAGTCTCGCGCGGGTTCGTTCCGAGCCGCATCCCGTCGTTCAGCGTATTGCGGATATTTTCAAGCGTCTGTTCGTTAATCCGCGAGACAAGCCGGGATGAACGATCCCGCAACCAAGCTTCCGCCCGGCTGTTGCGAACGTCAAACCGGAATACCGCTCTAGTTCCGAGCCCGTCAGTCAGACGCGGGAATGCGCTCGCGGCGGTAATTCCGCCATTCTCAAACGCTTGTTCGATTGCTGCCGTCAACGGACGCATTGCCGCGTCATTGAACCCGAGAACCCGCAACGCGCGGATCGGGTCGCCAGCTTCAAGCGCGCCGACAAGATCGGTAATTAGAACGGTATCTTTAACGCCTTGGATCGCACTCCGAAACGCTTCGGCAATCGTCGGCGTGAACCGCTCGATTGCATCATCCAAACGTTGATTGAGAGTGCGACGGCGTTTCATATTGGAAGCGGCCCAACCTTAAGCATGATCGGCGGATGACTAATGCCTAGCAATTCGACGTGTATCGACGCGCCAGCGTTCAGCGCGATCAACTCACCGGGGTTCGGTTGCCATGCCGTGACCATAACCGGCGTGTCCGGACCGGGCACTGTGAAATGGGCAACCATATCTTGCACCGGCAGTAATTCGAGTGCGTCGCACAGTCCCTCGATAATTTGCGCCGACGACGATCCCCGGACCGCTGGCGCCGCCGCCCATTGGCGCGCGGCTTTAACGGTTTCCATTAGTGACGGTTCGCGAGCGCGCAATTCGTCGCGCACCGGCAAACCATAATAACCTTGTGATTTACCGATAACCCGTGTGGCGTTTTCAATTCGAGCGATTTGCAACGCGCTAACCTTTCCTGACTTTGAATTTCCAGACGATAGCCGTTCCTGCCGGTGGAACCTTGTTCCATTCGACAATTTTCATTCGAATTCCGCCAGTGATCGCCGTGATAGGATCGCCAGTCGGTTCGCCGCCGATGATCAACCAATCGGTCGCAATGTTGGGAACGAACGACGCATGAACGGCAGTCGTAACGCGTATCTCGCTCGCATCGGCCAATCCAGCGGCTTTGAAATATTCGTTAACGCCCTTACCGACCGCGTTGATTTCGACGAACGATTTAATGCCGTCGCCAGCGTCAAACGAACGCCCGCCGCCCGGCGTGTTGCGCTCGATAAACATTCGACCTTGCTTGAAATCCGCCAACAACCCGGACGCCAGCGTTTGCATACTGCCGTAATCGAATTGCGCCATAGTAACGGTTCCTTAAGGGTTTCCGCCTTATAGCTGACCCGTCCGAGAAAGGGAACCCGCCATGTTCAAAACCCTCTGCGAAGCGCTCGCACTTACTCTGTTCGTCGTCGCGATTGTAACGTTGTTCTCATGCGTCTAGATCAACTGATTATCGAGAACGCCAGCGATACCGGGACCGATTACGCCGCCGCCGCAATGATTTGGCGCCGTGCCGATATTTCATGGTCAATCATCAACCGCGACGGTCCGGACGCTTACGCACAAGCAATCAACCAACTCGAAAAATGGGGATTGACAGGCGGAACCAACGGTCTTAAATCCCGTTCCGACAGTCAACTAAACCCCCTGTCAACAGCAAAAGGAAAATCCGAATGTCTCACCGTCAGTTCCGTTCTATGATTGCGCTCGCCGCTCTGTCGGCGTCGCCGCTGCTTTTCGCCGCCGCTGGCGGTAAGACTGGCGGCGCTCCCACGCCTGTTCCCGTTCCTGCCGGCGGCGGCGCTTCCATCCCGCAGCCCGCAACCGCTGCCGCCCCTGCTAGCAATGACACCCCGTTCACTTCGCTGACCAAGGCAATTCCGATCCCGGACAAGCGCCCGTCGTCCGGCAAGCGCGGCGGCAAGTCGATCTATCCGTTCGAAAAGATGGAAATCGGCGAAAGCTTCGGCGTCGTCGGTAAGACGTTCAAAAACGTCAATTCGACCGTCGCCAGCGCCAACAAGCGTTGGGCAAAGCCCGATAAGCTTGTCGATCTGTCGAACCCGGACGGTACGCCGAAGATGATCGACGTTCCGGTTCCCGGTCAGCCGGGCGTTACTACGCCGGTTCGCGCTCGCGGCCCGGAACGCGTGTTCTTCGCGTCGCCGGTCGATCCGAAAACCGATCCTGACAAGGCAGAGGTTCGCGTCTGGCGCAAGTCGTAATCGGGCAAACCCCCGCTTCCAAGCGGCCCGAGAACCCCGGCAGAAATGCCGGGGTTTTTCTATTTGACACGTTTAATTAATCCGCCTATATCCATGTTCGTTCAACCCGTCCAATGGAGGCAATTTTGCAAGGTAAAACGACGATCATCGCGAGCGACGGAACAGAGACGTCGCAGGAACATTCCGAAATGCTAACGCTCGATTTTATTCAAGCCGCTGTCGGCGGTTATATCGAGCTAGTTCCCATGTTCACAACGTTTCACGGCGAACCGTGCGTTGCATGGTGCAATGAAATGGGAAAGATCAACGATCTGCCGTTGAACCGCAAGGCAACCGAACTTTGGGCCGAACAAGGCGGCACGTTTGATTATCTGCTAGGGCCGATCCTGATCGTTACCGGCGATGAGGCATTCCGCCAGTCATAACGTCAACAATCGAGCGTGCGGGATCAACCTCGCACGCTCGGACCGGACAAGCTCGATACGCCCGCCGTCCCGGTAAGGATCGGCCCTAGCATGGCGTCGACGGCAGGAATTGAAAGCTGCAAATCGGCGACCGATCCAGCGCCCGCATACGTCACACTGACGGCGCCCTCAACCGACACGCTCTTGATCGCCGTCGCCATTGTCGCATCGCTGCGCAATGAGCCCGGCGCGGCAAGCTGACGGCTCGCGGCTTCATACGTCGCATACTCCAGTTCGAACGGAATTTCATCCGCTTCGATAGTGTTGCGATCAACGTCGTATGCGCCGGTTCGCGGCCATTCCCGACGTTGCGCCCGCAAGCCGGTTTTTTCACCCGGAAACAATCCGCGATAATTTGCGTCGATATATTCGGACGCGACTAACAGCGCCGCTTCGATAGCGCTATCTTCATCGGCGACCGTCGATCCGCGACCCTGCCAATAAAGCTTGTAGCTGTCGACCGAACCGTAAAAATCATCGCTCATTTTGCCGCCCTCCAAGCGAGTAACCGGGCGGATCGATCCGCCCGGTTAGGTTTGATTACGTCTGACCGCCGCCAGCGTTGCCGCTCTGCTGTTCGTTGGCGGCATGATCGGCAGTCATCTTGAGCGCCGCCGCATTGGCCGCGTCCTGATCGGCATAGCCAGCCGCCGACTGACCCTTAAGGAACCTCTGTCCCTTTTGGTTGACGACGTACCAACGCGAACCGATCTGCGCCGTAAACTTAGCGTCGGCAGGATCGGCGTATTCATACGGCTGACCTTCCTGCCGGGCAACGCCCGGATTAGCCGGATCAACGACGTTCGTCGCGACGGGCGGCTGAACGCCCTCCGGCATTGCCGGTGCGGGTCGACCGGGCGACGGAACCGGAACGCTGATCGGGCTGTCGGGATCAAGTTCGCTATCTGCGACGATATCGAACGATCCGGCCTTTTCTTCATTCGCCTTTTCAACGTCCGCTTTGTTCATGCGAACGGGACCGCCCGGCGTATTCACGAGAACGGTTGCAAGTCTTTCATGTGCCATAGCTAGAATGTTCCTCTAGAGGTTGTTCGAACCTCTAGAGGATACGCGCCCTAGGCGGAACGCGCAAGAATGGCGATTTGGTATTTATTCTGCGCCCCGGCGCTGTTGGCGATCCGCAGATTGTCGGCAGACCCGCCAGTAACGGCAAATAGGCCGGTCGCAGTTGTCGCCGACATAAGCAGCATATCGCCGGGCTTTAGAACGGCAGTGGAAAACCCGGTGATCGGGTTCGAGCCGCCGCCAAGCGTCAAATTGGTTGTGTTCGCCTGACCGTTCTTTTTACGGTTGATGATCATAACGGCGATAACTTCCGCTGCCGTGATCGTCGCGCCGAATGCGTCGGTCAGAACACCCGCAAGATCGATATCGTCGTTTGCGCCGTCTGCAACGGTACGTTCCGCCACATAAGCGATATCGAACTGATCGGCGCCGATACCAGCCGCCAGTTCTTTCGCGTAATTCATCGATCCATCGAACGCGAGTGTTCCCCCGCTCGCGCTGCCTTCCTGATGAACCGTTAGGTTCGCGTTGATACTCGCCCGATTAGTCATTTCGTCACCCCTTGTTTTCGATCCGAATTAGTCGGTTGTCGATCCCTCTAAGCGTCGCCGCCTGCGCCGCCTGTTCTTTCAAAAGTTCGGTTTGCTGCGAAACGATCTTATCGAGCAAATCTAACTGACGTTGACGATCTTCGCGCGCCGCGTCGCCGCGAACTTCCTGCGCTTCCATCTGATCTTGAAGCGTGTCGATATCGCTTGCCATGCCGGGAATATTCGTCACGCCGACCGCTTCGATGCGAACGATCCGATCATTCACCGCGACCAAACGTCGATCAAACGACTGCGCATAGGATAATATCCAACCGCAGACAAGCGCGAGCAATACTAGCGCGATCCGAGCCGTCAAAGTGACAACCCAATTCTGCGCTATACGACGCCACCAAGATTTTTTTAGCGTCAGCACGGTATCGCCCGTTCCAGTTTGGCTTAATTCGCTCAAAGTAGAACCCCGTTCCGATTATGCGGAAAGGGCCACGTCTAGGATAACCTAAACGCGGCCCTTAGATCATCGTTCCAACCGGATGAACCGATTAGCCGAGCAGCGTCGCGATATGCTCGTCTTTGGTCGCGGCGACACCCCACGCCAGACCAACTTCGTATTCCGACATATGGTAACCGTTGTAACGACGGATATCAAAGGTGATACCCGAACGCACGTCGGTAACCAACATGCTTTCGACGGCAGCATCGCCACCTTCCGGAACGGCAGGCGGGCGAGCCGCAAGCGCAAGCGCATTGCGCGAGAAACCGAACGACGCACTGAACGAATTCAGCACAGTGATCGCCGTCGCCGACGCCGCGATTGCCACACGCAGACCCGGTGCGCCAATCGTAATCGTGCCGCCGTTCGAAACGTCGGCGTCGCCGGAAAGAACGACGTACTTGTTCGTATCGCCCGCAATGGTGATCACATCGCCCGCGACAATCGTCCCGGTGCCCGCAGATGCAAGCGTGATCGTCGTCGCGCCGACCGCATAACCCGCGTTATTCGTCGTCGCCGACGCGCCGGTTCCCTTGGTATGCGACGTGTTGGCGGCGCTTTCTTTCATCGACAGACCGAAGATCGAAAGCAGTTCGCCGTCCCGCAGCGTCATCGACGTTCCGGCCTCGTTGACCTTGGTCAACTGCGTCAAAGTGCGAACCTTAACGCCTGCCGTAGTGTTGATGATCAGCGAACGTTCACCGGACGGGGCGCCGTTATCATCAAGGATTTTCTTGATGTTCGCCGCGTCGGAAAGATCGGTTGCGAACGGCGTCGTTCCCGACGTGCCGTAAGCGCGCGAGCCATGAACGAGCGCCACGTCGGCGATATCCTGTTCGACTTCGTTCGCGATTGAACGAAACGCCTGCGCGATTTCCTGCGCCTGAACCGAAAGATAGCCGACGGAATTGTTCAGCCCTTTCTGTTCCTCGCCGGTATAGCCGAACCGGGCCGACTTCGCTTCGGTGATCGTGATCGACGCAGTATCAGTCGTTCGATCCGCAGGGTTCGGGATCGTCATGGACGGCGTGATATCGGTCGCCGTAGTGGTGCGCGAAACCGGCCATTTGACCGCCTCGCCCTTTGCCGCACGTTCGGCGCCGGTATTGCGATTGACGGACGGGATGAAGCCGATCAGTTCGCGCGACACAACGTCGAGCGCCGCGTAAATGTCGGGAATGAGCCCGGTAAGAGTGTTCGCCGCCGCATAGGACGGGGCGACGCCGATAACGCCGATTAGCGCGACCGACGCGAGCAAGGAAGCCTTGCGCATGGGATAGCCCTCTGATTTGGAATGGATTGGGGGTTGAGCGTCGCGCTCGATCTTTGGGCGTCTCGCCCGAACTAATCCAACCGTTAAAATGCTTCGCGGAAATTTGCAATAGGGCTCTTGTGGAAAATAACAGACGGCGCTAAATAGGCTGATCATTCGAAGCGAGTATCCGCCATGCTCTTTTATACCGCTCTTGTTTTTGTTATCGCCGCAATCGCTGGCGGAATTGGTTTCTCTATCGGCTATGTTCATGGTCAATGGGGACCGGGCGCAATCAAACGCGTGAACGCCCTGCGCGAGATTGCATTTCGTAACGGCGTTCTATACGGACGCCGAACCGACACAATCGAAACCCTGATCAACCCGCCGACTGCTAAAAAGCCGTTGCCGACATTGGTCGCGGCGGAATGACCATGCGCAGCGAGCTAATTCAACAAGCCGCACAAACCATCGCTGATCAAGTGATCGGAACGGCAAATCCGCCCGACGTTCGCGTCATCGAAAACGTTTGCGAGGAACTTGCACTAACAGCAGAGGAAGCGAAAAGTATGCAGTTTGCCGCCGCCTGCGACGAACTGTATTTTTGCTGCGACGGTTGCGGTTGGTACTGTTCAACCGAGGAACTAAACAACGATACCGACGAAAACCTTTGCGACGATTGTAACGACGAATGAAACGGCTATTTCTATTCGTCCGACATTCCGACTATCGGGCGACAATGCAATTCCCCGAAGATCAGCTAGCGCTCGCGGATCGCCTGCTAGCTGATCGGAACGACGGCGTGCTGATCTGGCATGAACGTTACGTGATCGATGATATCATTCCGTTTCCTGAAATGCTGAACGGAATGCTGAATTTGAAAAATTATCGAGCGATTTTCCATTTAGCCACTTGACCCGGCTGATTAGCGCGCTTATATCAGACGGTATTCAACCGATGGAGGATTGATTGGGTATTACCAGCCAGCACGCAGCGCAGTTTCACCCCGGCGACGCCGTTCGCGTTCATGTCAAACAGGGGTTTATCCGCACGGGATCAACTCGCCGCGCGATCTGGAAAGATTTCGACGCGACCGTTATCAAGGTTACAACCAAGCGCATTCGCATTTCATTCCCGGATACCGGGCGCGAAATGCTTGTCGAACCGCTGTTCGTGCGAGCGCGCTAATGACCGCCCTGTTCGCCGCTATCGATCTTGCAACCTATCCGAGCGCGATCCTATTCGCCGCGCTCATTCTCAACCGCCTTGTGAGGGTTCAATGAAACCGATCCTTTGGAGCCATGAGGTTCCGCGCCTTGGGACCGCCGTCCATTCCGCCAAGGTTGGCGGCTATCGCGTCGCCAGCGTCACGCAACCATTGTTGCGCAAGAATGAAGCCGTTTGGCATCAGGTGAATTTCTACCTGCCCGGCATTTCGATCAGCGCGGCGAACAACCATTACACGTCGGTCGACGACGCTAAGGCAATGGCGGAAGTCGGCATTCGGAAATGGTTCCTCGAAACTGGCGGAAGAAAGGAAACGGAATGACGTATCAACTTCGCGTCCGTTTCAACTCGAATGAACGCCCTTGGTCCGGAACCGAAACACCGCTTGCGATCCATCAACCTAAAGACGAACAAGCCGCTATCGAATGGGCGCGCGGTATGGAACGCGGTTTAGGATCGCAATATACGGTCGAACTTTTCGACGATGATCGACGGATCGATTTCGCCGGTCCTGAAAACAAACGGGGCGGCTGAAACCCCTTCAAGCCGCCCCGCCCTCTCAGCTATTGCGCCGCCCGCTCGAAACGACGCGCCAGCGAGCCCGTTAATCGACGATCTTGATATTCGGATCAGTCGCCGCCTTTGCCTTTTCGGCAGGCGACCAACTGTCGAAATCAGCGCGCCGAACGATCCGCGCGCCGCCGCCCGGATTACCGCCGCCGCCAGTGTTGCCGCCGCCACGATTGGCGTTGCCCTTCATAATGGCGTCTTTGTTCGGATAGGCTTCAACCAGCACCTTTAGCGCTTCCTCGAATGGCGCCGGTTGCCCGAGCCGTTCCGTGGCGCGCGACAGGATCGGATTACCAGTATGATCCTTGGCGCTGATATTGCCGGTCGCGTCGTCGACGGTAAAGAACCGACCAAACGTTGATTGAACGATATCTTTCGGGATCGCCAACGTGTCGTCGACCCATTTCGAGCCAGTGAACGCTTCTGTCAGTACCTTTTCGTTCAGCCGGGCTTGCAGCGTATCGCCGCGCTTCTGCGCTTCGGTAAGCTGACCCTTATAGCCTTCCTCGATAGTCGCTTTCACCCGGTCGACTTCCCCGGCGTCCAAAAGCTTTTTCTGATCGAGCTTTTCGACGATCCCGAGCGCTTCGCGCGCTTTCACCGGGTCGATCCCTTCATACGGTTTCAGCTTTTCGGCGAGCGTTTCTTTCTCGCGCCTATGGCCCGCCGCTTCACTGTTCAGCGCCGTGATCTTGCTGCGACCCGTCCAATATTCACCGGGGTCAACAAGTTCCTCTTTGTCGCCGTTGATGAACACAAGCTTGCCGTCGCGGACCGGCTGTTGCGCCAACGTCGGAACGTTCTCGCCTTCGAACGCCGCCATGAGAGCGACATGCGAAATTCCGAACAAGTTACGAATGTGCATTTCTAGAACCTTTCTTTAGACAGGGGGTTTCACCGGCTGTTTAATCGGAACGACGTTCGCGCCGGGCTTGGTTATTTCGTCGTCGATATCCGTTTCGTCGGGCGTTTCGTCCAACAAAGCTTTCTTTTCATTTTCTGGATCGAACTCAGCACTCAACACGCCGCGACGGCGCATTTCATGCCAAAGCGTGCCCTGCGATAGATCGCCATTCTTTCGAGCGTCAAGAATAAGCGTCATATCCTTGCCCTCGCCGTCAACGTCGAAATCATGGAACACTTCAACGGACGGTTTGTAATTCTGGATACCGTACCAACGCGCGGTTGCTTCCAGCGCGCTTTCGAGCGCCTTACCTTCGATGATCGCCCATTGCTGGCAAGCGCTGTTGCCCTTCATCGCGGCAACCGTCGTCGTAATCACCGTGAGGTTACCAGACTGCGCCGTCAACGGCTGGCGTCCTAGCTCGCGCAATTGGTTGATCGTGCGTTCGTTGTCTTTGGCTTGGAACTCCATCGTCGACGCAGACGGCTCTAGCAATTCGAACGTGCCTGCCGTTCCGCTGCCGTCAACGCCGCCGTAAAGAACGCGACCCGGACCGGTCTTAAGCGGCTTGATCGTCTGTGCGTTACCGACGCCGGTTTTCTCAGGCTTCACCCCGTTCGCGGCGATCATTACGAACGCCGACATGATCTTAGAATGTTTCAGCGCGCTTTCATCTTGGAATAGCTGAACCTGCAATTCCGCCGCCGACTTCATCGGCGAATGAAACTGCCAAGTCCGACCCTTCCGGCGACCCGTTGCGAACGGATAGAGCGGAATGCTGCCGATGGAAAAAATACCTTCGTCGACGCCGACCCATGTCGTCGCATTGGCGGTATTCGACGCACGATCCGACTTTTCGTAAAGCTTCCAACTGGCAACGCCGTTGATTAGCTCCATGATACGAACGCGATCCTTGATCCCATTCGCCGCAGGTTCGAACAGACGGAAATAAATGATCGTTTCGCGACCATTGATGATTTTGGTTCGAACTTCTAGAACGTTGATCGCCCGAACATGCGACCAATACGGGCGATTACCGTCGCGTTTGTCATCTTCGCGAGTGCGAACCGTACCATCGGATTTCGGTGGAACGTTCGGGAAATCGACGAACGTCCAATCGATAGTGTACGCAACGGCGTTATAAAACTGTTCCGCTGCGAACATCGTCAGCGACGTTCCGGCGCCGTCAACGTCGTCGCAAAACACCTCGATTTCGGCGGGCGTATTCTCGCCCTCAACCTTGACTTCCTCAGAGAACGGACGGCTCGACAAATCTTCGATGATATCACCGAACACATTCGTAAACTTCGAAGTGTTCACCCGAAATTTGTAATCGTCGTCATCTTCGGCAGGCAATTGCGGCAACGTCATGTCTTTTGCGAGCCGCATTGTTTCGACGCCGCCTAGAATGGCGTCGACTAGCTGCCAGTACGGGCGCATGACTGAATTATCAGCGCCGGGCTTGTCCAAATCCTCTAGCAGCGTTGGCGCCGCTGCGCCGTCGAATGCCGCCATTAGCGCCAGTCTGCTAAGTCCCATGAGTGCCACTTGTCGCCGTTGCGCCGCCATTGTCGACCGGGAAATAACACATAACGATTGCATCGGCAACGTTCGGCGACTTGGTATTAGCGGGCTTTTTATCGACCATCTGTTTTAACGATCCCGCGCTTTGAACCATGACGGGTTGGCATAGCTCTTTTTTGATCTGTTCCAATAGGCGCAATCCGGAATGAATGCTGATCATGCTGTCGGGATCGAAGCGCAAGCCTTGAACGACCGCTTGCCATGTCCGATAGAACCGCATTTTAAGCGACCACCACGCTTGAGCCTTCATGTTCTGAAAGAATTCACGATTAAGCGGCGTTTCATCGTCATCCTCGACCAAATGATAATATGGATTTTGAACGCTATCGCCTGCATTCCATCCAACCATCCGGACGCGCTCGATACCTTTCGGTGCATCTTTACGCAATCCGCCCGTTTCATCATCGATTGTTAGACGGTTCCATTCCGACTTAACGTTCGAACCCATTCCGACGCTATCGTAATAGCATTCTATATATTCACCCAATGCGATCAACGTCGCAATCGCTTTGCGTGTCGTAACCCCCGGATCGCGAGCGCCGCCCCATTCGTCAGCATCGCAAAGAACAATCCCCTTGCGATAGACAAGCGCGTTCCTATCACCGTCGTCACTGTCGGCGATATCGAGCCCGCCCGCCCAACCTCCGGAAAGCCAATCAATCGGCACGCCTCGACTATCTTTCCAATCGACAAGCTTCAAATGAGCGTCAATCGCCGCTTCAACCCATTCGCGTAAGATGATTACGCCAGACAGCGACCCGCTATAATCGCGTTCCACTTCCTGCAAGAATTTAGCGAGCAATCCTTCGGCTTCCGCTCGCGCTTTCCGCCGTTCGTACCATTCTTGTGTTTTTTCAGGATGATCGCGCCAATCAACAATAAACTTTCGGACCACGCCGGAGTAGATTGGCGCGGGTCTATTCGGCGTCCAAAGCTCTGCGCTTTCCGCGCGCCTCTGGAACACGTTTCCAAGCCCGTTGACCGAGCTAATATCGATCTGGCAATTCGTGTTATCGCCTAGCGCCGCTTCAACCAACTCGGGATGTTCGTAATGGGCGCTTTCATCCTTAAAGTAGATCGTCTTTCGACCGCCGCGACCGATGTTATCGCCAATTTCGCCAGTGATCGACGCGCCATTCTCAGGATTGATCAGCTTCATTTCCGTCGCGTGTTTCGACGGATCGAACCCTTTCGGCCAGAACTCACGCGGTAAACGCTGAACGACTTGCCTAATCTTTTCAAAAATACTGTCGAAATCGCCGCGCCGGTCGACTAGCTCTTGCTTGCGCGAGCCCCAACCGATTGCGACACCCGGAACGAATAGCCACGCCCAAACGGACCACGCAACGCAAAGCCATGTCAGACCCATATCACGCGCTTTTTCGACAAGCCCGTTCTCGTCGGTCAGATACATTTCAGTTAGAAAATCGATGAACTCGTTTTGCCGTTGGAAAAATACGAACGGCATCCATCGCATAGACTTTTTGCGCGGATCGTAAGTATCCATCCAATCCATAATGAACCGCCCGGCATTCTCAGGCTTGGCGTAATACGCCTTTGCCATATCGAGCAATGTCGGTTGCGGGCCGGATTGAAAGTTTTTGGAACGTCGTTCGTTTTCCGCTCTAACGCTCGCGCGCATAGCGTCGATTTCGTTAATCCGCCAAGCCAGAATGCGCTTATAATCCGGACCGCCTTGCGCACGCCATTGCGCAATACTCAGCGCATCGGGCCGCAACGGCTCGATAGGCGCAGGCGGCTCGATCCATTCGAATAAATCACCCCGGAGCATGGCCTAGCTTTTCGAATGTTCGGAACGCACGCAATACCGCCAGATAGAACGCCAATTTAGCACGTTCATCAGGCTTGACGTTCAAATCAGCGCACAATTCGTCGAACGTCATTGGCGTCCGTTCGATCTTCACTTTCATCGTGGATCATCCCAATCACCCGTTTCAGGATCACGAAGATATCGCGGATAGATTGTCGACGGCGCAGCACCCCAATTGCTGATCGCGCGAAAAATATCGAACGTTATCCCCGGCATTTCAACCTGATAGATTTCGGCCATGTGCGGAAACAACCAACCGCCGATAACATTACCGAGCGCTAAGCATTTACCGTTGATGAACACTAGCGCGGGCGCTTTCATGTCGGATCGTATTCATACGGAATGTTAGCATCGTGCCAACGCTCGATTTCTTCGCGCTGATCGTCCGGCATGAAATATGGAACGTCGTTCTGCCAAGCGCTATCGATCAGCCACATATTTTCACGTCGATCATATTTCATATCGACTTCGATCAACGGACCGAGCCCGTCGATTTGCCAGAAATTACCGCTCTGATCGCGCGCCAGTGTCATCATATCATATGTGCCTTGCGCAGTCGTTTCGGCAGGCTCGAATTGATTTGCGGATAATCGTGCGCAACGATCCGTCCGTTCAACATGCCGAAATTCTCCCATTTCGTATCACAGAGAAACGCCGGAAGCTTATCGGGCACGCGATCCGCCGGAATGTGCGTCGTTCGCATCTGCAACATGATCCGACCGTTCGGGCTGATCCACTTGCACGGCGCGAGCCAACGCGCATAAGTT
>Ga0164241_10000659_pt1 | contig 55960 bp, 47 predicted proteins | sample OricomyardsoilBY_FD_108780 | JGI IMG/M metagenome (GOLD analysis project Ga0164241, IMG submission 108780) | Backyard soil microbial communities from Emeryville, California, USA - Original compost - Back yard soil (BY) | ecosystem: Environmental > Terrestrial > Soil > Unclassified | place: USA... | reverse complement strand
GCAGCGAACCGCCTCGCGCTCGTCCTCGACTTTTCTTCCGACCGGCAATCGCAACCTCCGTGGTGCGATCCAGCATGAATCCTGGCAGTCCCAAAATCATCCCGCCTTGGCTGATGGGTCACGAAACGACGGTGCGCGAGCTGCGCATCGGTGCCGACGGCATCACCCTCGCAGATGACTCGGCCAGCGCCGCCGCCATCATCCAACACGGACGCGATTCACGGCGAGGCCACCGCGACAGCCCCGCCAGTCGCCGCGACGCGCACGGCTCTGGCCGGTGACCTGCGATCAGGCCTTGATCGCGGTGAGCTCTTTGCCGCCGCTCGAGCCGAAGTCGGTGACGGTCGTGCCCGTCGCGGCTCCGATCACGACGTTGAGCAGCGTGCCGTTGTTGGCGCCGCCGGCGTCGACGAGCTCGCCCTGCTTCAGGCGGCCGCCGCCGTTGCCCCACAGAATGAACGGCACGCCGCGCATCGTGTGGTTGCCTTCGGCGACATGGTTCGTCCAAACCACGACGCTCTTGTCCTGAAGCCCACGGTCTTTGAAGTGCTTCAGGCCCTTGGCCAGGGTCTCCATACGCAGTTTGTCGATTTCGGCGTGGGCGGTTTCGGCGTTGGCGTTCTGACCGAGGTTGCCATCCGACTGAGCGCGGTGGCTGATGTAGTGGAAGTTCCAGTTGCCGAGCGCCTGGTTGGCCGGCACCTGGTAAACTGTGTGATCGGTGCCGTCGCCCCACTGGAGCGTGCCGGTGCGATTGTGGTTACACGCGAACGCGAGCGCCACCATTTGCATGTGCAGCTCGACGATGTTTTCGATACCACCGCTGGCGGGGTTGCTCGGGTTGTACTTCCAGTTCTTCAGCGCGCCGTAGACGTCGGTATCTACTCCGTCGAGCGTGCAGCCGATGCCGGCCATCTCGGCGCCCATGCCCATCATCGTGGTCTCGACGTCGCGAATGGAGTCGAAATGCTGCTGGAGGCGCAGCTTGTCTTCGGCGCTGAGCTTCGGGTTTTGCAGGAGCGAGCTCAGATCGGCCCGCACGAGGTCGTTCACGCTCTTGCGCTTCTTCACGAGCTCTTCTGCCATCGGGTTGGCGGGCGGCGGCGTCGTACCGCCGCCGGGATTGGTCGTGCCGCCGCTGCCGGCGGGAGCCGCCAACCCGGTGAGGGTCTGGTAGAGCTTGTACGGGTTGTCGACCGACGAACGCGCTCGTCCGCTATCATCGAACGAAAGCCGATCCGCGATGTAGCCGTTGCGCACGTTGCCGGCGTACAGCGTCATCGGCTCGGTTCCGCCCGCGTTCACCGCCTTCGAGATGACCCAATCCGCGGAGGGTCCGGTCGCGGTAGCGGAGCCGCCGTTGCCGGTCGGAGTCTTGGCGGTCAGCGCCTGCGAAAGTCCCTGGGCGTGCCCGCAGCCGGACGGCCCGGTTTGGGGGAAATTCACGCCCTTGACGATCAGCAAATTCGCGGCGTGGTCGGCGAGCGCGTCGACAGCCTTCCCCGAGGAGAGCAGCCCGCTGATCGCACCGGTGCCCGTCGGCCAGAATCGCTTCGGCTCCACGCCGCAAGCCGCGCACAAGAAGAAGGTGAAGACGGGGTCGGAGCCGGCCGCCCACGCTGAACGCTCCGGTAAGCCCTCGAGGAACGGCAGACCGAGGGCGACGCCACCGGCGCCGTACAGAAATGCGCGACGATTGATGCCGCGCCTCGAGCGATTCGTTGAGCTCACGGGGAACCTCCGACGTGGGTGCGGAAAGCGTCGTTTTTGACCAAGGCGAGGATGACATCTTTCACGGAGCCGCCGCTGGCGCGACTCGCGGCGCCGAGCGACACCACGAGCGGTCGCTCGGCATCGACGACGTCGCGCTCGAGGGCGTAGCTCGCCAGCTTTTTCGCGTAGCACTCGTGGGCCTGGGACCCCTCGGCGATGTACTGCATCAGCTCCGCCGGACCCGAGAACGACTTGTCACCCTCGGCGAAAGGATACGTGCCCGTGGTGTCGACCGGGTGTCCGTTGTCCATGTCCCGGAACCGACCCAGCCCGTCGAAGCCTTCGAACGCGAAGCCGATCGGGTTGATGATCTGGCCGTGACACGTCTTGGCGCAGCCCTCGGTCAGGTTCTTGTAACGCTCGCGGTTCGTCTGATTGGGCTGCAGCGCGGGCACCGGCGGTAGATCGGGGGCGGGCTGGCCGGGGTCGGCACACAGCGTATCCAGGTTGATGCGCACTCCGCGGTGAATCGAGTCAGGATCGTTGTTGATCGCCCACAGAGCGAGGAACGGCACCTGCGAATACCAGCCGGGGCGATTCGTCAGGTCGACGCGCTGCACGCCGCTGCCGGACGGTGTCACGCCGTAGAGCGTCGCCAGCTTCGGGCCCGCGAACCCCACGGTGGTCGTCAGGATGTCTTTGACGCCGAGGTTCTCGGTGAAGATGCGATCGAAGAACAGGTACGACGCCTCCTTGAATTCGGGGATCAGGTCGTCGGAGTAGCCCGTCACCCCCGTCTTCGTGATCGACTCGAGCACGTCTACCTTGTAGAGCTGGCCGTGGAACTTGCGCATGACGCCGGTCGTGCGCGCGTCGGTCAGCATCTGCTCGGCCTGGGTGGCGACGCCTTCGGCGGTGTCGAACGCGCCGCTCTTCGCCGCGTCCAACATGGCGTCGGTCGGCGTCGTATCGCGGAGCCACAGCGAGAGCTTCGCCGCCATCTCGTAGCCCGACAGCGGCTTGCCGGTGTCGCCCATTTCGCTGCGATATAGAAAGTATGGAGACTGGAGCAGCGCGGAGATGACGAGCGCGGCGCCCTTCGCGAACGCGCTCTGGCTTCCGGAGTAGGTCGCGCCCTCCGCCCAGAGGGCCTGGTACTTGGAGACTTCGTCCGCGGTGAGCTCGCGCCGGAATGCGCGCCGGCCGAAGGTGGTGATGAACGCCTTCGCGTCGGTCGTGCCCACGACGGATTGCAGCGCCTGATCGGACGTAGTTACGGCAGCGGCCGCCGCTTCCGCCGCCAACTGAAAGTCACTCCACGCCGTGCTCGTCAGGAGCACCACGCGCTCGTTGTTGTCGAAGTCGGTGACGCCCGGGACCGGACGCACGAAGTTGGCGGAATCACCGAGCGGCTGCGGGAGCTTCAAGATGTCTTTGACGCTGTTTTCCCACTGCTCGTTGGTGAGACGCAGAAACCTCGTGTAGACGGGCTCACCTTCCAAGCTCACCGGGCGCGGACCATCTGCGGGCATGGTTCCGCCCGTCGCGCCGGATGCGCTCCCCGACCCGCTTCCGCCCGTTTGACCGGCCCCTGCTTGCCCCTGGTCGTCAGAGATGGTCGCGTTGCACCCCGCGAGCAACGCGAGCAGGGCGATGTGGGCAAATGTCTGCCGGCGTGGGCCGCAGTGCTTGTTTAGACCCCTGCTATTGCCGCGCTCGTCCATGCATCGCACTGGCCCGCGTCGGACGTTTCTGTCACTCGTGGGGATGATATTTCGACGTTGTGAGCCCCTCGGGTGACGGAAATCGGTTCGCACGAAAACTGCGGTGCGAGTGCGGATTTTGGAGTGGGATCGCCGTCTAGCGACAGCGTTGTTTTGTGCTCACGGTGACAATCACTCTCCGACTGTGGCTGAGTCGTTCAGCGCGTCCAATGGGCTCGGGGGGGCGGCGCCGCTCGCACGACGAGCCCCGCCCTAGTTGCCGCAGGGCTCGTAGGCGAGCTGCATGCTCTGGCGCAGGTCCGGCGCAAAGAAGCCCCGCGGCGCACACCCGAGCTCGGACTGGAAGCTGCGATGGCACTGTGAGTAGGACCCGAAGCCGGCCGCGCTCGCTGCTTCCATCAGGTCGTAGCGGCCCGAATCGACGAGCTCTATGACGTGCAGCAGTCGCAGACGGGTTCGGTAGCGCACGAGCGTCACCCCCACGTCGCGATGGAAGTAACGACTGATGTCGGTCGGATGCGCACGTAGCGTCTGGGCCAAACCCTCGAGGCCCAGCTCCGGTGCGCCGGCCAAGCTTCGCAGCGCGCGTCTTGTGAGCACGTGGGGTGCCGGCCGCGTTTGCGGTGCGGACCGTGCGCTGAGCCAATGCACCCGCGACCACAGCTCGGCGCCGAGCTGATCGACGCCGGCGCGGTCGACGATGTCGCTGGCTTGACGAGTCACGACGGCGAGATCGGCGGCGCCGAGTCGAACGTGCAGTGGAACGATCGTGCCTTGCTCTCCACTCAGCACGTCGGCGGCGTAGGCGGCGTTCAGCCCGATTGCGTACAGAAACAGGTCGGGAGAGCCGGAAATCAGCACGTGATCTTGGCCTGGCGGAAACGCGAGCAGCTCGCCTTCGGAGACGGTGGTGGTCTGAGCCCCGACTCCGAACGTGGCCGAACCCCGGATGAGGAGGTTGATTTCGGGCTCGGCGTGGAAATGACGCGGCCGACGGCCGCCTACGGCTTGCGCGTACTTCCACACGAATGCCCGCCGGCTGTGCTCCGGCAGGAACCGTTGGTACAGCGAGCGCGTCCTTTCGCCGACCATCTTTCGAAAACGTAGCCTACCGGCCGCGACCGCGCCAACCGGTGCTGTCCGGAGCCGCGAGCGAAAGCTCGCGCGCGCCGGTTTCCCAAAAAATGCGAACATCGGCGGCTCGCGAGCCGCTACATACCGGGCGCCCCATTTGCGAAGGACTTACCGGATGGCTCGGATTGCTGTGGCGTCGCTGTGCTTTCTGGCCGCAACCGCCGTTCCCACCCTGGCGTTGGCAGTAGCGAGCGCCGAGGTCTACACCGGCACCGCGTACGGTTACGGTCGGGTCGAAGCCCGCATTCGCTTCGCCGCCGGTGACGGCATCATCAGCTCGTTCTTCCTCTGGAAAGACGGCTCCGAGGCCCCCGGCACGTTCTGGAACGAGCTCGATTTCGAGAAGCTTGGTGCGGACTGCCACGTCGAAACCAACGCCATCTACGGCAACCCTTCCGCCAACCACATTCAGAAGCACACGACGCTCGCTGATCCGTGCGGCACGTTTCACACGTACGCCTACGAGTGGACACCCGACGCCATCGCCTGGCTCGTCGACGGCGTGGAGCTGCGACGTGACACCGGCGCGAACGCCGCTGCTTTTGCACAAAATGCCGCCGGCGGCATGCAAATCCATTTCAACGTCTGGCCGGGCGACGTGACGTTCGGCGGAAACTTCAACCCCAGCGTTCTGCCGGTCCACCAATACGTCGACTGGGTCCAGTTCTCTTCGTTCAAAGACGGCGCGTTCACGTTGGCTTGGCGCGAAGACCTGGGCGGTGCGCTCCCGTCGGGCTGGCTCACGGGAAGCTGGGGCTCGCCCAAGAACCAATCGACGCACGATCCTCGCAACGTCAACTTCTTGGACGGGTTCCTCGTGCTCTCGCTCACCGCGGATGGGGCGGTCGGCCCCGCGGGTGCAGCGCCAGGTGCCCCTAGCGAGAATGGCGGCGGTGGTAGCGGCGGCAGCAGGAGCGGCACCGCCGGCACAAGCAGTAGCGGCGGCGCAAGCGGCGGCGGCGGCGGCGCAAGCAGCAGCGGTGCCGAGGGACCGGGCGCTGGCTCACCTGGCAGCTCTGGTTCCGTCAGTGCGAGCGGGCAGCCGAGCACGACCGCTGGTGGAACCCCAGCTAGCAGCGGCGGTGCGCCCAGCACTGGCGGCAGCCCTGGCGCCGCCGGGCTCCCGAGCTCTGCAGGCAACGGCCCTTCGCCGAGCGCCTCCGGCACGTCGGCGGCCACCTCGCCACCGTCAGGGTCCGGCTGCAGCCTGAGTGACCACCGAAACGGCGAAGCGGGCGGATTGCTCTTCAGCGCGTTGGCCCTCGTCGCGAGCGCGGCCCGTCGTCGCCGGCGCTAGCGGCTCGGTTGCTGACATCGCCGCCGGCGTCCGCGAAATGGAGCCGGTGACCGGCACCGTCGGACACGCCAGGCTCAGGAGCGAGACGTCCCTGTTGCCTGACAACTTCAGGCAACAGGGACGAAAACGCGAGCGCCCCTCCCGCGACAAGGATCACGAGATACTGAGCTCACGGCGGGCGCTGCTTCTATTTGGTGTAGCCGACGGCCTGGATGTTCTTCAGCACCGCGAGCTCGGTCGCGTCTGCCGGATATCCAGCCACGATTGCGCCCTCGTAGAAGGTGCCCCACGAGTTGTTGCTGTTGTCGCCGCCGACTCCGAGCACGATCGCTCCGAGGTTGTTGGGGGTGATGGGGGGGGTTCCTTCGAAGGCGGTGGTGAGATCCGACGCCGTCTTTGCGTCCGCGGCGCGCAGGCCCCACTTGGTGGGTGAGGTCTTGGAAATACCCATCGCAAACGGGACTGCCAGCGACGGGTTCTTGGGATTGGCGGGATGCGCGTCATCGAGAGCGCCCCAGCCCGGATCTCCCACTTTGGAGCCGCCTGCCCAAACGCCACCTTCGAAGTCCGCCATCATCCACGGCCCACTGCCGGCCCCGTTGCCCCAGAACGCCTTGCCGAAGAACAAGGTGTTCATGAAGCCGTATTTGGTCGGATCGGTGGTGACGTTGCCGAAGTCCCAGCAGCACGCCGTGCCGTAGTGCGTTCCGTCGGCGAGCATGTAGATGCCTTGCGACTCCGAGCCGCGCGGCATCTTCTTGCCGACCGCAGCGAGCCGGTAGCCTTCGTGGGCCGCCATGTAGAGCGAGTACACCTTGTGTCCGCCCGCCGTGACGGCGCCCTTGGTGGCGCTCGACTCGTAGTCGTCTTCGCCGCCGGTGGCGCCACCGGCGGTGTTGCCCTTCTTCGCAACGCCGATGTGATTTTCGTTTCCGGACTGATCGTACAACTTCGAAACGGTGCAGGTCGTGCCCATGCAGAACGCATCGACCGACGCCGTGTCGGCGTAGCCGTCGGCGGTCATCATGATTTCTTTCGTCATGCCGCCAGAGCCGGTATTTTTGTTCGAGCTACCGTTTCTGACCTGAAAGAGCGGCCCCGTGTAAGCCTTGGCGAGCCCGCGGATCATGCTGTAAGCGGCGACGCACGGCGTGTTGGCGGCGGCGTAGACGTCGCACGGGCCGTCGGTGCGAAGCCCCGTACCGCCACCGCCGCCGGCGCCGGCACTGCCGCCCGCGCCAGTGCCACCCGGGCTCGTGCCCGCGGTCGGGCTCGTGCCGCCGCTGGCGCCGGTGCCACCGGCGGGCCCGTTGCCTCCGACTCCGGCGCTGCCGCCCGCGCCCCCGGTACCGTTGGTCGTGCCCTGCTGGAGCATGATGGAGCCGGTGATCACGGTCGGAGTGGACGATTGCGGAGAAAGCGTGAGGTTGGTGCCGGACACGCAATACGCATGGGCCTTGTCACCGGAGTCGGTCGTGAGCGACACCACGTTCGATGCGCTGGTGTGGTTGCCGCTCGTCGACGGCGTCGGCGTCGGGATGCCGATGCCACCCTTTTGGTTGACGGTGGACGTACAGCTGCAACCGCCGCTGGCGGAGGGCGTGCACGTCGACAGGCCCAACCCCGCCGATTCGATCGCGACCGCCGCTCCCTGGCAGTTGATGGTGGTACCGGAGATCAGCAAGCAGCCGGCGGCGAGCTCGACCTGCGCGCTGCCGGTCGTCGTCGTGTCGTCGGTGTAAGTGCCGTCGGCGTTGGTGGTGAACGTGCCGGTGACGCTGAGGCTGCCGGTGATCGGCGCGCTCGTGCAGCTGCGCGGATCGAGACCCGCCGAGGCGAGGTCCAAGCTGCCGCTCAACTTCAAGCACGATGAGCTCGCGGTCCACGTTCCGACGACGTTGCCGCCACACGCAGTGACGTTCGTGCACGTCGCGGCGGCGCCGCCGCCGGAGGCGCCGGTGGCTCCCGACGTGTTTCCGTTGCCGGCTCCGCTGGTGCCCACGTTTCCGCTGCTCCCACCGGGGTCGGGCGGAGAATTCGTCGACGAGCACGCCCCGAAGCTCATGGCGAAAGTCGCCGCCACCGCAAACACTGCAGATTGCACCTTCATCAACATTCTCCAGATAGATACTAGCCGAGCTCGCGAGCAGCGATGTGCTGCGCCCAAAACGGACGCAGCACTCCAAGGCTATGAGTTATTAGTGACGCGAGCGCGAAAAGACGAACGCAGAAACGACATGACGTCGTGTGGAAAGGGCCGCGCGCGCTCGCAAGAGTCACGGCGGCACAATTAGGGACCGTATGCGGCGACGATGTTGGCCTGCACGGCGTCGTCGGCCGCGTTCGACGAGTAGTGCGCGGTCATGATCCCTTCGAAGAAGTTGCCGGTGGCACTGCTGCTGTTGTCGCCGCCGGTGCCCATGCCGATCGCGCCTTCTTTACGCATCGGATTGTACTTGGAGTTCGGACGATTGCCGTCGAACGGCGTGCTCAGCATGCCCGACTGCGCGTTGCCGCTCTTGATGGTCCAGTGGTTTTTTCCGGCCACGTCACCTTTGACCATCGCGGTGATGAACGGGAAAGTCAGGGGCGTGTTGGGCTGGTACGGGCTCGAGTCGCCCGCCCACAATCCGTTCTCCAAGTCGCCCATCACCCACGGGCCGTCACCGGCGCCCTTGCCCCAAATGACACACTTTCCGAAATAGACGGCTTCCATCGTGCCTTCGCCGTTGTCGCGGCTATTGCGCTCCATGTTGCCGTAGTCGAAGCAGCAGCCAGCGTTGAACAGGTCGCCGGCCACGACCATGTACTCGGTCTCGGCGTTGTCACCCTCGGCGGTGCCGCAGGCGTTGTTGTTGCGGTAGCCCACGCCGGGAACGACGTGAACGCCGTAGACCTTGTGGCCTTTGAAGGTTGCGGCGATCGCCTTGGCGTTGGCCTCGTTGTTGGGCGTCGTTTTGGCGCCGCCGGCGGGCGCCTTGGTCAGGTGGTTGGCCCACCCCGACTGGTCGTAGATGACGGAGATGGTGCACGCGTCGGTGCCGCAAAACGTATCTTGGTCAGCGGCGTTGGCGTAACCGCCCGGCTCGAGCGGCACGATGTCCTTGGTCGTGCCGTCACCCTTCCGAACTTGGTAGAGCGGCCCCGCGTACGTGGCGTACAGCGCGCGAGCTGTGCTGTGCGCGGCGACGCATGGACCGCCGTCGGCGGCGTAAATATCGCAAGGCGCCTTGGCTACGCCCTCGGCCGGAGCCGCGGGCGGCACGGGCGGCGTCGGATCCGCGCATTTGCCGACAGTGCCGGGATCGGTCGTACCGGCGCCGCTTGTCGCGCCGGTGCCGCTCGTCGCGCCGGTGGCTGTTTCGCCACCGGTCGAGGTCGTGCCGCCGGTGCCGGAGTTGTTTTGAACCGTGCAACCTGCGCCAATGCTGACGCAGAGCGCCGCGAACGAAATCTGACTTACGACACTTCGGTTTCTCATCCAGCAACAATCTCCGTGCGCACCGAGCACCAGGACCCCAAAGGGAGCGCTCGCAGCGTTTGCGCGCTGACTACGAGCTTAGGTTAATTGAACAGTGAAGCGGATGCCACGATCAGCTTCAGATACTTTTTTGATCATGCACGATAGTGTCTAGTCACCGGGGGTGAGCGTCACGAGTGACACACCGAAACGGGGCAGGTCGAAATCGATGCTGACCGAAGCGTCGCCGCTCACGTCGATGATCTGGTCCAAACCCAGCGACGCGGGGTGCATCGCGGCGCGTAACGCGGCGATCTGCTCGGCGGACGGCAGAGCCGGCGAGCCCTGCGAAAGCCAGACCGAATGAGCGTCGCCGTGGGTCTCGTCGACCCGCAGGTGACTCACGCGCAAATGACGACCGAAGCTCGCCGGCACTTTCACCGTCAAATGCACCGGCGCTGCGGGCGTGGGCTCGACGTCGTCGTGATAGTTCCAGACCAAAACCCGGATCGTGGTCGCGTCGAGCGCCGCCATCCCGTCGATATCGGGCTCGCCCCGCACGCCGCGCTCGACGACGTCGTCCAGGGGGAGCGCTGCGGTGCTCGTCAGGGACAGGCGGGTTCCCGCGAGACGACCGAGCAGCTCGAACACGCCCATTATCGGCAAATTGATGCCGTGCGTCGCCAGGGCCCGCGATCCGTCGAAATACGGCGCATCGGGGAACGTAAACGCCCAGGTCAGCACGCCCTGCAGGTTCACCCCCTCGTCGGCTTCGAGCTCGAGCGTGCGCTTCATCATCGCCGCTTCGTAAGCACCGTAAACGGTGGAGCTGCGGTAGGCGCTACCGGCGACGAGGTCGGACGAACAAGCGGCGCATCCGTCCGGATCGGCCTCGGTGATGTAGATCGGTGTCTCTCGGGAGCTCGGGAAAGACGCGACGGCGCGGAAACCAGCGCGGTGAAGCCGGAGCTGGTTGCCGAGGTTCATTTGCACGTGATCGCCGTCGAGACCAACACCGCCCTTGGCGTGAAAGGTGACGGCATCGAGTCGAGTGCCTCGCCCTCCCGTTACGGCGTTGTCACCACTCGCGCAGTGCTCCAGAAACTGAGTCAAAAAGGGGCCGTCGGCGGCGAGCACGGCCGGGCCGCCCAGCGCCGCCCCTGGCAAGACGCGGTGCACGGCCGCCTCGGTGTGGTCGTAGAGCTTGGCGTACTCTTCGAAGCTGCCGTGCCAGTAGCCGCTGTCAGGCTCGTTCCACAGCTCCCACCGCCACGTTTTCTCGACGTCGCGGTAGCGCGCGACCACGTGGGCGGCCCACGTCTCGACGAGCGCTGCCCATTTGCCGTAGTCGGTGGGCGGGTAGAAACAACCGCTATCGAGCGCGAGGCTGCTCGCATTTTGGTACGGCAGCGGATGCGACGAAAGCGCCTGCGGCATGAAGCCGAGCTCGACGAACGGCAGCGCGCCCGCGTCCGTGATCGCATCCAAGATGCCGTCGGTCAGCGTCCAGTCGTAAATGGGGGAGCCGGCCGCGTCTTCCCGGTAAACGTCGGTGGAGCCCCACTTCGGGGCCGGCGTGCCGTCGCCGGTGTTGAGCAGAAAATGGTTACGAACGTGCACGGGCGCGCTGTGGGCCGCGACCACCGCCCTCAGCAGCGCCTCACCCTCGGGGGTCGTCGTGTAGTTGACCTCGTCGTAACCGTGAAATGCCCAGACCCTCTCGAGCGGACCGCCGGCGACAGTCGCGTCGACCGAGATCTGGACCGCGCCCTCTTGGCGTGAGCTGCTGGCAGCGGTGCAGCCGAACGTGAGCGGAGCCAAGGCGAGCGCGCAACCCGCAGGCAGAGCGCCGCGCGGCCCGCGACGGGCGCGAAGTAGCCGGCGGCGGCTGACCGCGGCTTCTACCACCAGGTCTCGCCCTGCACGCCAAACGTCCACCCGCTCAGGTACGTCGGGTAGTTGTCGGTGTAGATGCGAGCGGAGTCGATCACGGCGAGGCGCGCCGCTTCGCTCCAGCGCGCGTAGGTAGTGAACAGGCGCAGCTCGGGGCGCGTCATGAAGCCTTTGCCGGCGCTGATGGCGGGGGCAAACGTGAATTTCGCGAGCGACTGGTCGGGGGCGCCGTTCGTCTTCCTCACCAGGTCGTAGCCGACCTCGCCCAGCAGCTTGAAGTGCTCGACGACGTCGAACGCGACCCGACCGCCTGCGGAGTACCAATTCGTGCTCGCACCGCTCACGCCGGTGCCCTCGTCGTCGCGCTGAAACACGCCCGCGACCTGAGCCCCGAACCACTCCGTGGGCTGAATCGTCAGCACGTCGAGCACGCGCAGCCGCGCTTGCTTCGGATCCCAGCGCAGCGAGAAATCCGGGTAGTAAAAGCGAGCTAGCGTCCCGAAGCCGGTCCCGCCGCCCCGGCCATACTGAATGACGAATTTGTTGTCGCCGCCGAGCAGCTGCTGCACGTGCCGCAACGTGACGCCCCACCCGCCGTGGGTCGAGGACACGCCGTTGACGTCCTTGTCGTTGCTGAAGTCGGCGATGTATTGAACGCCGATCTGAAACTCGCCGCCCTTGTAGGGGCGGATCCCGCGCAGCTGCAGATCGTTGCGGACGCCCAGATCGATCTGGCTCGGCACTTGGGGACTGCCGGCAGGCTGACCGTCGACGGCAAACGCGGCGTAGCTGAGGCGTAGATCGGAGCCCAGCTCGATGTCTTCGACGCCGGCGCCGACGCCGGACGGGTTCCAGTAGAAGAAGTCACTGATGTAGACCGACTCGCGCTTGTAGTAGCGCGTACCGACCCACGCCGTGCCGCCGTGCAGCCAAGAAATGCCCTTGATGTCGACGTAGAGGTTCGGGAACGCCACCGTCGCGCCCGTGCCGGGCGAGCCGAAGTCGGACGAAGTCACCCCCGTGGGTGAGTAGCCGAGCTTGCTCGTGGGGATGAGAGCGGCGGGCGTGAAATGGATCGTGCCGACGGCGCCGTCTTTGCCGGCGTAGACGACGGTGTTCAGGCCGTACTCGGCCCAAACCTCGCACTCGTTCCCGAGTCGGTATTTCGATAGCAACCCGCCGTTCAGCGCGAGCTGGAAGCAAGTTTGCCGGCCCTTCTGGCTGCTGGCGCCGAACCCGCCACGGAAGTAGCCGTTGGTCGTGGTGTCGCCGAACTTGGGACGGGGCGCGACGTCGGTCGCGGCGACGGCGGGAGCTGGCGCGGCGACGGCGGGCTCGGCCGCCTTGGCCGGCTCCGCCGCTTGTCTGGCGGCCTCGTCAGGGGTCTTCTCGACGTCGGAGTGGTCGTCGTCGGGGGCCTCGCTGTCCGACGTATCTTGCGCGAACGCGCGCGGTGAGGGCGAAAACGTCGCCAGCAATCCGGATAGGGCCAAAAGCTGCAGTGCTCGTCGCATCGTCGTTTAGTCGTTTCGTTTCGTGCTGGGTCGCGTCCATCGGCCGGTGCGTCGCGCGACCAGCGAAGGTCTATTGCCCGTAGTAGGCGCCCTTGCCGTGTTTGCGCTCGAAATGCTTGCGCACCAGGTAGTCGGGTAAGCGCGCCGCCTGCAGATCGAGGGACCGCGTGACGTACGCCATCTTGGCCAGCTCTTCGAGCACGACCGCGTGGTAAACCGCTTTTTCCGCCGTCTTACCCCACGTGAACGGCGCGTGCCCCGCGACGAGCACCATCGGCGATTGGTGCGGATCGCGCGTGCGGAAGCACTCGACGATCTGGGCTCCCGTCTCGGCCTCGTAGTCGCCGCCGACCGCCTCGGAGGACATGATCGCGGTGCACGGCACGTCTTCTGCGAGGTGATCGGCGTGGGTCGTGCCGTAGATCGGGATCGGCAAGCATGCCTGAGCCCAGGCCGTGGCGTAGGTCGAGTGGGTGTGAACGATGCCGCCAACGCCGGGAAATGCCCGGTAGAGCGCGACGTGGGTCTTCGTATCGGAAGACGGTCGCAGACTGCCTTCGACCACCCTGCCGTCGAGATCGACGACGACCATGTCGGCCGCCCTCAGGCTGTCGTACACCACGCCGCTCGGCTTGATCGCGAGCACGCCGCGCTGCGCGTCGAACGCCGAAACGTTGCCGAACGTGTAGATGGCGAGACCTCGACGTGGGATCTCGAGGTTCGCCTCCCACGCCTCCGCCTTGAGCTGGTCGTAGCTGGAACTCATTGGCACTCTGGGTTGCTAGCGCGCCAGCCGAAAAGCGGCCTCGTTCCAGCGGAGCTCTTTTTTCAGCGAGGCCAAGCTCGTGTCGTGCCCGATCCGCACGCACTCCACGCCGAGCAGGCCCGCGAAGTCTTCGAGCTGCTCCGCCGTCACCGCCTGGCTGAACGAGGTGTGGTGCGCTCCGCCCGCCATCAGCCAGGCCTGGGCGCCGCGGCGCAGATCCGGGCGCGGCACCCAAAGCGCGCGGGCGACCGGCAGCTTGGGCATCGCGTGCTCGGGCGCGATCGCGTCCAGCTCGTGGACGATCATCCGCATGCGACCGCCCATGTCGACGAGCGTCGCCCCGACTGCCGGTCCCGGCGCCGCGCTGAATACCAAGCGGCACGGCGCCGCCTTGCCGCCGATACCGAGCGGATGGGCCTCGAGCGACGGCTTGCCCTCGGCGATCGACGGGCAGACCTCGAGCATGTGGGCCCCGAGCACCCGCTCTTCACCTTTGACGAGGTGATACGTGTAGTCCTCCATGAACGACACGCCGCCGCGACGACCGGCGGACAGGACCTTCATCAGCCGAACCAGCGCCGACGTTTTCCAGTCGCCCTCGGCTCCGAATCCGTAGCCGTCTGCCATCAGACGCTGGCAAGCGAGGCCCGGCAGCTGGTGCATGCCGTACAGGTCCTCGAAGGTGGTGGTGAACGCGCCGTAGCCGCCGCTCACCAAGAACCCGCGCATGCCGAGCTCCTGACGCGCGGCGTTGCGCACGTTCTCGCGCAGCTCGCCGCCGCGAAGCAAGGCCGGCGCCAGCGTGTACTTCGCTTCGTATTCTTCGACGAGCTGCTCGACCTCCGCGTCGCGCACTTCCGCGATCCGCTCGACGAGGTCGCCCACGGCGTGACCATTGATCGACCAGCCGAACTTGATCTCGGCCTCGACGCGATCGCCGCCCGTCACCGCGACCTCGCGCATGTTCATGCCGCCGAAGCGCACGATCTTGAGCCGGCGCGATTCGGCGACCGCGCGCGCAACGCGCGACCAGCTCGCGAGCTCGGCGCTGACGTCCGGATCCTGCCAGTGGCCGACCACGATCTTGTGCTCGAGGCGTAGCCGGGCCACGACGAAGCCGAACTCACGGTCGCCGTGCGCCGACTGGTTCAGGTTCATGAAATCCATGTCGATCTGCGCCCACGGCAGCTCACGGTTGAACTGGGTGTGCAGATGAGCCATCGGCTTGGTGAGCCGGGTGAGCCCGCGGATCCACATCTTGGCCGGTGAGAACGTGTGCATCCACGTGATGACGCCGACGCAGTCGGGGGCGGCGTTCGCCTCGAGGCACAGCGCCGCGATCGCGTCCGGACCTTTGAGCGTCGGCTTCCACACCAAGCGCGCGGGAAGCTTGGTGCCAAGGTGAGCGACGATTTCACGCGAATGCTCGGCGACCTGATTCAACGTCTCTTCGCCGTACAGCTCCTGGCTGCCGGTCAAAAACCAGATCTCGGGTGTGTTTCCGCTGCTCATGAGCTTGCCTCTTGCTGGCCTTCGACGAACGCGCCGAGCGCCAAGTAGTCGTTGTACAGACGCGTGTAGCGTCGAGCCCGGGTTGGGTCCGGCCGATAGACGGAGTCGACGCCCGGCGACATCGCGCGCTGCGCGTCTTGGACGCCGGTGTAGAGGCCGGCGGCGGTGGCGGCGAACATCGCCGCGCCCAGCGCCACCGTCTGCTCACCGGCCGAGACCGTCACTTCCATGTCGAGAACGTCGGCGATCGTCTGCATCACGAGGCGGCTCTTCTTCGCCACCCCGCCGATCGCGATCGCGCTGTCGATCCGGATGCCTTCGGAGCGAAAGCGCTCGACGATCGCGCGCGACCCGAAGGCTGTCGCTTCGACCAGGCTGCGGTAGATGCGCGGCGCGTCGGTACCGAGGCTCAAGCCGACGATCGCGCCCTTCAGGCGCTGATTCGCGTCGGGAGTGCGGCGACCGTTCAACCAATCGAGCGCAACCGGCCCCGTCTCCTCGATGCTGAGCGCCGACGCCGCCGCGTCGAGCTCCGGGATGAGCTTGTCGACGAGGCTGGCCTGGATCTCACGCTTGGTGTCTTCGGATAGTCCGGCCAGCTGCGGCAAGATCGCGGTCAGCGGCCACGCCAGCAGGTTGCGGAACCAGGCGTACACGTCGCCGAACGCGGACTGACCCGCTTCGTAGCCGATCACTCCCGGAATGACCGAGCCGTCCACCTGGCCACAGATGCCGGCGACGAGCTTGTCGGAGCGCTCGCCGGGTGCGGACGCCACGATGTCGCACGTGCTCGTTCCCATCACCTTGAGCAGACGGTTGGGCGTGATGCCGCCGCCGACAGCGCCCATGTGCGCATCGAACGCGCCGACCGCGACCACCGTCTCCGGCGAGAGGCCGAGCCTTTGCGCCCACTCACCCGAGAGCGTGCCGAAGACCTGGTCGGACGTGTACGTCGCGCTGCCGAACGTTGCTTTCAGGGCGGGCAGCTTGGGGCTGAGCCGCGCCAGGAATTCGTCGGCGGGGTAGCCGCCGAACTCCGCGTGCCAGAGCGCCTTGTGGCCGGCGGCGCAGCGACTGCGCTTGAAGCGCGAGAGGTCGGTCGTCCCGGTGAGCAGCGCCGGGATCCAATCGCAGTGCTCGATGACGGTGACGGCGGCTTCGGCGACGGCGGGATCCGTCTCCAGCAAATGGACGGCCTTGGCCCAGAACCACTCGGAGGAGTAGATGCCGCCGACATATTTGGTGTAGTCGACGCCTCCCCACCCCCGCGCCAGCTGGTTCAGACGCTCGGCCTCCGCGACGGCGGTGTGGTCCTTCCACAGCACGAACATCGCGTTCGGGTTACTGGCGAACGACGGCTCGAGCGCGAGCGGCTTGCCGAAACGATCGGCGAGCACCGGCGTCGAGCCGGTCGTGTCTACCGCGATCCCGCGCACCTGGCGCGCTGACTCCGGTCCTGCCTGCGCGAGCGCCTCACGCAGCGATAGCTCCATGCTCTCGACGTAGTCGAGCGGGTGCTGCCGGAAGCGATTCGCGGCGGCGTCGCAGAATAGCCCGCTGGCCCACCGTGGATAGGTCTGCACCGAAAGACCGATGACGCGGCCGTTCGTAGCGTCGGCGACGACACTCCGCACCGAATCGGTGCCGAAATCGATACCTATGACGCAGGCGGCGCTAGTCACGCTGTGGGTTCTCCGTCATTGACGGTCTCTAGGAGAGGAAGGTGACCTAACATCGAGATCATGGATCATCTCGATAGCATGATCACGCGCGAACGTAGCCAGCTCGCCACTCGCTCAGCAGTCCGCGCTCGCTCCGTTACGTAGGTAGTCGGCGAGAAACGGATCACGACTGGCCCAGTCGTTGATTCGCTTCCGCGCGCGGGCGAACGACCGCCTCGCGGTGGGGGCGGAGACGCCGAGCATCTCGCCGACTTCGACCGCGTCCATCCCCTCGATGAAGCGCATGATGAAAGCGTTACGCTCGCGGCGGCGTAGCCGCAAAACCAGCTGCTCGAGCCCGAGCAGCGCGTGCTTGGCGGCGGGATCCGCGGCCAGGCTCAGCGCGCCGGATGTGCGCTGCTCTTCATCCGATGCCTGACAGAAACGCAGGCGACGGCGGCGGCGCTCGTAGCTCAAAGTTCGCTTGGTGATCGCGATCACGAACGCCCGAAACGCCACCGGCGCTCGCAACGTATGGACCCGCAGAAACAGACACAGGAAGACCTCGTGGACGACTTCTTGGGCGTCTTCCGGACGCGAGAAGAAGCGGCGCGCCATCCGCCGCACCAGCGGACTGAACCGCTGCCAAGTCACGTGCCGCGCTTCGGGATGCCCCATCAGTAGCGCGCGTGCGACCTCCTCGTCGGACGCCTCGCTCAAGGGCGAAAGCGGCACCGCTGGTGCGTGGCGTTCCGAGCCCGATGGGCCACTGAAGACGGTTGCCGTTTCGCTATCGAACATTGAATGACCCAAGACGAGGGCTGACCATCAATGAATGAATGAGTCAGCCAGTCGACCAATCGGGGTCAAACCGACTGGCATGACTAGGCACTGCCGCGAGCGACCCGATTCCGTCACCCCTGTTCGACGTTGGGCGACAATGTCGCTTTTACGCCGACTCCCCCCTTTTCCAGTACAGCTCGACCCGCTCGTTAGCGCAGCACGCCCTTGATCGCCGCATACCAGATGTCGGCCATGTACGCGTAACCGGCGTCGTTCGGGTGGAGGTCGTCGCCCTGCAAGTCGCTTTTGGGCATCTTGCTCATGTCGACGAGGGCGAAATGCTGGCCCTTGGCGGCGCGAGCTTGGACGATGCCAGGGATTTTTGCGTTGTACGGCGCGAGCGGCGCGGGGTCATAGCCAATCGGCGTGAGCTCGGCGAGGACCACGAGCGCTTGGGGGGCGGCCGCGACGATCTTGTCGAGGAGCTTGTCGAGGCGATCGGCGATCTTGTCCGTGCCCATGCTCGCCCCGACGTCGTTCGTGCCGATCATCAAGAGCACGATGTGCGGCACGGTATTGAACGCCGGCTTCGGCACGAGGGTCGAGATGCCGTCGCCGAAGGAGACGTAGCCCGAATCGATGGTCCAGCCGGAATGTCCCTCGTGGTTCTTCGGAAACGTCCGGCCCGCGACCTGACTCGGGCCGTTCATCTGCGAGCCCACGAAGGTGGCGTTCTTGTTGCTCTCTACAATCAACTTGAAGAGGGGAGAGCGATAGCCACCACCGTCAGAGGAGTTGTAGCCGAACGTGATCGAGTCACCGAACGGCAAGATCAGGCACGGCTTGTCATCGGTGGGGCACGGCTCGTAGCCACCACCACCGCCGGCGCCACCGCCACCGCCACCGGCGTTGCTGCCCCCTACGCCGCCGCCGCCCGAACCGCCTGGTGTCTGGCCGCCTTGCGCCTGACCGCCCGCGCCACCCTGCCCGGCCCCGGCCCCGGCCCCGGCCCCACCCCCGCCCCCGCCGCCCGCTTGACTCGGAAAGCCGCCCGCTGCGACGCCGGCTGTCGCGCTGGTGCCGCTACTGCCAGGGCCGCCGCTCGCGCCGGCCGAAGCGCCCCCGCCGCTCATCGACGCGCCGCTCGCGCCCACCGCTCCTCCGGCCGTGCCCGCCGCCATGCCTGCGCTGCCGGTCGGCGGCGGCTCGGTATCATTGCCTTGGCTCGAGCAGGCGCCGCAAGCGATCAGCGCCGTCAACGCAAAGCACACCACCACCCTCTTGGCGTCGCCCGTCAACCATCGTCGCGTCATCGCCTTCGCCTCAATGACTCAGGTATTCTTCCAGCCACGTCATGGCGGGGCGCTTGGTGCCATTGCTTTGCATGAGCCCTGAATTGGCGACCCACGTCGAGCCTACGATGTAGCCCCAGAGCGTGACGCCCTTCACGTGCTCATTGGTCCAGAACATCGTGAATTGCTCCTGCATCTTCGCCTTCTGCTGCCCGTCGTCTTGAATGTTGAGATCGTACTCGGTGATGTAGATCGGCAAGCCGGTCGCGTTCGCGATCTTGTCGATGTTGGCCTTGAGCGTCGCGGCGGACAGGTTGTTCGCGGCGTGAGTCTGGCAGCCGACGGCGTCGATCGGAGCGCCCACTTTTTTGATCGCGTTGACGATATCGATCGTGTGCTGCACGTCGCTCGCGTACTCGATGTTGTTGTAGTCGTTGAGGATGAGGATCGAGTTGGGGCAAGCTTGGCGCGCCCATTTGAAGGCGTTGGCGATCCAATCCCAGCCGCTGGTGCCGGAGCCGCCGATCGCGTTCATGTATTTGGGGGTTGTGTGCGGAGGTGGCTCGTTCACCACGTCGATCAACCGCGTCCTCGGGTACCGATCGCAGAACGCCTTCATCCACTTCTGCACCGCCGCCGGTCCGGTGGTCGTAGTCAGGTTGTTGGTCCAACCGGGTTGCTGAGAGCCCCAGATGAAGTTGTGCTGTTTGAAGATGATGTTGTTCTCGGTCGCGTACTTGTACATCGCGTCGAGCGTGGTCCAATTGAACGTCTGCTCGTTGGGCTGCACCGAGCCCCATTTGCCCGCGTTCTCGGGGCTAAACTGCGTCCAGTACATCGAAAAGTCGGAGCGGATCGAGCCGCGGGTGTCGATGTTGCCCGCGAACTTCTCGGGAAAGCCGGTGGGCAAGTCTTCATCCGGCGGCATGCCGCCCGCGCCTGCGCCGCCGCTCGTGCCCCCGCTGCCGCCGTGCGGAGCCGTGCCACCAGCCGCGCCGCCCGCAGCCGCACCACCACCTGCATAGCCGCCGGAGACGGTGCCCGCGTTCCCCCCGCTAGCGGAGCCTCCGACGCTGCCGCCATGGCCGCCGCCCGCGAACGTGCCGCCATTGCCGGCCGTGCTCGCTCCAGCGCTACCGCCCCCGCCGCGCCCGGCCGTGCCCGTGCCCGTGCCGGCGTGGCCGCCAGTCTGACTCACGGAGCCGCCGCTCGCTGCGCCCGGCTGATCATCGGGAGCGGCGCTGCAGGCGAACGAGGCGCCGAGCAGACTGATGCCGATCGCGAACAGCCGAGAAGAATATTGAACTCTGGGCAGCAGTCCCGGGGTCGGCATGGACATTCACCGATGCCCTGCTGCGAAGGGCGCAATTCCGTCTCGACGGTGAGCGGATCGACGCGATCAGGCCAGGAGCTCGGAGAAGATTCCTTTGGGCAGCGACGGCGCGCCGAAATCGTCGGTAGGAGCACCACCCGTTTGGGTGACACCGGCGCCGGTGAGCACCGTGTTGAGCATCTTGTTCACGCCCGACACCGAGCCGTCTCCGCCGACGCCGTCTTGCTTGCCACCTGGCATATTTCCGGTGCCGACGGTAACGAACTGCCCCTGCTTGTAGAAGCCGTTGGCAGAGCCCGCCAAGATCCACGGCACGTTGCTGAAGGAGTGCGCCCCCGTCGCGCACTGGTTGGCCCAGATCGCGACGCCTTGATCGAGCAGCGATCCGGTGGGGGTGGTGTAGCCCGACAGCGTGTCGAGCAAATATTTGTAGTGCCCGAAGATCAAGCGGTCGACGGCGTGGTGCAGATCTTCGCCGTTCGCGACAGCTCGGTGCGAGGCGTCGTGGAATTTGAAATTCTGCCCGTTGATCGTGTACTGGTGGTCGTCGATGCGGTCGCCGATCTTCAGGACCGCGACGCGGCTGTAGTCGGCCGCGACCGCGAACGCCATCAGCTCCATGTGCAGGCGGATGGCGGCTTCGCGGTTGGCCTGATCGTAGGGCTTGCCGTCCATCTGCTTCATCGTCGCGATGTCCGCGTCGGGCACGACGAACGTCGTCGTCGACATCTTGACCTCGATGTCGCGAATCGCGGTCAGGTGCTGCTCGAGCCGGGTGATGTCGCTGGCGCTGAGCTCGGGCCGCGCCAAAAGCTCCTTGATCTGGGGCCGTAGCAGGTCGTTGATGCTCTTGCTGCGCGCCGCTCTCAGCGTCTGGGCTTGCGTCTCCGCCTCGCTGGCCATGCTGCCGTTGCCCACCACCCCGATGATGCTTTGATAGGCCTTGTACGGCGAGTCGATGTACACGCGCGGCTGCTTGGCCGCGACGTAAGACACGTAGCCGGGGATGTCGAAGCCGGTGCCGCCGGGTGAGAACATGCCGGCGTGGAGCACGAGCGGGTCGCGCCCCGCCGGATTTTTTGCCTTCGCGATGGCGGTGTCGACCGACGCGCCGGTAGCGAGGCAGTTGGTGCTGCCGGGCGTGATCGTCGCCGCGGTGAGGATCTGCGCGTCAGCCGCGGAGTGGGAGCAGCCATTGGAGCCGTACGGCAGGTTCACGCCGCGCACGATCAGCAGCTTCTCGGCGTAGTCGGCCAGCTCTCCCGTCGAGCGCGTCGGCTTGTCGGCGAGCATGCCCTCCTTCGTCAGCTTGCCGGCCGTCGTGGGCCAGAAGCGCTCGCGTTCGGCGGCGCCGCCGAGGGTGACGCCCGCTTGCACCACGCCGTTGTCACTGACGACGATCAACACGAACGGGGAACGTGTCACGGTCTGCGCGGCGGCGCCTCGCGGCATGAACGCCTCGAGCAGCGGTAGGCCGAGCATCAAGCCGCCCGCTCCGCGGAGGACCATTCGTCGGTTGAAGTTCGGTGCGCGAAAATCTTGGTACTTCATGGACTTCGCTGGGCTCAGGGGAGGCGATTGAGGAAGGCGTCGCTCGTCACGATCTCGAGCTCCATGTCGCGGAGCGAGGCCACTCCGGCGCGGGATTTCCTGGCGTAGTAGTCGACGAGCGGCTGCTCTTCGGCCGAAAGCACGCGACTGTGCAAGTAGCTCATCATGTTCTGCACGTAGCAGGCGTGGGTCTGCTTGGCCTCGGCGAGCAGATGCGACAGCTCCACGCCGTTGGAGAAGCTCTTGAGCGAGCCGTCGAGCGTGTAGCTGTCGGCGGCGTTCACCGGCTTGCCGTGGTCGGTGGTCCGGTATTTACCGATCGCATCGTAGTTCTCGAAGGCGTAGCCGAGCGGGTTGAAGAGCGCGTTGTGACAGGCCTCGCCGCAGGTACCCTTGCCGGTGGTGAGCTCGACGCGCTCCCGGTTCGTCATGTTCGGCTCGAGCTCGATGAGCGCGGTCGCCTTGGGCGACGGTGGCGGCAGCTCCACGCACAGCAGCCGGGTCGCGATGAAGACGCCGCGATGGATGATGTCCGGATCGTCGCCCGTGATGTACGAAGACAAGAAGCCGGCTTGGGTGAGTAAGCCGGAGCGCTGCGTCGGATCGAGGTCGACGCGCGTCGAGGCGTCGCCAGAGGACGGGCTACTCACGCCATACAGGGGTGCGAGCGCGGAGCTCACGAAACCCACCGGCGCTGTATAGAAGTCTTTGACGCCGCGCCCTTGCGTGAAGACCCAGTCGAAGAACTCCAACGCTTCTCTTCGCATCGCCGCGGGCGTTGTCGGCGTAAAATCAGGAAAAACGGCGGGATCGCGCTTGATTCCATCGTAAGTTCCTAGTCGATAGACCTGAAAGTTGAAGTTGTTGAGGCCGACGGTCCCGCGCGGGCTGTCCATCAAGCGGGTGGCCTGAGCGGCGACGCTGGCCGGGTCGTGGAGCTGTCCGGCCGCCGCGGCCGCGAACAGCTCTTCGTCCGGCATCGTGTTGGTCAACGCAAACGCCAGCTTGGAGGCGACCTCGTAGTCGTCGAGCGGCACCTTCGCCGCGCCGGCCGCGCCGGGATGACCGAGCTCGGTTCGGTAAAGAAAGAACGGCGACTGCAGCATAGCTTGAATCACTAGGCTGACCCCGGCCTTGAATGCGTCTTGCCCCGGATAGAGCGTGGGGCCTTGATTGAACAGCGCCACGTGGCTGGTGATCTCGGCTTCGGTCAGCGGGCGTCGAAAGGCGCGGCGACCAAAGCTCGTCACGAACGCGCGCGCCCGATCCGCGGCGCCGGCGGGAGCATCCGCGGGAACGATCGCCGCGAGCGCAGACGCGTCGGCCGTCACTTTGTCGGCGAGCTTTTCGGCGGCGGTGGCCAATTGCTGGCGCAGCTGCTCGGTGACGTACAGCGCATCCGCCTGATTGTCGAAGCCGATCAGCGCGTCGCCGGCGACGCCGTCGTCGATCTCGGCGATGTCCTTCAAACCGAGCAGATCGCGCACCGTGCTCGACCACTGCTGGCGGCTCAGGCGCGCCAACCTCGGCGCGGGCACGAGCACCGACGCCGGCGCCGTCGCCGGGACCGCGTACGGATCCTCGCCGGGCGCGGTTGCGCCCTGGCCGACCGCACCCTGCCCAGGGGTCCCGGCCGAGCCGGTGCCGCCGCTGCCCACGTCTCCGCTCGAGCCTGCCGGGTCGGTGCCGGCGCTGCTCGTGCAACCGGTCGTCAACGCCAGCATCGCGCCCAGCGCTAGCCCCGCCCACCATCGAATGACCGGCAGTGGCGCAAGAAGCTGCTTCGACTCGTTTATAATCATTGCGGCGAACCTGCTCCGTCAGTGGCGGATACTTTCGCGCCGAACGGACTTTTCCGATCGCGGCACGCGCGCGAACGCCTTCCTGACGCTCATCATCAGAGGACTCGGAGAGGCAGTGGCAGCGGGGGTGACGTTTCCGTCTCCACCGCTCGCCTAAACTGCAACACGCAGGCGCCCCCTCAGTGTGGGTGAGTGGTTCCGGAGCGCGCTGCGTAGCGGATGTAGTCGGCGGGCGCGGCGTAGTCGGTGCCGGCGGCGTCTTCGATCAACAATCCTTCCCAATCGCCGCTCGCGGGCGCGCTCGGTCCGTCGCCGGTGCAGTCGCCACCGAGCGCGTCGTCTTTGGCCGAGGTGAAGGTTGCGTTCGGACCATTTACCAAGCTGCCGGTCTTCTCGAGCTCGATGGCCGCGCTCGTCGACTTGAAGATCGTCCCCGGCGGCAGCAGGATCTCGGCGCTGATGGCGTGGCCGCCGAACAGAAAACCCAGCTCGGTGACACCGAGGACGGTGAGCTGATCGATATTCGTGTCGAGGCTCACGCACTGCTTGCCGTTCGTGACCTGCGGATTTTCGGGATCGTGGAAGACGCTACCGCCGTCGATGAAGACAGCGCGCCCCAGGACGAGGGGGTAGTCGCCGTTGGCGAAGAAGGTGTTGGCGTTCAAGCTGACCATCGCCCCGCCGAACGATTCGTCGACCACGAGACCCGATCCGGCGTTGTGAGCGAAGGTCGAGCTCTTGATCGTCACCGACTCGCCTTGAACGTAAACACCGCTGCTCGCGTAGAGCACTCGCACGTATTCGAGGGTCGAGCCGTTGCCGCGAAGGTTCACGCCTCCGCAAGCGCCCGCGCATCCCCAATCACCAGCGGCCGCGCCCGCTTTGCGCGAAGTGAATACGATCGGCGAGCTTTCGGTGCCGACCGCCGTCAGCACGCCCGCTTCGCCTACGTTCAGCGAAAAGCCGGGACCAAACGCGATGGTGGCGCCGGGATCGATCGTGAGCGTGCTCTGCAGCTCGATGTTGCAATTGGCGGTGTAGGCGCCGGCCGCCCAACGCGTCGGCGTCGTGATCGTGCAGGTGTCGATCACGATCGAGCCCGGGACGGAGTCGGAGCCGGAAGCTGGGGTCGGCGCGGGCGCGCTACAGGCGATCAGCGCGCTCGCGGCGACCAAAGCTCGTTTCCTCATTGCGCGATGCAGTTGGTCTTCATCGCGTCCCAGACCACGTCGCCCGTCGCGACGCTGCCGGCGTCGGTCGGATGAATGCCGTCGCTCGTGTACTCGTTGTGTCCGTTCCAGGTCGGGCGCAGATCGAGCCAGTAGCACTTCGGGGCGGTGAGCCCGTCGCACAGGGCCTTCATCTTCGGCCGCAACGCATCGAGACACGTCTTCAGTGAGCTGAAGCTTCCGCCGATCGGATCCGGATAGAAGAAGTACATGATCTTTTCCGTCTTCTTTTCCGCCATCGTCTTGAACAACGCTGTCGCGGCCGAGAGGGCGGCGTCGCCGTTGTTGTTGATCAAGCAGTCGTTGCCGCCACCGTCCATCACGACGTACTTGATGGTACCGCTGCTCTGCACCGCCTTGTCGTATTGACTCGGGATCTGGTTGTTGGCCAGCGTCGTGCCGCTCACCGAGTTGTCGACGTAGGACTCGCCCTGCGGCAAAGCGCCCGCCGCCTTCGCCTGCTTCTCGATCTGCTTGGTAATACCGTGAGTCATCGCGATGAACGACTCGCCGATGACGGCCACGTCTTTACCCTTGGTTTGACCCTTCACGCACTCGGTCGCGCTCATACCCCCGGCGCCCGCGCCGCCGCTCGCTCCCGCGGCACCGCCCATCCCGGCGCTGCCGCTCATGCCGAGGCTGCCGCCAGCGGCGCTGCCAATGCCGCCTCCGGCTCCGGTTGCGCCGCCGGCTCCGGCGGATGCACCGGCCGTCCCGACAGGTCCCCCCGCGGTCGCGCTGGCGCCGGCGGTTCCGCTGGCGGGCTTGCCGCCCGTGCTCGAAGCGCCCGCGCTCGGAGCGCCCGCGGTGGTCATCGTCGCGGTACCGGCGAGGCCGGGAGCGCCGGCCGTCGTGGCGGCGCTTCCCCCGCTCGACCCCGGAGTGTCGCCTGCGTCCGAGCCGCTACAGGCGCAGACGCCGAGAGCGAAGACGACGGGCGCGGAGAAATTTCTGACCATGAAAATACGCGTGTTTCGCATGCTTGCCTCGGCTGCGTAGCGCTCGGTGACTCACCTGAGCGGCGGTTCGCTCGAGCAATGTACGTCGACGCAAAATCAGAACCGAGTGGGCAAATCGGTCCCCCGTATCGCGCCCGCGACTCGTGACGAATTTGCCAGCGCGCGGGTGCAGCGCGCGTGTACTTTCACAACCAATCAGGGGGGACCCAGTTGGCTCTTCTTTGCTCGACTGGATCGCGCCACTGTCGCGCCCGTCATGTCGACCAGGCAAAGCGCGCAGACAAGCTCGGGCCTGACTTGGTTGAGCGTGGCCGCAGTCGGGCTGGCGATTTGCGCGGGCTGCGGAGACTCCGCCGGCGACGCGGGCAACACCGCCGGCGCGCCGCCCGCGTCCGCGGGGAGCCTCAACGCCGCCGCAGCCGGCGCTTCTTCGGGCGGCTCGGCCGCGAGCGCCGGCGCCAGCGCGACGGGCGGAGCGGCAGCGGGACAATCATCCAACGCGGGTGCTGGGCAAGCGGGGGCAGCGGCCGGCGGTGGCGGGAGCTCCAGCGGCGGCACGGGCGGGAGCAACGACACGAGCACCGCCGGCGGCGGTCATGGTCCGAACGACGGCGGAGCCGGCGGTAGCGGCGGCAGCAGCGGCGGCGGCGGCTCGAGCGTGGGAGCCACGATCGTGCCGGATCCGTCGTGGGTTTGCGGCAAGGCTGACGGCATCGTCGATCCAGTGCTCGGTGAGCTCGTGTTCCGTTCCAGCCTCGAGGTGGGCGCGGTGCGCGACGTGGGAGCCACTCAATACGGAATGCGTCGGGTCTCCGACATCAAGAGCGGCACCATCTCGAGCGCCATGCTCGAAGGGAGCTTCTTGAGCGGCGGCATCGACTTCGAGCTCACCCTGACCAACGGTTCGATCGAGCTCGAGCAGGTCGCGATGCTGCGCGCGAAAGACGGCGCTCTCATCTATTTGCGCAGCTGCGGCGTCGCGCCCGCTGGTCAATCGGTGGTGCGCTTCGTACCCGACTTCGAAGTCGCCACGAGCAGCTCGCTGGCCTGGCTGAATTCGGGCAACTTCGTCGGAACCCGGACCCTCGACGCCGCGAAGAAGACGATCGAGCTCGCCATCTACGACGTCTCGAAGGTCACCCCCGGGCCGACCAAGATCCAGCTCGAAGATCCGACCGACTCGCCGAATCAGCCCTGGGAGTGCGCGAAGCCGCAGGGCACGAAGGGGGCCCAAGTCTTCACGGAGTCGGTGACGCTGGGCGCATCACTCTCGGTGGGCTCCAGCAAACGCGGCACTCGAAACGTGATTCCGATCACCGGCGGCACCACCACCGGCAAGCTGAGCGGCTCGATCGTCGGCGCAGGCGCCGACTATCAACTGATCGGCGGCTCGACCACGCTCGATGCGCGCTACGTGCTCGCACCGAGCGACGGCGAGCTCGTCGTGGTGCGTAACTGCGGCCCGTTCGGCGCGCTCATCCCGCAGTTCGAGGCGCGCGCGGCGGGGCCGTACGCGTTCCTCAACACGGGGAAGTTCCAAAGCTCTGACCCGGGCTCGGCCGGCGGCGGCGTCTCGATCACGTTCTTCGAATCGAAGTGAGCACGCGCTCCTTCAAACCGCTCGAGCGCTAGTCTTCGAGCCCGACGTCCTCGGCGTCACCGATGTCGTCGAAGAGCTTGGCGAGCGCGCTACGAATTCGCTGCCGATCCGCCGCCGTCGGCTTCAACACGGCGCGCCACGTGGTGAGCAGTGCGTTCGCATGAGCGCGCAGCTCGAGGGCGGCTCGCTCGTCTGCGCTGGAAGTGTCGACCTTGAACCGGATCACGCTTTGAGCTCTCCTGCGCTGCAGCCGGGCGGCTGAGCACACGAATCCTCACCCCCCGCCGCATTCGAGCGTCACGATCTCGAAACGATCATCGTGATTGGACTAGAATGTTGGAGTGCAGGATCGCTAGGCACTGGCGTCCAGCACGCACATCCGTCAAAGAATTCAACGCGGCCTGAACTCGAGCTCGAGGCAGACCTCGCCAAAAGCGCGCTAGCGCTTGTCTCGAGCGGTGGCCGGCGAAAAATCGCACGCTTTCATGGCGCGGCGCGCGGCCGGAGAGTCTGGCGCCAAGCGCCCCAGCTCCACCCGACCCTCGGCGACTCGCCCGAGCGAGCAGAGAGCTTGGGCCTTGGCGGCGCTGCGTTCTTGTCCCAAAACTCCGTTGGGAAACTCGCGCTGATGGTCGTTGAGAACCTTCAGGGCGTCTTGGGCGCGGCCGGAACGCAGGGCGCTCGTCGCTCGTGAAAGCAACGCGACCTCTTGCGCGAGGCGGTCCTGGCTCGGGCGCGCCGGGGCCAGGCGCGAAACCGACGGCGCCGGGGCGGCGTCCGTGGGGGGGGCCGTCGGGAGGTCGGAAAGAGCCAACGGTGGCTCGACGACTGGCGCTGGTTGGACGCTGGCTGGCGGCGGGGGACGCGTGGCTTGGCTGTCGGCGGGCGTGCTCGGCTCGGAGCCGCTGAAAAACAACCATCCTCCCACGAAGCAGACGGCCAGCGACGCACCGGCGGCTAGACCGAGGCCGAGCTGGTGGGCGGCCGGCGTCGCCGCGGGCGACGGTGAGAAGGGTTGCGGTCCAATTCGCGCCCGAAGCGCGGCCTCGATGCGCTGGCGATCGGCGGGCGTGGCGCGCAGACCGCGCCGGGCCGCTTTGATGACCGCACTGGCCTTGGGGCTAAGAAAATCATCCACGATTAGGCTCCAATGCTGTGCTCTTCTCGGCGCGCCAAGGCTGCCTCGAATGCTTGTCGAGCGGCGCGGAGCCGCGAATAAGCCGTATTGAGCGGGATCTCCAACACTTCCGCCGCCTCCGGAACCGTCATCTCGTCGACCTCGACCAGCGCAAACACCTCGCGCTTGGGCTCGTCGAGCTCGGCGAGCAGGCTTGCCAAGAGCTCCAGATCGGCATTGGTCTTCAGTTGTTCGAAGGGTGTGGGTTGGGGTGCCACCGGCTCTTCGGGAAGCTCGGTGATCTGCGCGGCCGGGCGCTGCGTGCGCTGGGCACGACGATAGTTGCTGGAGACCCGCCGGACCACGCCGTAAATCCAGCTACGCAGCGCGTCGGGCCGCTCGAGCGCTTCGAGCTTGGCGTGGATCACGATGAAAACTTCTTGGACGACGTCGTCGATGGCATCCGCCGGAACACCAAAACGGCGTGTCCACCACCAGACGAGGTCGAAGTACTGCCTGTAGACGGCCTCGAACGAAGGCGCGGCAGCATTATCGGCTGGGGGCGGATTTACGCGGTTCAAAATGCGAAGGGGGATCGCTTCAGAGCTCCGCCCTGCGGTCGTCATTCAGAGCGCACTGGCGGGGGCGGCTGCAGTCCGTCAAAACATCCATTCCGTTCCTACTGTCATCGTGGCGGCGACAGGTAGGAGCTGCTCCACCCGACCAACATCTTCGAGGGAGAGCCGGGGACGAGACGTTTCCACCTCGCCGCCGACTCCGACCACTACGGCCAGCCACGGGGTCGCGTGAAGGCGTGCTTGCGCGCCGAGAGCCACCGCCAACCAGGTCGCCGTTGCGGTGCGGGTCGCGATGTGCGCTCCGGTACCCCTGGCCCAGAGGTGATGGGCGTACAACCCCGCACACGGCGCGAGCTCGAGCGCCCCGCTTGCCACCGCCGCCCGGCACACGTGGAGCTGCCCGGTGACGCGATGGATGTCGCCGCCGTATTGCTGCGACGCGACGCTCTTGGTCGCGTGTTCGGCCAGCCAAAACGTGGCGCCGGCCAGGAAGCGCCAACGCTCCAGCTGTAGTCCGACCGCGGCGGTGATGCCCACGTTAAGGCCGGGGACCGGCCCCCACCCGATCGTGGCTGCCGGCAGCCGAACGAGCACGGGCCGGGCGCGGTCGGCTGCCGGCGCCGGTTTCGGGTCGGGGCGCGGCGGCTCCACCCCATTGGATGCATCATCGACGCCGGAGCGGTTGGGGGCGGGCTCGTCGCCCCCCGCCGGCGGGTGATCGAGGTCGACCTCCTCCTTCGCTTCGGAAGATTGGAGCAGCAAGACGAGGGCCACCGCCGTCGCGCCCGCCAAGGCTTCGCACGATTTGCCTTCGATCTTTCGCGTACCCGTCCCGTCGTCGGTGCGAACGACCAAGCTGAGCTGGAACTGGCCGTCTCCGTTGCGCGTCACCGTCGCCACCGCGCTTGGCCTGATGCTCGATCTTCGGGCGCCCGCCAACTCTCGAATTCGAGCTTGAACGTCCTCGAGCCGCGGGCACTCCGCGGGAGCGTTCCATTCGAGCTGGACCGGCTCCGAGGGCTGCGCTCGAGCGTGCCCGGACGACACAGTCCAAGCCAGCCACAAGAGCGCGGACGCGGAGCGCAAGCGACCGCGGGCGCGCTCAGAGGGTTTCGCTGATGGTGACGTCGTCCACATACAACGTGGCATCCGAAGGTGTCAGATCGGTCGCTAGATTTCCAAGGAACCAGAGGCCGAGGCTCGCCCCGTCGTCGGTGGTCACGTTCTTCGCGTCGAAGACCTCCTGATCGTTCACGTAGAGAGCAACCTCGCCATCGGTACCGCTCGCCCGCTTCAAGTAAAGCTGCACGTGGAACCACTCGCCTATCGGTATGGCGGGTGAGTCTGCCGCGTCCGCCAGAGCGCGGTGGCGCATGCCGAAAACGGCGACTCTCAACGCGTCGTTCTCGGTGACCAACGACACATCGAGAAAGCCCGGCGCGAGCGGTAGATTCGACCCTCCCCGGAAGTGAAAGAGGTTCCAATTGGTGGGGCTGCTCGCCGCTTCGGTGATGTAATACCAGGCGCCGTAATAGGCGGCGGTCGGCAGCTCGCCTTGCCGCACGCAGCGTGCTTGAGACTCGCCCCCATCGGCGGTGCGCACCGTGAACGCGGCCGCATAGTCTCCCGAGTGGACCGGCGACGTCACGAGCTCGTACGACGCCGAGTCGATGGCGTAACAGAAGCCGGCGAGCTCGGTGTAGTCGCAATACCGGTTCTCGAAGCCCGTCGACCACGGCAACGTGACCGGCGCTGTCTCTTTCGGAATGGTGCTTTCCGAACCATCCTCCGAGCACGTCCACCCGCCGATATCCAGGTTGGGTTGGCACGCGGCGGGAAGAAAAAGCGCCAGCAGCACCGCCCAGGGTCGCGGGCTCGGCGTCCTCACTCGTGGTGCCACTGTGCCGTCAGTGTAGCGGCTACCAGTTCGAAGCACGAGCGTCTCGATCTCACCGGTGGAAACGCGAATCTTCATCGCGCTTCGACCACCGGCAGCGCGGATGCATGGCGCCCGCCGGTGAGCCCACCCGCCGCCGCCGAGCACTGGCGGCAGCCGTCGGAATCCGTTGCGATTCGGCATACTTCGTGATTCGAGGCCCCGGCCGATCATGGACGGAAAGGTCTTCTTCGGCGCACTGCTCACGCTAAGCATGCTGAATTTTCGCTCGAAAACTGCGCTGTTCGCCGCCAGCCTCACGTTCGCCGCTTGCGGAGCGGATCCGGCGGGCGACGGTGGTGAAGGTGCCCCGGGCCAGTCCGGAACGGGCGGACGCGGTGGCACCACGGCTACCAGCCCCGGCGGGGCGGGGAGCTCCCATGCGAGCGGGGCTACGTCGAGCGGAGCGGGCGGAGCGGGCGGAGCCGGGTCGAGCGCGGGAGGCGCAGGCGGAGGCGGCATGAGCGGTGGCGGCGGCGCATCTCCGACCGGCGGAGCGAGCGGCGGTAATGGCGGCACGACGTCGGGCGGCGCGGCAGCAGCGGGCGGGCAAGGCGGCGCGAGCGGCAGCAGCGGGCAAGGCGGCGCGAGCGGCGGGCAAGGCGGTGGCAGCGGCGTGCTCGGCGCCACGCCGCCGATGGGCTGGAACTCGTGGAACACTTTCGGTTGCAACAACCTGACCGAAGCGTTGATCAAGGGCGTCGCCGACACCTTCGTGTCGAGCGGGATGAAAGACGTGGGCTACCAGTACGTCAACCTGGACGATTGCTGGATGGACGGGCGTGACTCGGGCGGCAAGATCCAGGTCAACAAGAGCAAGTTCCCTTCTGGCATGGCCGCGCTCGCGCAGTACGTGCACGATAAAGGGCTGAAGCTCGGGCTCTACTCGACGCCAGGCACCAAGACTTGCGCCGCGATCTACGGCGGTTACGGCGGCGGCGTCGGCAGCTTGGGCTCAGAGAAGAGCGACGCGCAAATGTACGCGTCATGGGGCGTCGACTACCTGAAGTACGACAAGTGCACGGCCGCGCTCAGCGGCTTCGCGGTCATGCGCGACGCGCTCCGCGCCGCCGGTCGTCCGATCTTTTACAGTATCAATCCGGGAGACGGCACCGGCTGCGTACCGGGAAAGTGCTCGATCGACTTGCCCGCCGTCGCCAACATGTGGCGCATCGGTTTCGATATCAACGCGAGCTGGTCGTCGGTGGTTTCGCTCATCGACCAGAACGCGCCGCTCGCGCAATATGCCGGCCCCGGTCACTGGAACGATCCCGACATGCTCGAGGTCGGCAAGCTCGCCAACGAGACCGAGGATCGCGCTCATTTCAGCATGTGGGCGATCATGGCCGCGCCGCTGCTAGCCGGTAACGACATCCGCAGCATGAGCGCGGCCACGAAGACGATCCTCACGAATGCGGAGGTCATCGCCGTCGATCAAGACGCGCTGGGCGTTCAGGGCAAGCTCGTCGCCTCGCCGGGGAAAGATTTGCAGGTCTGGGCCAAGAAGCTGGCCGCCAACGGCACGGTAGCGGTCGTGCTCTTGAACCGAAGCGGGTCGTCGGCCTCGATCACGGCGGACTGGAGCGCGATCGGCCTCCCCGCGGGAGCGGCCACGGTGCGCGATCTGTGGAGCCACACCGACGCCGGCAGCTTCACGGGCTCGTACACCGCCGCGTCGGTGCCGAGTCACGGCGTGGCGATGCTCAAAATCACCGCCGCGCCCTAGCGGCTCACCAGTGGAGCACGTCGAGCATCTTCTTGCCGTAACGCTTGCCGAGCTCGACGTTCGAGTCGTGGTCGAAATGCAGATGCCACTCCGTATCGGCCGGATCGAGCACGAGGCCGCTCGCCGAAACGACGTAGGCATTTTCGACCACGCTCGGCAGCATGTTCACGAGCGTGTTGTGATTGGCGCAATTGCCCGTCGGCACGAGCTCACCGGCGAGGAACGGCGCGGTGGCGACCCCCAGATCGGCCCGCAGATCTTTGACCAGCGTCGCGACCTTGCCCGGCCAGCTGCTGTCGCCACAGTTCGACTCGCCTTGATGGAAGAGCAGGCCGTCGATCACCCCGCCCGCCTGCTGAGCCGCCTTGGCGCGTTGGATGATCCAGCTGTATTTCGATCCGCCGACCTTCAAGAAGGTCTCGATTTTTTCCCCGCTGATGGCGCACGGAACGAGACCCAACGTGTCGGCGCTGGGGAGCGCGGGCAGCACCGTCTTGGCGAAGTAGTCGCCAGGCCCGATCGCGCCGTTCCAGCATTCGTGCAGGGGGGGCGACGCTGTGTCCCATTGATCCTTCTTGCGCCCGGTCTCGGCGCAATCATCGAAACCGAGCACGCGAACGCGCGGATCTTCGACCTTGTCCGCCGCTTGAGCTTTCGGGTAGCCGGCCATGTTCGACTGCCCCAGCAGCAGAAAGACGTGAAACACGGCGCCCCCGCCCGCGCTGCCACCGGCTCCAGCCGTCGATGCGCCGCCCGCACCCGCCGTCGGGCCTCCGCTCGCGCCACCGCTGGGCCCGCTGCCCGCCATCGGTCCGCCGGCTTGGCTCACACCGCCGGTCTGGCTCACACCGCCGGTCTGGCTCACACCGCCGGCCTGGGTCGCTCCGGCCGTGGCCGGGCCTCCGCCCGTGCCACCTGAGCCGGGGCTGCTCGCTCCGCCCTTGCCCCCGCTGCTGGCGACGCCGGCGGTACCGACGCCAACGCCAGCGCTGCCGGCCGCCGGAGCGCTGGAACCACCCCCCGAGCCGGAGCCGCCGCTTGCTTCGGGGGTGTCCGAGCTACAGGCGGCGATGGCGGCGGTGCAGGTGGCGGCGAAGAAGATCAGCTTGAAAAAATCGTCTTTGACGGCCATCGGTTGGGCTCGGATCGAGCAGTGGCGCCCCTCGACACATTCCGTCGGACACGCTTCCCCGTCGGCGAGGATTCCGGCGCGCAGTGACCGCCGATGCTGCCAAGATCCTCCAGCGTTGGATCTGATAGACGACTCGCGATCATGGCGGCAAAGCGAACCGACAGCGGCGCCGTGCTCGCCCGCGCGTCGCTCAGCCCTGGTCGCCGCGCTCTACGCCTCGCTGTTGTGCTTCGGCTGCCTCAAGCTCCCTGAGCGCTCCGCGCAGTCGGCGCTCGCCGTCGACGTGAGCCCGCCCGCGAGCTTCGAGCTCGAGGGCAAGCCTTTCTGCTTCGCCGGCGCCAACAACTACTATCTCGCGTCGAAGCCTCGACCGATGGTCGACGACGTCCTGATGGCGGCCAAGCAGCTGGGCTTCCCTGTCGTTCGCATCTGGGGATTTCTCGACATCGGCTCGCTCGATGGCCGCGTCCCCCACGTCGACGAGCGGGGAGATGCGGCGGGCAGGAAGGACGGCATCTACTTCCAGTACTTCGATCCTGCGACGGGCAAGGTCGCCTACAACGAAGGACCGGACGGCTTGCCCAAGCTCGACTACGTGCTTGCCAAAGCCGACCAGCTGAGCATCAAAATCATCTTGGTCTTGACCAACAACTGGTACGACTTCGGGGGAATGGACCAGTATTTACGCTGGTTCGGCCGCACCAAGCACCACGAGTTTTACACCGCGCCGGAGGTCAGACAGACCTACAAGAATTGGATTTTGCAGCTTACGACGCGCAAGAACACGGAAAATGGCCGCGTTTATCGCGAAGACCCGACGATTTTCGCGTGGGAGCTAGCCAACGAGCCACGCTGCAGGGGCACGGGTGCGGGAGAGCCCGGCTGGGACAACGGCACGATCGTCGGGTGGGCGGACGAGATGTCGCGGTACATCGAGTCGCTCGCTCCCGATCAGATGGTCAGCGTCGGAGACGAGGGCTTTCTCGACGGCGGCGGCGAACACTGGGCGTACAAGGCCCAAGACGGGGTGGACCACGAAGCGCTCACCGCGATACAGGGCATCGACTTCGGTACCTACCATTCGTACCCTGACGACTGGGGCGCGGGCCTCGCGTGGGGCGATCGTTGGATCGTCGATCACGAGCGCGTCGCGCGACGCCTCGATAAGCCGGCGATGCTCGAAGAATACGGGGTCAAGGTGACGCGCGACGAGCGAGGCACGATCGTCGGAAATCTTTCCAGGCGCTTGCAAGCCTACGAGCACTGGAACGACACCGCGCTCCACAGCGGCGCCAGCTCGACCATGATTTGGATGCTGGGAGGGCTCGACACGCTCCATCCCGCGCCGAGCGGCCTCTACCACGACTACGACGGGTTAACGGTCTTCCGCGGTGACGAGACGGCGGCGCTGCTGTCGGGCATTGCGCGGCGCTTCAGCACGGGAGCGCCCAATTGCCGCGTGGCCAGGCCTTCGAACCGCGCCCCTTCCCCGTTCGTGCGGGTCCGGCATGGTAGCGAGCTGGGGTCGGTCTCGATGGGCTGGGCGAGCCCGGGCGGATGAGCCTCAGCTAGCTCCCTTGGATTGCTCGGCACGGCCACAGGTGCACGGCTCCGGCGGCTGACGGTGCACGCCACAGGTCGGCTCGTGTACGCCGTCTCGGCGGCACGCCTCGCAGCCGCAGTTCCGCGGATCGGTTTGCTCGGTCATGACCGGCGAACGGAGCAAGATGTGAGCCCGAGCGCGGCGCGGCCCGTTGCAAGTGGCACGACTGCTGCACGGTGCGGCTGATGACATCTCCCTCGGTTGACACGCCCTCGGTTGACACGCCCCCCGCCACACCTGGCCGCAACGATGCGCGCGGCGCGCGCTGGGTCTGGATTGGTCTGCTGAGCGCGGTCGCGGTCGTGTTCGCGATCGCCGTGATCGGGATGCTGCACGCCGGTAGCGACGGCGTGGGCCGCAATCGCGGGCCCGGCAGCGAGATCGCCCCCGGCACACAGCCGGCGCAAGACATCGACCGGAGCCGCGCGCCGTAGTCAGCGGCCGTCAGCGGTCACGTCCACAGGCCAGGCAAGTGAGCCGAGCAATTCGGGCAGGAAGACTCCCGGATTCGATTTTCAGAGGTCGCATAAGCCTGCCTCTCGACGAGCAGCGCATGGCAGTCGGGACAACGAGTGTGCGCCAACCCCGCGCACGCAGGCGAGTTGCCGACGTAGACGAAGCGCGAGCCGGCGACGTAGGCCGCGCCTGCCGCCAACATCAGCAGCATGGCGCTGGCGGGCGGGCTGTCTTTCATCCGGTATCGGGGGACGAAGCCGTTCAAGTGCCAGGGCATGTTGGCGTCGATCTCCCGAAGCTGGGCGCCGATCCGAGCGAGCGTGTCCGCGTCGTGGTTCACGCCGGGGACGACCAGCGTGACGACCTCGACCCAGTAGCCGAGCTCCCGGGCAAGCTCGATCGAATCGAGCACGGGCTCGAGGCGCCCGCCCAGCTTCTTGTAAGCGGCTTCGGTGCCGGCCTTCAAATCGACGCGGAACACGTCCGTGTCGTCTCGCAAGTAGCGCAACGCTTCGGGCGTGGAATGCCCGTCGCTGACGAGGGCGGTGCGCAAGCCGCGCGCGCGAGCGGCGCGAAAGATGGCGCGTGTCCACTCGGCGCTGATCAGCGGCTCGTTGTAAGCCGCGCAAAGCACCTGACACTCTGCCGCGATCGCTTCATCGACGAGCGCCTCGGCCGTGATCGGTATCGGATGCTCCTGCGTCTCGCCGTCTCGAAGTGCCTGCGAGAGCCGATGGTTGTGGCAATACGGACAGCGAAGGTCGCAGCCGTACATGCCGAACGTGAGCGCACGCGCCCCCGGCCGCAGGTGAAAGATCGTATTCGTCTCGACCGCGCGCACGTAGCGACGCGCCACGTAGCCGTAAGGAGCTCGCAAGCTCTCGGCCTGATTGTAGCGCACGCCGCAGACACCGGTGGCGCCGCCCGCCAGCACGCAGCGGTGCGCGCACGCCAGGCATCGCACACGGCCCTGGCCGATCGGCTCCTGGAGCTCGGCCTCGCGCGTGAAGCTCGCGCGACTCAGCTCGGTTCGTAGCTCGGAGTGCTGCGAGCCGCGCTCGAGCACGACTAGCTGCCGGAGGCCTGGGCGCTCAGCCGCTGACATAGTTCATTGGACGCATGGTTTTGCCCGGCCGACCTGGCACGCAAGTCAGGAAAGCACCTCACACAGGGACGCGACTCGAGCGTAGCCGCGCCGTCGCGCTCTCCGGAGGCAGAGAGCGCGACGGCGCCGCGAGAGCTCAATGCGCGCCGGAGCCTGCGCCCGTCGTGCCGCTGCCGGCGCCGGGGTTGGCGCTGCCGTTGGTGCCGCTGCCGCTGCCGGTGGCACCGTTACTGCTGCCGGTCCCGGTGGTGCCGGTCCCGGTGGTGCCGCTACCGGTGTCGCTTCCGGTGGTGCCGCTGGTGTCGCTGCTAGAGCCAGTACCGCTGCTGGTGCCGGTGCCGGGCTCTGCGCCGCTGGGGGCGTAGGGCGTCGAATCCGATCCCATCGACCCCGATGCGTCGGCCGCGCTGTTGGCCGGTTGCTCGTTTTCGTGATTGCAGCCCATCGCTACGAGGGCGGCTGCGATGGACAACGATGTTGCGATTTTCAACACGATTCCTCCCGATTGCTCACCGTCGTGGTGAAGCGGCATGACCCGCTGATTTGCGTTGGGGGCTGCGGTTCTTATGCGCCTCGCCCTTGCCGGCGCTGCCGCTCGATGCCGTCGATTCCGAGCCGGCCTTACGCGACTTCTGCGGCTCGGAGCGAGAGGCGGATGAAGAACCTTGCTTGTTTTTTTCGGAAGTAGCCATGGCGCCGTCGTGAGCAAGCGGCATGCCGTCTGGCGGGTCGACCGAAACGCGTGTCCACGGACAGCGAATGGAGTGAGCTCGCGAACGGCGGGCGCCGACGCGAGGCGACCTAGCAGGCGTGGGGTGCGATTGTCGCGGCGATCATGTGCGGTCCGAGCGCCGTCCGCGCAAGTACGGACCGTGAGCTGACGAAGCGTCGGCGTTCCCCACTGCTGCTGCCTGCGAGGCCGATCGACGAGCGACGAGACCTGCGGCGAGCCGCCGATGAGACGCGCGTCGGGCGTCGGAGCTGGTGGCGTTGGCCAATTCGGCAAGTTGGTATGGGCGATGCACAGCCCAGGCCTCGCCAATCTGATGCTCGCCGGGACCACCACCATGAACCGCGAAGAAGGCGGTACTTGAGCCGTCCGCCGTGCCGCCGATGCCTAGCGTGAGCGTGACCGTGCCTGCGCAGCGCCGACCGTGGTTGGCCTACCTGGGGCCAGCCTGCATGGTGAGCGTCGGGTACATGGATCCGGGCAACTGGGCCACCGACCTCGAGGGCGGCGCGCGCTTTGGGCACCAGCTGCTGTGGGTGCTCGTGCTCAGCAACGTGATGGCGCTGTTGCTGCAGAGTCTCAGCGCGAAGCTCGGGCTCGTCAGCGGGCTCGATCTGGCCCAGGCGTGCCGCGATGGTTACACGAAGACCGTCAGCGTGACGCTCTGGCTTGGCGCCGAGATCGCCATCATCGCCTGCGATTTGGCGGAGCTGTTGGGCAGCGCCATCGCGCTGAACCTGCTGTTCGAGATGCCGCTCGTGCTCGGCGCGATCGTGACATCGCTCGACGTGCTGCTCATACTTTGGCTCGAGCGCCGCGGCGCTGGGCGGCTCGAGGCTATCGTCTGCGCGCTGCTCGTGACGATCGCCCTGTGCTTGGGGGTGGAGGTCGTTTGGGCGGAGCCGGACCTCGCCCAGATGAGCGCGGGGCTGATCCCGCGCTTGAACGGGGAGAACCTGTACGTTGCGATCGGGATCTTGGGCGCGACGGTGATGCCGCACAACCTCTACCTGCAGTCCGGGTTGCTACGAAAAACCAGCGATTACCCGGCGCCGGAGCAGCGCCGGGCGCTGTCACGGAGCTTCTGGAGCACGGCCCTCGCTCTGAACTTGGCGCTGCTCGTCAACGCCGCCATCTTGGTCCTGGCGGGAACCGTATTCGCGGGGCGAAGCCCGCCCGTCGATGACCTGGCCGAGGCGCATCGGCTCCTCGCTCCGCTGCTCGGAGCGACCAGCGCCTCCATCCTCTTTGCCGTCGGCTTGCTGTGCTCCGGACAGAGCGCGACGATCACGGGCACGATCGCAGGTCAGCTCGTGATGGAAGGCTTCGTGGGTCTGCGGGTCCGGCCGTGGTTGCGGCGGGCGATCACCCGCGGCTTGGCTCTGGTGCCCGCCGTCGTCGTTCTCTCGATCGCGGGCGAGCACAGCACCCTGGCGTTGCTCGTCGCAAGCCAGGTCGTGCTGAGCCTCCAGCTCCCGTTCGCGATCGTGCCGCTGATTCGCTTGACGAGCGCCAGTCACCTCATGGGCGAGTTCACTACCCGCCCCCTGATCCGAAACCTCGCCAGCGCTTGCGCCCTGGTCGTGATCCTGGCCAACGCGGCCCTGGTCGTGCGTCTCGTCGGGGATCTGTCCGAAACCAGCCCGCGCGCGGCGAGCCTCGTCGCCACCTTCGCGCTCGCCAGCCTGGTGTTTTTGGTGTGGATCGCCTGCGTCCCCCTGCGCGGCGCGACGAAGCCGGCCTTGGCCGAGCCCCTTCGCGCCGCGACGTGAGGGCCGGTCAGAGCTCGGCCTGGATATCGAGAGCACTGTCGTAGTGGTCTTGCACCGCCGCTTCCAGGGTCGCGATCAGGCTACGAAGCTCGGCGGCGTCAGCCGCATCCTCGAGATTGCTCAGCAGCGCGAGCGCGTCGGCGTGCATCGAGACCTGGAGATCGACGTAGGCTTGGTCGAGGGCAGCGGTCGGGGTCGCACGCAACGTCGCGACGTGCGACTCGGCCTCGTGCATCAGATCGACCTGGACCTCGCTCGGGGCCGGGTTCAGTTGGAGCTCGTCGGCGGTGTCGGCAACGGATAGTCGCGCCGAGCCGTGGTCGGTGATCATCTGCTGGGCGAACGCTTTGACGTCCGCCACCTCGAGGCGCGGCAACGCCGCGTAAGCTTCTTCGACCTCACCCTGATTCAACGTATCGAGGACGAGCAAGATCTGAGCGTCCGTCAGCTCCGCCGTCACCGAGCCTCCGCCGCCCGCGCCTGCCTCCGCGCCGCCAGCGCCGGCCGCACCGCTTTCGTTGGCGCCGCCAGCCCCCGCCATCGCCGTGGAGGTGCCGCCGGTGGAGGTGCCGCCGCCGGCTCGCCCCGCATTGGAGCTATTGCCGCTACCGCCGGCGTTGCCAGGATCCTCGTCTCCGCCGAGGTTGTTGCCCCCGTTCGAGGCCGTACCTCCGCGGCCGGCCCCCGAGCTCCCGCCGATGTTCGAGGAGTCGTCATCGTCATCGCCGCAGCCGACGGCCGCAAGCGTGAGCAAGCTGGAGAGCACGAACCAATGAATGCGTATTCGGGACTTCATCATGCCCCGATTCGTGCAGCGAGCATGCCGGGCCTCGGTTTTTCGTCGCCGAGCACGGGTGTCGGGGCTGCTACCTACGCGTCCCCGTCCCGCTGCCATCACGACGGCTCGGTCAAGCGGCTGCGCCGCCGTGGAATGCCCGAGCGAGGCGCGTGCCCCTCGCGGGCGTCAGCGTGGCGGCATGGGTGGAGTGAGATCCGCAAGTCGCGGCGATCGTGCGCGCGACCTCGAGCGAATGGCGTTGACCGAAACAGCGCTGCTGCGACCCGTTCATGGCATGCAACGTGCTGGGACCAGCGCGATGAGCCAACCGGAGCAACAACAAGAGGTACCGGGCACGACGGCGGAGATGCGACCGCGACCGGATCACGGTGAAGAGACCTACCGCGGCTCGGGAAAGCTCGACGGCAAAGTAGCGATCATTACCGGCGGTGATAGCGGCATCGGTCGCGCTGTCGCGATCGCGTTCGCACGAGAAGGGGCGGACGTCGTGATCTCGTACTTGAACGAGCACGAAGACGCCCGAGAAACGGCGCGATGGGTGGAAAAAGCGGGCCGAAAAGCCGAGCTGATGCCGGGCGACATTCAGGACAAGCAGCACTGCTACGCGATCGTGGAGCGCACGATCGGCGCCTTCGGGCGCTTGGACATCCTCGTCAACAACGCGGCGTTTCAGATGACGCGCGATTCGCTGGAGGAAACACCGGACGAAGAGTGGGAGCGCACGTTTGCCACCAACATCACGGCGATGTTCCATCTATGCAAGGCGGCTTTACCGCACATGAAGCGCGGCGCATCGATTTTGAATACGAGCTCGGTGACGAGCGACAAGCCGCCGGCGCACTTGATCGCCTACTCCGCCACCAAAGCAGCTATCGCGAACTTTACGGCTAGCTTGGGGGCGGCCTTGGGCGAGCGCGGAATCCGCGTCAACTGCGTCGCCCCAGGCCCGATTTGGACGCCGCTGATCCCGGCCACCATGCCGCCCGAGCACGTGGCCTCTTTCGGCCAGTCGACGCCGCTCAAGCGCCCTGGACAGCCCGCCGAGGTCGCGCCCATCTACGTATTCTTGGCGTCGGACCAAGCCAGTTACGTGACCGGCGCCAGGTATGCCGTCACCGGCGGAACGGCGGTGTTGTGAGGCCGGTGCGGCAAATATGTATGAGGACAAATACGGACAAACATGACGCTCCATCACTTTTCTCAAGCGGCGCTCTGCCAATCTACACGCTGGCACGCCCTCGAAATCGCCGGGTCGCTTTTGTTTTGAGCTCGCCCCCGCATTAGGCTTCCCGCACTACATGTTGGCGCAGGCTCAGCCAATCCGCGTTCTACTGGTTGATGACCATCCCGCCCTGCGAGCTGGCCTCCGACTGATTCTCGAAGCCGAGGCCGGCATCGAGATCGGAGGAGAGGCAGAAGATGGACTGAGCGCGGTGCGGCTCGCCGTCAGCGCCGCACCCCACGCTGTCGTGATGGACGTCGCGCTGCCCCAAATGAGCGGAGTCGACGCGACGAAAGAGATCGTCGCGCAAGCTCCCAGCGTGAACGTGTTGGCGCTTTCCGCGCACGAAGACCTGTTGCTGGTGCGTCAGGCGCTCGACGCGGGTGCGAAGGGCTTTGCGTTGAAGCGCAGCGCCCCCGAAGAGATCGTGCGCGCGGTTCGCACCGTCGCCGCGGGCGAATCCTATCTCGACCCCGCGCTCCGCGGAGCGCTGGCCGTGACGGGGCCGCGGCGGAACAAATCCGTGGGTACCGCGCACGTCAATTTGAGCCAGCGCGAGGCCGCCGTCGTCCGGCTGGTGGCCGAAGGGCGGACGCACAAGGAGATGGCAGAGATACTGCACATCAGCCCGCGCACGCTCGAGACCTACCGGGCGCGAGCGATGTCCAAGCTGTCGCTGAGCTCGCGAGCGGACGTGATTCGCTATGCGCTGCGTTGCGGCTGGCTGCGCGAGAGTTGACGCCGCCCACGCGCGATTTTCACTTTAGGCTGGTAGCCGCTCGGCTCCCCGCCCACGGTAGCGGGCGATGGTGGACGACATCGACAATTTCTTCACTAAAGCAGACACCTCGGCAGGCGAGGGAGCCGATCGTCTCGCCGAGCCCGTAGATCTGGAGCAGCCGCCGCGCTTGCCCTTCGCGGTCGTAGGTATCGGGGCGTCTGCCGGCGGGCTCGAGGCGTTCACTGACCTTTTCACCGCCATGCCGTCTGACAGCGGCATGGCGTTCGTGCTCATCCAGCACCTGCCGCCCGACCGCGAAAGTATGATGGTGGAGCTGCTGCAGCGGCGCACGGCCATGCCCGTCCAGCAGGTGGACGAGGAGATGGCGGTCGCTCCCAACCACGTCTACCTGATTCGTCCCGGCCACACGCTGACGATCAAGGAGGGGCGACTGCATCTCGGTGAGCGACTCGAGAAGCCGCGCCACAGCCGACCGGTGGACGACTTTCTCAAGTCGCTGGCCGAAGAGCAGCGGGAGTCGGCCATTTGCGTGATCATGTCGGGCATGGGCAGCAACGGCGCGGCGGGGGCGCAGGCGATCAAGGCGGTGGGCGGCCTATGTATCGCGCAGGATCCGGACTCTGCCGCGTTTCCTTCGATGCCCCGCCACCTGATCGACGCCGGCTACGCGGATCTGATCTTACGGCCGGCGGAAATTCCAGACGCGCTGCTCGCATACACGCGCCACCCCTACGCGAGCAACCGACGAGCAGCCGCCGACACGACGGAGGCGGGCGGCGTCGAGACGCTCAGCGTCCTCGACCGCGAGCAGCAACAGGTGCGTGAGATCCTGGCGATCGTGCGGTCACGCACGCGCTTCGACTTCAGCGGATACAAAAAGCCGACCGTGTTGCGGCGCATTCAGCGCCGCATGGGGCTGAACCGGGTGCTGGAGCTAGGAAAATACACCAAGCTGCTGCGCCAGAGCGCGACGGAGGTCACCAGCCTCGCCGACGATTTGTTGATCCACGTAACCGGCTTCTTTCGCGACGCCGAGGCGTGGGAAGCGCTGCGCCATCAGGTGATCGCACCGCTGGTGCGGTCGCGAGATCCCGACGCGACGATTCGCTGCTGGGTGGCGGCTTGCTCCAGCGGCGAAGAAGCGTACTCGCTCGCGATGCTGTTGGTCGAAGAGAGCGAGCGCCTCGGCAAGTCGCTCAACATCAAGGTCTTCGCCACCGATACGGCGGAGCGAACGCTGAGCAACGCGCGCAACGGTTTGTATCCGGGCGGCATCGAGTCCGACCTATCTCCCGAGCGGTTGCAGCGGTTCTTCGTCAAAGAGGACGCTGTGTACCGGGTTCGACAGAACCTGCGCGAGCGCGTGGTATTCGCGCCGCAAAATGTCTTGAACGATCCACCGTTTTCGCGGCTCGACATCGTGACCTGTCGCAACCTCTTGATCTACTTGGAGCCGGAGGTGCAGCAGCGAGTTTTCGCGCTCGTGCACTTCGGGTTACGCGACGGCGGGGTGCTATTTTTGGGCACCAGCGAGACGGTGTCGGCGAGTGGGGGCATGTTCGAGGCAATCGACAAGAAGGCGCGGATCTATCGGCGCGTGGGGCCGGGGCGACAGAGCGGCGTCGATTTCCCACCGCCGCCTGCCGGCGGGGGAGCTGCGCTCGAAGCGCCGCGCACGTCGTCCGGTGCGGCGCCCTCGCTCGGCGACCTCACGTCGCGCGCCCTGGTGGCGCAGCACATTCACGCCGCCGCGACCGTCGATCGGAACTACCGTGTCGTCTACTATCAGGGCGACACCAAGCTCTACCTGAGCCAGCCAGCCGGCGAGCCAACCCAGGACCTATTCGCGCTCGCCAATGAAGAAGTGCGGGGCGCGCTCCGCGCTGCGCTCCAGCGCTCGATGTCCACGAACAGCGTCGAGCGAGTGTCCGACGCCTACGTCACCAACGCCGAGGGCGAGCGGCAGCGCGTGGTGGTGACGGCCTCACCGCTGACCTTCGGAGGCAGTCCGGACCTGTTCGTGGTCAGCTTTCAGCAGCGCGAAGGGCCCGATCCCGCATCCGTCGCGATAGCCGTCGACGGCGAGCCGGCCGAGGCCAATCCGTCCGCGCATGCGCTGCAGCGGCTGCGCAACGAGCTACAACGCGCCGTCGAGGAGCTACAAGCCAGCAATGAGGAGCATCGCGCCGCCGCCGAAGAGGCGATGAGCGTCAACGAAGAGCTACAAAGTACGAATGAGGAGCTCGAGACGAGCAAGGAGGAGATGCAGTCGCTCAATGAAGAGCTGTTGACGGTCAACTCGCAACTGCATGTAAAAATGGACGAGCTGCAGAGAACGAGCGACGACTTGCGCAGCCTGCTCGCCAACACCGACATCGCGGTCATCTTCCTCGACTCACAGCTGCGCATCCGCCGTTACACCCCCGCCGCCAGGCGCCTGCTGGAGCTGATCGGCTCGGACGTCGGGCGCCCGCTGAGCGACCTGGCCAAGAAATTCGTCGATCCCGACTTGATCGACGATGCGCGGGCGGTGCTGGAGAAGCTCGTGCCGATCGAGCGCGAGGTGGGCGCCAACGACGAGCGCTGGTACGCGCGCCGCATCCTGCCGTATCGCGCCGGCGAAGACCGGATCGAGGGCGTCGTCATCACTTTCGTGGACGTATCGGAGCGCAAGGCAGCGCGCGATCTAGCAGCGAGCAGGGGCGACGCCATCGCGGCCGATTTGAGCGCAATGCAGAAGCTGCACGCGGCTGGCGTCGCGTTGGCGGCGGCCCAGGACGTCCACGCGGTGTTGACAGCGACGCTGTGCGCCGCCGTCGAGCTGGAGGGAGCGGACGGCGGTGACGTGCAGCTCTATGACTCGTCGACGCAGGCGCTGCAGCTCGTCGTGCATCGTGGGTTGCCGGCTGAATTCGTCGAGGGGTGGCTGAGGGCCGAGGCATCTGATCCGACCACGCCGGCCGCGCGCGCGCTGCATGACCGAGCGCCGGTGCTCGTCGCGAGCCTGGAGCTCGACGTTGCACCCAGCGTCTGGCGAGAAAAATGGCTTGGCAGCGGCGTCAGCGGGGTGCGTTGCGTGCCGCTGCTGAGTCGCGGTGGACAACCCCTCGGAGTAATCACCACGCATTTCCGTCGGGCGACCCAGCTCGACGAGCGGTCCGCGCATATCCTCGAGTTGCTGGCACGCTTGGCCTCCGACACGATCGAGCGTGTGCAGCTGGACGAGGAGCGAACGCGCCTGCTCCGCACCGAGCAGCAGGCGCGCAGCGCTCTCGACGACACGGCCCGCATGAAAGACGAGTTCCTGACGACGCTCTCCCACGAGCTGCGCACGCCAGTGGCAGCCATCTTGCTGTGGGCCAAGCTGCTTCGAAAGTCGGCGTCCGGGTCGGAAGAGCTGCGCAAGGGGCTGGACGCGATCTTGAGCAGCGCGGAGGCGCAGCAGCGCCTGATCGACGACTTGCTGGACACGGCCGGAATTTCCGTCGGCAAGCTGCGGTTGGAGCCGAGCGAGACCGACTTGCTGCAGGTCGTTCGCGTGGCGATCGAACAGAGCGCTCCCGAAGCCGCTGCCAAGGGTGTGCGTGTCGACGCCGACTTGAGAAGCGACGTGGGCACGGTGAGGGCGGACGCGACGCGGCTCCGCCAGGTCGTATGGAACCTGCTGATCAACGCCGTCAAATTCACGCCGACCGGAGGCTCGATCGCCATCAGCCTCGCGCGGATCGACGAAGTCGTGTGCATCACCGTCAGCGACACCGGCATCGGCATTCCCGCCGAGTTCCTGCCGAGGGTCTTCGATCGGTTCCGACAGCAAGAGGGCGGGCTTTCGCGCAAGCATGGCGGCCTGGGGCTGGGCCTGGCTATCAGCAAAGAGCTGGTCGAAATGCACGGGGGGACCTTGCGCGCCGAGAGCGCCGGGATCGGCCGAGGTGCAACGTTCACGGTGAGCTTGCCGCTACCGGCCGTGACGGTAAGTCAAGGTAGCGCGCCCGGCGCCGCAGCGGATCCAAACGATAGCGGCATGGCGCTGATCGGGCGCACGGTTTTGCTGGTGGAGGACGACCCGGGGCTGCGGAGCGCGCTCGCCCTGATCCTACGGAACGCCGGCGCGCGCGTCGCCACCGCCGACTGCGGCAGCGAGGCGGTCGCGCAATACCGCGACTTTCTGCCGCGAGTCGTGCTCACTCGCGTCGACCTCCCCGACTTCGACGGCTATACCCTGCTTCGCCGGATCCGAAAGCTGGAGCAAGAGCAGCTGCGACCGGCGGCGCCCGCGGTTGCGTTGACCGCCTTCGCTGCCGACCAAGAGCAGAGTCAAAAGCTCGCCGACGCCGGCTTCGATGCTCACCTGACCAAGCCGATCGATGCGCACGAGGTCGTCGCCGTGGTCGCGGGGGTTCTGTCCGAGCTCGAAGATTGACTAACTAATCCTCGACTGAGCCGCGGGTTCTTGCTCCCAGCAGCGTCATCAGCATGCGGGTTCCGCGTGTCAAACCGTTCACCAAGGCCGGTCGCGCCTTGGTGAGCGGCGGTAGTCGTGTGACCATTTGCTTCACGATATCTTGAGGTGCCTCTCGAATATCCATCAGGTGCTGTAGCTCGTCGGCCAAGGCGGTCGCGGTGGCGCCCGCCAGCTCTGCTTCGGAGAGTGCCGCGTCAATGTCGGCAAATGCCAGCCAATCAGCGTCGCCATAGATAGGACCTGGAACTACGCGCGCGGGCGCTTCACAAAACGCGCAGCACGGCCGCAACTGACCATCCTCGAACGCCGCTAGCGAGGCTCGCGCGCAGAAGTCGCAGTAGACGGGCAGGTAGGCGCTCATGTCGGGCACTGGTTTGACGTAGACTGGAGGCTTCCTCAAGTCCGTGAACCACCTCACAGGTAGCCGTGGTGCGCTTTGTGCACAGCGCTCCGGCATGCGAATCCATCATTTGAATTGCGTCTCTGCTTGCCCGCTCGGCGGCCTGCTGATGGACGGCAAGAGCATGAAGCTTCGTGGGCGGCTAGCCTCTCACTGCTTGCTGATAGAAACCGGCAATGAGTTGGTGCTGGTCGATACGGGCTACGGACTCCGCGACGTCGCGGCGCCCCGCACGCGCCTCAATCCGCTTTTTCTCGCGTTGCTCAAGCCCGAGCTCCGAGCAGAGATGACAGCGGTGCGCCAGGTCCAGGCGCTGGGCTTCGATCCGCGAGACGTCCGACACATCGTGCTGTCGCACTTGGACTTCGACCACGCTGGCGGCCTGGACGATTTTCCTGGAGCGTCGGTTCACCTGCTACAGAGCGAGGTTCTATCAGCCAGCGCGCAGTCCACCGTGCTCGACCGTATGCGCTATCGCCCGCAACAATGGCACACGCGTTCCGCGTGGAAGACGTACTCGGGTACCTCGGGCGAGCCGTGGCGTGGCTTCGAATGCGTTCGGGCCATGGCCGGTCTCCCACCCGAAATCTTGCTGGTGCCGCTGCTCGGTCACACGCTCGGCCATGCCGGGGTGGCGGTGGCGCACGCGGACGGCTGGCTATTTTATGCCGCCGACGCCTATTTCTATCACGCCGAGATGAACGCGGTGCCGTATTGCACGCCCGGGCTCAGCCTCTATCAGACGCTCATGCAAAAAGATCGCGCGCTTCGCCTGCGCAACCAAGACCGCCTCCGTGAGCTCGTGCGCCATCATGCCGACGTCGAGCTATTTTGCGCGCACGACGTCACGGAGCTCGAACGCCTGCGCGGTCGCCCTCCGAGCCGCCTGACGACGCCAGCCGTGGCATGACTCATGCGTCGAGCCGGCATTCCTGCCTATCGTGCTCAGCTCGCGGAGTCGGCAGCGCGTCCGCCCAGCGGCGGTGAGTGGTTGCACGAGCTAAAGTACGACGGCTACCGCATCGGCTGCACGATCGAGCGCGGCCAAGTACGGCTGATTGGCCGCAGCGGCCGCGATTGGACGGCGAGCTTTCCAGAGGTCGTCGCGGCCGCCGCGCGGCTGCCGGTCAAGAGCGCGCTACTGGACGGCGAGGTAGCGATCGTGCTGCCGAACGGCACGACGAGCCTTCAGGCGCTGCAGCAGGCCTTGTCGGGCGGTCCGCGCGACGGCTTGACGTACTTCGTGTTCGACCTGACTCACCTGAACGGCCAGGACCTCCGGCCCCTGCCGCTCCAGCAGCGCAAGGCCGACTGCGAGAAGCTGCTAGCGCGGGTGCGCGAGGGCTCGCCGCTGCGCTACTCGCGGCATTTCGACGTCGACGGCCCGACCGTGCTGGCACACGCGTGCGGGCTCGGCGCCGAGGCGATCGTTTCGAAGCGGCGAGATCTATCGTACCAGCCGGGACGTAGCGCCGGCTGGCTGAAGATCAACTGCGTCGAGCGGCAAGAGGTGTCGGCAGCAGTTACCACCGCTTCTCAGAGCGCTCGCGCGACGGCCCCAGCGAAGGTCGGGACGGCGGTCGTCCGTGGCGTCGTCATCACGAGCCCGGACCGCCCCGTGTACCCCGCACTGGGCTATACGAAGCTGGATCTGGCGAAGCTATACGCTCGGCTCGCCGATCGCATGTTGCCGTACATTGCGGGCCGGCCGCTCACGCTCGTGCGTTGTGAGAAGGGCGTGAGCAAGCCCGACGCCCTGCGCAGCGAATGCAAATTCTTGCGGCATGAGCCCGGTTGGCACCGCTGGGCGCGGCCTCCGATCCGCCGCGTGAACATTCAGGAACAGAAGAAGGTCGGCGAATACCTGGTCGTCGACTCGCCCGAAGGCTTGGTGTCACTGATCCAGGGCGACATCAGCGAAATTAGCGTATGGAATGCGACGGCACACGCCGTGGAGACGCCCGATCGCATCGTCTTCGACCTCGATCCTGGCCACGACGTGCCGTGGCCTCATGTGGTGGAGGTAGCGCGACTCTTGCGCGAAGAGCTCCGAGCGCGCAGCCTCGAATCTTGGCCCAAGCTCACCGGCGGCAAGGGCTTGCACGTTGTCGTTCCGTTCGCGCCCGAGCACGCTTGGGCCGAGGTCTATGCGTTCTCGCGGGTCGTGGCGGAAGCGGTTGCGGCCCGAGACCCCCAGGGCTCGACCCTGGAGTTTGCCAAGGCGAGCCGCGCCGGAAAGATTCTCATCGACTACAAGCGCAACCATCGCGCCGCCGTGGCGGTCGCGGCGTACTCCACGCGTACTCATCCGGAAGGCACGTTGTCGGTACCGATCAGCTGGCGCGAGCTCACGGCCGAGCTTTCTCCCCGTCAGTTCACCGTGCACAACGTGCTGGCCCGGGTCGCGGGGCAGGAAGCCGACCCGTGGCGTGGTTTCTGGAAGACGCAGCAAAGGCTGGGAATCGACGCGAGCACGAATCGGCAGATCTCAGGGCGGTAGGCGCGGGCGCGTCTGCTGCGGCTCCGGCCCCGCCGCGACGCGGCTCATCGAGCCCGAACCGAGAGTTGCAACCAGCCCGTCGAAAATCGTCTTCAGCGTCTGGAAGACGCGCCGCTGCGCGTCGACGTTACTGCCAATCGACATCTGCAGCGGGGTGATGCCCGGTAAGCGCGTCGCCAGCGCATCGAAGGTGTTCGTGAAGCGGCGCGACCACAGCGCCTCAGCCGCGCTTGCCGCCCACTGGGCCGCCTCGCGGGCCGAGACGCCCGCCTCGGCGACGATCTCGCTCAGCTCCTCGAACAGCTCGCGGTCACGGTCCACGTAGATGCATCCGGGAATCACGCGTAGAGTCGCGCCACAGCGCCGGCAGCAGATCGCCTGACTTTGGACGTCCTGCGCGGCCACGAGCTGGGCCCGGTGGCAACGCTCACACAGTGCTGGCAGGTAAGCCATAGCTGGCAACGTACGCGGTGAACGTACCCCGAGCTATCCGTGTTCGTCCGCACGTGGTCAATTGCCACGCCGATTCGCGCGACTTTGCGCGACCTACAGAGCGAGATTTTGCGGGTGCTCGCGCCGCCCGCGCTATCGGACTGGCCTTTGCTTCGAGCGGATCAGCCTTCTCGGCCCGTCACGCGCAAGATGCGCTGCACGAGATCGCCGAGGTCGAGCGGCTTGGTCACGTGGTCGTCGAAGCCGGCGGCGCGACTCCGAGCCTTGTCTTCGGGTCGAGAGAACGCCGTCACCGCGATCGCCGGGACAGTCGCTTCGCTCGACGGCAGGCTGCGACAGCGACGCATCAACGAATATCCGTCCTCGCCGGGCAACCCGATGTCACTGAGCAAGACCGCTGGTTTGAAGCGGGCGATCGCGGCCAGGCCGCTGGCGGCGTCTTCGGCGCTCTCGACCAGCGCTCCTTCGTACGTCAACAGCTCCTCGAGCATCTCCCGCGAGTCCGCGTCGTCTTCGACGAGCACGACGCGGAGACCGGACAGTAGCCGTCCCGGATCGGCGGGCATGGAAGAGCTGCTCGGCATCAGCGCTACAACCTGACACAAAAAGCTTCATTCGCGAACAGTTTCAAGCCGCGGAGCGCGCCGAGCGAGCGGCACGTGGCGTGCAGAGACTGCAGCGCATGGCGCACGAAAAACGGCACGACCCGCTCGCCTTCGCGGATACAGCACCGCAAACCAGCACCTCCGACTTCGACTGCTTGCGCTGCGCGCTAATCTTGACCGGCCGCAGCCCGGAAGCGGCGCCCGAGCACTCCCATCGCTGCGCGTTTCGCGACACGGGTCACGATCCTGCGCCAGACGTGCCGCAGATCGTAGCGCCAGGTGAAGAGCCCTCCGCGGGGTGATGAGCGCGGAGCGTTGAATACCGCCTCGATTGTCACGCTCGGCTTAGGCCGCGCGCGGCCGTGTCACGCTCTTTCGCCCACTTCTGCTCGCTTGGTCGCGCCACCACGGGTGCGCAAAGTGATCAGGATGCTCGAGCAGCGAGCGAAGTCCGAGCTCCTCCTCCGCCGGCGGCGCCGGCTCCAAATACGGGCGTAAAACCGCGAGCAATGCGCTCGGGTCTTCGGCGTCTTCATCCAGAAACCACGAATCTTCAGGTCGCAACATCGCAATGCCTCCTTCGGACCCCTACCGCTTGCACGGGACCGCGCGAGGTCGGCGCCTCCGTCGAGGGGGTCCGACCCACCGGACGACAGCCGCCACACTCAAAAGACTACGATGCTCGCTAACCATCGGCGCGTAGCGCGTCAAGGGCGGCGCAAACGCCACGAGCGCACGTAGCCGCTGGAGGGGGCGGATTCAGGCAGCGCGGCTGCTGCCCGCACCCTTGGCTCTGCCGACAGCCCAGGCGACGAGCATGACGACGGCGGCGATCAGCGCGAGGTGGATCGCAAAGCCGACGACTTTGAAGAACACGACGCCGGCTACCCAGATGGCGATCAAAACGAGTGCGAGGTATCCCAGAGCGTTCATAGCCGCAGCGGGTTGCAAACCGCATGCCTCAGAGGCACCGCCCGCAACAGCGGCCTTGGCTCGGGATTCTGTGGCGCCGTTGCGCGATGCGGGGCAATTGGCGTCGCCGAATTTGTAGTCAAATGTCTGTCGTTGGCGGTGCCCCGCGCCCGACGCGCGCTGGAGCTCGCGCGTCGGAGCCGTGATCGCGTTCGGCATAAAAATAGCACCGCACAGGCCGGAGCAGCGATGACCCAAGACGAACGCGTCCCCTTCCGTCAACGCGAGCGCACCGAGCCCGGCGGCTACACGGCGCCCGCGAGCGACTCCGGCAGCGAAGAGCCCGCTCTGGTGGTCGAGCACGCCAGCGCGCCGCCGCACGGCTCGCCGAGGATCATCAAACCGCGGCTCGGGAGCTATCCGGTGCGGCGCGACGCCGAGCATCGTCGAGAGCTGGTGGCGTTGAATCGCCGCGATACGCCCCGCAAGTGGCTATTCGATCCGACCGCCTTGGTCGAGGCGGAGTCCACGCCGCCCGCGCTGACCGTCGACGCTCCAGCGACGGGCTCGCCGGGAGCGACGCCGCCGAATGGCACGCTCCCGCCTCCCCGCCGCGCGCGACTCGTTCGGACGCTCCGAGCGGCGGCGGCGCTCTCGGGCGCGGTGCTATTGCTGGTCGCCGCGGTGGCCTGGTCGCTGAGCGATGGCCGAAGGCCGCGGGCAGAGCCGGTCGCTGTCGCTCACCCACCCGAGCCCATGGCGGCCACGGCTCCGCCTGTCGCGCCCGCGCAAGCGACGGCCGCCGTGGAACCCGCCACCCGACCTTTGGAGCGTACGGCGGCGGACGCCGCGGTCGAAGCGCCGCGTCCGGAAGAGAAGCCGCAAGTCGTCTCGCAAGCGGCGCCTCCAACCAAGCCCAAAGCGGCAAGTCGGGACGACGAGGCGAGTCCCTTCGGCAAATGGACGGTTCCGCCTCGCGATTGAGCTCGTTCCGGTCGTCACCTCACATGCGCAGACATCCACTTTCGCAGCGCTTCGGCTTCCACCACTGGTTGGTGGCGGCAGCGACGTTCACCACGCCCGCTGTCGCTTCCGCGCAGCCCACGGCCGCCGAACGCGCCGCGAGCTCGCAGAGCGACTACCGCAGGGCGCATGAAGCCGCGCGCAACCACGAGTGGCTCGAGGCGCGCCGCATCCTGCTTGACTTATGGAGAAAGGCGAAGACCTACGACGTGGCGGCCTCGTTATCGGAAGCCGAGTACTCCCTGGGTCACATCGCGGCTTCCGCTCGGTACATGGACTACGCGCTCCGACACGTCACCCCGAACGAGAGCGCCGCTACCGTCGCGAACATGAAGAGCGCGCTGGAGAAGCTTCGTCCGCGGGTGGGGGCGGTCAAAATCGTCGTCGACGAGCCCGGCGCCGGTATTCGCGTCGATGGCACGAGCCTCGAGCACGAGCCGGAAGCCGAAGTGTTCGTGGAGCCCGGTCAGCACGTCTTCGAAGCTCGCTCGGGAGGCCGGGCAAGCTCGAAGACCATCCAGATTGCGGCAGGTAGCTCGCAACTATTGAGGCTCGAGCTGACGGAGACGACGCCGTCGCCCGAAGCCGCCGCGGTGGTGTCGATGGCGCCGATGCCCGAAGCACACCGCAGCGACTCGCATGCCCGCACGATCGCGCTGTTCGTCGGCGGCGCGCTCGCTGTCGGCGGCCTCGGTACGGGCATCGGATTTGGCGTCTCCTCCAATTCGTCCGAGCACGACGTCGCCGACTACCGAGCCCGGGTTGGCACCGGCGGCTGCCAAAGCGGAAGCGTGTCGGCGGATTGCTCGGCGCTTCAAGCCGCCGTCGACAGCCAACGACAGAAGACGCATGTGGCGAACCTCGGCTACGGCGTGGCGGCGGCGGGGCTGGTGACGGTCGGGGTCGCCCTGCTGTGGCCGCGCTCCAGCCACGCCCGGACCGCGCGCGCGTCGCAGCTCGAGCTGCGTTGGTCGGGCGACGCCATGTTCTTGGGTGGCAGCTTTTGATGGGATCAATCGAGATGCGAACGCGAACATGGTGGCTAACCCTGGGCGGCGTGGCGGCGACATGGGGCGCCGTGCTCGGCGGCTGTAACGCGATCGACGACGACTGCGTTTCGTATCGCACCTGCAGCGAAGCCGGCGGCTCCGGGACCGACGGCGAGAGCGGCGCACCTGCTGATCCGAGTAGCGGCGGTGCCGGCAAGAGCGGTACGAGCGCGGGCGGCGCTGACGCCTCCGGCGACACTGGCGCCGCCGGAGGCGCTAACGACCCTGGAGTCGCAGGCGCCGCCGGTAGCGCGCCGAGCGCCTGCGACACCAGTCAGAGCCCCCGCGACGAAACCTGCCTCGTTTCCGACGATTTTGCGCTCTTCGTCGCCCCGGACGGTGACGACGAGAACCCGGGCACGCGCGAGGCGCCGCTCGCTTCGCTGAGCAAGGCGGCCGAGCTGGCGGCCGGCGACAAGGTCGTGCTGGTGTGCAACGGATCGTACGACGAGCACGTCACCATCACGTCCGGCGTCCGCGTCTTCGGTGGCTTCGACTGCGCCGATTGGAGCGACGACCCAGGAGCGCCCTCGTTTGGCCCCACCGACCCCGGCGCCGCGCTCAGCGTCGATTCAGTCGACGCCGAGGTGCTGCTCGATCGCGTCAGCTTCGAGGTCGGCGACGCGGTGGAGGCCGGTGAAACGGCGCTGGCCGCGATCGTCAATGCTTCGCCGCGCGTGACGCTGCGGGCGGTCTCGCTACAAGCCGGTAGTGGGCGGGCCGGTGCCAACGGCAAGCTCAGTGCCTTCACCTTCCCCGATGCCGCGAGCCTCAAAGGCAACCCGGAGGGCCCCGCCGCCGAGGGTGGCGCGGAGAAGGTCTGTACCTGCCAGAAAGGCCTCACGAGCACGGGCGGCGTCGGTGGCACGCCGAGCAGCTCCGGGCAAAACGGCGCCAAAGGGCTGCCGAGCCTGGGCGGAGGCGCCGGCGGCGATCCGTCTGCCGGGGATTGCGGCGGAGGTAGCAGCGGCAAGAAGGGGGCCGACGCGAGCCCCGAAAAGCCGGCACCAGGCGCCAAACGGTGGGGCACGATTTCGAGCTTGGGCTGGGAGGCGGCGGCGGGAACCGATGGACAACCCGGACAACCTGGGCAAGGCGGCGGCGGCGGCGCCAGCCTCAGCAACTCGGGCCACGGCGGAGGGGGTGGTTGCGGCGGATGTGGCGGCAACGGCGGCGCAGCCGGAAAGGGCGGCGGGGCGTCGATCGCGCTGCTTTCGCTCGATTCCACCGTCACTCTCGAGGGTTGCTCGCTGCGTACCGCTGACGCCGGCAAAGGCGGCAGCGGCGCCGCCGGTCAAGCTGGACAACAGCAAGCGGGCGGTGGCGGCGCGCCGCTCGATACCGTGAGCTCCTGCGGCGGTGGCTCAGGCGGTTTTGGCGCCGCCGGGGCGGCGGGCGGCGGCGGCGCGGGCGGCATTTCGGCCGGCATCGTCTGGCAAGGCGACACCGCGCCGAACGTGAGCAGCGACACCACCGTCACCTTCGGCAAGCCGGGCAGTAGCGGCCCGGGCGGCGTGCCGGGCACCAACGACGGCGTCGCGGGAGTGGCACGAGATGTTCTCGAGATCGACTAGAGGGCGTGTCCGTGAATTGCTTTTCTCGCCGTGCCCATGCCCGTTCCGTGCCCGTGCCCGTGCCCGTGCCCGACGTTCCGTAAGTTACCGTCGGCGGTATTGGGGTGTAGGCCTGGGTTTGTGGCGCGGGCCCCTCCGGCCTCGCGCATGGCGCGCGCGCGCCGCGGGCAGCTGCCCGCGCAGTCGACGGTGATTCAAGCAACCAGCGAGCTTGGAGACCGATGGGGCATGATGCAACTCGATCACGAACGACTGGATGTCTACGACTTGGCGCGGAATTTCTGGTGTTAGCGAACGGGATCGTCGAGGGATTGGCGCGTGGGCGGAGTCATGGCCGACCAGTTCACGCGGGCCTCGCTCTCGATCGCGCTCAATCTTGCGGAGGGCGCGGGCAAGCACTCGGAGCTCGATAAGCGCCGGTACTACGTGACGGCGAGAGGGTCGGCAACCGAGTCGGCGGCGCTGCTGGATGTGTGCCAGCGGCTCAAGCTTTTGGATGAAACCGGACCCAGGGCAGCCAAGGGCATGCTTGTGCGCATCGTATCGATGCTGATCAAGTTGGCGCCGAGCTGCGAAGAGTAAGGGCTCAGAACCGCAGCCAGAGCAGCGCACAGCCGAGAGCAACACCGCCGCGTAGTTGCGGAGGGTCTTTGCCGCTCATCCAACTGCGACCGCACCATCGTGGACACCCCTGGAGCACACCCGCGACTCAATGGAAAGCCCGCTCTTCTGAGCGCCCTACAGCTCGCCCTGCGCGCCCAGCTGGGCGCGGCGCGCGCGGGCCATGCGCGAGCCCGGAGGGGGCCCGCGCCACAAACCTCGGCCTACCAAACAAAAG
>Ga0164241_10000658_pt1 | contig 56086 bp, 47 predicted proteins | sample OricomyardsoilBY_FD_108780 | JGI IMG/M metagenome (GOLD analysis project Ga0164241, IMG submission 108780) | Backyard soil microbial communities from Emeryville, California, USA - Original compost - Back yard soil (BY) | ecosystem: Environmental > Terrestrial > Soil > Unclassified | place: USA... | reverse complement strand
CACCGCCCGCCGCACCGCCGCTGCCGTTGCCCGCGCTCACCGGCGCGCTGCCGCTCAGCCCACCGGGTGAATTCACTTCGCCGCCGGTCGTGCCCGCGCCGCCCGCACCAGCGACCGCCACCGGCGCCGGGCTCGAGCTGCAAGCGCCGACGGCGAACGCAAGCAAAAACGCGAACGAAGCCGAGAAACCTGACGCCTTCGTGCAGCGAAGCTGGGGCATTTGCAGCTGGATTAATGGTCGTGGCTCACGCCATCCTTCACCTTCGATGCCGGTCGAGAGCCTTAGGGACGGCGAATGGCTAAGTCGGTCGAAGATCGTGGTCGAGGCGCCCGGATGGCGAGGCGCGACGAAGGCGCATACTGCAGTAGGTAACTGAGGAGCAACGAAGCCAGGCGGGAGGCACCGGCCGGGAGCTCGATCGACTTAGCCATTCGCGGGCCCTTAATCGCGGCCCGGATTGGGACCTGTACGCGGCAAGCCCAGAAGTTGGCCCACCCGGGCGGCTCTGGCGCACGCTTGCCCCCCATGCAACAGCGCTGCGAAGTCTGCGAAAATTTCCGGCCTGAAGGCGACCTCAAGCCGGGCCGAAAGCTAGAAGAGGTAAAGTTCGGTGCGCGTCGCGTGCTCTTGTGCCGCGCGCACGCCGGCATCGCGCAAAACTCGGGCGTCACCACGTTCGAAGAGCTGCGCGAGCTGTACACCGAGCAACACGGTGGCCGCTCGTACGTGCCGCGCCGCGCGCGCATCACGCCCGCGCACGCCGCCAAAAAGTCGCGCAGCCCCGGCCGCCGCTTCGGCGACTCGGCCTGACCAAAGAGCTGGCTAGCCCTGAATGCCAGGTAAGATCTGGCCGATGGTCGACAGATCGTAGTCGGTGGGCCAGGCGTTGGAGTCGCGGCCGTTCGTGCTGGTCGAACCGTAACCGGCCTTGCCATCGCGCTCGTAGTCCGCCGGCGACAGCCCCATGGCCTGCAACGCCGTGACGAGGAAACGATTGTGGGGGATGCCTTTGATGACGTTGCCGTCTTCTTGGGAGAAGTAGGCGTGGCCGTCCCAGTCGATGTAGTCGAGGTAGCGACCCGGCTTGATGAACCCGCCCGCGCTGCCGGCCAACAAGCACGGCACGCTGTAGGCAATGTGGTTGAAGCCAAGCTCGTTGCCCCAATACACGAGGGAATTGTCGAGCATGGTGCTGCCGCCGTTTTCGGCCACGTCCAGCTTCGTCAGCAACTTCGCGAACAGCTCTTGGGCGATCCAGTTGTTGATGCCGGCCAGCATGCGCCGAGAGTTTTCGTTGCCGAAGTCGTGGGCCAGGCCGTGCCAAGTGCCGCCGCTGGCGTCCTCGGAGTGGTAGTGGCCGATCAGCTTGGGGTCGGCGGGATCAGGGCCGGGGCCGAGCGCCTTGTGCACGCCGATGGTGATGACGCGCGTTCGGTCACAAGCGATCGCCGCGACCACCAAGTCGAGAAACAGGTCCCACTTTTTCAGAATGTCGGTCGGATCCGTGCCGCTATTGTTGTCGAGTGAGCCGGGGTCCGCGGGCTTGACGCACGACAGCTTGGTGGTCGTGCTGAGCTTGGCTTCGACCTCGGCCAGTAAATTGACGTGCGCCTCGAGCTTGGCCTTGTCTTCGGCCGAGAGGCGCGTGTTGGCCTTGAGGGCGCGGTATTGCTCCGCAACTTTATCGACCAACAAGGCGTCCGGGTCGGGCCCGCTGGGCGCGGGCACGCCGGTGTCCATGACGCCCGCGAACAAGTCGTTGAAGACGTCGCGCGGGTTGGTACGGGTCTTCAGCTGCGAAACGGCGCCGCCCGCTTTACCACCGTCCGAATAGGACATGGCGTCGCCGACCCCTTGCGAGACGTGCAACGAGCGCAAGCCGGGCGTCGATTGGTAGAATTTAGGCGAATACGCCATCACCTGGTCGATGGTCGGCACCGCCGCAAGCGCGTCCGCGTCGCAGGGCGTCGCCTTGGTGCACGACGAAAAATTGCCGAGCAAGCCGCCGAAGTTGTGATTGACGGTCGGCAAAAAGTCCAAGCCGCGGATCAACGTGAGCTTGTCCAAAAACGGGTTGAGCTTGGCGCCTAAAATGCCGGAGATGCCTTTGTCGGTCTTGAGGTCGCCGAGGGGGGCCCAGGTGTACGGGCCGCCCGCCAATTTTTGTGTGAGCAAGGTCGAGCCGTCGGCCCTGCTGTCGTTGTATTTGGAATTTTTGAGCGCGTAGCCGTTGCCGCTGAACGTCGGGTACCACTGCTTGATGAGCTGAGTGCTGAAGCTCTTGAACACGATGAAGCGCTTGGGGGCGGTCATGGCCTGGGCGCCGGCCGCCCTTGGCAACAGCGACTCCAAAAAGGGCAACGCCAGCATCGCGCCGCCTGCACCACGCAAGAACAGCCGTCGTGAGACGCCGCCCGAGCTCGAGCCGTTCATTGTGGGCCCACCTTTCGCTGAAAGAAGCTCGAATACTTGGCGAGGCGACGAAACGCACCGTTGAGCCCGACCGCAGGGTCCTTGAGACCCGCCGCCAAGTCTTGCACCACGCACGTGTCGAGCGTGGTGTCACTGACGGCGCGGCGCGCCGCGAACTCGAAGTAACGCTGGGCCATGCACGCTTCCACCTTTTGACTCGCGACCAGGCGCTGGTTCAGCTCCGCCGCGTTGGCGACGGGCGCGACGTCGTCAGGCGTCACCTTGGGCGTAGCGTTGGTATCGATCGGTAGCTCGGCCAAGTTTTCGCCTGTCTTCTCGTCGTAAACCTGCTCGGTGGTGCGGTAACGGCCCAGCGCATCGAACGACTCCAGCACGTAGCCCATGTCGCTGAAGCCGCCGTGGCACGCCTGGCACAGCGCCTTGCCGTCGACTTTGGCCGAAAAGCGTTGGCGCGTCGTTTGGGCGGTGCTGGGCGGCGGCGGATCGAGCGAGCCGGGCGGCAACGAGTTCGGATCCGGCTGCGGCAGCGGGTCGCACAATACGCTACGACGCAGCAACGCGCCGCGATGAAACGGATTGGTCTGCTCCAGGTTCGAGACCAAGAGCGCCGCGCGCTGCAGCAGGCCTGCGCGCTGACCGACGGGTAACTTCGGGTAGTCACCGCTGCCGCTCCAGGGCGCCACGCCGTACAGGTGCGCCAAGTCCGGTGACTTGGTAACCGATAGATCGGTCGTCAACAGGTCGGCGACGGTGCCCGACTTTTGGAAGGTGAATAGCTCCGTGAGCTCACGCACTTCTTGCACCATGTCGCGGTAGTGGTCGTGACCAGGAGTGCCGAGCGACTCGCCGGCGGCCAACGCCTGCAACGCCGGTCGCGTGGTTTCGAAGCCGGTGAACTTCTCGAGCCGGAACCATTCATTCCAGAAGGTCCACAGCGTCGCTTGCGTGCGCGGATCCGCGAAGACGCGGTCCAGCTGCTGGGCGAAGCCGGCGTCGCTGGCGAGCGAGCCGTCTTCCGCGGCCGCGAGCAGCTCCGCATCGGGCATGGTTTGCCAGAATGCGTACGAAAGCCGCGAAGCGATCTCGTACGAGGTGAGCTGCAGCAAATCGGCGGAGGACGCCAGGGCGGTGCCGTCGATTTCGACCTGATGCACGAAGCGCGGCGACGAAAGCGCCACGATGACGATCGCCCGGATCGCCTGCGCGGGACTGCGCGTGCCGTCGTTGAGTGACGCGTAATCGGCGCGGTCGGCCTCGCTGAGCGGGCGTCGGTGCGCCAGCCGCACGAACCGCTCCAAAAAGCCGTTCATGCACGTCGCGCTCAACGTGGCTTCGCTGGCGCAGCTTCCGGCAACCGCGGTGAGCAGCGCCGGATCTTTCACGATCGCGTCTCCGACCGCGCGCCCGACGTTGAAGTAGCCCTGCACGTGCTCGAGGGCGGTGCGATTGTCACGACCGCGAAAGCCGTCGGCCAAGCTGTCGTCGGGAATCGACGCCAGCAAGCCGTCGATGCTCGGCAGCACGGCCGCCGCGCCCACGGTCGTCAATAGATCCGTGACCGTGTTCTTGTATTCGAGCGTCGAGAGCTTCATCAGCGGCGAGACGCCCGGCGCCGCGCCCTCGTCACACTTGATGGTCACGCCGCCCGGATTGGTACCGACCGGGACCTCGCCCGGTCCCGTCCCGCCCCCTGAACCACTTCCGCCAACCGCGACGCCCGCCGCCGGCCCGCCACCGCCGGACGTGCACGCCAGCCCGCACAAGACCGGGAAAATCGCGCCAAACAGCAGCTTTCGACTCGTCGTGGGCATGGCCGCCCAGTACGTACCCCCGCCTCCTCCAAGCGGTTCACCGCTCTAGTCGTCTCGGGCTGCTTCCGTCCGGAAGACTCTGCACGTCGTGGGCTGCCAGACGCAGCCTCCTAATGATTCCACACAGAGCGTGAGGCGAAAAGCTTGGTAGGCGGGATGCGAGCCGGGAAAATCCAGCCCCGCTTAACCGAGCTTGGCCTTCATGCTGGCGATGATGCCTTTCATCTTCGCCAAATCTTGAACCAGCTTGGTCTTGGTGGCGCCCAGCTGATCCAAAGCCGCCTTGTCGAAGGCGGCCAGATCCTTGGCGATCGCCTGCTGCTGTTTGACGATGTCCTTCATCTGCTTCTGCACCAAGGGCTTCACCTTCGCGGAAGCCTTGGCGTTCTTGACCGCCAGCTCTTGCACTTGCTTGTTCAGCTGGCCAAGCTCGTTGAGCCCTTCGGCCTTGTACGCCGCGCGCGCTTTCTTCAGCGCTTCTTCGGCGGCCTTGGTCTGCTCTTCGGCGTCGGCTTGGGCTTTGCCGATCGCCTGGTCGGCTTCGCTCTTCAGCTTGGCGGCCTGCGCTTCCGCGTCGGCCTTCATGCCATCGATTTGCTTCTGCAGCGCCGCGACCTTCTCGTTCGCCGCTTGCTCGGCCTTCTTGAGCTTCTCGTCGGCGATGCGCTGCACCTCCGCCAGCTTGGCCGCCTGCACTTTGTCGTCGTCGCAGGCGGGCGCTCCCAGAAGCACGCACGAAACCACCAAACCGGCCCAAATTCGCTCGCGAATCGGCATGGCCAAGACGCTAGCAGAACCGATTCCGACGCGGCGCGGCTGGATCTTTACAGCCCGAAAACGGCGCGGAAACTCCGGCTAATTCACCACTTCGATAACGCCGTGCCGCTCGTCGTGGAGGCGCGAAGTGTCCAATCCGTCGAGCGCGACGACGTTGTTGAGCGACTTCATCTGCGGGTACTCGGTTTGGTCGAAGCTCCATCGCAGCTGGCCGTCGGCGCCGTACATGAGCACCTGGTAGCCGTCGCGCCCATGCGAGGGACCGTGACCTTGCCAGTTGGCGATCAAGTACGCGCCGTCGGGCAACCGCTGGAAGCCAGAGAAGAAATTCGGCGACAACGAACGGCGCAACCCCGGCGGCTGCGGTTGAGCTTTGCCGCCGATCGTCTGCACGACTTCACCGCGCGCGGTATCGATGACCAACAAGCTCGCCGAATAGCCCGCCGAGACCACGACGCGATCGGCGGCGACGCGCACGGCCTTCAACATACTGTCGGCCGGCACGCCTTCCGGAATTCGAAACAACGTCTTCACACCGCCACTCCAAGTAGCTTCGTGGATGAGCCGCTGGCCATTGGTCTCCGAACAGAACAGCAGCGAGCCGCTCGAGGTGTGACGAACGAGGCGCCCCTTCAACAAACCTGCGCCGACCAGCACCCGCCCCGCCACCGGCTCCGCTCGCACATCGAGCTCACACACGTAAATGCCGTTGTCGCCGTTGCCGAGAACGACGGTGTTGCCGTTGGCCAAGCGCCGCGCCGACTCGATGCCGGGCAAACCCGGCAACGTGACCTCACGCCGCGGTCTTCCGTCGGCCAGCGACAGCTCGACGAAGCCCGTCGGCGTGCTGCGCAGCACGTGCCCGTCGCCTATCAGCTGAAGATCGCGACCGGGCCCGCTGAAGGTCCAGCTGCGTGCGGGCGCGTCCAGGTCCAGGTAATGGACCGCGGAGGCGCCTTCGTCGTTGAGCAGCAGCCGTCGCGGCGCAAGGGTCATACTCGCGCTCACTGAAACACGTACACGTTCGTGATCGTCTGTTGGCCGGCGTTCACGCTGCCCCAAGTCCAAACCACCTCACCGGACGCGCCGTTGGGCTTGAATTCGAGGACCATGGGCGTGTCTTTGCCGGCGTTGGCGCCGAGGTGACCGAGCCAGTTGGCCACGATGTAGTTGCCGTTGGGTCGGCGCACGAAACCGGAGAAAAAGTCGAGGTTGTAGGCGTCGAACGCCGGGTTGTCGCGACCGCCAACGGTGGCGACAATCTGCTTGTTGGCGTCGATTTCGACGATGGTCGCGGGCTCACCCGTGGTCGCGTAGACACCACCGCCCGCACGCCACCAAACCGCGTAGCCCTTGGTGCCGGTGCCCATGCTGGCCGACCACAGCTGCTGCCCTTGCGCGTTCAGCTCGTAGACGGTCTCGGTCTTGGACAGCCAATAATGGCCGGTCGCGCGATCCAAATTGATGGCGCGCAGGTTGGCACCTGCCGGTAGGTTGAAGTTGGTGGTGGGGACGCCGCTGGCGTTGATGATGACGATCTTCGTGTCGACGCCGAGCGCGGTCGTGCCGTCGGCCAAGCGACAGGCGCCCGTGACGTTGGTCGTGCTTTGCGCCTTGACCTCGAGCAGCTTGGTGCCGTTCGACAAGTCGATCTCGACATAGCCAGTGTTGACGCTGACCATGACCGCCTTGCCCCCCGCCGCCTTCGAGTTGTCGACGATCTCGATCGTGCGCGGCGAGTTGGCGCCGGTCGAACCGACGGGCGTGCTCCACTTGGCGCCAGTGAATTCGTTGACGTAGTTCACCGTGTTCTTGCCGTTGTCGTTGGCGATGAACTCGTGACACTTGCCCTCACCCTTGGGGCAGGTCGGAACCGTACCGCTACCGCCGGTGCCGGTACCGGCGGTGTTGCCCGAGCCAGCCGCGTTGCCGGTGCCGCCCGTGCTGCCCGTGCCACCGGTCGGGTCGGTGCTGGTGCCGGTGCCGGCGGTATCACCCGAGCCACCATTGGTTTGCGGGCTGCCGCCCATCGCCTGCGTCGGGTTCGACGTGCTGCCGCCCATGACGCTGGTCGAATCACCGTTGGTCCCGGCCATGTTGCCGGCGGGATTGGGGTTGCTGCCTGACCCGCCCATGCCCGTGTCGAAGGCGCTGCCGTTGCTGGAGCAACCCAGCGAAACGATGCACGCAAGAGCGGCCGAGAGCGAAACCGAAAGGGTGGTGAGCGCGCGACGGCTAGGGCGAAGTGTTTGCATCTGCGAGTCCTTGATTGGGGAGGTCAACGCCACCCCAACGAAAGGGGCCAGGTTCTACTTCTGATTGTAGAATTTTTATTCTACGACTTGCTTTTAATAGAATATATGTTCTCTTAGTGACCATGTCCACCACGTTCCGCAGCCCCCTGCACGAAATGGTCTCCACCACGCCGACCGACTTTTGGAACGACTCGTGCGCCGTGGGAGAGCTCCAGTACGCGCTCGAGCACGGGGCGGTTGGTGCGACCAGTAACCCGACCATCGTCGCCAGCGTTTTGAAGACGGAGTTTGGTGACTGGAAGGGCCGCGTCGACGAGCTGTTTCAAACCCAGCCCACGTGGACCGAAGCGCAGATCGCCTGGAGGTTGATCGAGGAAATGGCGGTCAAAGCCGCGGGGCTGCTGATGCCGGTCTTCGAGCAGTCAGGTGGCAAGAAGGGCTGGCTGTCGATTCAAACGAACGCGGAATTTCACAAGAGCCCGGACGAGCTCATCAAGCAAGCGCTGCACTTCGTGTCGCTCGCTCCCAACCTGATGGTGAAAATTCCCGCGACGGCGGCCGGCGTCACTGCGATCGAGGAAGTTACGGCGCAGGGCGTCAACGTCAACGCCACCGTGTCGTTCACGGCGCCGCAGGCAGTGGCAGTCGCAGAAGCCGTGGCCCGCGGTCTCGAGCGCCGCGAGGCCGCGGGCCACTCCACCGCCAACATGGTTCCGGTGTGCACGTTGATGATCGGCAGGCTCGACGACTGGCTGAAGGTCGTGAGCGACAAGCAAGGCAAAGTTCCGACGCCGGGGACGTTGGATTGGGCCGGCGTGGCGACGTTCAAGAACGCGCTCAAGACCTTCAAGCAGTCCGGGTACCGCACGCGTCTACTGGCGGCCGCGTACCGCAATCACCTGCATTGGTCGGAGCTCATCGGCGGTGACGTCATCTTGACCATTCCGCCGGAGTGGCAGAAAAAGTTCAACGCTTCCACCGTCTCGGTCGAGTCACGCATCGACAACCCGGTGCCCGCCCAAGCCCTCACCGAGCTTTCGGAACAGTTCGAAGACTTCCGCCGCGCCTACGATCCCAAGGGCATGAAGCCGGCCGAGTTCGACACCTTCGGCGCCACCCGCCGCACGCTGCGCGCCTTTCTGGATTCGTACTACGGCCTGCTCAGCTTCATCCGTGACTTGCGGATTCCGAATCCGGACAAGTGAGCCGACGCAGTGTTGGCTTCGTGGCGGCCGACGGCCGAAACGGAGCTGAAGCTCAGCCCGGCTCGATGTCGAGCAGGCAGAGGTCGAAGGTCTGAGCGGCGCCGGCAGTGGAACCGGGGACCGCGACCTGGATGGCTTCGATTGGGACGACGCCGTCGTACGCGATGCCGGTCGTGCCCCAGCACTCGGTCTTGAAGCTCTCGAGCGGGATTGTGGCGGCGCCGGCCGTCGCCTCCGCGGCCGTGATCGTATAGCAGTAGGAGACAGTGGCGGAGGCCGAGAGCTGCACGCGCATGCCGGCGGTGACGCCAGCGAACTTGAGCGTGACGGGCGTGGTGATGGCCGCCTTGGCCATGGTCGAGGCACCCATGGCTTGGGCGATGTTCCAGCCGAGGCCTGCGCCCGACTTGTCGTCGGCGGGGACACTGCCGTTCGCACACATTTTGGCGAGAGCGAAGCAGCTGGTGCCCATGCCCGGCGTCACGGTGGCGGTGCCGTACTTGTACGTGTAGCCGTAGCCGCTCCACGTACCGGTGGTGGATTTGCCAAAGCCACCCATGAAGATGGTGCTGTCTTTGGCGAGCGCGCCCGTGTAGGGCGGACACGTGCCGGCCGCGGTGCCACCGGCAGCCACGGTGCCGGCCGTGCCCACGGAGCCGCCGGTCGCGGCGACGGTGCCACCCGTGGTTGCGACGCTACCGGCGGTACCAGTAGTGCTTGCCTTGCCGCCGGTCGGGGCGGTGCCGGTGCCAGCCGTGGGGAGCACGGTGCCGCCGGCGGTGCCGGTGTGGGTGCTGCCGCCCGCGCCGACCTGGCCGCCACCCGTAGAAGTGCTCTCCCCGTCGTCGTCCGGCGTTTGCGCGGCCGCGCACGCCATGAGAGCAACTGCCAAGAACCCCGACCCCACACTACCGAGCTTGCGAACCGCGCTGACCATGCAGTGCATTCTGACAGCAAGTCGCGCGCTGTGAAGTCACTTTGTGCAACCGGTTCCAGTTCCTTGGCCCGCGGGGCGCGCCGGACGCGCTGTGCTTGTCAATTTCTCGTGCGGCTCTACGTGCGCACGTCGTCAGTAGTAGTCGGGCGTCGTGAGCGCTCGACGTCAACCATCTTGCCGAATTGGAATGTCGCGCCCATTACGAGCTGCTGCCGGACCGCTTGACGACCGGCCGCGGCACCCTCTACGCCGCGGCGCCGCCCAACGCGCGAGCAGGCGTTGCTAGTTGCGCTTCGAACGCTTGCCGTTGCGGGAGCGCTTGGCTTCTACGGCGCGGCCCAAACCGACAATCAAGGTGACGGCCAGGGTCATCGTGACGGCCAGTGACCGGAACAAGCCGACCGCGGCCTGCTGCACTTCGAGGCTCACGTCGGCGTGCTCGGCGAGCGGGCTGAGCGGGCTGTCGGTCATGGCGATGACTTTGACGCCACGCTGCTTGGCGTCGCGGACGACCTGGGCGACGTCGGGCGAGTACGCTTTGGAGCTGATGGCGATGATGACGTCGCGGTTGGTGGCGTGGCCCACCTGCTGCATGAACATGCCACCTACGCCGTCGACGAGCACGTTGCGCACGTTCATTTGGCTGAGCGCGTAGGCCAAATAGCAGGCTATCGGGAACGAGCGGCGATGGGCCACCACGTACACCGTTTCAGAGTCAGTGATGAGCTTGAAGCATTGATCGAGCAGCGTGCCCAGCCGCTTGTTCTGCTGCAGCCGCCGCAAGCCGACCACGTCGGCTTCGACGAATTGCTCGAGCAGGGCGTTGACGTCTTTGGCTTCTTCGCCCTGGGCTTCGGCGCCGTTGAGCGACTTGAGGCGCTCTTTGTAGTCCGGCATGGCGTCGGTCAGGCGCAACCGGAACACGCGCTGCATATCGCTGTAGCCCGAGAAGCCGAACACCTTCGCAAAACGAATCAAGCTCGAAGGTTGCACACCCGCGCGTTGCGACACCGCCGCGATCGTCTCGAGGGCTAGCTCGCTTGGATTGTCGAGCGCGTGGCTCGCGATCTGCTGCAGGCGCTTACTCAAGCTGGGAAATTGCTCGATGATGGCTTTTTCCAGCTGGTCGTAGGTCTCGGGATACGCGGCGGCGCTTTTTCTCATTGCTTCACTTGACCGTCGGCATCGCGAAGCTCGCCCCGGCGCTGGCCCCACGCGGCCAACGCGACGTGACCGTCTTCATGCGCGTGAAGAAACGCACGCCCTCGGGGCCGTGCATGTAGTGATCGCCGAACAGCGACCCCTTCCAGCCGCCAAAGCTGTGGAAGGCCATCGGCACCGGGATGGGCACGTTCACGCCGACCATGCCGATCTGGATCTTCTTGGTAAATTCGTCCGCAGCTTCGCCGCTGGTCGTGAAGATCGCGCCGCCGTTGCCATAGCGATGGGCATTGACCAACTGGATGGCGGCGTCCAGCGTTGGCACGCGCACGATCGCCAAAACCGGGCCGAAGATCTCTTCTTGGTAAATTTTCATCTCGGCCGTGACGTGGTCGAACAGGCAGCCGCCGAGAAAGAAGCCATTTTCGGCTCCCGCCACGCGCAAGCCGCGGCCGTCGACCAGGAGCTTGGCGCCTTCCTTCACGCCCAGGTCGACGTAGCCCGAGACCTTGTCGAGGTGTTGTTTCGTCACGAGCGGGCCCATGTCCATGCCCGGGGAGGTGCCGGGACCGATTTTCAGACCCTTTACCTTCGGGATTAGGGCCTCGACCAGGCGGTCGCCGGTCTCGCTTCCGACCGTGACCGCGACCGAGATCGCCATGCAACGCTCGCCGGCCGAGCCGTAGGCTGCGCCCATCAAGGCGTCGACGGTGTGATTCAAGTCGGCGTCCGGCATCACGATCATGTGATTTTTGGCGCCGCCCAGGCACTGCACGCGCTTACCGGCGCGCGTGGAGCGCTGGTACACGTTTTCGGCTACCGGCGTCGAGCCGACCAAGCTGATGGCCGAGATGTCGGGGTGCTCGATGAAGGCATCGACGACTTCTTTGTCGCCGTTGACCACGTTGAACACGCCTGGCGGCAAGCCCGCTTCGGTCCACAGCTCGGCGAGCCGCAGCGACAGCGACGGCACGCGCTCCGACGGCTTCATCACAAAGGTGTTGCCGCAGGCAATGGCGACCGGCGCCATCCACATCGGAATCATGGCCGGAAAGTTGAATGGGCCAATGCCGGCGCACACACCCAGCGGCTGGCGGAACGACCAGCTGTCGACGCCGCGGGCGACGCCTTCGGTGTACTCACCCTTCAAAAGCTGCGGAATACCCGCGGCAAATTCCACGACTTCCATGCCGCGCGTCACCGAGCCACGCGCGTCGTCGAACACCTTGCCGTGCTCGGCCGTGACGAGCGCGGCGAGCTCGTCCAGCTGCCGGTCGATCAAACCCTTGAGGTTGAACATGACGCGGGCGCGGCGCACCGACGGCGTCGCGGACCAGCCGACGAGCGCGCGCTTGGCGGCTTCGACCGCGGTCGCGACATCGGCCGCCGTCGACATCGGCACTTGGCTCGCCTCTGCGCCGAGCGCCGGATTGAACACACTGCCGAAGCGCGAGGTTGCGCTGTCGACCAACTTACCATTGATATAATTTTGCAATTTCTTAGTCATGTCAGTCTCTGTGCGTTGACGAGCGGCAGCCGAAAGTTCCCCGATTTTTTCACGGGGAGGACGGAAATACGGGAGGGTTTCGTTTGTTCGAGACGTACGGAGAGGGGCGGACACTGCGGAGACGTGGCCCGGCGCCGCAGGCTTCGAACAACGAAATTCTCGCCTCTGGCTCGTCCTCTCGTCCCCCCGTCCGCCCGGTGAAAAGCCTGGGTCCGTTCTGAAGCTGTCATTGGCATGCGGTGAGGCCTCCGTCCACGTAGAGGATTTGGCCGGTGATGAACTCGGAGCCGGGCCCACACAAAAACAAGGTCGGGCCGACGACGTCCTCCGGCTCGGCGATGCGGCCCATCGGGATGCGCTCGAGCAATTTGTTGGCGGCGGCGGCGTCTTTCAGCATGTGTTGCGCCATCTCGCTGTTCACGAAGGTGGGCGCCACGCCGTTCACGTTGATGCGATACTGCGCCAGCTCCACCGCGTGCTGTTTGACGAGCATGGCCAGGCCACCCTTGCTCGACGTGTACGATGAGTAGCCTTTGCCTTGCAGCGCGAGCTTGGCCCGCACCGACAACAAATGGACCTGCTTGCCACCCTGCGCGGTTTGCACTTGGCGCCGCGCCACGGCTTGGCCCAAGAACATGGCCGCCTTCAAGTTGAGGGCGATCACGCTGTCATAGCTTTCTTCGGTGGCTTCCAGCAGCAGCTGCTCGCGGTGAATGCCGACCGAGTTGACCAAGATGTCACAGCGGCCGAAGCTGTCGCACACGCCGTCGACGGCGCGGCCGATGTCTTTGACCGACCGCGCGTCGAACGGAACCGCGCGTGCTTCGGCCCCGGTCTTCGCCAGGCTTTCCGTGACTTCGCGCAGCCGGTCGTCTTCGGGGCCCCCTACCGCGACTTGGGCGCCCGCGCGCGCCAAACCGCGCGCGATGGCTTCGCCGAGCACGCCCGTGCCGCCGGCGATGAACGCCACTTTTCCGGCTAACGGAGAGGAGGAGCGGGAAGAGCTTGGATCGGTCATTTTCGGCTCAGTCGAGGTGCAAACCACCGTTGATGTCGAGCAGCTCACCGGTGATGAAGCCGGCCAACGGCGAGGCCAAGAAGCACACCGCGTGCGCGATCTCTTCCGGCTCGCAAAAGCGACCGACCGGGATCTGCTTGAGCGTGGCTTGGCGCTGCTCTTCCGTCAGCTGCTCGGTGATCATTTTGGTCTTCACGTAGGCCGGCGCAAGAGCGTTGACGGTCACGCCGTGAGGCGCAAGCTCACGAGCCAACGAAAACGTCAGACCGCCCAGCGCACCCTTGGAGGTGGTATAGGCGGTACCGGCGGTGAGCCCGCCCGTCTTCATGGCCACCGAGCACATGTTGATGATGCGACCCCAGCGGTGCTCACGCATGCTGGGTACCCACTCACGGCTCAGATGGTACGGGCCGTCCAAATTGACAGCCATGATTTTGCGCCATTCTTCGGGGTTGGTTTCGGCCAGCTTGTGGTTCGAGAGCACGCCCGCGTTGTTCACGAGGATGTCGACCGGCCCGACTTTTTCACGCACGTCGACGCACGCGCCGTGAATGGCGGCCGGGTCGCTCAAGTCGAACAAGATAGGAAAGGTTCCCTCCCCCAACGCGGCCGTCGCGGCTTCGAGCGCAGCGCGATCGGAGTCGGCGAGAACGACGGTGTGTCCCTCGGCCAGGAGCGCTCGCGCAATCGCGGCCCCCATGGCCCCGCCCACGCCCGTGACCATGGCCACGCGCTTCGTATCGGCTGATTTTGACTTCGTTTCGATTCTTGGTGTCATGTCAATTCTCGTTCCTGGAGGCGCACGGGGCCCGCAACCCGCCGTCCCTCAGCAGTCAGCGAGCGCGCCCAGGTATTCGCGCACGCCAGGGTGTTCTCGTAGCTCGTCGTAAGTCGGAAGCTCGGCGACCTTGCCGCCGGCCACGAACAGGAAGCGCTCGCAGTTGTCGCGCATGATATCGATGTGAAACTGCTCGTACGGATGCACGCACAGCATGACCACGCGCCCGTTGGCGCGCAGCTGGCGAAAGAAGCTCAGCATGAAACCGATGTAGCCGTCTTGGGTGCTGAACTGCGGCTCGTCGAAGATGTGCACGAGCGGGTAGGAAGACGGCGCGGGCTGCAGCATGAAGTTAGGCTTCGTCTTCTTGACGCTGCGCACCTGATAGGACTGGTGATAGTGAATCGCGAGCCGGTCGCGCTGGCGGTACTTCACCGTCTGAATGTCGGTACCCCCGCACAGTATCTGCCCGCTGGTCGGCACGTTGCTACCCGACAACATCTCGAACAACGTCGTCTTGCCCGCGCCATTCGGGCCCATGACGCCGACAATCTCGGGCTTATCGATCTTGAACGACCCCTCCAGACTAAACGTCTGCTTCTTCGCAATGAAGCCACGCGAATACGTCTTCTTGAGATCGCGCACCTCGAGGATGGGGTGCGTCATCGAGTCCTCCCGATCTCCCGTCCTGCCTGTGAGCAAATCTCGAGCCGTATGGGTCATGACAAGTCTCCCAGGAGCTTGGCGTCGTCGAGGAGGGCTTGGGCGGGGCCGTTGTAGACGACTTTGCCGTGGCGAATGACGTAGGCGCGGTCGCACACGGCGAGCACGCTGCGCACGTTCTGTTCGACGACGAGGACGCTGATGCCTTCGTTTTTGAGCCGGGTGATCGTACCCATGACGTCTTGCACGAGCTTGGGGGCTAGGCCTTGCGACGGCTCGTCGAGCAGCACGAGGCCGGGCCCGCCCAGCAGCGCGCGGCCGATCGCCACCATTTGCATCTCGCCGCCGCTCAGGTTCTCACTCTCGCGTTCGAGCAGGTACTCGAGCGCGGGGAACAAGCCGTAGACTTCCTTTTCGGTCCAGCTGCGGAACGACGTCTTCTTTTTACCGAGCTGTAGGTTCGTCTTCACCTTGAGCGCAGGGAAGATGCGGCGGTCGTCCGGCACCCAGCCGATGCCGGCGCACGCGATGTCGTTGGTGGCGGCGCGGGTGATCTCTTTACCGGTGAAGCGGATGGCGCCGCGGCGCGCCGGCGTAAGACCCAAGATCGAACGCAGCACGGTGGTTTTGCCCGCGCCGTTGGGACCCAGGAGCGCCACCGCTTCGCCTCGTCGCACTTCCAGAGAAACGCCAAAAAGTGCCTGGGTTTCGCCGTAGTACGTCTCGATATTTTGGATATCAAGCATCGCCGGGCCCTCCCAGCTTGGAGCGGCGTACCCACGGATCACTTCGCAGCTCGTCGGGCGTGCCTTGGGCGATGACCTGGCCCCAATGAATGACACTGACCTTGTCTGCCAGCCTGAACAGAAAATCCATGTCGTGCTCGATCATGACGATCGTGAATCGACGTTTGAGGGTCAGCACGAGCTCGAGCAGGCGGTCGCGCCCTTCGGCGCCCATACCTTGGGTTGGCTCGTCCAAAAACAGGATGCGCGGCTCGGCCGCGAGCGCGACCGCGATCTCGAGCGCGCGCCGCTGCCCGTAAGACAGATTGATGGAGCGCGCATCGATGTGCGACGACAACCCTACTTGCTCGACAATCTCGAGCGCTTTGTCGATGGAGACCGTGTCACCGGCGACGCTCTTCAGCGGGTTCATGCCCGAGCGACGCATTTCGGGTACCGCGAACAACACGTTCTCGAGCACCGTGAGCTCGTCGAACAAGCTCATGATCTGAAACGAGCGCGCTACCCCTTTTTGAGCGATCTTGCGGGGCGACAAGCCGGTGATGTCCTCGCCGTCCAACGTCACCCGCCCGCGGTCGGGGGGAAAGTGACCGGTGAGCACGTTGAAGCAGGTCGACTTGCCTGCGCCGTTCGGGCCCATGATGCCGGACAGCGTGCCCTGCTCGAACGACAGCGAAATGTCTTCGAGCACGACGCGGTCACCGAAGCGCTTGCTCAGGTTCTTGGCCTCAAACAGAGCCATTTTCAGCCTCCGGAGCGATGGCAGGGGCCGCCGCCTTGGCGCGACCAGCGAGCTTGTTTTTGTAGTGTTGGTAGGCCCCCGCGATGCCTTCGGGCTGGAACAAGACCACGCCCATGAACAAGAGCCCGTACCAAAGCAGCCAGGTCTCGGTGAGGGCGCCGAGCAGGTCGCGGGCGACGATGAACACCAGCGCCCCCCACACCGGGCCCCAGAAGCTCACCGTGCCGCCGCCGATCAGCACCGCCATCACGATGAAGCCGGAGCTGTGCACGCTCATGACGTCCGGATAAGCGCTCTCTTGCGACGCCGCCATCAGCCCGCCCGACAGGCCGGCAAAGGCGCCCGACAGCGTGACGACGGCCCACTTGGTGAGCCACACGTCGTAGCCAACGAAGCGCGCGCGCGTCTCGTTCATGCGAATGGCCTGCAACGCCTTGCCGAACGGCGAATGCACGAGCCGCCACAACAGCACCAGCGTGACCGCCAGCACCGCGACCACGAAGTAGAACAGCGTGATGTTGTCCTTCAGCAACGGCGGGCGATGCAGGTTCAGCATGCCGTCTTCGCCGCCCGTCACCGAAGTGACCTTCATCGCCAAAAACCAGAACACCTGGCCGCAGGCAATGGTGAGCAGCGCAAAGTAGATGCCGCGCCGATGCGCCACCAAGCAGCCGACCAAAGCCGCGGCCGCCGACGCCGCCAAGACGCTACATGGCAAGCAAACCAGCGGGTTCTGCGTCACATGCTGGTAGCAAAGGCCGTATGCATACGCGCCAACGCCGAAGAACGCGCCCTGACCGAACGCGGGCAGGCCGGTGTAGCCGAGCAGCAGGTTGTAGCCGAGGGCGTACACCATCCAAATCGCGACTTCGATGCCGAGGTATTGGTAGAGCCCGACGTGCTCGGCCCACAGCGGAAAGCTGGCCAGCAGCGCCAGCGTGACCAGCATGGGCTTGGTGATCCAGGCTTGGCCCCGCGCTTTCGCGCCTGGGCCATGAGCGATCAGCGGCGTGTAGAGCGACATCAGGCCTCGAGCGCGCTCTTCTTGCCCATGAGGCCGCGGGCGCGGACGCTCAGAACCAAGATCAAAAGGAGGTACATGGACATGACCGACCACTCGGCGGCGTAACCACCGGTGAGACCGACCGTGATGCCGACGAGCAAGCCGGCAATGACCGCGCCCCAAAAGCTACCGACACCGCCGAGCACGATGATCAAGAACGACGGGATGACCGCGTCGACGCCGACGTGCGGCCGCAGCCCCCAGATCGGCGTGAGAATGATGCCCGCCGCCGCCGCCAAGGCCGCGCCCATCGCGAACACGAACAACCGCAGGCGACCGATGTTGATGCCGAGCGCACGCACCATTTCAGCGTCATGAGCGCCGGCTTTGACGCGGGCACCGTAGGGCGTTTTTTCCAAGAACAGCCAGACCAGCGCCATCAAGACGACGCCCAACAAGGCGGCAAAAAAGCGGTACTTCGAGTAGATGAGGTCACCCACCATAAAGCCACCGTTCACCGACTCCGGCACCGGCAAGCTCTTTTCGCCCGGGCCCCAGGCGATGCGAATGCCTTCCTCGATCACCAGCGATGCCCCGAACGTGAGCAACAGGCCGTACTCGGCCTTCTTGCCGTAGGTGCGCCGCACCAATCGCTCGAGCCCCATCCCGACGACGCCCACCACCAACGGCGCCACCACCAGCGCCAACCCGTATCGGACGGCCATGGGCAGCGCCAAGTAAGCCGTGCCGGCTTCACCGAGCCAGCTGGGGTCGATGATCTCGACCGCCACGTAGGCGCCCAGCGCGAATAGCGAGCCGTGGGCGAGGTTAATGACCTCCATCACGCCGACGATCAGCATGAAGCCCAGGGCCAAGAGGCCGAACAAGATACCGAGAGAGATACCGTTGATGAGGTGAGGCAGCACGGTGAGGTGGCTCTTGGTTCAGGGCTCGTAAACGGGCGTCGACTCGAGCGGCTCCAGCTTGCATTTGCCGTCCGCGTCCTTGTCGACGACTTGACTGGGCTCGGTGTTGCTCAAAATTTTGAACAAGTCGTCGGGGTTGTTGGACGTGAGGTTTGCAGTGGCAAGGTAGATGGTCTGCTGCAGCTGGTGCGTCGCCGGGTTCATGAACGCGTCGTGGTGCTGCATGCGCGTGGCGGCGGGAATTTTGAGCTGCTCCAGCTCTTTGATGATGGCGCGGTTGTTGGTCGTCTTCAGCTTGGCGACCGTCTCGAGCAGGGCGCGCGTGGCCCAATAGCCGTTGTAGAAGACGTTGCCTGGCGTCTTGATCTTCGAGTCGGCGTTGGCTCTTCGATACTGGGCGTTGAACTCTTTCACGCCGGGCAGGTCTAGCCCCTGGTACCAGGTGGTGCCGAACACGCCGAACAGGTCCGTGCGCGGCAAGCCGTAGATATCGGGCCAGTCTTGCTGGTTGTTGATCCAGGCGAACTTTTCGCCCAGCTTCATCTGCGCGACCTGGGTGCGCAGCGCCTTCAAGTCGTCACCGCCGACGGCGGCCGCGACCACGTCCGGTTTTTTTTGCTGCAGCTTGAGGAGGATGGCGCTGAAGTCGCGCGTGCCCTGCGGCACCAAGATTTCGTCGATGATGTCGCCGCCGTTTTCGGTGACTTGCTTGCGCGTTGCCTTGGCGGTGTCGTGACCCCACACGTAGTCGTTGGTGATCAGCAGCCACTTCTTGCCGAACGTGCCGATCGCGCTCTTGACCGCGGCCTGGGAGAAGTTGTTGCCGTTGCCGTCCCACACGAACTTGACGCGATGGCAGTTTTCGCCGGCTTCGGAGGGCGAGCTGCTGTTCGTGTTCAGGTAAATGACGCCGTATTTCTGCGCTACCTGCGAGACGGCGTTGGCGACACCGGAGCTTACGCCACCGATGATGAACGCCACCTTGTCTTGCTTGATCATGCGCTCGGCGATGCGCGAGCCGGTCGCGGGCGTCGTCTCGGTGTCCATGTGCACGTACTTGATCGGCCGCCCCAGCACGCCGCCCTTGGCGTTCATCTCTTCGATGGCCATGATCACGCCGCGCTTGTCGGAGTCGCCGCTGTTGGCGTACTGACCGCTCGCGTCAGCCGTGATGCCGATCAAAATCGGCGCTTTGCCGTTGGCCGCCTTGGCCGACGACGACGCGCCGCTCGCGTCTGCCTTTTTGTTGCACGCCGCGCCCAGCAATCCGAGGGCGGCGACCACGGCGAGGTTCGCGAGGCGCCTGTTCGTCATTTCTGGAGCTCGACGCCGTTGAGCTTGCAGTGCGCGGCGACCATGTCTCCGACCAGGCCTTCGGGGTTGCTGGCCAGCGCCGACACGAGCGAGTTGAGCACCTGCGGCCCCATCGGCGCGGTGAGCGGCACGTCCGCCACCATGCGGTTGTAGTAGCGAAGATCTTTGGCCGCGTTCGCGAGGCTGAACTTGAGCCCCGAGTAGTCGCCGCTCTCCAAGATTTTCGGCACAATCAGCTGAAAAATGCCGCTATTGGCCCCGCCGCCGCCCACCACCTTGGCGAATTTGGCCAGGTCGACGCCCGTGGCCGCGCACGCGCACAAGGCCTCGGCGATGAGAGCCGCGTGGCCCATCGTGATCAGGTTGTAGATGAGCTTGGTGCGCGCGCCGGCGCCCACGCCGCCCATGTAGAAAATGTTCTCGCAGAACGCCTCCAGCACCGGACGCACTTCGCCGAACACCTGTTCGTCGGCGCCGACCATGGTGTTCAGCTTGCCGGCTTCGGCGTCGGCCGGGCTGCGCGCCAGCGGGGCGTCGACGTAAGCGGCACCGGCCGCGGCCAGATCCTTGGCGACGCGCTCGCTCATCGCCGGCTCACTAGTAGAGCAATCCAGCAGCACCATGCCCTTCTTGAAGGCAGGCAGGACGCCGTTGTCACCGTAGACGACCGACTCGACCTGCGGCGCGCCCGTGACACACAAGATGACGACATCCGACGCCTCGGCGATCGCGCGCGGCGTCTTGGCCTCGCTGGCGCCTTGGGTGAGCAGGTCTTCGATCGGCTTTCTGTTCTTGTGCGCCATCACCGTGACCGGGAACCCCTTCGCCAGCAGGTTCTTGGCCATGCCGTGGCCCATCAATCCGACTCCGACGAAACCGATCTTCTTTGCCATGGTGACTCCTGCTGCGCGCCGGCCCGGGCCCGGCAACGCCACGTTTGCCGCTCTTTCGTGCGCGATGCGGCGCTACGGACTTGGTTTTCCACCGTAGAATATTTGTTCTATTTCGTCAACCGATAGAACCCCATTTCAGAATTTTTAGAATTTATGTTTCAAATATTCCCTTTTTAGATTATTCATTCTCAAGAGCGCTGCGTGTGGCTCGTCGTCCATCACCGGGCCGGCGTTTCGTGCGATCCAGACAGAGGAGATCGGCAACGTGTTCAGTTCCACCAGAGTACGGGCGTGCACTTCTGCAGGGCTCGCTTTCGCCCTGCTGCTCCTGGGCAGCGCCGCCAAGGCCGAGATCTTCCTGGTCAAAAAGGAAAAGCCGACCGACTGGGAGGTGTCGACCAACGGTCGCGTCGACGCGTACCTGAACTGGATTGGGGGCCACACCGTCAACACCGGCAACAGCGGTAACCTCGTCAACCCGGCGCTCGTCTGTGACGCGATGGGCCAAAACTGCGCCCCCGCTTCCCTCGATCGCTACACCCTCGTCGGTCCGCAGATCGGAATTCGTGGCAACCCCGTGCCGGGCGGGGCCATGGCCAGCACGACCGACGACAAGGATCTGAACACCTTTCGTATTCGGGGCGGCTTCGCGAGCACGATTCTGGCGTTCAATATTTACAAGCAAGTCCTGCCGGACGTGAAGCTGACCATCAAGCTCGCGCTGTGGGCCGGTATCCAGAACGCCTACAACAACGGCCAGGGTTTTCGCCCGTTCAACGACGCGGCGTCGGTCGATTTCCGCGAGCAGTACATGGACCTGTCGGGCAGCTGGGGCTCGGTTTGGGGCGGCCGACGCATTGGTCTCTACAACCGTGGCGGCATGAAGATGGACTGGTTCCTGATTCACCAACACGGCGTCGGCCATCCGTGTGACGTCGATTCGTCCTCGGCCGCCACCTGCGGTCATACCGGCGTGGGCTCGATGTTTCCGGCGCGCCACGCGCAGCTTGGCTATGCGACGCCGGAGCTGGCGGGGTTCCAATTGTCGTTGGCCGCGCTCGATCCCTCCGGAGTCGAGGCCGCGAATGGCGACCGCTCGCAGTGGAACCGCACCATCGCGCCACGCTTCGAAGGCGAGCTGACTTTTCGCAAAGTCATGGAAGATCGCCCCGTGGGTAAAGACGAGATCAACGTTTGGGCCAACGGGCTCACGCAAATGATCGGGCGGATTGCCGAGTCACCGCAAAACCTGGCGGTGGGAGATCAGGGCGTCCCCGCTGATGCCACGCGCAACGTTTGGGGTGTTGGGGGCGGCGCCTGGGCTCGCTTCGTCGGCTTCGGCATCGGCGCCAGCGGCTGGTACGGCAAGGGCTTGGGCACCGCCTGGGCGCTCGGCAACACCGCCATCGACAACGTCGGTGAGCTGCGCACGCACTTCGGCTACCTAGCCGCCATCAACTACCGCATCTCCAACATCGAGGTGGCGGGTTCGTTTGGCTCGACGAACGTCAGGCATACCGCCTGGGACGAGGCTCCCACCAACCCGCTCAAGCTGAGCGTGATCAAAGAAATCCGCGGCATCGGCTACAAGGTCGCCTACCACATGACCCCCGTCGTCTTCTCCATCGACGGAATGATCTTGCACTACCAGTGGCACCGCGGCGAAGTGCAAAACGCCAACTCCATCAGCGGCGGCATGCTCGCCGAGTGGTGAGAGGTCGGTAGGCCCTGCCATCGCGGCCCCGCTGGGCCGCGTCGCCCCAAACGAAACCGGGCCTCAATTGAGGCCGCTTTGGTTGGTCAGCTCCCGCCGCACCCGCTCCAGCAAGCTCGACACGTGAGCGGCGGAGATGCTGGGCTTGAGGTCGAAGATGATGAGCGCCCACGGCTCTGGGAGCTCGTCGGCGAGCCGGCGGACTGCAGTCAGGTACTCGGCGAGCGGGATGCCATCGGGCAGCGGCTCGCAGAGGTCGGGCGGGTGGCGGACCCAGAGCTCATCGTCCCAAACGATGTCGCACTCGACGGCGTTCGCGCGCCGGCGTCGAGGGCAAGGCGCGCCCGTGAGACCAGATTGCAATGGTGAGCGATAGCGTAGAAGGGTCGGGCAACGGCGGCGTGTTCCGATGTGCTCGGGCTTTTCATCTTGTTGGCAGCCCGCTTTGGAGATTCTTGAGTCTCTGCGTGGTTACGCCTCGGGCTTGCTTTTTTTGACCGCGGCCGCGTGCGGCGCACAGAGCCTCAGCCCGGAGGCCGCTCCCGAGACTCCGATCAAGGACACGCAGCTCTTCAGAACGTGACCGTCTGCAACGTCGCGACGTTTGGAAAGGTGCCGGTCTTGACCGCTGTGCCCCACGCCGCACCGTCTTTGCTCACGAAAAATTGCCAGTCTTTGATGCGGCCGTTGGCCTGAGATTGGCGAGGGAGGTAGGTGAAGCCGGTGATGGGCTGGGTCGTCTTGAGATCGACGATCAGCGAGTGCGGGAGGGGCGCGTCGTCGACGTCGTTCGGCGCGGGCTCCCAGGCGGTGTGCCAGAACGTGGCGGTGTCGCCATCGATCGCGGCCGTGGCCGGCGCGGTTTGATCGTCGGTCTCTTGAGAGTCGGCCGTGACCGTCCAGTTGGTGCGACTGAGGGCGACGCCAGCGGTGGTCATGATTTGCAGCTCCGCAACCGAGCTCCAAACGTTGCCGTTTTGTTCCGAGGTCGCGACGAGCTTGGCGTAACGAAAGCCGGTTGGCGCAGCGCCGCCGCTGCCGGCCATACCGGCGGTGCCGGCCATACCGGCGGAGCTGGAGCCTCCGACCCCGCCCATGCCGGCCATGCCACCTGCGCCGCCACTCGCGCCACCGACGCCAGCGCCAGAGCCTCCGGAACCTCCGACGCCGCCCATGCCGGCCGTTGTCGGCATGCCACCCGACCCGGCGGTAACGCTGCCGCCCGTGCCAGCCTTGCCGGCCATGGGTACCGACGTGTTGCCGGCGCTCGGCGCGCCGGCGGTGCCGGCCGTGGTTCCGCCCGACGCGCTCCCCGCCATGCCGGCGGTGACAGCATCGATGGGTAGGTCGCCAGAATTGGTGCCCTCCGCACACCCGACGCTCAACGCGAGGAAAGACACCGTTGCCACGGCAATACGCCCGACCTGCCTGCTCGAAAGGGCTGACACGCTTGTAATTGCCCAGAGCCCGTAAAATTCATCCCTCGACGCCCTCCCGATCCGGCGGAAACCCAAAATCAGCAGTGGGAGAGCGGGTTTGGGAGTTTCCTTTTGTCGCGGCCGGGAGCTTCGAATAGGTCAAGGGCAATGCAATCGACGAAGCACGGGAACGAACGCCGGTGGTCTTCGCACATCATGGGCCTCGGCGGCCTGGCCCTGGCCCTGAGCGGTTGCGGGCAACCCCCCGACGCCGCGCTGGCGCGCGCGCTGGCGAAAGCCCCGCCCTCGGCGACCCCCCAAGCCGAGCCGCCGTCGAGCGAGCCGCACTTGTCGGATTTGAAGCAGCTCACGTTCGGCGGCGAAAACGCCGAAGCGTATTGGTCATTCGACGGCAAGCAGCTGTCGCTGCAGGCGCATCGAGGTGAAGGCTGCGACCAGATCTATCGCCTCACGCCGGGCGCCGCGCCGACGCGGGTCTCGAACGGCAAGGGCGCCACCACTTGCTCCTACTTTCTGCCCGGTGATCAGGAGCTCATCTATGCGTCCACACACCTCGGCGGCGACGCTTGTCCGCCCAAGCCTGATCACAGCCAAGGTTACGTATGGGCGCTGTACGACACCTATGAAATCTTCCGTGCGAACGCCGACGGCTCCAACATTCGGCAGTTGACCCATTCGCCCGGGTACGACGCCGAAGCCACGGTGTGCAAAAAGGACGGCTCGATCGTGTTCACGTCGGTGCGCGACGGCGACATCGAGCTGTACCGCATGAACGCCGACGGCTCGGACGTGCGGCGCCTCACCCACACGCCCGGGTACGACGGCGGAGCATTCTTCAACGAGGACTGCACGAAGCTGGTGTGGCGCGCGTCGCGGCCGAAAGGCGCGGCCCTGGACGAATTCCGCGGCCTTTTGGGCAAGCATTTGGTCCGTCCGACGAAGCTGGAGCTGTACGTCGGTGATGCGGACGGCTCGAACGCGACCCAAGTCACGTACTTGAACGCCGCCTCGTTTGCGCCGTTCTTTTACCCCGGGTCGCAGCGGATCATCTTTTCCAGCAATCACGGCGATCCGAGGGGCCGTGATTTCGATCTGTGGGCCATCAATACGAACGGCAGCGGGCTCGAGCGCATCACCACCGCGCCCGGCTTCGACGGCTTTCCGATGTTCTCGCCCGACGGCAAGACGCTGGCGTTTTCGTCGAACCGCGCCACCGCTCCTGGGTCGCACGACACGAACGTCTTTTTGGCACGCTGGCAAGCCCAGCCCACCAACCACGTCACTGAAGAGACGGGCGCCGATCGAGTGTTGAAGGACATCGCTTGGCTGGCCGATCCGGCGCGCGAAGGGCGAGGTTTGGGTACCAAGGGCCTCACCGCTTCGGGCGAATTCATCGAACAGCGTTTTCAGGCGCTGGGTCTATTACCGGCGGGGGACAAGGGCACGTATCGCGACCCATTCGAGGTCGCCAAGCACGTGCTGGTCGGCAAAGAGTCGAGCTTGGCGCTGGCTGGCAGCGCGGTCGCGAGCGACGCCTTTCAGCCGTTGGCCTTCTCGGCGCTGGGTAAAGTCGAAGCTGAGCTCACCCTGGCCAACTATGGGGTGGTCGCCAAAGAGCTGAAGGTGGACGACTACCGCGGTGTCCCGGCCAAGGGCAAAATCGTCGTCGTGCGGCGCTTCGTGCCCGAAACACCGGCGTTCGCCGAGACCGCCAACCAGCGCCGCTACGGCGACCTTTGGTACAAAGCCGTCACCGCACGCATGGCGGGCGCGGCGGGCATGATCATCGTCGACGCGCCGGTGGCGCCGCCCAAGAGCAAAGACTGGAAGGCGCCCGACGAAGCCAAGTTTCCGGAGCTGATTCGCGAGAACTACGGCGACGCCGGCATTCCGGTCGTGATCGTGAAGCGCGCCGCGTTCGAGGGCGTGCTGAAGCAGCTAGAGCAGAAGAAGAAGGTCGTCGGTACCGTCAACGTGGCGTTGACTTACGAGAAGCAAGCCGCCTTCAACGTCATCGGTCGCATCCCCGCCAACGCTCCGCCGGCCGAGCGCTTGTCCGGCGAATTGGTGATCGGCGCGCACTACGATCACCTGGGCTACGGCGGCGTGCATTCGCTGACACCCGAGAGCACCGCGCCACACTTGGGTGCCGATGACAACGCCTCGGGCGTGGCTGGCATTTTGGAGATCGCCAAGGTGTTGAAGGGCTCGCCCAAGCTCAAACAAGACGTGCTGATCATGGCATTTTCAGCGGAAGAAAGCGGGTTGCTCGGTTCGTCGCACTTGGTGCACGAGCCGCCGGCCGGGCTCGCTCCGAAAACGTTCCGCGCCATGCTCAACTTGGACATGATCGGGCGGTTGCGCGACAACCAGCTCACGGTGTTGGGCGCCAAGACCGCCACCGCTTGGCAAACGTTGGTCACGGCTGCCTGCGAGCGCGAGCGCATCGAGTGCGCGCTCAGCAGTGATGGTTACGGCCCGAGCGATCAAACGTCGTTTTACGCCGCCGGCATCCCGGTGCTGCACTTTTTCAGCGGCTCGCACACCGACTATCACAAGCCCAGCGACTCGGCCGATCGCATCAACGCCGGCGGAGCCGCTCAGATCGCCAAGCTGGTGGCCGATATCGCGCAAACGATCACCGATTCGGCGGAGCCGCTCGGTTTTCAGGCCGTGGCCCCGGAAGCGCCGCGCGGCGACGTACGCTCGTTCAATGCGTCGCTCGGCACCATTCCCGACTACGCCGGCCCCACCGACGGTAGCGGCGTGCTGCTGTCGGGGGTGCGCCCCGGCAGCGCCGCCGACAAGGCCGGGATGAAGCGCGGCGATACGCTGGTAGGGCTGGGAAAAACCGACATCAAGAGCCTGCACGACTTCATGTTCGTGCTCAACGCCTCCAAGCCCGGCCAAACCGTCACCGCGCGCGTGAAGCGGGGCGGTAGTGTCGTGAGCCTCCAAGTGACGTTCGAAGAAAGAGCGCCCCGCAAAGAGTAGTTTGGAGTTGGCAGTTTCGGCCGCGAGATCGATCGACTTAGCCATTCGCGGGCCCTTAGGACCCGCGAGCCCAGTTTGTCGCGCTGAAACTGGCGTGCGGCCGGCCGTCGGCTAGCATTGGGCCGCGCTCTTGGCCTGAGTCTTATGTCGAACGCTGTCGCGGAACCTCCAAGTAGTCCTTTCACCTCGTCGTCTTCACCGCCGGTAGACGTACCGTTGCCGGGGCTGTGGCGTGTGACGTGGCCACTGTTCGTGAGCCTCGGTCTCTCGTTGTCGCTCACGTTTACCGATGCGTTCTTTCTGAGTCGCATCTCCGACTCGGCCGCGGCCGCCGCGGGCGCCATCAATCCGTTGCTGGGCGCGACGTTGGTGCTCTTCTCGGTGATTGGCCAAGCCGGCGCGAGCGTGGCGGGGAGGCTTCACGGCGCCGGTCGCCACGCGGAGCTGCCACGGACGTACTTCGTCATGCTCGCCTTCAATCTGGTTGCGGGGCTCATCATCAGCAGCGCCCTGTTCGCGCTGCATGCGCAGGTGCCAGGGTGGTTGGGCTTGAAGGGTGTGACGGCGGAGTCAGCCAAGATTTACCTGGCCGTGCTCGGCGGCGGCCAAGTTTTGAAGGCCGTGCAGCTGGCCTACGGCAACATGCTGACCGCGCGCGGAGAAACGCGCTGGGTCATGATCGAAGCCATTGCCACCAACGTCGCCAATATCGGGCTCAACCTGGCTTTATTGCACGGGCTCTGGGGATTGAGGCAAAGCGTGGGCATGGTGGCAGGCGCGACGCTGATCGCCCTCGCCTTCGGCATGTTGTTCACGATCGCGGTCGTGCACCTGCGCTTTCGGCTGCGCTTCCCGATCAAGAGCTCGTTGGCGGAGCTACGGCACGCCTTGCGGCCCATCCTCAAGATCGGCCTGCCTTCGATCACCGAGCCCATCTCGTATCAAGTCGCGCAGGTGACGATCAACCTGCTCGTGGTGTCGCTCGGCGCCCAGGCCTTGGCGGCCCGCACGTACGTGCTCAGCTTCGTGATGATAAGCTCCGTGCTGTGGTCGGTGGCGTTGGGGATTGGCACGCAAATCTCGATCTCTCACCGGGTCGGCGCGGGCAAGCTGGACGAAGCCAACGAACATTTTCACCATGCGCTGCTGTTAGCGGTGGCGGGCAATGGCGCGGTCGCCCTGGTGTTGGCTCTGTTTCACCGCCCGCTCCTGGGCCTGCTCACCCACGATCCCGACATCTTGCGCATCGCGGCGCCGCTGTTCGCGCTTGGCGTGTTGGTAGAAATGGGCCGCGCCGTGAACATCGTGGCCGGGGGCGCGCTGCGTTCCACCGGCGACGCAGGCTACGCGGCGGTGGTCGCCTCGAGCTTGATGTGGTGTGTCGGCGTGCCGTTAGCCTTCCTCTTCGGCGGCTATTTCGGGCTCGGTCTGACCGGCGTGTGGATATCGATGGCGCTCGACGAATGCCTGCGCGGCGTCGTCAGCTACCGTCGCTGGCGTACGGGTCGCTGGCGCACGACGTCGGCGTTGGCGCCACCGGTTGGCGTCGAGCTCGCTTGAGCTAGTCGCGGAACACGAAACGGCTCGCTACAGCGAGCACGTCGTGGGCTCGCGCTCGGGGCTGCACGGACGCCAACCCAAGAGATAGGGTTCGAGAGGAGCGAAACCATAGAACAGGTAGGGTTGACCGCTCGCGACGTTCTCGAGGCAGGTGCTGCCGCCGTCATTAATGAGACCTTGGGTGATGACGCACGCCACTCGCTCGCGGCGGCTGAAGCAGCCGGCCGCGGAATCCCAGGGCATGCCGTAAAAATCGAAGCAATGCGCAGGGCATTCGTTTCCGCTCAGCGGACATTCGATCTCGCCAGCTTCGTCGGGCCCCCAAGGTCGATCGACGACCTCCCAGTACGGCGCGTTACTTTCCAGCAGGCGGACGTTGGCAAGACACAGCACCTGCGCCACGTATTTGGCCGGAACTGAGGCCGCGAGCCCGTTCGTCAACCAAAACCGCTCGATGCCCTGCGCTCCCCACTCTTCGAGCTGGGTCGCGATTGGGCCCTGGTATGGCTCGAGCTGGGCGGCGCGCTCAGCTGCGTTCACACCGGGCGATACCGGCACCTCCACCAACGAGATGATCAGCGGCACGAGCTTGTCGGGCTCGGCATGGGCGGCCATGTCGACGACGGCCGCGTTACCGGCGTCTTCTTCCGTGGAGCGCGGAGTGCTGACGCAAGTGGGCTCGGGCATGCCACCGCCACCGGCGACGCCCGCGCCACCGCCCGTGATGCTACTGGCCGTGCCCGACATGCCGGCCGTGCCCTGCGCGTCGTCCGTGGACTTGCCGGACTTGCCCCCACAGGCGCTAGCCAGCAGCACCGAGCACGCGAGCAAGCCCGCCTTCACCATATCCGATGTCTACACTGGGGACGGGCCGCGCGCCACGAGCCGGCTAGACCGTTTCCCAACGCTGTGAGTCAGCGGCGCGGAAGATGGCGTCGATGATACGCATGTTGGCGACTGCGCTCTGCATGTCGTTTTTGATGGGGGTGCCGTTGCGGATGGCTTCCGAGAAGGCTTGGCCTTGGCGGGTGTAGTGGTTGGCGGCGGGGCTGGCCAGAAGCTCGCGACGGTCGCTGGAGCTCTGTTCGATGGTGAAATCAGGCGAGCCGACGAAGCCGTCGTCGACGTAAACCTTGCATGGGCGGTCGTGGGGCGCGTTGAAGGGAATTTCCACTTCCAGGTGCCCTTTGGTGCCGAAAACGTGCACGGCTTGGTAGGGCACGTGCTGGGTGCCGACCACGAAATTGGCGTGCCCGGTGCCAAAATCCAAGATCGCCGACGTGAGCGCGTCGCAACCGCTCTGCGGGTCACGCACGCACACGCCCACGACGCGCTTGGGCTCGGTACCGAAGACGAGGCGCGCGGTGCTGATCGCGTAGCCACCAATGTCGTACAGCGCGCCGCCGCCGACGTCCTTTTGGTTGCGGATGTTTTCGAGATCCGTGTTGGTGTACGAAAACGCGGTTTGCACCGACCGCACTTCGCCCAGGCGGCCGCTCTTGATGACGTCTGCCACCAGCTCCCACTGCGGGTGGTAGCGGACCATGAAGCCTTCGGCGATGAGCTTGCCGGTCTCGCGCTGCACCTTGGCAAGCTCTTCGGCCTCGCTCGCGTTCATGGCGATCGGCTTCTCGCACAACACGTGCTTACCGGCGCGCGCGGCCTTGATTGACCACGGCACGTGAAAGTTGTTGGGCAGCGGGTTGTAGATGGCCTCGATTTCCGGATCGGCGATCAGCTCTTCGTAGCTGCCGTAGGCGTGCGGCACGTTGACGGACGCGGCCGCTTGCTTGGCCTTGTCGAGCGAGCGCGACGCGAGGGCTTTGATGTGGATGAGCGGTGCCTTCTGCATGGCCGGAATCGTGGCCATGAGCGCGAAATGGCTGGCACCCAAGACGCCCCAAACAACCGGCTTTTGTCCGGACTTTTCCTCAGTCATGGCGCGCATGGTATATCGGGACCGGATGCCGACCAACAAGCTTTGGATCGAGCACACCGAGCGCGCTGCGTGGATTCGGTGGAGGCGCTCCGCGAACGATTGCTGAAAGCCGAAAGCCGGCTACAGGCATTGGCGACCGGCATCGATCGCGTGCCGCAGCTGCTCGACCTGCTCGATCAAGCCAAGCAAAAGTACGCGCCCGACGCGCAGGGTCACGACGAGATCGTGGCGCAGCTGCTGGGCCGACTCGAAAAGCTCCAAGCCGAGCTGGAAGCGGCCAAGACGCCGGAACCCACGCAAGTCAGTTTTGCACCACCGCCACCGCGCCCTCGGCTCGACTCCGACGACTTGGACGAGCCGCAAAGGCGACGCATCGATGACGACGACTCGGAGCTGGCAGGCTTTGCTCAGACGATGCAGCGGCGCAGCGCCACGTCAGCTACAGAGCCGGCGCGCGACTTGGAGCGTCTGCTGACCCTGGCCGAGCAGAAGCTCGATGACTTGACGGAGGTCGACGGCGTCGCGCTGCGCGAAGGCGCTGTCGAGCTGGCGATCTTGGCAGGTCGAATTTATGGGGCTTCGAAGCGACTGGGCTAGCCGAAAGCATTGCCGTCAAAGTGCTGGGTGTCAGCCTGGCCGACGTAGAAAACGCGCCGCCCTGAGCCCGCCGGCACGGGCTGCGGCAAGCCGGCATCGGCGACGGAGTTCGTGTTAGGTTGAGAGCGATGCCCAGGTCGAGAGCGCTCGTCGCGTGTGCAGTTTCGCTGTCCGTGGCTTCGTGGTCTTTCGCGGCCGCCGCACAAACGGACGGCGCGCCCGTGCCCGCGCCGCCCGAGGCGCCTGCTGCTCCCACACCTGCCGATCCGGCGCCGCCAGTTGCGCCCACCCCGTCCGAGCCAACTCCGCCGCCCACCGCCGCTCCGCCCGCCGAGCCGCCGCCAAGCCCCGCCCCGCCGGCTTCGCCTCCGCCGAGCGCCGCGCCCCCCGCCGGAGCCTTCCCGTTGCCGCCCGACACGGCGCCCGCCGCAAAAAAGCCCGCGCGTCCCGCACCGGCGCCGCCACCCGCCGCGTTCGAAGAGCCAGCGCCCGCAACGCCGCCCGCTCCGGCCGCAACCGCGGAGCCGAAGAAGCCGAGCGACGGCTTGTTCATGGGCCCCGTTTCCGAAAATCGTCGCCACCAGGACGAAGACAAGGACGGCGGCACCGATCAGTTTAAAATTGGGCCCGTCGCCGGCGTCGGCATTCCGAGCGTCGTGAGCTTCGGCGGCACGATGAAGGTGACGCGCTTCTTGGGCGCTGGCGTCAACGTCGGCCTAATTCCCAAGGTCAAGCTCAGCTACTACGGCGACGCCACGCTGTCGTATCAGCACTACGACATTTACGGGCGCTTGTACCCGTTCGGGGGGGGCTTTTTTCTGAGTGGCGGCGCCGGTTACGCGACCGTCGACGGCACGCTTTCCAGCTCCAAAACCGTAGCCGCCAGCGGCTTTGCCGGCACCGTCGATTACAACAGCAAGGGCTCGGTGCGCACGCTGATGCTGACCGCGCTCATCGGCTACTTTTACACCACCGGCATCGGCTTCAGCTTTGGCGTCGACGCGGGCGCGCAGATTCCGATCGCCCCCAGCCAAGTCTCGTACTCTAGTGAGTACAAGGTCACCACTTCCGTGCCGGGCCCGCTCGGCATGGCCGCCCAAGCCGAAGCCGAGAAGCAAGCTGCCCCCATCGTCACTGCGACCGACAAGTCCGTCCGCGACACGTTGGAAAAAATTGGTCGCTCGACGCTGCCCACCATCAACCTGCGCATCGGTTGGATCCTGTAGCCAGCCCTGCGCGATCCGCCGCCACTCACTATCTTGCACGGCGCACAGGATTCGTTCGTTCCATATCGCATGGGCCAAGCGCTGGCAGCCGCCGCTCCTGGTAGTCACTTCGAGCTCGTGCCCGGCGCCGACCACGGCGACGTCATCGACATCGCCGCGCCGCGACTGCGCGAGCTTTTGGCAGAGCCGTGAGCATGGCTAAGGTGCCGGACAGCGCTGGCCTGTAGAGGCCCAGTCTCGTTTGGGGCGGCGCGGCCCAGCTGGGCCGCTAAACCCGGCCTACACCCCAAATGCGCTCAGCGTGCGCATACGTCGCAAGCTCAACGTGACGATCTGACCGCCCAGATTGAGTTTGACGCAGTGCCCGTCGGATAGCACCGTTCGGGCTTGTCACAGAGCATGCCTCCTCCGCCGTCCGTTGGTCCCCCGAGCAAGGGCCTGCCCGCCCCGCCGCAGCGACCGTCGTGGGTGATGATGGGTGCGCTGCTACTGGCGCTGGTCGGCATGTGGGCGTGGCAAACGCGCAACGCTCGCAGCCAAGCCCCGACCATCGGCTACTCGAATTTTTTCACGCTGGTCGAGCAGGGCAAGGTCAAGAGCGTCACCATCACCGGCCAGACCATCGAGGGCGAGCTGTCGTCCAAGCAAAAGGTCGCGGGTCAGACGCTGCAACGGTTTCGCACCTTGGGCCCGAGCGAGGACGTCGCGCTCTTGCCGCTGCTCCGTCAAAAGTCGGTCGAGCTGCACGTGGCGAGCGAAGAGCCGCCGTTGTTGCTCACCCTGGCCTTGAACATACTGCCGTTTCTGCTGATTGTCGGCGGCTTGGCGTGGATGTCGCGGCGCACGCAAAAGATGATGGCGAGCGGCGGGCCGTTGGGCGGCTTTTTGAAAGGGCGCAACCGCAAATTCGAGGTCGAGGCGCAGCCGAACGTGACGTTGGCGGACGTGGCCGGTCTCAAAGGGGTGAAGGACGACTTGCAAGAGGTCGTCGGTTTTTTGAAAGAGCCGGATCGGTTTCGACGACTCGGCGGGCGCGTACCGCGGGGCGTGCTGTTGATTGGCCCGCCCGGCACCGGCAAGACGCTGTTGGCGCGCGCGGTAGCTGGCGAATCGGGGGTGCCGTTCTATTCGATCAGCGCCTCCGAGTTCATCGAGATGTTCGTGGGCGTGGGCGCGGCGCGCGTGCGCGAGCTGTTTCAAGATGCCAAAAAGAACGCGCCGTCGATCATCTTCATCGATGAAATCGACGCCGTGGGTCGCGCGCGCGGCGCCGGCCTAGGCGGCGGCAACGACTAGCGCGAACAGACGCTGAATCAGCTTTTGTCGGAGATGGACGGCTTCAGTCGTAATGATTTGACGATCGTGATGGCGGCCACCAACCGCCCCGACGTGCTCGATCCGGCGCTTTTGCGGCCCGGCCGCTTCGATCGGCGCGTGGTCGTCGATCGGCCCGAGCTCGACGCACGACGTGCCATCCTCACCGTGCACGTTAAGAACAAGCCGATCGCGCCTGACGTCGATCTGGACGCCCTGGCGCGCAACACGCCCGGCTTCTCGGGCGCAGATCTGGCGAACCTGGCCAACGAGGCCGCGCTCAGCGCGACTCGTCGTGGCGTCGACAGCATCGAGGCCCGCGATTTTCGGGCCGCCTACGACAAGATCGTGCTGGGCGACCTGCGCGAGTCGAAGCTCGACACCAAAGAAAAGCATCGCGTCGCGATCCACGAAGCCGGGCACGCCATCGTCACCCACGCTTCGCCCCACGCCGAGCCGCTGCACCGCATCTCGATCATTCCGCGCGGCATGGCCCTGGGCGTTACCCAGCAAACGCCCGCCGCCGATCGCCACATCATGACCCAGCCCGAGCTGGAAGCGCGCTTGCAGGTGTTGATGGGCGGCTACGCCGCCGAGCGCGTCGTTCTGGGCGACGTCTCGACGGGCGCCGAGAACGACCTGAAAGAAGCCACCAAGCTGGCGACGAAGATGGTCGCCAACTACGGCATGAGCAAAAAGCTGGGCGCCGTCTATTACGACCACGACGCCGAGCATCCGTTTTTGGGTCACAGCGTCGCGACCGATAGCGGCACCAGTGACGCCACCACCTACGCCATCGAAGGCGAAGCTCGCGAGACCCTAGCCGCCGCGCTGGCTGGTGCCGTTGCCACCGTCGAAAAGCTTCGGCCGCAGCTGGACGCCTTGGTGACGGCGCTGCTGGAGCGCGAATCCCTGGAGCAGAAAGATTTGGTGCCCATCCTGGGCCCGTCGAAGCACATCCCCGAGCCGGACCCCACCCGCGCCTCGGTGCCTCCGCCGTCCGCGGGGTGACGCGAAGCGTCCAGCTTTACCTCGCGGATTTTCGGGGCACGGAATTCGAGCGCCGGCCCCTCTTATCCATGAGTGAAGCCACTTTGCCGCCCCTGCTTCGTAGTGCTGGCGATCTTGATGGGTTGTTCCGGCGGCGTTGCGCCCGACGCCGTCGAGGCGGCGGCCGGAACCGGACCGGTAGCCACGGCAGGCACCGCCGGTAGCGCGAGCTCGGCGGGGGAAACCTCGGCCCAGGCTGGCACCGCCACTGCGATGGGTGGTGCGGCCAGTAGCACCGGCGGCGGAGCATCGGGCGGCGCGACCACCAGCGGCGCGAGCAGCAGTGTTGGTGGCGCGAGCGCGGGTGGCGCGAATGGCGGTGGCGCGACGACCGGCGGCAACGCGCCCGGCGGCGCAGGCGGGGCAGGTGGCGCGGACCACGTCGATCCGAACAGCCTGCCGAACGTGACCCTACACCTCGCGGGTGATTCGACGGTGATGACGTACGCGTCCGGCTCCGCCCAGGAAGGTTGGGGGCAAGAGCTACCGCAGTTCCTGCTCGGTAAAGTCGCCCTCGATAATCAGGCCATTGGCGGCGCCAGCGTGGAGACATTTTACACGGGCCGATGGAAGAACGTGATGAGCAACCTCAAGGCGGGCGACTACGTCATGGCCGCCTTCGGTGCGAACGACAGCGGTTCGGTCGCCGGGCGCCACGTCGACCCACCCGCATTTCAGGCGCGCTTCGCGGTCATGGCCCAAGAGGTCATGGCCAAGCAGGCGACGTTCATCGCCGTCACCCCGTCGGCCCTGCAAGAGTGGAGCGGCGGCAAAGAAGGCAACAACCGGCTCGGCCCGTACGTCACGGTGCTGCACACCTTCGCGGAGTCGAAGGGCGTGAAGCTGGTTGATTTGAACGCGCGCAGCATCGAATTTTTGAATCAAATTGGTCAAGAAGCGGCCAAAGAGATCTACATCGACGGCGACAAGGCGCACTTCACCAAAAAGGGCGCAACGCAAATGGCGGAGCTCGTCGCACGAGAGCTTTCGCGCATCGGCAGCCCGCTGGGCGGCTACGTCAAATAAGCCATGCACAACACGACGCGTGTCATGTCCTTGGGTTGCCGCACGTCCACGGCGTGGGCGGGGGTGCTGTTGCTGAGCCTGAGCGCGGGTTGCACGGGCGACGCGAGCGATGACCCGGCCGTGGGCGGGGCCGCGCCCACAGCCGGCAGCGCCGGTGCGACCGTAACCATGGCGGGCAACGGCAGCGTGCCGGCCGGCGGGGCCACCATTAGCGCGGGGGCGGGCGGCACGCCGATTGGCAGCAGCGGCAGCAGCAACGGCGGCGCGGCGCCGAGCTCGGGCTCGGGCTCGGGCGGAGGTAATAGCGGTGGCGCGCCTAGCGGGGGCACGGGCAGCGCCGGCAACCCCCAAGCCACGCCCGAAGTGACGCCCTGTGCGACCAACGTGTTGTCCAAGTGCACGGGTGCTCCGCTCGCTTGTCATTTCGGCGGTGCTCCCGGCAACTACCAGGTCACCGTGCAGTTGGGCGGTCCCGGCCAGAACGAAATCGAGGCCGAGTACTACCGGCGCATGCTCACCCAGACCACCGTCGCCGGCGACGCCAAGTGGTTCTCGTTCGTGACCAACGTGCGCGTGTACGAGGGCGAGCCGCTGCGGCCGGACCAAGACGGCATGACTTCGAAAGGCATTCCCGGCCTCGACATCTACTTCAGCGGTAAGGATTCGAAGCCTCTCGCCATCTGCTACGAGCCGATCGCGAAGCCGCTGATGCTGTGGATCGCCGGCGATTCGACCGTCACCGATCAAGAGAGCACGGCGTATTCCGGTTGGGGCCAGCACCTACCGCAACATTTCATCAGCCCGGTATCGGTGGCCAACTACGCCGACTCGGGCGAAAGCTCCGGCAGCGTGCTGAACAGCCCCAAGCTGTGGGGAACCATCAAAGGCAACATGAAAGCCGGCGATTGGGTGATGCTGCAGGTCGGCCACAACGACAAGAAGACGACCGCCGCCACCTTCAAGTCGAACATTTCCAAGATGATCGCAGATACCAAAACCGCTGGCGCGCACATGATTTTGGTCACGCCCATTTCACGGGCCAACGGCACGCTAGCGAGCCAACACGTCAATGAGGTGGGCGCCAACCTGCCGCAAATCATCCGCGATTTGGGCAAGAGCGAGAGCTTGCCGGTCATCGACCTCACCGTCACGACCTACGAATGGCTGCAGACCATCGATTGGCACGACTACTTTGCCAACGGTACCGATCCAACGCACACCAACCAAGCCGGCGCCGACATCGTCTCGGGTTTCGTGCGCGACGCGGTTCAAGCGCAGAGCCTAGATTTGGCCAAGTACCTGCGCTGAGCGCGTCGCGCCGAGCCGCTAGCGGCGACGACGAACCGCGAAACCTACGACGATAGCGAGCGCGCTCAACAGACCTATCGAACCCGGTGCGCTTCGGCCTGGCGCGGAGCAGGTGCAGCCCTCGGCGGCCTCGGCGGCGTCGACCGGCGGCTGAGCGGCGTTGCCGTCGGCACCGCTGGAGCCCGCCGTCGTCGTTGTTCCAGCGACGGTCGGGCTGCCCGCGATTGCGGGACCCGTGCCCGCGCCGCCCGAGCTCGCAGAGCCGGCGTTGCCGGGTGCGCCGCCGAGGCCGGCCGAGCCCGCGGAGTCCATGCCCGAATTACCGCCGACGCCGGCTGAGCCCGCCGTGCCTCCCAAGCTCGGCGAGCCACCCCCATTGGGTGCACCGCCCAGGCCGGGGGGCGTGCAATTCGGGGTGACCACGAGCGGCTGCGTCGCGTTCAGGCCTTTTACCGGCGCTAGCTCGGCGGCCCGAATTTGCTCGGGCGTTGGCGCCTGGCTCACTTCCGTCCACGGGACCCCACGCCGCTGCGCGAACATCCAGGCGATGAACTCGGGCATCGGGTAAATCGAACGCCAGCTGTCGTGACCATGACCGTCGAGCTCGGTGTAAATGGGGTTGCCGCACGCCTTTCTGATCGCGGCAATGGTGTCGCGGTTCGGTTGCACGACCGGATCGACCGAGCCCATCACGGCCCAGATGTTTTGCCGGGCATAGATTTCGGCGTCGGCAGGGCTGGCGGGTGACGCGGCGGGCGCACCGGCCGCGAAAAAATCAGGATAGCGCCGCAATAAATCGTAGGTACCGCGCGCGCCCATGGAGGCACCGGTGACGTACAGGCGATCTGGATCGATCGGGTACTTTTGCAGCAGCTCTTTGAGCACCACCACCGTCAATCGACCTTCGAATTTCTGCGGTCCGCTGATGGACCCTACCGGATCACCCCAACCGGAGGAGTTGGTCTGGGAAATCGGGATCATGTAAAAGGCCTTGGTTTTGCCGCCGTCAGCCGTCATCAGCTGCGGGACCCAGCCTTTGCCGTCGGACGACAGCGTGCGGTGGGGCATGGCCTGGTCGTTGGCGGCGTGCAGGTAGACCAGCAGCGGATACTTGGTTCCCGCCACGACGCCGTCGGGGACGAACAAGTTGTACTCCAGCACCAGGTTGGTACCGGGCTCGGTGTACTTGTTGGGTTCGTAGTCGGCGTTGGCGGGCAGCGCCCGGCCCATGCTGGCCAGTAACGTCGTCGCAAATAGCGCGCGAGCGCACGCCACGGTTCGAGTCTTCATTCGTTATCTCCTGATGGAAACTATTTGCCGATGCCGCGCGCGCTCAACCAATCGAACATGGCTTTTTCCGCGTCCGGCCAAGTGCTGTTGTCGAAGCCGTGGGCCGCGCCGGCAACGAGATGAATCGATGCTTCGGCGCCAGCGGTGGTGAGCAAATCGACCAAATGCTGGCTGTCTTTGACGGGAGCGGTGTTGTCGTTCGCTCCCTGCACCACGAGCAACGGGGGTGCGTCTTTGCGCACGTAGGTGATCGGATTGACGAGCTTGGCGACGGCGGCGCGGTTGGGCAAATTGGTCGGGATCCAACCCTTGGCGACCGCGTTGATCTCCGCTTCGATGTCGGCAGGCCCGTAGCCGGAGACGACGCCGGCAATCTTGAAATCAGTGGGCGCGGTCGGGCCGAGCATGGCCGCCGGAGTCGTCAGGCCGACCATCAGCGCCAGGTGTCCGCCCGCCGACGCGCCCGTCACCACGAATTTGGAGCGATCGCCGTGGAAGTAGTCGAGGTAATTCCAACACCACTTGGCCGCCAAGAGCGCGTCTTCGACCGCGGCCGGCGCCACCGCGCCGTCGGGCGTAGCGTCGTTCACGCGGTACTCGGCGTTACACACGATGAAGCCATGCGCCAAAAACCGGTTGAAGAAGGTCGACATGTGATCCTTCCCCGAGCCGTAATCGTTCGTGTACGAATGAATCCACGCGCCACCGTGGAACATCAACACGACGGGCAAGTTGGCCGTCGCCTTGGGTCCACCGTTGTTCGGGTAAATGACGTCGAGGCGCTGCGCCGTGAGCGGGCCGTAGGCGAAGTTTCCTTCGACCGTGTAGCCGCTGGGCGGTTTCGAGATCGGCACCTTGGACGCCGCATCTCGAACGGGCGGTTCCGTCGGGAAGCTTTGCGCGCCGGCAGAGCTCGTGCTGCCGGAGCTGCCGGCGAGGGTGCCGCCTACGCCACTCGAAGCCCCGCCCGTGCTCGCGGGCCCGCCACCCGCCGCCGAGCCAGCGCTGCCCGCCGGTCCGTCCACGGGCTGCCCACCCGCACCACCCGTCGACAGCGAGCCTGCGCTACCCAACGCCGGCGAGCCCGCCGCGCCCGCCGATACGGCAGCGCCACCGCTGGTCGGGGCGATCGCCGAGCCGCCCGCCGCCGGTGCCAGATCGGCCGGGGCTTCACTGCTGCACCCCAGTTGGATGCTGATCAGGAAGAACGCCGAAAGCTTGATCGACACGCTTCAAATAAGGGGCAACCGCTCGCAATCCTTGCTGAGACCTTACCGTTCGGCCCCTTGTCCATTCGACAATGACCGCGCCGCGCTACGCCCTCTTCGGCGCCTTCGCCTGCGCTTGTGCGGCGCCCCCCGCGCCCGAAGCGGAAAGCGACTGCGTCACGCCCTGCGCGGCCGATTGTCGAGCGCGGCCGGCGACGTGCCCCGATCTGGCGCCCGTGCCGGTGCTCCGCTGGCGGCTCGAGTCGTCAATCGACAGCGACTACAACGACGCGGGCGCGACGCCGCTGGAGACGGCGACCCCCGGCGCGGACGTATTTCTATCCGCGCGCGGCAGCGCCGATCCGGAGGGCGGCGCGGTCCGCACTTTTTGGAACGTGCAAGATCCCGGTGACCGGTACCTCACCCTCGAGCCTGCTCCAACCGCCGAAGAAATACGTTTCACCTGCGCTCGGACCGGAACGTATCGCGTCACCCTGCAGGTCACCGAGCTCGCCGGCCGACGCCAGACCTCGGAGGCCCGCCTCGAGTTGTCGGTCGCTCCGCAGCCGTGCGCGCCGGACGGAGCGAGCCCCCCGTGCGCCAACGAGCTGCCGATCGAAGGCGGCACGTTTCTGATGTGCTCTCCCGACGCGGATGGGGTTGCTAGCGAGTATCCTCGACACGAGGCCACGGTCGGCTCCTTCGCCCTCGACCAGTACGAGGTGACGGTCGGGCGCTTTCGCCGTTACATCGCCGCCTACGATCCGGCCCGCTTGAGCGAAGGCGCCGGCGCCGCCCCCGAGCTGCCCAGCAGCGGTTGGAGCCGCGAGTGGCTGGCCCACATGCCCGAGTCCGCGCAAGAGCTCGGCTTTGCGATCGCCGAGTGTGGCGGCACTTGGACCGACGACGTGGGCGCAAACGAAGCTCGACCACTCAGCTGTGTCAGCTGGTTCGAGGCCATGGCGTTCTGCGCGGCCGAGGGCAAGCGGCTGCCGACCGAAGCGGAATGGGAATACGCGGCGAGCGGCGGCGCCGAGCAACGCCCGTATCCGTGGGGTGATGAGCCGCCTTCGATCGAGCGCGCGGTCTTCGGGTGCCTCTTCGACGGCGAGCCGTCGTGCTCGGACGCCGACTTACCCGTCGCCGGTAGTTTGCAGAAGGGGGCGGGTCGATTTGGTCAGCTCGACCTCGCGGGTAGCGTCTGGGAGTGGACGCAGGATGCGTACGCGCCGTACCGCGACGGCGCCTGCGATGGCTGCGCCGTGCTCACGACCGATGAGAGCCCACGCGTTTTCCGGGGCGGAGACTTCAAATTCGAGGACCCGACGTCGCTGCGAGCTTCGACCCGCTACGCGTTTTTGCCCGCGTTTCCGGATCCGACGCGCGGCTTTCGCTGCGCGCGCTCGCTGCCGGCCCCGCCCGTAAACGACCCGTAAACGGGACCGCCCGCTTCGACCCCTGCGGCGCGGGGCGCTCGTAAGAATCGCTCGGCGTTCGCTCAGATATTCATGATCTCGGCGAGCGGACCACCGGTGGCTTCACCAAAGGTGTCTTGCATGATGCCGTGAGCCTGCAGGATGGAGATCATGGCGCGGCCCGTGTGGACGTCGCCGCGCGGACCGACCAAGGGGCGGGGGAATTTTAGCCCCGGCGTGTAGTTGATGTGACTGCCGTCGAGCTTGAGCTTGCCGGAGGCGCCGCCCGCCAGCAGCACCGGCATGTCCCAGTGGTTGTGGCTGTTGCCGTCCCCAATGTCACTGCTCATGTAAAACACGGTGTTGTCGAGCACGGTGCTGCCGTCGGAGTCTTGGGCCGCGTCCAGCTTGGACAGCAGCGCCGCCACCTGTTCCATTTCCCAGACGTTGATCTTGGTCAGCGACGCCAACGCGCCCTCGTCGTTACCGTGATGTGACGTACCGTGGTGCGGCGTGGACTTGCCGATCAGAAACTGAAAGTCGTTGTTGCTGGTGCCGTTGCCCAGCATGAACGTGAGCGAACGAGTGATGTCGCACGTGAATGCCAGCGCCATCAGCTCCACGAAAATAGGCGTGTGTTGCTGCACCACCGTGGTCGGGGTGATGCCGCGCTCCTGATTGAGCGGCGGCGACGCGGGCGGCTGCATCGGTTTTTCGCAGGCTCGGCCGGTGCCCATGTTGTCCAGCCGATCCTCGAGCGCTCGCAAAGAGGTGGCGTATTCGTCGAGCTTGTTCTTGTCCGTCTTGCTCAGCTTGACGTTGAGCGACTGAATATCGCCCAGCACCGCGTCCAGCACGCTCTTGTGCTCGGCCTTGCGCTGCGCGGCGGCTGCGTCCGCCATGCCGGACGCGGGGGCGTCGAAGCCCGTAAACAGGCGATCGAAGACCGCGCGCGGATCATACAAGTTGGGCTGCGGCTTGCCCTTGATCCAAGAGATGGCGCGCGAAAAATCACACGATACGCGATCACACAGGCCATTGTCGCCCTGCAGACCGATGTTCAGGTTCGGCAACAACGGCGTGCCGCACTCCGGGCTATTGAGCGCGGGTAGCAAAACCTGATCGAGGCTGGTCCGCGCCGGATCCGTGAGGTGCCCGAACACCGGGATCATGTTCAGCAAGCAACCCGTTCCCGCACCGTGACCGCCGGGAGGAGACCCGGGCTCGGCCGTGTCTTGATGATCGAGCCCGGTGAGAACTGCGATTTTCTTACGCACCGGCGCGAGCGGCGTCAAAATGGGAGTCAGCTCCCAATCCGTGCCGGTGGTCGCGGGGGTCCACTTATTCATCACCATGCCGTTCGGGACCATCCAGGCCATGAAGCGGCGCGGAGCGACGCAGCTGGCGGCGCTGGCATTTCTGGTCCAAACCGCCGACGGCAAAAACGGCAGGGCCAACGTTGCCGCCGCTCCCCCCAGGAACAACCTTCGCGACTTCGTGACTCTCATGCCAATCTCCTTGTGCGAAAGACGCGCGCGCGCGCGGGCTCGGTTTTAGAAGTGCTCACGGCGTTTCCCCGCGGCGCGTCCGGAACGCCTCGCTCTTGATGACGGCCTTGAGCAGGTCTGGCCAAGTGCCGTCTTTGACGGCTACTCCAACGCCAGCGGCGTAGGCCTTGCCCGCGGGGGTGCCGAACGAGCGCCCGACCGCGAACGTCAGCATCTGCTTGGCAACGCAAATCGCAAAGTCGGCATCGGAGGCGATCGCCTCCGCCAGCTCGCGCGCGCCGTTGACGGGCGTGCCGTCAGCCAGTTGCCCGCTCGCCTCGACCGCCACGCCATTGTCCATGGTTCGGTAGTTGCCCATGGCGTCGAAGTTCTCGAGCGCGAACCCGATCGGATCCATGATCTGGTGACACGACGCACATGCAGGGTTTTTGCGATGCGCCTCGAAGACCTGTCGCAGGGTGGCGCCGGGCGGCAATACCTCGGTCAACGGCGGTATCGCCGGGGGCGCCGCGGGCGGCGGTTCGCACAGCAAGTGCTCCAGCACCCAGTCCGCGCGTTTCACGGGAGACGTGCGCATGGGATACGACGTCACGGCCAGAAAAGACTCTTGGGTCAGCAACCCGACGCGGGGCGTACCGGCCAAGCTGACGCGCGTGAACTCTTTTTGGCCGCCGGGCAGGCCGTATTGCTGAGCCAAGCGATCGTTCACGAACGTGAAGTCCGCCAGCAACAGCTGGGTCAGCGGCTGCTTTTCGGCGATCAACGCCTTGAAGAACAGGTTCGTTTCTTGCGGCATGGCCGTGCGGAGCGCATCGTCGTAGGTCGGAAATTTTTCTTCGTTGGCGACGAACGACAGCGCATCGCGCGTCGACAACCATTGCCCGGCAAAGCTCTCGACGAAGCCTTGCGATTTGGGATCCGCCAGCATCCGGTCCACGGAGGCGTCCAAGTCTTCGGGAGACGTCGTCAGCTTCTTGGCCTCGGCGGTGTCGAGCAGCTGCGCGTCGGGCATGGAGCCCCACAACAGGTACGACAGACGGCTGGCGAGCTCGTAGTCATCGAGTGGCGTCGCGTTGGGCGAGTTGGGCTCACCCAGCTCGACGCGGTACAGAAAATGGGGCGAGAGCAGCACGCTTTTCAGCGCGGCTCCGAGCGCCGCCTTCACGTCGCCGCCGTCTTGCTGGACCTTCGAGGCCAAGGCGACGCGCCCCTGGACCTCGTCGGCACTGACGGGACGGCGATAGGCGTTCTTCATGAACGCAGACAAAATCTGCGGCAGGCACGAGGCGGCGTTGGCGGCGGTGGGCTCGCACGAAAGGATCTTCATGCGCCAGGCGTCACCGCTCGGCCGTGCCATCAGCTCGTCGACGAGCGCGCTGGCGGCTTTGTCCATTTGCTCGGCCAGCAGCGCCGACATGATCAAGCTCTGTCCGATGGTGTCGAAGCCGTCGGCGACGTCGTCGGGAGCGAACGGCGTGGAGCGCGCCGGGGTGGTGGCGGTGCCGAGCAGATCACGCACGGTGTTGTCGTATTCGGCGCGATTGAGCCGGCGCAGCACGACGCGGCCGGAGTCGAGCTCGGTCGTGGGCACCACCGCCGTCCCACCCCGCTCGGTATTGGGCTTGACCGGCGGCAATGCGACGTCGCCGCTCGGCTTGGTTTCCTTGTTGCCACTCATGTGGTCGGTCCACCAGGCGCCGTTGGGCGAGGTGACTTCGCCCGTGCAGGCGGCCACGCTCAACAACCACGGAAGGACCCAGCGGGAACCTCTCGAAAACGCATTGACTCGTCGGAACATCGGCGTCCTTCCTTTCAGGCGCTCAGCTACCGCAACCGATTCGTGTGTCGGAGAGCGCGACTTCGTCGATCCACATCTCGGTCGCAGGCGTCGTGCCGAACTGCATGAAGCCGAGGTAAAGCTTCTTGAAGATCGGGAACGGCCACTTGTCGGCGGCCACGACCGACATCGGCGCGTACAGCTCGGTGTCGATGTAAAACTCCATCGTGTTGTCGGGGGTGGTGTGCCACTCCCAGCACTGCCACTTGGGCGTCGCGAGCGGGAACAGCACCCTGCCCGCCGGCGCGGGCTCGACGATTTTGGGTTTATAGAGATCGGAGCCGCTGCGAATCTCGGCCGCGAGCTGGCCGCGACTACCGCCCGCCACGTGCAGCTGGGCCGAGCTGAGCGTGCTGCCGGGGTCTTCGAGCCGAATGAACACGTCGTGGCTTTGCGGGTTCGCTTTGGTCTCGAACCAAATGAACATGCGCCCCCACAAGCCGTTGTTGGTCGCGGCGGTGGTGCCGGTAAAACTCGCAGTTTCGGTGATGAAGGCCTGCGCGCTGGTGGTCTTCATGTGGACCGATTTGGCGCCGCGGAACACCTTGGTCGCATCGACGACGCCGGTGGAGCCGCTGCCCAGCTCGAACTTGAACATGCTGGTCGCCTCGCCCGGCGCCGCCGTCTCGAAGCCGTCGCACAACGTGCTGCCCGCGAGCGGGCACTTCGAAGGACCGCCGGGCGCCAACGGATCGCCGCTTGCGCCCGCCGAGGCGCCGCCCGCGCCACCGCCACCACCCGTGCCCGCCGACGCATTCGCGCCCCCGGCGCCGCTGCCGGCTTGGGTCATGGGTGAAGAGCCCGCTTGGCTGACGGGCGAGCTGCCGGCGCTACCGAGCATGCCGCCCGCGCTCGTACCGGCGACGCTGTTCGTCGCCGTGCCCGCAGAGCTGGTGCTGCCGGCGCTGCCCGCTTCGACCGGCGGCATGGCGAGCTCGGCGTCCGGTGCCGGCTCGGCCACGCAACCACCGCTGAGTAGCAGCAAAACGCTACGGACTGCGGGTCGCAAGAGCCGAGATTTCAGGCGCATCACTCACAACAATGGCCTCGTCGTCTCGAACCTTGTCGCCGCACTGCGCGGCGCTCACCTGACTGGGGGCGGTGCCGACCTGCCGCCCACGACGCGCTCACCAGACGGCAGTGGCTCCTGCGTTGAAGAAATTCACGGTCTGAGTCGGCCGCTCGATGCGAGCGGTCACGTTGGCATCGGTCGCGCTCGCTACACCGCGATCCTGCCAAATGTGCTGCGCGCGGAAGTACTCGAGCGCAAAGTGCACGGGCCCGCTGGTCTGGTAGGCGCCGACGGTGACGCCCAGGTTCTGCTTGATCAGTTGCGGATCGACCGGCGCCCCCGTCTCGGTCTGAGGGCCCGAGTCGTTCTCGGTCTTGTCCAAGCGCCAGACGCCCGCCCCGCCTGCAAACTTCAACCCGAGGGCGTCGATCGACACGGCGCCCAGCCCGAACGCCCCTCGTGACTTGCGCAACACCGCCGCCGGATCAGCCGCGATCTTGCCCTCTTCGAGGTACGTGGTCGGGCTGAAGCCAGCGCCTTGATAGGCGGCCCCGCCAAGCATGATCGGCCCAACCGAGAGCATCGCGCCGGCTTGGACACCCCAAGCATCGGTGTGCAGATCCTTTTTTCGCCCGACTCCGTTGGCGGCCACTTCGGTCAAGGTCCCTTCCAAAACTTGCCAGAAGCCGCTGCCGAACAGGCGCAACACCTTTTTGTAGTCGAGCTTCGCCTCGGCTTCGACGCGCGGTAAAGGCGCGCGATCCAACTGGGCGTGGCCAATCGTCGCCGGATCATACAGGCCAACCGACACCTGAAACCCGCCCAGGCTGGGCGTGGCGTAGACGATGCCGGGGTCGAAACCGGGAAAGGGCGCCCCGAAGGCGGTCATTCCGCAACCACCACCGCTCGAGTCCTTGATCGCGCACGGGTAGCCCAGGCCATATTCATGCGCGATGTCGGCGTCGACCAAGATGCCGCCGCGGCCGAACAGCGACAGGTCGCTGCCGAGCAACGCGCTGCCCCACGGGCCCTCGAATTTTTCGTACAGCTCTCGGGGGTCGATCAGCGCCGAGACGTTCTTCGTGCGGCTGCCGGAGGCATTCATCCAAAGCGCAACCCGTGTCGTCACCTTGAGCTTGGAATTGACCTGTTTCTGAGCTCGGAACCCGAGAATGCTGGTCATGAATCCGTTGCGGACGCGTGACGAGTGCAAACCGCCCGTCGAGTCGGTGGTGTCGGCCGTACCGGTGCCGGCCGCTTCCTCGGGCCCTTTGGCGTCGTTGCCCACCGCTACGCTGAGGAACGTGTTGACGCGCCCGTCGGTGCTCAGCTGCCATCCGTCGTACTGGACGAATGGCACCTCGGCGAGCGCCGGGCTCGCAGGGAGCACGAGCGCGAAAGCGGCCGTCGCCGCCGCTACCATCGATGGCTTTAGAAGCCTCATGTTGTGGCCCTTCGTCGACTCGAAGAAACGTTCAGACTTGGTTTTGGAGCTCTTTAGTAGCGAGGAATCGTCACCCAGATATTGCGGTAGTCGACGGGCTCGCGATGATCTTGAAGGGCAATCGGCTGAGGACCGGCGACGTCGGGGATCCCGGCCTCGGTGAAGCCCGCCGCCGGGTTGAGCGTCACGTTCTGTTGAACGAGCTTCTTATTGAGGGCAACCCGAACGAAGGACGCGTTTTGAATCTTCTTCGCCGGGCTGCCGTTGTCCCAGACCGAGCCTTTGAACTCGATTTCGTAGGTGTTCCATTCGCCGTATTGAAGACAAGCGACCACCAGCGGCGGCGCGACCTTGTAAACGGCTCCGCAGCCGTCGATCAGCGGCCCGAGCTTGCTGGTGTCGAGGACCTGCATCTCGTACGCGCTCTTCAGGTAGATGCCGCTGTTGCCCTGCTGCTGCACTCCCGCGTTCGACGCGAACGTGGGCGTTTTGTACTCGATGTGCAGACAAGCGTCGTCGAAGGTCGCGTTGCTCTGAATGTTGGTCGGCGTCGGCTGCGGGACGACCTCCATCGAGCCGTCGGGCAATACCTTCCACTGGGCGGGCGTATTGGGCTGGTTGAGCCGGTGCCACTGGCTCAAATCTTTGCCGTCGAACAGCACCTTCTTGTCGGCGGCATCGGGGTTCATGCTCCAGGTGTCGCCTGCCCCTTGTACCCAGTTACAACCCTTTGCAGTTATAGCCCCGCCCGCACCCGCCGCGCCAACCGAGCCCCCCGTGGCCGAGCTGCCGCCCGCGCCTGCGTCGCTCGCGGCGGTGCCCGCGGTCGGCGCGGCGCCTCCGGACCCCGATTGACCGGTACTGACCGAGCCGGCCTGCGCCGCGTTGGCTCCAGAAGCGGTGGAACCGGCCGTACCCGCCGTCATGACCGCGCTGCTACCTCCCGCGCTCGCGCCGCTGGCCGCCACCTCCGGATCATCGGGCGTGGCCGGGGTGCAGGCGGTAGCGAGCGCGGCGACGGTGACGAGAACGAGCCTCATGGCAGCACCTCGATGCGAAGATTGCGGTAGTAGACTTCGGCCTGCTCGGCTTGCCAGGCGATCGGCCCCGAGCTCACGGGCTGGCCCTTGGCGTCCATCACGCTGAGCACGCGATTGACGATATGGCCGTTGACCGTGTACGTGGCCGTGCCGCCGTTGACCTCCAATAGGCACGGTGTCCAATCGCCCGGCACCTCGTAGTTGGCGCTGCGACCGTGCTGCACGAAGCCGTTGGAGCCGTCGACCAACACCGAGGCGCCCCCTTCGGCGAACACCGTTTTGTCGCCCGCCGACCCGGGCGACGTGCAGCGCGCGTAGAGGGCAAAGATATCGCCGGTCGTCCCGTCCTTGTTTTGGAACTCCATCGACGGTGGCCACAGCTGCGTGACGTCGCCGTGAAGGTGCCAAAGAACGCCGGCATCACGCGGGTATTTGGCTAGATCAGTGTACGGTGCGAATTTCTTCGTGCCCCACTTGTAGTCCCACGTCAGCTTGTACTTGCTGTACGACTTCGTGGTGACCAGCGTGTAGTGCACCTGCGCCGATTGATCAGCGGCGTCGGCGTAAACGTGGATGGTGCCATTGTCGGGCTTGAAGACGGCGAGCGCTTGCTCACCGGTTACGAGAGTGCCGGGCGTCTTTTCTTGGTTCTGGCGGTACACGTTGAAGCCGGTCAAATCGGTACCGTTGAAGAGGTCGACGACCGAGGACGCTCCGCCGGCGCCCGCGCCGCCCGCACCCGCCGCGCTGCCCGCCGTTCCAGCACCGCCCAGTCCCGACTCGCCCGACCCGCCCGACGCGCCTCCGTGCCCGGCGCCGAGCCCGCCCGTGCCGCTCCCGCCGGCGCCGGCAAGCCCACCCGCCGCCGCGCCCGCTCCCCCGAGAGTTGCCGTCGTCCCCGCCGTTGCCGAGCCGGCCGCGCTACCGCCAATGGCCGAGACGCCAGCGCTGGGCGACGGGTCCGCATTTGCCGGTGATGGCGGCGAGTCCGAGCAAGCCACGGCAACGCAAGTCAACGCGGCCGCGACGAGAGCTTTCGATCCGATCGATTGCGTCATGGGGTCAGGGCGACGGCTTCACGTTCGTGAGCACGAACACGTAATCTTGGTAGTCGCCGTTGTTGGCTTCTTCGCCGCCGATCAAGAAGCTGCCGGGCAGCACCGCGCCGGCGGCGTCGTGCAGCGTCCACGCGCGCACGCGGTGCTGGCCGTCGAAGCCGTCGGCGTCATTGCTCGTGAGTAGCCCCACCCCCGCCGGCGCCATCCAGATCCCGAACTTGCTGACCGTCGGCTCGAAGCTCACGCTGCCACTCGCGAGGGGCGGCTCGAGCTGACGCGATTTGTCGTTGGTGTGCGGGTCCTTCTCCTGCGCCATCGTCGCGGCGGTGGTGCGGCCGGCAATCTTGCTCGGCTCGTACCAGCCAAACGGCACCGGGCCCGGCGGCGAGAAGCGCGCGATGGGACGGAACGTCACCGGCTTGGTCGCGTCGAGCCGTTCGAAATTCGGCGCCGCGACCTCGTCAGTTGCAGCGACGACCCCGGGCAAGGGCGACCCTGGATTCGGATTGGCGTTGTCGGGTAGCCAACTCGGCAGCTTGGTCGTCCACGCGGGAAAAGCCTTCAAAATTTGGCCAAAAGTCGGTTCGAGCTCGACGTAGGTCAAGACGAGCGCGTAGTTGCGCACCGAAAGCGTCGCGCCCCCGCCCGTCACCTCGAGCGCGGCATTGAGCACCGTCGCGCCGTCCTTTTGCGCAGGAGCTGCGCCCAGCATCGCGTTGTCGGTGGTGACGCTGAGCTTGACCTCAGCGTCGGCCCCCGGCGCAAGGTTGACCTGCGGCGCCGCCGGAGCCGTGATTTTGAAGCGCGCCGCGTCGGCTCCGGTGAGACTCAGCGTCAACGCCAGCGCCGTCGAGCCGGCGTTGTGAAGCTTGAATGATTTTTCCGGCGGCGTCTGCGGGCCGCTGGTTCGCCCGCTGGGCGTCGAGCCCGTGTAATACCGCACGCCGGTCCACAGGCCCTCGGCCGGCGTGACCGTGAGGTCACCTCCGCTCGACGCGCCGCCGCTACTTCCTCCGCCGCTCGGCATGCCCGCAAGACCTGCGGCGCCGCTGCCGCTGGCGCCGGCCACCCCACTGCTGCCACCAGCTGCGGCGGTGCCACCACTGCCGGCACCCGCGACTCCGCCACCGCTACCGCCGCCACCGGTGGCCGCGGCCGAGCCCGCGGTGCCCATGGGCATTGCCCCACCGCTGCTGCTGCCAGCCGTGCCCGGCGGCGACGGGGCATCGGAGCTTCCCGAGCAGGCCGCTAGCGCGGCGCCGCAAAGCAGAGCGAAGGGAAGCGAGCGGAGTGAAGCGGGGACGAACACTCACATTCAAGGGGCGGTAAGGGCGCTTGCCTTGCCTTGGCCTACAAGGTTTCGCCGGCCGAGGGCGTTCGAAAGCGGAACGCCTTCGTGCCTACGATAGACACCAAGAAGTCTTTGACCGAGAACGCGCGCTTGGCGGTTCGATCCGCCGCATAGGCGGCCGACACGTAGGCGTTGGTCAGAGCGCCAACGTCCGCGTCACCCTCGGGGCGACCGAGCATGTAGCGAGACCAGTGCCGCGACGTGCACCAGCTGACCTCGTCATTGGCCGCTAGCGCGTTGACGAGCTCGAGGCCGTTCTTGAACGGCACGACGGCCTGTTTCGGGGTCGTGCCCCCAACCACGCCCCCCGCCTGAAGCTCGCCCGAGGCGTCGACGGTCTTGCCGTTCTCTTGGGTGCGATAGTGGCCGAGCGGATCGAAGTTTTCGAACGCAAAGCCCCAGGGATCGAACAATGCGTGGCAGCCCTTGGCGCAAGCCTGCTCGGCGTGCTTGGCAAACCGCTCGCGGGTCGTCGTGCTCGGCCCGTCCATCTCGGGCTTCGGGATGTTGCCCGGGGGCGCAGGCACGTCGCCACACAGCAGCTGCTTGTAAATGACGAGACCGCGGCGCACCGGCGGAGCGATGCCGTTGGTGCGCAAGAACGGCACCTGCATCAACACGCCCAGTCGTTGGTTCGGATCCAGCGGAACCTGAGTGAAGCCGGACCCGTTGGCGCTGAGCCCGTATTCAGGCGCCGTCGAGGCATTGGCGAAGGTGTACGGAGCCGTCAGCAGGCTCTTGAGCGTGCCGTCGCCGGCCACGAAGACGGAGGCCACGAAGGCTTCCAGCTCTTGACCGAGCTGGAGCCCGAGATCGGTACCGGGGTCGAGGTCCTCGAGGTTGTCGACGTGGAGCCATTGACGATGAAAGTTGAACAGCGCGCGCCGGGCGCGGTTGTCGTCGGCGAGCAGGCGCACGGCCTGCGCTTTGAGACCGTCGGCGGTCGCCAGCTGCCCGGCCTGCGCCGCCATTTGCAACGCGGCGTCGGGGGGAGACTCCCACAGAAAGTACGCAAGCCGCGACGCCAGCTGATCGGGCGTCAGCGCCACCAAAGCCGGGTTCTCGGGATCGCGCGTGGGTGGCGTGTTGCCGAGCTCCCAGTGATAAAGCAGGTTGGGAGACTGCAGCATGGCCTCGACGGTGTGCGTCACCGCGTCTTGAAAGCCGTAGCCCAGCGTCTTCGCCTTCTGGAACAGCTTGACCAGATCGTCGATCTCGCCCTGCACCAGCGCGCGACGGTAAGCCTTGGCGCCGAAGTCTTTGACCAGCGAGGTGACGCAAGTGGTTTCGGCGGCGGCGTCGGCCGGCGCGGTGCAGGGAATGGCGAGCTTTTTGGAGCTGATGGCGGTCGCGGCCAACGTCTCGGCGGCGGCCATGTAGCCACGTGCGGTCTCGGTCGCGACGGTCCCGGGGGCTTGATAGCCCGAGGCACCCGGCGAGTCGGGCTCGAAGGTGGAGCCGGGCTTGGTCGTGTCCCCCAGCAGCTCGGCCATCGTGTTCGAGTATTCGCGGTGGGTGAGGCGCAGCAGCGGCAGCGGCCCGGCGCTTTCGGGTTGCAGCGCTACGGGTCCGCTCGGCGGTAAGACGGGACCGTCGATAGAGGCGGTACCGCCCGTAGTCGTGCCCGTGCTGCCCCCGGTGGCGGCCGGGTTGTTGGTGTCGGGGCTAGCGCCGCCGGGGGCCTTGCCAGTACCGTCTGCTGCGCAAGCGACCGCGAGCAGGCCTCCGCACGCGATCAGCGTCACGAGACTCGAAAACTTGAGTGCTTTTGCGTTCATCATGAGGCCCTCGCACTAGCCACGCAGCACTGCGAGCTCGCCACCGTAGGCGGCGTGCCCGAAGGTTTGGGTCGGAACGCCGAGCGCATTGGCCAGCGCGATCAGGATGCCGTTGTTGGCGGTGTTGTCCGGCAATTTGATGCTGCGCCCCGTCTTGAAGTAGCCGCCGGCGTTGCCCGCGAGCATGGCGGGCACGTTGTTGAACTCGTGCATGCCGTGACGCATGCTGTTCATGGCCAGCATGACGCCGCGATCGAGGAGACCGGCCGTCTTCATGCCGCCGATGGCGTAGGCCAGCTGGCTTTGAAACCAGGTATCGACCTTGTCTTTGTCGGCACCGTTGGCGTGCGCGATATTGTGAAAACCGTTGTCGTCACCCGTGTTGTCGCCTTTACCGGCGGCCTTGAAACCGAGCGTGGTAAAAATCACGTTGGCGTCGCCTTGATCACCGAGCTGGAGCACCACGACGCGAGTGGCGTCGGCGGCCAACGCGGCCACCGAGATATCGATCATCATCTTGGTCGTCGCCTCGAAGGCGTCGGTGGAGCCAGTGTTGACGCCAGGGGGCAAGACCGGAGGCGTGCCGGTCGGGGTTACCATCGCCCGGTCGAGATCAGTCTCGATCGCGCGGATTGACTGCAAATGGGCCTCGATCTTGGCCTTGTCCTCGGTGCCCACGCGCGCCGAGAAGCGATTCAGGTCGGCGATGACGTTGTCGAGGATGCTCTTCTTCATGTCACGGGCGCGCGTGACGGCCGGGTCGGGCATGCCCGCCGTGCCACCGGGAGTGCTGGTGGCGGTGCCGAACACCTGGGTGAACACCTTGTACGGGTCGGTCGCGGGAATGACCGCGTCGCCCGCCGCCCGCCACGACAGGCGAGCCGTGCTCTTGACGAACACGCCAAGGTTCAGGCTCGGTAGCCCCTTGTAGCCCGCCTTCACCAAGCTCGAACCGACGTACTGATCGATGGACGGTCCGCCCGCGACCGTGCTCGAGGTGCCCGAGCCGGGCGATTTGAAGAGCTCTCCCGTCAACATGCCCGGAAAACAGGCGTGCCCCGTATTCTCCGGCGACGTCGAATCGCGGACGAAACGGTAGTTCATATTGTCGAGCAGCAGGAGGTCCGCCTTGTACGGCTCGAGCGCCGCTTGGTAGGGCTTGAACGTCCAGCTCGTGCCAGGGGCGGGCCAACCGGTCGCTGAGGTCTCACTCATCCACCCGTTGGTCCACGCAATGATGAGGGCGGCCTTGGCCGCCGGCACCTGACCTCGCGCTTCTTCCTCGACCGCCAGCATCGGCAAGACGGCGGGGCCGAGCCCCAGGGCGCGCAACAAGGTGCGACGTGACAGACGATCAATCTTCGGCATGCGGCCTCCGCGAGCTTTGGGCTCGTAGAACAAGATGGCCTTCGAGAACGCGACCTTGCCGGAATTCGTCCTGCCTCGAAGCTTGGTTTCACCGCGAAATGCCTTAGGGCCCGCGAATGGCTAAGTCGATCGATCTCGCGGCTGGTGCATCCCGCCTGGCTTCGTTGCTCCTCAGTTACCTACTGCAGTATGCGCCTTCGTCGCGCCTCGCCATCCGGGCGCCTCGACCACGATCTTCGACCGACTTAGCCATTCGCGGGCCCTTACAAAGTAAGGTTTAGTAATTCGAGGCACGAGCCGAGCGCATGAATGGTGTCGATCGGCCCGCCCGACGGCGCGCGGCGCGAGAAAGTTCCGGTGGACCGGGCCCTTCAGCGAAGTTGCGGGCAAGGTCCGCGTGCCTCGACCCATTGAGTAATCGCGACAAGCGCGAGCGCGCGCCATGATCATGAACAAACGAGTCGGCTACTTCGTTCTGGCGTTCGTGCCGTTGTGGAGCGCGTGCGGGGGCGAGCAACCGGTCGATCCGGCGCCATCCGGTTTGGGCCATGGTGGACAAGGCACCGCCATGCCTCTGCCGACGGCGGGCAGCAGTGCCGTCGCCGGCGCCGCCGGTGCTCTCGCGTCGGCGGGTGCCGCGACCGGAGGCGCTCTGTCGTCGGCCGGCGCGCCGCCGACGCTGGGCGGAGCGCCCACCGCGGGCGCGGCCGGCGGCAGCTCTGGAGGCAACTCCAATAGTGGCGCCGGAGGCGTCGCCGGCACCGCCGGTGCGGGCGGAACCGTGACCTCGACCGGAGGCGGCCCCGTCATCCCTGCGGGCTGCGAGGTTTCTAATCCGGTGAGCTTCAAGGCCGATATTGGGCCCTGGCTCGACACGTCGTGCGGCAAGGGCAAAGGGGGTGGCTGCCACGTCACCGACGACGCCTCGACCGTCAACTCCGCCTGCCCCGACGGCACGAAAAAGTGCGGATTCAATCACGCTTACGATTGGATCACGGCCGGCTCGCACAACGAGTTCTGCAAGCAGACGCCGGGACCGATTCGCTTCACGGTGGTGATGGATGTGGTGCGCCGTGCCAACCCGGCGAGCTGCACCAAGACTCGGGTCATGCCGCCCGACGGCCCCCCGCTGAACGCTTGCCAGATGGCCGCCCTCGAATCGTGGTTGGCCGAGCCACAGGTCTTGCAGCTTCACCGCGCCGACGACACCTCGCCGACCGCGCCTTACTTGATGCCCCCGTTCAACTGACGTTTCCGCGGTGACGCGCGATCGACGCTCTCTACCGCGTCTTGCAGCTTCTTGCGCGCCTTGTAGATCCGCGCCCAGACCGTGTTGATCGGCACTTCTTGCAGACGGGCGATCTCTTCGCCGCTCAGGCCCTCGAGCTCGAACAGCACGAACGCCGCCCGCTGCTCGGGGTTGAGGGTCGTCAGCAGCTCCGTCAAAAGCTCGGCTTTTTCGCTCGTTTCCAGCTGATCGAGGGGGCCCTGTAGGGTCTGCAAGGTGCTGTCGAGCAGTGGCAAGCGGCTCGCGGCAAAGAAGTGTTTGACCCAAGCCAAGCTGCGGTAGTCGCGCACCTTGCGCCGGGCGATCTGGTACAGCCAACCGGCGAGGTTACCGCCGTCGAAGCTGGCGAGGCGACGATGCGCGACGATGAAAACGTCCTGCACCAAGTCTTCGCGATCTGCCTCGGACGCGCCGAGCGCGGCCACCCACCGCGAAACATGTTCGAACCATTCGTCATAGATCCTCTCGAACGAAGCGTCGGACGGACTCTCGGCAGCGATGGATACATCTCCGCCCGGAGCCCCGTGGGCTCGGAGCTTTGCTGACACGCACTGCGATCAGGGGGCGGCCAATTGGCGACCTTGTTGAGAAAAAGGGAAGGCTTTCGAAATTGGCAAAAATGCCGCAAAACACCGGGTTGGGAGAGATGAGCAGTGACGCGGCTCACCCTTCCGTTGTGCACGGCGATCATTTGCTTGCCCTGCAGCGCGGGTTGGAGCTCGCGATCGATTTCACGCACGGCGGGCCGCAGCGGTAGCCGAGCCAGTCTCGGGTCAGTGCGCCAAGCGCTCTTTCAACAGCCCATCGCTCGCGGCCAGCCGTTCGAAGCGCACGCGCGCGCGCTGTAGGCGTCGCTTGAGCATCGACGGGGACCATCCCGCTCTCTCCGCCAGCTCTTCGAGAGTATGTGGCTCGAAGAGCCTCTGCCACAGCAGTCCGCCGTGCTCAGCCGAGAGCTGATCCAGCGCCCAAGCGGCTCGTTGCAGCAGCTCTCGCCCGTCGAGATCGGTCTGGTACCCCGAACGGGCCAGCGCCGACTCCGCGACCTCGGTCGGGAGCAAATGCAGCCGGCGCCGACGCCGACGCAGCTCCTTGAACACCGTGTGAGCGGTGATCCGCGCCACCCAATGCTCGACCTGCTCGGGGTTCTCCAACGAGTCCAGGGAACGAAAAATCTGGACGAAGGCCTCTTGTACGACGTCGCTCGCCTCGGAATCGTGGCCCAACCGCCGGGTGACGATCCGCCGCACCAGCCCGGAGAATCTCGAGTAAAATCGAGCCGCCTCGCGATGCGTCAGCACGCTCGATCAAGGGGCGCGCGCGCGACTTACTTGCCGAAGCGTTACTTTGGCGGCGACAACCGAGAAGAGCCGCGGCTCAAAGCACGCCAGCGGGCCCCGGCGACCACGCGATGCTCAGCTTTTGGTGCGGCGCCAGTCGAACCGGGACCATGTGCTGGTCGCGCCAGGCGAGCAAGCACACGTCGTTGTCGTCGAGGGACCCCGCCGTCAGCGTGAAGCGAATCGCGGTGGGCCGCCCGTGCGCTGTCGAAAGGACGGCCACGCGCCCATGAGGGAGCACTCGAGTGTCACCCGCCGCGAGCGCCAAGTCGGCGGGGCGAAAGAGGCCTTCGAAGGTCGAGCGTAGCATGCTCGGCTCGACGTGAATCGTAAGCTCGCTCGCTCCCGTGCGCTCGATGAGGTGCGTGGCGCGCGCCATCGAGAGCATGCTCCATTGACCGGTGGCGTTCGGCGCCCGTACCGCTTGCACGGCGGCGCCATAAAACCCCGTGAATGGATCCGACGCGGCCAGAATGAAAACGCGTGGCGGCGTTGCTCCTTGCGCGCGGTGCTCACGGAAATGTGCCGCCAGTGAGACCTGGACCGCGTCCGACGCCGCTCCAATTTTTGCCAGCAGGAGACAATTCAACGGCAAGAGCACGGCCGCCAAGCCCAGGTGCACGAACGCCAAGCCTGCTACGAGCGCTCGACTCGCCAACGTACCGACTCGCGAGCGAGCCGCATGCCAGCCGTGGCGCAAGAGCGTGGCGATGATGACGACCGCGCTGATCCCAGGAATGAGCAGCAACCGCGAGCCCAAGTACGCACCGGCGTTCAACGACATCGCCAGCAACGCGCCGACGCTCAGCCAT
>Ga0164241_10000657_pt1 | contig 56145 bp, 56 predicted proteins | sample OricomyardsoilBY_FD_108780 | JGI IMG/M metagenome (GOLD analysis project Ga0164241, IMG submission 108780) | Backyard soil microbial communities from Emeryville, California, USA - Original compost - Back yard soil (BY) | ecosystem: Environmental > Terrestrial > Soil > Unclassified | place: USA... | reverse complement strand
ATGATCTCGTTGCGCAAATGCTCCTCGGCATCGGTCAACGCATCGCGGATCAGGGCAGGGGGCGCGCCTTTCAGAGCTGCCTGAAGTGCGGCCAGATACTCCCGAACCGTCTCAGGCTGTTGGCCTTGGGTCATATTCCGCTCCCTGCGCGATGAGGGCCTCGTCCACAAATTCCCGCATATCCCGCCAGGCGCCCTGCCAATCGGTCAGCGCCTTTTTGCCTTCGTCGGTGATGGTGTAGTAGCGGCGCGGCGGACCAAAGGCAGAGGCTTCGACCCTGCTGTCCAGCAGCCCCAGAGCGTTGAGCGAGCGCAAAACGGGATAGATCGCGCCCTGTTTGAAGATCAGCCCGCCTTCACCTTCCGCCTTCACGGCTTTGGCGATTTCGTAGCCATACATCTCCCGGCCGGCGCGGGCGAGCACCGCCAGAAGGACGAGCGAGGACAGCCCGGCCATGAGTTCCTTACGGAATTTGCGCGTATAGACAGTTTCTTCCACGCGCGGCTCCGTCTCCCTGACTATTACGAACTTCAATCTAGCATGAAGTTCGTACTATACAAGACTGCCCAATATACCCAGCCATATTTTTCAGCCTATTACACCCAAAGTTCCACTTTGGGTTGAATTTGGCCAAAATTGATGTAGCCTCCAAGTACTCGGTCCATTTGACCGACTAATGGGGGACTTCATGACAATAAAGGTAATAGTGGCCGTCGCCATTGTTGGCGCGGCTGTTTCCGGCTGTGCGACCATCATTAAGGGCCCGAGCCAGAATATTGCAATAAATACAACGCCGGTAGATGGCGCTGAATGCACCTTGCACAACTCCGAAGGTACTTGGCGGTTGACCACGCCGGGTAAGGTGAGGGTCGACAAGACGAAAAACGACATTACGCTGACCTGCCAAAAGGCTGGCTATCGTGATTCCACCGATACCCTGGCTTCCGGTTTCGAAACCTGGACCGTCGGCAACGTTCTGATTGGTGGGCTTATTGGTTTGGGCATCGATGCAGCCACCGGCTCGATCAACGAATATCCCTACAATTACACCGTACAGATGCGTCCGGTGGAACATGCATCCACATCTCCGGTCAATACACCGCTCTCTACGCCCGCCGTGTTGCCGCCGCCTGTGCAGCCCATCGCGCTGGGTGCACCTTCCAGCTGAGTCTTTCGTGGCCGTGCAGACCGGCCTTTGCCGGTCCGCACGCCCGATTTCAGACGGTAAGGGATTGTGCTAACCTCGCCTTCGCGTTTTTCGCAGTGGAGGCATTATGGGCCGGCACCAGTTGATTCATTTTCCCAACATCGTCGTGCAATTGGCCCTCGGCTTTGCGCTGCTCCTCGCTGTGCTGCTGGGTTTCGGCGCGTCTTCTGCGCAAGCGCAGTCCGCTTATCGCCAGGCCGATCTCGATGCGATGATCGCGCCGATTGCTCTGTACCCGGATGATCTTCTCGGCCAGATCCTCATCGCCACCACCTACCCTGAAGATGTGGCCGATGCGCGCGACTATATGGATAGTCATGCATCGCTGTCGGGTGCACTGCTGGCCTATCAGGTCTCGGCATCGCCGTGGGACGATGCGGTCAAATCGCTGACGCAATTTCCCGCGCTCCTCGCGATGATCGACGACCAGCCGGATTGGACCGACGCGGTCGGTTATGCCTTCCTCTATCAGCAAGACGCGGTGATGCGCACCGTGCAGCGCCTGCGCCAGCGCGCCGTCCGCGCGGGCACGTTGCGCTCGAACAGCCAGCAGATTGTCGATATCAACGGCAATATCATCGCCATCTCACCGGCGCGGGCAGGGTATTACGATCTTCCCTATTACGATCCGCAGGTGGTTTATGGCCAATGGTGGTGGCCGGATCGCCAGCCCTATTATTGGGAGCCGCCGGTGCGCTACCGCCCCGCCGGTTATGCCATCGGCAGCGGAATCTTTTTCGCCGCGAGCGTCGGCATTCTCCATTCGATCTTCCATCCCGTGCGGCCGGATTGGCGCAAGCGGCAGATCATCGTGGGCGGCGGCAACCGGCCCGGCAATCCGTGGAAATGGACCGCCCGCCCGCAAAGACCGGGACATGCAAACCGCCCCGGCAATCGCCCGGTGCGCCCCAACAAGCCGCCGACACATCGGCCCATCCTCAAACCCGCGCCGCAGCGCCCGACGCCTGTGAGGCCCGGCAGACCGCAAATTCAGCCCGTCAGGCCTACAACACCGCCGACCGGTGTACTGCCGCAGCCGCAAAGGCCGGGGCAGGGCACAACACGCCCTGTTCCACAAAGGCCAGAGCAGGGCATAACACGCCCTGTTCCGCAGAAGCCGCAGGTCCAGCCCACACCGCAAAGACCGGTGACTCGGCCCACCATGCCTGCGCGCCCCGTAACGCGGCCACCTGAAGCACGCCCCGTTACACCAGTGCCGCCAGTTGAGACACGGCCCGCGATAACGCGCCCGCAGCCCACGCCCGTCACTCCCGTGACACGGCCCACGCCGGTTACGCGGCCAACTCCAGTCACGCGGCCCGCCCCAGTTGAGCGCCCGCAGGTGACGCGTCCGCCTGCGCAAGCCGTCCAGCCACGGCCAGAACGCCCGGCAATTCAGCGCCCCGCGCCACAACGGCCCGCGGCACAGCCCAAAGCTGAGCCGCGCGAGCGCAAGACGAATGACGACAAGAAGGAGCGTCGGGACCAGCCCTGACGCGCCCCGTCAATCGTTGAGGTCAATCGTTGGCGAGAATGGTCTGACGAATAACCGGATAGATCTGCCGCTGCCATTTGGTGCCGGAGAACACACCATAATGGCCGACACCCGGTTGCAGGTGATGGCGCTTTTTCTGCGGTTTGATGCCGGTACACAGATCATGCGCCGCCAGCGTTTGCCCCGGCGCGCAAATATCGTCCCGCTCGCCCTCGACGGTGAGCAGGGCGATGTTCTTAATCGCGCCCGTATCAATCCGGTTGCCACGCCAGTCAAAAATCCCGCGCGCCAGATGATGTTCCTGAAACACCCGCTGCACGGTTTGCAGATAAAATTCGGCGGGCAAATCCAGCACCGAGAAATATTCATCGTAGAATTCGCGCGTCGCATTGGCCTTTTCGAGTTCGCCGCGCGCGATATTGGAAAACAGATCGAGATGCGCCCGCACATGGCGGGGCAGGTTCATCGACATGAAAGCCGCAAGCTGTAGAAAGCCGGGATAAACGCGCCGGTTCGCCCCGCGAAACTGATGTGGCACCGTATCAATCAGCGTGTCCTCAAACCATTTGATCGAATGGCTGGTAGCCAGTTCGTTGACGGCGGTGGGGTTGACCCGCGTATCCACCGGCCCCGCCATCAGCGTCATGCTGCGCGGCTGGGCGGCGTTGCCGGTTTGCGCCATTACGCCAATCGTTGCGAGCAGCGCATTGCACGGCTGGCACACACCCAGCACATGCGCGCCCGGCCCGATGGTTTCAAAAAAGCGGATCATATGGTCGATATAATCATCGAGCGCGAAGTCACCGGCGTCGCGCGGAATATCGCGCGCATTGTGCCAATCGGTGATGAACACATCATGGTCCGGTAACAACGTGCGCACCGTATCGCGCAGCAGCGTCGCGAAATGCCCCGCCATCGGCGCCACCACCAGCACACGCGGCTGGCTGATCGCCGGTTCCTTTTTGAAATGCAGCAGGCTGGCAAATGGCGTTTGCAGAACCACCTCTTCGGTAATCAGTGCCTCATCTTCGCCAATGACAACGGCTTCAATGCCAAAGGGCGGGCGTTCATGCACCAGCTTGGCGCGCGAAAAAAGTTCCGCACCTGCCGCCGCAGAGCGCAGCAGAATATTTCCGAACGGCCCGGCATTGCCGACATCAAATGCCGCCGTCGCAATTTCTGCGGCTGCACGAAAGGGAGCGAGCAGGTCGTCGCGCGCCTGATAGGCCTGATAAAGCATCCGCACTTTCTATCTGCCCCGCACCGCAAAAATTTTGAGCCCCGTACCCAAAATGCTAGTGCATTTTATGCTGCATTGCGAAATACTTTCTTACGGACAGTGAACAGGCAAGCGCCATGGCAAAAGCCGTCCTGACGATTTCGAGCAAAAACTACTCCTCCTGGGCCTTGCGCGGCTGGCTGATCTGCCGCTTTTCCGGGCTGGATTTCCAGGAAAAGCGCGTCTCCGCGGACGACCCGCAGATGCGGGCGGAACTGTTGTTGCTGTCGCCATCATTTCTCGTACCCCGGCTGGAGTGCGAGGGCCTGACCGTCTGGGACACGCTGGCCATCGGCGAATATCTCCACGAATCGTTCCCGAAGGCAGGCCTGCTCCCCACCGGCCTTGGCCCCCGCACCCACGCCCGCGCGGTGAGCGGAGAGATGCATTCCGGCTTTGCAGCCTTACGTTCGGCTCTGCCAATGAACCTGAAAGCCCATTTCCCGAATTTCAAGATCTGGGCAGGTGCCCAAGGCGACATCGACCGCATCACCACCATCTGGCGCGAATGTCTGAAAGCCTATGACGGCCCTTATTTATTCGGCGACAAACCCAGCCTCGCCGACGCGATGTACGCCCCCGTCTGCACCCGCTTTCAAACCTATGACGTAAAACTCGACAGGATCTGCGCCGACTACCGCGACACCATCCTCACGCTCCCCGACATGCTGGAATGGATAGAATCCGCAAAAGAAGAGCCCGACGAAGTGGAAGAACTCGAAGCCGAGTTCTGATGTTGGCAAGCGAATTTTCTATCTAACCCCGCTCGATTTTTTTGAAAAATACATCCCACTTTTTCTCCCTCTCCCCATTGCGGGGGAGAGGGCCGGGGTGAGGGGGAGACTATCCGAACTCGCGAGCTGCCGCTTCTTACAGCTCCAATACCTCCGAGCAATCACGGCCTGTCCTCCAACATCGCATCCAGCAACGACGCAGCATTCATCTTGCCGGTTTCAAACAGCGGCGTCAGCCGCCCATCCAATAGAAGCATCGCATAGCCATGAACCATCGCCCATGCGCGCCCGACATGCGCTAGGTGTGGCCCGCTTTCGCTGCGCCCTTCAGGATGCGCCGCATCAACAGCATCCGTGAGAACAAGATACGCCCGCTGCATCGCATCGCGCAGCGCCGGGCGCGACGCATCCAGCCGTTCACTACGGAACATGAGCTGAAATAAACCCGGCTGTGCCACGGCGAATTTCACATAAGCCCGCCCAGTCGCATTCAACCGTGCTTGCGGCGTTGACGCTTTGGCCGCCGCCGCCAGTAACTGGTCGTTGAAGCGCTCAAACCCCGTGGCGGCCAATTCACTGAGCAAGCCGGTCAAATCATCAAAATGGTTTTTCGGCGCTGCGTGCGACGTTCCGGTTTCGCGCGCGGCGGCACGCAAAGTCAGCCCGCCAATGCCATCACGCGCCAGAATATTTTCCGCCGCCGTCAACAAGGCCTGCCGCAAATCCCCATGATGATAGGTTTTGCGTTTCGCACCAGTTCCGCTTGCCGTTTTTTTGCGCCCTGCCATATCCATTCCACTAAAATTGACACTGTCGATATTTTGTTGACTCCATCATGTTGATGCCGCACTGTCTATATTGACAACGGAAATATTAGGCCATCAAACCGAACGCAAAAGGGCCCCGCATGATCAAGTCGCTGTTCTACGCCGCCGGGCCCCTGATCGCGGATTCCCTTGGCGTTATCGTCTTCGCGGCCCTGATGGCGTTTGGCGTCAATCTCATCGTCGCAACGATCGCAGGTGCAACCGTTGCCTGCGCACTGATCGCGTGGGAACTATCGCGCCACCACAAGGTGCCGACGCTGCAATGGTTGAGCCTCGCGCTGGTGCTGCTGTCGGCGGGCGCTACGCTCTTCACGCAGGATCCGCGCTTCGTCATGGTCAAACCCAGCGTGATCTATGCGGTCATCGGTATCGCTATGCTACGGCGCGGCTGGATGAACCGTTACGTGACGCCGGAAGAACTGGCACTGGTCGCAGATGTGATGACGACCTTCGGCTATATCTGGGCAGGGCTGATGTTCCTCACCGGCCTTGCCAATCTCGTCGTAGCTTTGCTGTTCACCGCAAGTTGGCCACTTTTTATCGCCGTGTTTCCGCTTGCTTCAAAAGCCGCGCTCTTTGCCATTCACTTCGCATCGGCGCGGATCATCGGCGCCGCACGCACACGGCAAGGCCGCCTAGAACCGGGGATAGAGGCTTAAAGCGCGTCAGGCGCCGCTTGCGCCCGGCTTGCTCTGAAGCTGCACATAGTTCTGGATTCCCATCTGCTCGATGAGACGATGCTGGGTTTGCAGGAAGTCGATATGCTCTTCCTCGCTCTTCAGAATGTCCTCGAACAGCTCGCGCGAAACATAATCGCGCACCTTCTCGCAATGGGCGATGGCGTCCTTCAGATCGGGATGGGCGTGTTGTTCAAGGCGCAGATCGCAGGCAATCACCTCCTGCACATTCTCGCCGATCATCAGCTTGCCGAGATCCTGAAGGTTCGGCAGCCCGCCAAGAAACAGGACACGCTTGATCAGCCTATCCGCATGTTTCATCTCGTCGATGGATTCTTTGTATTCGTGCTCAGCCAGCTCGCTAAGGCCCCAATCGGCCAACATGCGCGAATGCAGGAAATATTGATTGATGGCGGTGAGTTCGTTTTTCAGAGCGACATTGAGAAATCGAATGACCTCGGCATCGCCACTGATGGATGCGACGGGGGAGGGGCCTACGCCGCCTGGGCCGGTTTTTGACTGTCCGGCGCCTCGTCCAGCAGCATCATTTCGATCTCGTCCTGGCATCGTCCGCAATTCCTTTCCACGCCGCACTTGGCATAAACGCTATCCGGGCAGCCAGCGCCACTTAAGATGGCAGCGCGAACCTGCTTGTCGTTCAGCCTATTGCAAACGCAGACAATCATCTACGGACCCATAGTCTTCGTCCCCCCTGAATATGTTGCGTTTGCGACTGATTGTCAATTGCGCACCGCAAAATTGTCTGTGCCAAAACGCGCGCGAGAAAGGCTGGAATTCCGCCCCATTTTGCGTCCGTTATGCACCGCCACCCAACTGAATCGCCCCCATGCGCGCCGCCATCGCCCGCCTGAAAGCCCATGAGCGCCAGCTTTCGGCGCTGGCCATGGTCGGCGGTTTCATCTTCGACAATTTCGCCTTTGGCCGGATAGATCACCCAGCCACGCAAATCGTCTTCACCGGCTATCTGCTGTTCGCCGCCATCTCCATCGCCGTCCACCATTCCTGCGAAGCACGCGCGGAGATGCGCGGCGAGGTGTTCCGCTGGCGCACGGTCGCCACGGCGCTGACCCAGTTCGCGCTCGGCGCGTTGTGGAGCGCCTTTCTCATTTTCTATTCGCGCAGTTCGGCGGTGATCGTGTCATGGCCGTTCCTCGCCGTGCTCGCAACTATCCTGCTCGGCAATGAATTTCTGCGCTCCTATCATGCGCGGCTGGTGTTCACGGTCGTTCTGTTTTTCATTGCGCTGTTTTCCTACATGACCATCGCGCTGCCCATCGCGGTCGGCGCGATGGATGAGTTCACCTTTCTCCTCAGCGGGGCTGCCACGCTGATTGTGTTCGCGGCCTATCTCGGCCTGCTGGCGCTGCTCGGACGGCAACGCGTGTGGAACGACATCGGCAAAATCTCGCTCGGCGCATTGGCGGCTTTCGTTGCCATCAACCTGTTCTATTTCTTCAACCTGCTGCCGCCGATCCCGCTGGCGATGGCCGATAGCGGAATCTACCATCAGGTGACCCGCGAGGATGGCGGTTATCGCGCGCTCGGCGAGCCTGTCCCCTGGTTGGTCAAATTCGGCGAGACACAGAACATTCATCTAAAACAGGGCGATCCGCTCTATGCCTATAGCGCCGTCTTCGCGCCCATCGCGCTGAAAACAAACATCGTTCACCGCTGGCAATATCACAATGCCAAAAAGGGCTGGATCACCGTCTCCACCATCGGCTTCCCGATCAAAGGCGGACGCGACAACGGCTATCGCGGCTTCACCAAAAAATCCAATCTGAGCCCCGGCGCATGGCGCGTGGACGTAGAAACCCTAGACGGCCGCATCATCGGTCGCCTGCGTTTCAACATCCAGTGGACAGAGCAGACGCCAGACATGCAGAGCAAAGTGTTGCAGTAGAATGAGAAACGGGGAAACTCACCCATTCCCCCGCTCGCGCAGATCGGCGTCCGCCACCATCTGCTGCAATCTCACATAGTCGGTCTTACCGGTGCCCAGAACCGGCACAGCCTCCACGGTGATGATCCGCCGTGGAATGGCAATATCCGGCACGCCGTGATTATGCGCCCAACCCACAAGGTCCATCCGTTCCGGCTTGGGGCAGTCGGTCACCAGCACAATCTGCTCGCCCTTTGTGCGGTCGGGAACGGCAAGGGCTGCATGGGCGTGATCGGGCCACAGCGCGGACGCACAGCTTTCCACCACGGCCAGCGAAACAGCCTCGCCCCCGATCTTGGCAAAGCGCTTCAACCGCCCGCGAATTTGCACATAGCCGTCTGCATCAATGCTCACCACATCGCCCGTATCATACCAGCCGTCCTTCGGCGGATGGATAACGCCCGGCGCCTCCGGCGTGATGTAGCCGAGCATGATGTTCGGCCCGCGAATAATCAGCCGCCCGGCATTGGGAATGCCTTCCACCGGCTCCAGCCGATATTCAATGCCGTTCATCAAATGGCCCACTGTGCCTGCCCGGTTGGCGCCCAACTGGTTCGCCGCCACAACGGGGGATGCCTCGGTGACGCCATAGCCTTCCAAAAGCTCGATGGAATATTTCTTGCGCAACAGCGCGCGCGTTTCATCGCGCAATCGCTCCGCGCCGCACACCGCAAGGCGCAGCGAATTCAAATCCCCCGGCTCGCCCGCACGGGCATATTGGGAAATGAAGGTGTCTGTCGAAAGCATGATGGTGGCTTTGGTCTCGCGCACCCTTCGCGCAATTTCGCGCGGTTGCAGCGGGGTAGGGTGAAACGCCACCTTCACCCCCACATGCAGCGGCAACAAAGCCCCCACCGTCAGCCCAAAACAATGAAAGGTCGGCAGCGGATTGAACAACACATCACTCGCCGGATAGAGCGTGATATGCGCCTTCACCTGCTCCAGATTGGCGACAAGATTGGCATGAGACAGCGCAACCCCTTTGGGCAATCCTTCCGTGCCGGAGGTGAAAAGAATAACCGCGGGCGAGCGCGCATCCGGCTTCGCCGCCACGAAATGCGGCACCACCGATCCGGCAGCCGCCAATGCCTTGTCGCGCAGCGAAAGATTTTCCCGCACGTCCTCAAGATACACAATCTCCACCACGCCCTTGAGATCGGCGATCAACCCGTCCAGCTTCGCAAGCTCGATGAATTTATGCGCGGTGACGACGCGGCGCACCTTCGCGGTGCCGAGCGCCGATTTCAGCCCCGCGCTGCCATTGGTGAAATTCAGCATCGCCGGCACGCGGCCATAGGCCGAGAGCGCATAGAAGGAGAGCACCGAGCCCGCGCCCGTCGGCAACATCACGCCCACAGCCTCGCCCGCGCGCGTGCCCTTTTTCAGCGCGCTTCCCAGCGCGAAAGCGGCGCGGATGATCTCGTCATAGGTCATCACCCGCCCATCGCCATCCACCAGAATGGGCCGCTTGCCACCAAATTGATTTCGGGACTCCAGCAGCGCGTGAAACACCGGCTGCGCGTCATAGGTCAGGTCGGTCGGTACAATCTCTTCGCCCGAAGCTGCGGCGATGGTGGCCAAGGTCAAATCCGTTTCCCCCACGGTGTTGTTCTGTATGCCTTCGCGAATCCTACCCCAGTTGTGAGGGGTGGCAACCCATCCTGATGGGGAAAGACCCCAGCAGGAAAGAACACGGCAGAAAAAGAAGCAGAAAAAGAAGCAGAAAAAGAAAAGGGCGGCTGCCGAAGCAACCACCCTTTTCCCGATCATCGAACCTACCCGGGGGGCGGGCGGCTCCATGTCGTTCTAATATGCCGTATAATCCCCGAAAAAACAGTGAACGCAATGCTCTTGCTTGTCACAAAAGAGCGCAAAAATTGACAATGGTATCAATAACTAAGTGATGTCCGTGTAATGACAGATGATTTCGTCCCGCGAGCCGTCTATATGTCGGAACATGACCACGGTAATTGACCTCGTTAATAGTGGGCGCGCACCGCGCCACCCCGAAAAAGCGCACCGCCCCGATAGCGTGCTGCTGCGCAAGCCGGATTGGATTCGTGTGAAGGCGCCGGTCAGCCGGGAATATTCCAACACAAAATCCATCGTGCGCGAACACAACCTGCATACGGTGTGTGAGGAAGCGGCCTGCCCGAACATCGGCGAGTGCTGGACGCACCGTCACGCCACCATGATGATTATGGGCGACACCTGCACGCGCGCCTGCGCCTTCTGCAATGTGAAAACCGGCCTGCCCGGTGCGCTCGATGCCGAAGAACCCACCCATGTCGGCCAGGCCGTCGCCAAACTCGGTCTGCGCCATGTGGTCATCACCTCGGTGGATCGGGACGATCTGGCCGATGGCGGGGCGAATCACTTCGCCCAAACCATCACCGCGATTCGCAGCCATTCTCCCGGCACGACGGTTGAAGTGCTGACGCCCGATTTTCTGCGCAAAGACGGCGCGGTCGAAATTGTGGCCGCCGCAAAACCGGATGTGTTCAACCACAATCTGGAAACTGTCCCCCGGCTCTATCTCAGCGTGCGCCCCGGCGCGCGCTATTATGCGAGCCTGCGCCTGCTCGAAAAGGCGAAGGACTTATCGCCCGAAGGCTTCACCAAATCGGGCCTCATGGTCGGCCTGGGCGAAAGCCGGGAGGAGATCATGCAGGTGATGGATGATTTGCGCGCCGCCAATGTGGACTTCCTTACCATCGGCCAATATCTCCAGCCCACGCGTAAACATGCCGAGCTGAAACGCTATTGGACGCCGGAAGAATTTGCAGGGCTCGAAACCATTGCCCGCGCCAAAGGCTTTCTCATGGTCTCGGCCTCACCGCTCACCCGCTCATCCTATCACGCCGATTCCGACTTCGCGGTGATGAAAGCGGCACGGGCCGCACGCGGTTAAACGTGTCCAGCCACACCGAAACGCGCATCCTGCCCTATCCCGCCGAACTGATGTTCGACGTGGTGGCCGATGTTGAGCGCTATCCCGAATTTTTGCCCTGGTGCACGGGCCTGCGCGTCCTCTCCCGCACGAAAGAAGGGGAGGCGGATGTGCTGATTGCTGAAATGCTGGTCGGCTACCGCGCGCTGCGGGAACGCTATACCTCCCGCGTGGTGCTGGACCGTAAAAATCTCAGCATCGACGTGGCGCAGACCAAAGGCCCCTTTGCCCGCCTCGGCAATCACTGGCAGTTCGTGCGGAAAGAAGGCGGCTGCGAAGTCACCTTCCGCATAGATTTTGAATTCAAGAACCGCATGCTCAACATGGTGGCAGGCCAGGCGTTCGAGCATGTCCTGTTCAAAATGGCCGATGCATTTGAAACCCGCGCCAAAGCGCTGTTACATCATCCTGAGCAACAGGTTTAACGCCGCTTCCACCGTGAGCATGCGGATTTCGCTGCGCCCAATGTCTCCAAAATGATGCGCCTCATGCAGGATGGAACGCCCCTCCCGCGCCGCTGCAATATGCACAAGCCCCACAGGCTTCAGCGCCGTGCCGCCACCAGGCCCGGCAACACCCGTCACCGCCACGGCCATATGCGCGTTGGAATTTTCCACCGCGCCTTCCGCCATTTCGCGCGCCACCATTTCGGAAACCGCGCCCATATCGGCAATCAAATCCCCCGGCACGCCCAGAAGGTCTGATTTCGCGCGGTTGGAATAAACAACAAAGCCGCGCTCCACCACATCGGACGAACCGGGAATTTCGGTCAGCAATCCGGCAATCAAGCCGCCGGTGCAGCTTTCCGCCGTGGCGATGCGTAGCTTCTGCTCTCGCGCTTCCATGAGCACAACTTCCGCAAGACGCAACAACGGGGCAGGGAACATCACACAATCTCCCAAACATGCAGCAACAGAACAATCGCCCCCGCGATCAGCCCGGCCACAATATCATCCGCCATCACCCCCCAGCCACCGGGCGCCTTTTCGGCGGCACCCACCGGCCAGATTTTGGTCATGTCGAAAAAGCGGAACAACACAAACGCCGCGAGATAGCCGCCCCAAGTCAGCGGCGCCAGCGCACAGGCAAACCATTGCCCCGCCAACTCATCAATCACCGCTTCGGATGGATCGTCCTTGCCCGTCTGGCGCACATAAAGTTCACAGGCCCAAACGCCCACACCACTCGCAACAATCGCCGCCGCAAACAAAGCCCAGGGCCCGGCATAAAAATGAATGAGAAAGGCAAAAGGCAACGAGACCAAACTCGCCACTGTCCCCGGCGCGCCCGGCGCATGGCCAATGCCGAACAGGGTCGCCAACGCCCGCGGCCAGCCCGCGCCCGCCCTCACCACGGCAAGCGAATGGTCGCCACCGCCTGCGCCGCAATCCCCTCGCGCCGCCCGGTAAAGCCCATGCCTTCGGTCGTGGTCGCCTTCACGCTGATGCGCGAAAGCTCAAGCCCCAGAATCTCCGCCACCCGCGCCCGCATCGCCTCGCGATGCGGCGTGATCTTCGGCGCTTCACAAATCAGCGTCACATCGCAATGCACGATGCTGCCACCGGCCTCGGCCACCAGATCGCGCGCATGTTTCAAAAACTTGTCGGAAGAAGCCCCGCGCCAGCGTTCATCCGCAGGCGGAAAATGCAGGCCAATATCGCCATTGCCCAGCGCCCCCAACACCGCATCGGTCAGCGCGTGAAGCCCTGCATCGGCATCCGAATGCCCAATCAGCCCCGCGCTATGTGGAATTTTCAACCCGCAAAGCCAGACATGATCGCCCTCGCCAAAGCGATGTGCATCAAACCCCATGCCAGTGCGCGTCTGCCCGCCCATCAGCCGTTCCGCATGGGCAAAATCTTCGGCAGCGGTGATTTTCATATTGGCCTCATCTCCGACAACCGTGGTGATTGTCATGCCCGCTTTTTCCGCAATGGCAATGTCGTCCACCGCCTCCTCGCCCCGTTGCGCGCGATGGGCGGCAAGAATGGCGTCAAAGCGAAAACCCTGCGGCGTCTGCGCCCGATAGAGTCCGTCGCGCACAACATTGGCAAGGCCCACGCCTTCCACCCGCTTCAGCGCATCGGTCACCGGCAAAACCGGCACCACGGCCTCAGCGCCACTTTCCAACGCCGCCACCACCCGCCCGATCAAAGCCGCGCTCACTAGCGGGCGCGCCGCATCGTGAATCAAAACATAATCCGGCGCGGCGGCGACCAGCGCCTCCAGCCCCAGCCGAACCGAGTCCTGCCGGTTCGCCCCCCCGGTCACAGGAGCGGGCAAGGCAATCCCCGCTGTCGCCGCCGCAAAAGCTGCGCCATCCTCAGCCCCGATGACCAGTTGAATAACGTCCGTGCCCCGAAAGGCCCCAATGGTCCAGCCGATCACCGGTCTGCCCAGAAGGCTCCGATACTGCTTGGGCATCCCGCCACCAGCCCGCACCCCTCGGCCCCCGGCCACGATCAAACTTGCAATTTTCGCCATGGAACAAACCTAAAGGGCGCTTGTGCTCCCGCCAAGCATTGCCCATGCCGCAGTTCATGGCTAGATTGCCTACAGATTGAGCATGAACATGGTCTGATTAATTTATGGGCAAACCTTCCATTTCCGCCTCCACCCCGGTCGAAGCAGCCATCTCCATCACCGCCGCTCTGCCCATGCCGGTCCTCGTCATCGGGCCGGGCCATGAGGTGCTCTATGTGAACCCGGCGGCGGAACAATTTTTCGATATGGGCGCGGATCTTCTCGCCAAACGCAGCCTTGAGGAGATCGTCCCCTTCGGCAGCCCCATCCTGCAACTCATCGCCCAGGCCGCCGAGCGCGGCGCCTCGGTGGGCGAGCGCGATGTCGATCTCACCACGCCGCGCCACGGCGAGCGCGTGGCCGATGTCACCGCCACCCCGATTGCAGAACCCGAAGGCGCGGTCATCGTTACGCTGCAAGAGCGCAGCCTCGCCCAGCGCATCGACCGCCAGCTTCTCCATCGCGGCGCGGTGCGCTCGATGCACGGTATGGCGGCAGTCCTCGCACACGAAATCAAAAACCCGCTCGCAGGCATTCGCGGCGCCGCCCAATTGCTCGAAGATGTGGTGCCGCCAAGCGAACGCAACCTTACCGAACTCATCTGCGCGGAGGCAGACCGCATCCGCACCCTGATCGACCGGATGGAAGATTTCAGCGACACCCGCACGCTACCGCGCGCACCAGTGAACATCCATGAAGTGCTCAACCGTGTGCGTCAGGTGGCCGAAACAAGTTTCGCCCGCAGCGTCGCCTTTCACGAACAGTTCGATCCCTCGCTGCCGCTGGTGCTGGGCGATCGCGATCAGCTGATTCAGGTCTTCCTCAACCTCGTGCGCAATGCGAGCGATGCGCTGCCGACAAGTGGCGGCGAAATCACTCTCACCACCGGCTATCGCCCCGGCGTGCGCGTCAGCGCGCCGGTTTCAGGCGAACGTCTCGGCCTGCCGCTGGAAGTCACGGTGCGCGATAACGGTTCGGGAATCTCGCCCGAATTGGTGCCCCATATCTTCGATCCCTTCGTCACCACCAAGACCCGCGGTTCTGGCCTCGGTCTTGCATTGGTTGCCAAGATCATTGGCGATCATGGAGGCGTAATCGAATGCGACTCTGTTCCAAGGAAAACGCTTTTTCGCGTGCTGTTGCCGAAAGCCGAAATGGATGGACCCGAAATGACTGGAGCAGAGAACTGATGCCCGCCGGAACCATTCTGATTGCCGATGATGATTCAGGCATCCGCACAGTTCTTAATCAGGCGTTGGGCCGCGCCGGTTATGACGTGCGCACCACAGGCACGGCTGCGGGCCTGTGGCGCTGGGTGCAGGCGGGGGAGGGCAATCTCGTCATCACCGATGTTGTGCTTCCCGATGAAAGCGGGTTCGATCTCTTACCGCGCATCAAACGCACACGCCCCGATCTGCCGGTGATTGTGATGAGCGCGCAAAACACGCTGCTCACCGCCATCACCGCCGCCGAACGTGGCGCGTTCGAATATCTGCCCAAGCCATTTGACCTGAAAGAACTGGTCTCGGTCGTGCAACGCGCGCTCGCCACGCCGCAAGCCAGACGCGCCGAAAGCGCCGAGACGCCGGATGACCGCCTGCCGCTGATCGGCCGTTCGGCTGCGATGCAGGAAATCTATCGCATCATCGCGCGCCTCACCCAGACCGATCTCACCGTGATGGTGGTGGGTGAAAGCGGCACCGGCAAAGAACTCGTCGCCCGCGCACTGCATGATTATGGCCGCCGCCGCCACGGCCCCTTTGTGGCGGTCAACATGGCCGCCATTCCCAAAGAACTGGTGGAAAGCGAACTCTTCGGCCACGAACGCGGCGCCTTCACCGGCGCCACAAATCGCGGTGTCGGGCGCTTTGAACAGGCCGAAGGCGGCTCGCTGTTTCTCGATGAGATCGGCGACATGCCGCTCGAAGCGCAGACCCGGCTTTTGCGCGTGTTGCAACAGGGCGAATACACCACCGTCGGCGGTCGCACGCCCATCCGCACAGATGTGCGCATCATCGCCGCCACCAACCGCGACTTGCGCCAACTCATTCAACAGGGCCTGTTCCGCGAAGACCTCTTTTACCGCCTCAATGTCGTACCGATGCGCCTGCCGCCCTTGCGCGAACGCTCGGAAGACATCCCCGACCTGGTGCGCCATTTCTTACGCAAAGGCGCCGAAGCCGGTCTGCCGGTGAAGTCGGTCGATAATGAGGCGCTGGACCTTTTGCGGCGCTACCGCTGGCCCGGCAATGTGCGCGAGCTGGAAAACCTGATCCGCCGCCTCGCCGTGTTGCATCCGGGTGAGGATATTCCGGCCAGCGTCATCGCCACCGAGCTTCAGGAGCCCCCAAGTCTGGACGCCGATATGGGGGAGGAGGGCACCCTTTCCAGCGCCGCCGAACGCTATCTCACCCACTACTTCCGCGACCACGGCGACCGCCTGCCACCCCCCGGCCTCTATGACCGCATTTTGCAAGACGTGGAACGACCGCTGATCTCCATCTGCCTCTCCGCCACCCGCGGGAACCAGATCCGCGCCGCCCAGCTTCTCGGCCTCAACCGCAACACCCTCAGAAAGAAGATTCGCGACCTCGGGCTGGACGTGGTGCGGGGTCTGAAGATCGACTGAGGCCAAAAACCGGCCCCCGCGCCACCCCCGCTGCATTCTTGCAACAGAATGTGGCATCGCTACACTGTCCCGGTTTGGTGAATCCGGGGTGGCCCGGTTTCGAGCTTCGGGTCTGTATGGCGATCAACGCGCTTTCAACGCGAAACGGACCTGGGCTACGCGCCATCCTTCTGGCGATGTCGCAACCGTCGCGCCTTGCGTTAGCAGTTGGCGTGCTCGCGGTGCTCTCCGGCATTGCAACTTATGCGATTGTCACCGGCCTCGTGCCATATGATCCAACCCCCGGCGGGTTGATTGGCCTGCTCATCATCAATCTCACACTGGTGCTCACGCTCGGCGCGCTGATTGCCTGGCGGATGGTGCGGATATGGAGCCAGCGGCGCTCCGGCATCGCGGGCGCCAAGCTGCACATCCGTCTGGTGGTGATGTTCAGCGCCATTGCCGTGGTGCCGACCATTCTCGTCGCCATCTTCGCGGCGGTGACGCTCAATCTCGGCGTGGAAGCATGGTTCTCCGAACGGGTGAAAGCCGCGCTCTCCAACGCGGTAAGCGTGGCGCAAGCCTATGTGGAAGAACACCGCCAGGTGATCCGCGGCGACATCCTCGCCATGGCCTACGATATTGATCGCGCCGCTCCGCTGCTTCAGGAAAACGAACCCGACATGCGCAAGCGCTTCACCGACTATCTGGTGACGCAAGCCTCGGTGCGCGCGCTGCCCGCCGTGTTCGTGATTGACTCCAATGGGCGCGTGCTTGCCAGCGCCAAGCTGCCGTCGATGCCGGCCTATGAAGCGCCCTCCGCCCAGACGCTGGCCAAGGCCGCGCAAGGGCAGGTGGTTGTGCTGACCGAGCGCAACGACAATCTGGTTCGCGCCATGGTGAAGCTCGATGCCTTTGTCGATGCCTATCTATTGGTCGCACGCGCCGTCGATCCCGAAGTGCTGGCGCATCAGCAGCGCACCATCGACGCGGCGTCGGAATATAACCGCCTCAACCAGAACCGCGCGGAGGTACAGCTGATCTTCGCGGCGCTCTATGCCGTGGTTTCGCTGGTGATACTGCTCGCCGCCATCTGGGCCGGGCTATGGGCGGCGACGCGGCTGGTGCGCCCGATCTCCAGCCTCATCGGGGCGGCGGAACGTGTGTCGGAAGGCGATCTTAAAGCCCGCGTCGAAATTGAAACCGAGGACGATGAAATGGGCGCGCTGGGCCGTGCCTTCAACCGCATGACCTCCCAGCTTTCCACCCAGCGCGATGCGCTGGTCGAAGCCAACCAGCAGAATGAGGAACGCCGCCGCTTCACCGAAGCGGTGCTCGCGGGTGTCAGCGCAGGGGTGATCGGCCTCGACATTGATGGCCGCATCACCATCGTCAACCGCATGGCCGCGCGCCTGCTCAACACCGAGCCGGGCGAAATCGAAGGCCAGCATTACAGCGAAACCGTGCCCGAACTTTCCGCCCTCATCCGTAGAGCCATTCAGGAGCCGGTGGGCCGCGCCAGCGGCGAAGCCACGCTCAAACGCGGCCCCACGCAGCGCAATCTCAGCGTACAGGTGGCAAGCGAGAGCGAAGCCTTCGGCGGCGGCTATGTGGTGACCTTCGACGACATCACCGATCTTATTTCCGCCCAGCGCACCGCGGCTTGGGCGGACGTTGCGCGCCGCATTGCCCACGAAATCAAAAACCCACTCACCCCCATCCAGCTTTCCGCCGAACGCCTCAAACGCAAATATGGCCGCGAGATCACGACCGAGCCGGAAATCTTCGAGCAATGCACCGACACCATCATCCGTCAGGTGGGCGACATCGGGCGCATGGTCGATGAGTTCTCTTCTTTCGCACGTATGCCCGCGCCCAAAATGCGCCGCGAGAATGCGCAAGAATTGCTGCAACAGGCCGTCTTCCTGCAACGTGTGGCGCAAACCACTGTTACGTTCGAGGTCAAATCCCCCAAAGAGCCCATCTGGTTCGAAGCCGATGGCCGCCTCGTTGCGCAAGCCCTGACCAATGTGCTGAAAAATGCAGGCGAAGCGATTGAATCGCGCAAAGCCACGGGCGATGACAGCGCAGGCCAGATCGAAATCGCGCTCGAAGGCGATGGCGAACGCTTCTGCTACCGCGTGACCGATAACGGCATCGGCCTGCCGCCAGAACACCGCAACCGCCTCACCGAACCTTACGTCACCACCCGCGCCAAGGGCACCGGCCTTGGACTCGCCATCGTGCGCAAGATCATGGAAGACCATGGCGGCGACATCGCCATCAACGATGCCGCCGATCATCAAGGTGCAGAAGTACGCCTGACATTTCCCCTGAAGCAAAAAGTTCTTAAAGACACGGGAGTGAATAATGAGCAAAACCAGCTCGCTGATAGCGCCTGAAATTCTGATCGTTGACGATGAAGAAGACATTCGCGATCTGATCGCGGGCATCCTGCACGACGAAGGCTACGAAACCCGCGTCGCATCAGACAGCGACAGCGCGCTCGCCGCCGTGCAACAGCGCCGCCCGCAATTGCTGGTGCTCGACATCTGGTTACAGGGCAGCAAACTCGACGGCATCCAAATCCTCGATGCCGTCAAGCGCGATCATCCCGACCTGCCGGTGGTGATGATCTCCGGCCACGGCACCATCGAGACCGCCGTCTCCTCCATCCGCAAAGGCGCATACGATTTCATCGAAAAGCCCTTCAAATCCGACCGGCTGCTCCATGTTTGCACGCGCGCGCTCGAAGCCTCACGCCTCAAACGCGAAGTGCAGGAGCTGAAACTCAAAGTCGGCGACGATCTCGAAATCGTCGGCATATCGTCCGCCATCTCCCAACTGCGCCAACTCATCGACAAAGTAGCCCCCGCAGGCAGCCGCGTGATGATCAACGGCCCCTCCGGCTCCGGCAAAGAGGTGGTGGCCCGCCTGATCCATGCCCATTCGCGCCGCGCCGGTAACGCTTTCGTCGCCATCAACTGCGCCAATCTCGAACCCGATCATATCGAGGCAGAACTCTTCGGCGTCGAAACCGCCGACGCCCCGCGCAAAACCGGCCTGCTCGAACTCGCACACAACGGCACGCTCTATCTCGACGAAGTGGGCGACATGCCGCTCGAAACGCAGGCCAAAATCCTGCGCGTGCTGGTCGATCAAACCTTCCAGCGCGTCGGGGGCACCACGCGGGTTCAGGTGGATGCGCGCGTGATCTCCTCCTCCACGCGCGACTTGCGCAGCGAAATCGGCAATGGCCGCTTCCGCGAAGATCTCTATCACCGCCTCAACGTGGTCCCCGTGCGCGTGCCATCCCTGTCTGAGCGGCGCGATGACATCCCCCCCCTCGTCACCCATTTCATGAAACATCTCTCCGCCGCATCAGGCTTAGCGATGCGCGAAATCGGCGACGACGCGATGGCCGTGCTGCAAGCCCACAACTGGCCCGGCAATGTCCGTCAGTTGCGTAACATCGTCGAACGGCTGCTGATCCTCGCAACCGATGATGCCGCACAAGCAATCTCCGCCGATCTTCTGCCCCCCGATCTCGGCGCCAGCGCGCCCTGGGGCAATGCAGGCAAGGGCGATCTGGTGATCTCCATGCCGCTGCGCGAAGCACGCGAGATTTTCGAACGCGATTATCTCCTCGCTCAAATCAATCGCTTCGGCGGCAACATCTCGCGCACCGCCGCCTTCATCGGCATGGAGCGCTCCGCCCTCCACCGCAAACTGAAATCATTGGGCGTCGGCCCCACCGGGCGGGATCAAATGTTCAATGCCTGATGAGACGCGCTGGCCAACCACACCGCCGCAAGGGCGCATAGCCTATGTCAACGGCCGCTATCTTCCCCATGCACAGGCAGGCGTGCATATCGAAGATCGCGGCCTGCAATTCGGCGACTCCATCTACGAAGTGGTGGCCGTCGTCAGCGGTACATTGCGCGATGAAGATGAACATCTGGACCGGCTGGAACGCTCCCTTCGCGAAATTCGCCTCACCATGCCGGTCAGCCGCGCGGCGCTGAAGCTCATCTTCCGCCAAATCGCCCGCCGCAACCGCCTGCACAACGGCCTGATCTATCTGCAAGTCACACGCGGCGCCTTCCGCCGCGATCATCCCATCCCCGCCACGAAAGCCAAACCCACCCTCATCCTCACAGCCCGCAAGATCGACACGGCCTCCGCCGCCCGCAACAAGGCAAACGGCATCGCCATCGTCACCACGGCAGATGAACGCTGGGCCCGCTGCGATATCAAAACCACCCAACTCCTCGCCAACCTTCTGGCCAAAACCGATGCGCGCAAACAAGGCGCCTATGAAGCCTGGCTGATAGACCGCGAAGGCTTCATCACCGAAGGCAGCAGCACCAATGCCTGGATTGTGACGGGGGAGGGTGAACTCATCACCCGCGCCCTCAGCCACGCGGTGCTCCCCGGTGTCACCCGCCGGGTAATTTTGGAGGCGGCAGCCGCCCACCAGCTCAAAATCGTCGAACGCAGCTTCACGCCAGATGAAGCCCGCACCGCGCGCGAAGCGTTCATCTCCTCCGCAACAGGCGCCGCCGTTCCGGTCATCGCCATAGACGGCGTCCCCATCGGCAACGGCGCTCCCGGCCCCATCACCCTAAATGTCCACCAGATTTACGAAGATTGGGCCAAAACCCACGCCGAAAAGCCGGTACTGCGCGCCTGAACCCCTTTCGCGGCTGCAACAAATGGCCTTATGCTCGCAACTGCTTCGCAGGGGCCGCGGAGTGCAACCAATAAATGGGTTCACCCATGAGCGAAAAACAACAAAATTTACAGGACACTTTTTTAAACGCGGTTCGTAAGAGCAAAGCGTCGGTGACGATATTTCTGGTCAACGGCGTAAAGCTTCAGGGAAACATCACTTGGTTCGACAATTTCTGCGTGCTTCTCCGCCGGGACGGCCAGGCGCAACTGGTCTACAAGCACGCGATCTCGACAGTCATGCCGCTGGGGCCAATTCAGCTTCAGGACACGGAGACGAACGGGGAGGGTTAAGCTCCACCACCGAGCAACGCTCGGCCTTCGTCGTCCATATTGAACCCAAGACACGTCGCGCCAGCGGCGGGCGGGATGCAGATGCCCGCCTCGCTGAAGCGGTGGGCCTCACCGCTGCCATCGGGCTCAACGTCATCGCGCCCATCACCGTGCCGCTGTCGCGCGCCACCCCCGCAACCCTCATGGGCAGCGGCAAGGTGGAAGAAATCGCCGCCGAGGCCCGCGCCCTTGAACCCACCGTCATCATCGTCAACGCCCAGCTTTCCCCGGTGCAGCAACGCAATCTGGAAAAAGCCTGGGGCACCAAAGTGGTGGATCGCACCGCCCTGATTCTGGAAATCTTCGGCGAACGCGCCCAAACGCGGGAAGGGCGACTGCAAGTCGAACTCGCCCATCTCAGCTACCAGCGCAGTCGTCTTGTCCGCAGCTGGACTCACTTGGAGCGCCAACGCGGCGGCTTCGGCTTCCTGGGCGGCCCCGGCGAAACCCAGATCGAAAGTGACCGCCGTCTGATCGGCGAACGCATCATCAAGATCAAAAAGGAGCTGGAAGGCGTCAAACGCACCCGCGGCCTGCAACGCCGCGCGCGCAAACGCGTGCCGTTCCCCGTGGTGGCGCTGGTCGGCTACACCAATGCCGGCAAATCCACTCTGTTCAACACACTGACCAAAGCCGAAGTGTTGGCCAAGGATCTGCTCTTCGCCACGCTCGATCCCACCATGCGCGGCCTCAAACTGCCGAGCGGACGCAAAGTCATCCTGTCGGACACGGTGGGCTTCATCGCCGATCTCCCGGTCGAACTGGTAGCCGCCTTCCGCGCCACGCTGGAAGAGGTGCTGGAAGCCGATGTCATCGTCCACATCCGCGACAGCGCGCATGAGGAAAGCGACGCCCAAAGGGCCGATGTGCTGCATGTGCTGAAAGAGCTGGGCGTAGAGGAGGGGCATGTCCGCACCCTCGAAGTTCTCAATAAAATAGACCTGTTAGAGCCTGAAGCTCGCATTTCACTTCTAGAGCAGAACAGCGGCAGCAACGCCATCGCCACCTCCGCCATCAGCGGCGAGGGTTTGACCGATCTGCTCATCCGTCTGGACCAGATGCTGGGTCAGGAAGACAACACCATAGACCTGACTCTGGACTCCACAGACGGCGCGGGCCTCGCCTGGGCCTACCGCCACGGCCGCATCCTGACCCGCCAAGACGACTCCCACAGAGTCACCCTGACCATATCCATAGCCCCCCAAGACAAACCCCGCTTCCACCAAAGATTCCCAGCCCAAAGCACTTAACCCACCTCCCCCTTGTGGGGAGGTCGAAAATCGCAAGCGATTTTCGGGTGGGGGGCCGCCGCCCAAACCAAACGACAACCCCCAAAAAACCTAAAGACCAGCCCCCTTAGCCGCCAGCCAAAGCCCTTCCATCTCCTCCAAAGAAGCCCCCTCCAATCCCCGTCCAGCCGCCTCAAGTTCCCGCTCTATAAACCTGAATCTCCTTACAAATTTCCCATTCGCAGCACGAAGCGCCGCCTCCGGCTCCACCTTCAAATGCCGCGCCAGATTAGCCACCGCGAACAGCAAATCCCCAAACTCCTCAGCGACCCGCTCCGCGCCTTCGCCAGCCGCTTGCGCCGCCGCAATTTCCCCAGCTTCCTCAATGATTTTCTCCACCACCTTCGGCACAGAATCCCAATCAAATCCAACAGTTGCAGCGCGCTTCTGAAGTTTCACCGCACGCAGCAACGCGGGCAGGGCGCGCGGCACATCATCGAGCAACCTCAACTCAGGCTTCAAAGCCCGCTCCCGGCGCTTATGCTCCTCCCACGCCACGACTTGCGCCTCGGCATTCTCAATCCCGCCAGCTTCAGCAAAAACATGCGGATGCCGCCGCAACATCTTCATGCAAACCGCTGAAACCACATCGGAAAAGCCAAACAACCCGCGCTCGGACGCGATCTGGGAATGAAACACGACCTGAAAGAGCAGGTCGCCCAACTCATCCTTCAGCCCGCCAAAATCCCCATCCTCAATCGCGCCAGCCACCTCATAGGCTTCCTCGACGGTGTAGGGCGCAATTGACCCAAAATCCTGCACCCGGTCCCAAGGGCACCCGGTTTCGGGATCACGCAGCCGCCGCATGATCTCAAGCAGCGCCGCCATATCCGATGAATTATTTTGTGTTGGATTCGTCATAGCCTGATTGGAGCCGAGCCAAGCCCCGAAGGCCAGCCACCAAAACCGTGTCATGGCCCGCGCTGCGGACCACCCAGGTGGCGCCAGCAGTGAGCGCGTTCCATCCGGCAGCATCGCCCATACCTCCGCACCACCGGGGCAGTCACCCCAGCCGCATATCATATTTTCGTATAAGTAATATTATGGGAAATATAGGGCAATCTATTTTGGCTTACCGATCGGCTGCCGACATGTAGGCCACCCAGTACAAATCTCTTACCTGTTTCAGTTTCGCAGAAGCTTCCTCACTTATTTCCAGTGAAACGTGTTTCTTTTTGAAAATGGTTGTCACAACCCGACCCTCTATATGATTGACGAAATTGACCTCATCAGCCGCATGCCGTGCAAACTGTTCTGGGGAACCATATAGCTTGGCGTAATGCTGTGATCCGTGGCGAATCCCGGAGTGACCAGGGAAAGACTCTTTGAAAAGCTTTAGCGCGGCACGCTTGGATTCATGGTCGATGATTTTTTGCAAAACTGGACATTTTCCTAGGTTTTCTCCTATACATTCCATGGCCTCCGAGCTTCGATAGATTGTAGCTGCAGCTTCCCTCGCAGCGAATCCACGCCAAAGCCAGCGCGATTGATTTTCTTCAGATTGACGCTCGTAGATGGAAGCGGTTTTCAAGAAATCGACGCAGTAATCGAGCAATTTAACTGCTGCATCAAAATCGAGGCATCTTCGCCCCAGATCGTGCAGTAACCGTTCGATGAACCTGGCGTGATTGTGCTCACTGGGCGGAAGCTTATTAAGGGGAATCTGCGGTGAAAGGATCGTTGGGCCTTGTAAAAAAATTGGTCTCTCCATGAAAAGCGTAGTTAAAGCATTGATTTTCCGGACGGATGTCTTCTGCCGCAGACATAAACAGTGTTGATGATACAAGTAGTCCTTGCAGCGCAACGCTCCTAGGTGTATAGTCTCTAAATCCCGATATTCGCGCCAGCCCGGCCAGGTCCCAAACCTGCGCCGTTTTTTTGCGTTTTCGGCTCACCGCTAAAAAATGCCGATTCAAGGGTCGGGAGAACTATGTCCAAAACGCACCCCTCAAAATCACACAAAAAATTCCAAATTCATCCCGTCAAACGCAGGCTCAACCCCATCGGGCAATTGCTTGCGCAGCGTCTCATAATCCAGATCAACATGAAGATTAGTCAGCACCGCCCGTTTCGGATTCACCCGCGCAATCCATTCCAGCGCCTGCTCCACATGCGCATGGCTGGGGTGCGGCGCATACCGCAAGGCATCCACAATCCAGCACTCAACACCTTCCAGCGCCGCAAACGCGGCATCATCCAGCCCATTCACATCGCTGGAATACGCCACCGGCCCAAAGCGGAATCCCAAAGACTGTATCTGCCCATGCTCCTGCCAAAACGTCCGCACCGGCAAAGCGCCGCCCGCTCCCTCAACCGCAAAATCCTCAAACGGCTCCGCAATCATTTTCGCATTCAAAATCGCCGGATAATCACTCCCCGGCGCCTGCAAAAAACAATAATCGAACCGCTTCAAAATCCGGGCATAGGTGCCCTCGTCCATATACAGATCCACACGCTTACGCATATTCATCGCCACCATGCGCAAATCATCCAGCCCATGCAGTTGGTCGGCATGATCGTGGCTGATGAGCACCGCATCCAACGCACCCGTGCGCGCGGCAATCAACTGCTCACGCATATCCGGCGAGGTATCCACCAAAACGCTCGTCGTGCCTGCATCATTGGTCTGCCGCACCAAAAGCGAACACCGCCTGCGCCGGTTCTTCGGATTGGCGGGATCGCAATCCCCCCAATAACCAGCACCATCCGGCCCCCCAATGCGCGGAACACCACCTGAAGATCCGCTACCCAGAATAACCGCTTCAATCTTTGTCATTGTGGGCTTCGTCATTGCGGGCGCTGCACTTTGGAAAACAGCGAAAAGAAATTCCGCGTCGTCACTTCAGAAAGTTCTTCGACACTCACACCTTTAAGGTCAGCCAAAACCTTCGCCGTCTGCGCCACAAATGCCGGTTCATTGCGCTTGCCGCGAAACGGCATCGGCGCCAGAAACGGCGCATCTGTCTCCACCAATAGCCGCTCCAGCGGCACATCTTTCAAAACAGCGCGCAGCGCATCCGATTTCTTGAACGTCGCAATGCCGGAAACCGAAATGAACATCCCCAAATCCAGCGCCGCATCGGCCAGCCGCTTGGTGCCGGTGAAGCAATGGATCAATCCGGGAAAGGCGCCCTTCCCCATCTCATCGCGCAAAATCTCAATCGTGTCGTCGTCCGCATCGCGCGTATGCACAACAAGCGGCAATCCGGTTTCGCGCGAAGCTGCAATATGCGCGCGAAAACTCACCCGCTGTTCTTCGCGCGGGCTGTGCTCATAATAATAATCGAGCCCCGTCTCCCCAATCGCCACCACCTTGGGGTGCTGCGCAAACGCCACCAAGCCTTGCGGCCCACTCACCGGTTCTTTCTCCGCCTCATGTGGATGAACCCCAACCGAACACCACACATTGTCGAACCGCTCGGCAATGGCCCGCACATCAGGAAACTTCGCAAGCGTCGTCGAAATGCTCACGCAAACTTTCACGCCAGCATCGGCGGCGCGCTGCACCACCGCATCCAGATCGGCAGAAAATTCCGGAAAATCCAGATGGCAATGACTATCAACCAACATCACAACGATCCATGTCTCTTCGCATCACCAAGAACAATCGCCGAACTGATCAGCGTCTGCCGTGGGTCAAGATACAGCGCCGAACTGCGCGCAAATTTTGCCCGAACCTTTTCACTTGCCTCGATCCAGCGGTTCAGCCCGTCCCCACCGCGCGCACCTTTCGCGCGAATCCGGTCGCTCAGCGCATCGGCCAAAAACGTGCCAAAAGTTTCGAGTCCATCGCTGATCCGCGAAATCTTCTCGCCAAAAGCCAGCAGCGCCGGCACATCCGGGTGGCCCGCAGTGTCGATCAGCCTGTCAGCCTCCCGCGCCAGCATAACCCCCTGCCCCTCGGCCAAAATCAACGCCGTGCCCAGCGACCCGGCCGCCAGCCGCGCCAGCGCGCCGCGCTCCCCATCATCCAGATCCGGCAACCGGCTTTCCAAAGCCCGCGCCATCTCGTCATCACCAAGGGGCCGCAAATTCAGCCGCTGGCACCGCGAACGAATGGTGGAAACCAGCCGCCCCGGATTGTTGGACAAAACAAGGATCATCGCCCGCGAAGGCGGCTCCTCCAGCGTCTTGAGCAACGCATTGGCCGCCGCATCATTCATGTCATCGGCGGTGTCGATAATCGCCACCCGCCAGCCACCTGCTCCAGACGTCATGCCGAAGAAAGACGAAAGCTTGCGCACCGCCTCCACCGAAAGAACATTGGCGAGCTTGCCAGTGCGTTCATTCACGCCCCGCCGAAGGATGAGAAGACCGGGATGTGCCCCCGCCGCCACCTGCTGCGCTACCGGATCATTGGGCGCAACAAAAAGCGTCTCCTGCCCCTCCCCTGTCGCGCCATGACGCAACATATAGCGCGCAATGCGATAGGCGAGTGTGGCTTTGCCAATGCCCGATGGCCCTGCAATCAGCCAGGCCTGCGGCGGCTTTCCACTCCGAATAGCCCGCGCCGCACGCGCCAGCGCCTCCTGATGACCGATAAGATCGAACACCTCCCGCGGGTGCGGTTGCCCCTCAATACGGTCAGATTCCGGCAGGTTTTCAGGTTCAGAACGGCGCGCCATGGCCAATCATAGGCCGAAACGGGCTTGCACTTCACGCCAGATACGCTCCGCCACCTGTTCTTCAGGCCCCGTCGCATCCACCAGCACACACCGCACCGGGTTTGCCTTGGCAATCTCCCGAAACCCTTCACGAAGGCTCTGATGAAACGCCATATCGAATTTCTCAAACCGGGTCTCGTTGCTCCGCCGCGCCTCCGCCCGCTTCAACCCATCCTGCACTGGCAGGTCGAGGATCAGGGTCAGATCAGGCTCCAGCCCGCCCAGCACCACGTCTTCCAGCACCGCAATCTTCTTGGCCCGCAAACCCCGCCCTGCGCCCTGATAAACATAGGTGGAGTCGGTAAACCGGTCCCCGATCACCCATTTATGCGCCGCCAAGGCAGGGCGAATGGTGCGGGCCACATGGTCCGCCCGCGCCGCAAACATCAACAGCGCCTCGGTCATCGCATCCCAGCGGCCGGGCTCGCCCTCCACCAGCAGTTTGCGAATTTCCTCCGCCCCCGGCGAACCACCGGGCTCGCGGGTGAGAACTGTGGTGATACCCTTGGCCTGAAGCTGCGCCGCAAGCCTTTTGGCCTGCGTGGACTTGCCCGCCCCCTCCCCGCCTTCAAGGGTGATGAAATGGGCCTGTCCGTTCGTGGTCATTGCGCCTCTTTGCTGCCCAGAAGCAGGCTCAACCCTTCAAGCCCGCGTGCGAAAATCCCGGCCCGCTCCACAGCCTCTCCAGCATAGAGCGCAAAACTGCGTGCCGGATAGTCCGGCGCCGAAACCGTGAGCGCACCAACCCGCTGCCCTTTGGCGATCGGCGCTTTCAGAGGAGAATCATAACTGATTGAAACCTTCAGTCCCTTTTTGGATTCCACCTGCATGGTGGCGGTCAGCGCAGGTCCAAGCACCATCGGCACTTCTTTTTTTGTGCCATGCCAGACCTTCGCCGTGCCGACGACCGCGTTTTCGCCGAACAGCTTGAACTGACGGAATTCGCGGAAGCTCATGTCGAAAATACGCGCCGCTTCATCGCCGCGATATTGTTCGGCCCACCACGAATTTTTGCCCGGATAGCGCAAACCATTGAGCACAAGGATCAGCCGTTGCCCATTACGCACCGCCGATGCCGTGACGCCATAACCCGCTTCGTCGGTATGGCCGGTCTTCAACCCATCCGCGCCCGGAAACCGTTCGAGAACCAGATTGCGGTTTGGCTGGCGGATATTGTGCCAGGTGAATTCGCGCTCGCCGAAATAGTGATAATATTTCGGATAATCGCGGATCAGATGACGCGCAAGTTTCGCCAGATCCATCGCCGACATCATTTGACCGGGAGGATCGGGCAAACCATCGGGATTGACGAAGTGCGATTTGGTGAGGCCCAACACTTTCGCTCGCGCATTCATCATGACGGCAAAATTTTCCATCGAGCCGCCCAACGCCTCGGCCACCACCATGCAGGCATCGTTGCCGGACTGGATAATGATGCCCCGGATCAGGTCTTCCACCGGAATCCTCGCACCAAGCTCGACAAAGGATTTGGAACCCTGTGTGCGCCACGCCCGTTCGGACACGGGGAATGTATCGGTCAGCTTGACCCGGCCATCCTTCAAGCGTTGGAACAGCATTTCCAGCGTCATCAGCTTGCTCATGGAGGCAGGCGGGGATGCGACGTCGGCATCTTTCGCCCACAGCACGTCCCCGCTTTCAGCATCCATCAACACGGCATGTTCTGCCGCGGTGGTGACAAGGGCGTTGGCGGCCCCCACCTGCGCCAGCACAAAAAACGCCGCAAAAAGTCCCAAATGCCGGAGGTTCATTGCACCACTCACTGATCGACTACGATTTGTGCGTCGTTACTACCAAGCTTGACCGCGCGCGCCAATGCAGCATCTGCAGCAGCGAGATCGTCAAACGGCCCCATACGGACGCGATAGAGCGTTTGGCCCCCACGCGAGATCGGCGACAGAAGCACGCCGCCAGCAGGCGCCAGCTTGCCTTTCAGCCGGTCGGCATTGGCTTTGGAACTGAAGGCACCGGCCTGCACATAAAGATGGGTCACACGCGGCACCGGAACCTGCATCACCTGCCCGGTCACCGGTTCTTCCGGCAATGGCGCAAGACGGTCAGCAACGGGCGGTGGGGGCAATTCGCCCACAGTCACTGGCGGGGCCACGGTGCCCGGCACAATGTTGAGCGCGCTCATATCCACCTTGCTGGTTGGCGCGGCGGCAACTGCAGAGGCAATTTCCGGCGGCGTCTCTTCAATCTCACGCCCGCCCGGCAAAAGCGCCCGCCCCATATAGGTCACACGCACCCGCGCCGTGCCCTGCAATTTGAAACCAAGCAGTTCAGCAGCACGCTGCGAAACATCTATAATTCGCCCGCGGGAGAAAGGTCCGCGATCATTCACACGTACGATCAGAGAGCGGCCATTGTCGAGGTTGGTCACCCGCACATTCACGGGCATCGGCAAAGTACGATGCGCGGCGGTCAGATCGTTGAGATTATAGGTCTCGCCATTGGCCGTGCGTTTGCCGTGAAAATCGGCGCCATACCAGGAGGCAATGCCCGTCTCATCATAGTCCGGCTGCTCATGCGGGTAATACCAGATGCCGTCCTGCTGGTAGGGGTTGCCGATTTTGTAGATACCGGCGCTGGACGGCAGGCTGACCGCGTTGGGCTTGAGCGGTGGAGGCGCAGGCCGCGTCGCGCAAGCAGCGGCGGTCAAGGCAAGCACCAGAGCCGCCATAGCGGATCGCAAAGTACGCAACACAGATGAAACCCTCGCGAATCGCACCGACGCTAACCGATGCATCACAGTGGCTCAACCAAGCTGCGCGCAGAAATCGGCCCTGGGCCAGTTTAACGGGATGTCTTCCCTGTAATGCGCAGGGCCGCTCAACCGGTTTGCTGATTCGCGCGTGCTTCAACGCTAGAAAAGAAGTTGGGCCTTTTCGCCGGGCTTGGGCTGCGCTAAGGGCTAGGTTTCTGGCTGGATGGGTGGCCGAGTGGTTTAAGGCACCGGTCTTGAAAACCGGCGTGGCGGCGACGTCACCGTGGGTTCGAATCCCACCCCATCCGCCAAACATCGCCGATGATACGCAAAAGCCTGAGGAGAGGGACGCTGACGATGACCCCAGCGCTGGACAAGGGACCATTCTTTCACGGCACAATCGCGGATTTGCGCGTGGGTGATTGCCTCAGAGCGGGATACCGGTCGAACTATCGTCCTGAAGTAGTGATGAACCACATCTACTTCACCGCCATTGTGGACGGCGCCGGGCTAGCCGCTGAAATCGCGGCGGAACTCACCGAAGGCAGCGCGGTTCCGCGTGTTTATGCCGTAGAGCCGACCGGGACATTCGAGAACGACCCGAACGTGACCGACAAGAAATTTCCCGGCAATCCCACTCGGTCGTATCGCAGCAGCGCACCGCTCAAGATCATTGCCGAAATCACGCATTGGACCAGATTGACGCCCGAGGCACTACGGTTGTGGAGAGAACGACTGACCGCACTGCGCTCAGACGAACGAGGCGAAATCATCAACTGATGCGTGACGCCGCATCCTGCGCTCATTATGCGATCGAATCGGTAAAAGGAGACGGTCAGCAAACCACCCTGTTTGAGCCAATTGCTCATAGCTCTTTAGGAGGGTTGCGGAGAGCAATAGAGTAGACGTCGTGCCCATCAGGTTCTCGCATCGCCCGCATTTCGTTAGTCCGGCATCGTCCAAAGGCGTTCCGGAAAGTGCAATAGCCATACACAAATAAACAAGAAAACCGAAGCCCATCCAGCATCACCCACCACAATCTCACGTGTGAACGTGGGTAAAAACGTGAGTTTAAAATGACGTGGCAGATCGCGCGGTTGAACGCGCTCGCTGTTTCAAAAGTGAAAAAGCCAGGCATGTATGCCGATGGCGCGCATCTCTACTTGCAGGTGTCAGCGGCATGCACGAAGTCATGGATTTCTCACTACACGATGAACGGTCGTGAACGCGAGATGGATCTCGGCGCACTGCTCAATGTGTCGCTCGCGGACGCGCGAGAGAAAGCCACACAATGCCGGAAATTAGTTCGCTTACGTCATTTTTATACGACTCCCTACTATCAGGAAATACCTTTCAGTTCGCTATAGCTCTGTAGCTTTGCAAGCCGGCGGCGCGTGAAGTGCTTCCGACATAGCCCAACTCTCGGCGTGCAGCGGCATCGTTGATGGTAAACTCGCGCCCGATCATGCGCATCATCGAGCGCGAGACTGGCGGGTCGCCATGTTTCCGCGTGACGAGCCAGACTGCATCTAGCAGTCGGCCTACGGCAGATGCGAGCCAATAGGGCATCGAGCGCAGCTTATCGGTGGACAGGCCCTGCAAGCTCGCAAGCGACGCGACGAACTCGCGGAAGGTGTGGCCTTCCTGGTCCTTGATGAAGAAGGCACGGCCGCCTTCTCCGCGTTCAAGCGCGCATTGTATGGCTTCGACAACATTGTCCACATGGCAGGTTGCAAAAGCGTAGTCGCCGCGGTCGATGAAGGCGAACCGCCCGGATCTGACTGCTTCGGGAAGCGCTCGACTGAACGGGTCACCCGGCCCCCAGATCGCTGGTGGGCGAAGCGCGATCGTGCGAAAGCCGGGCCGGTCGGCCGACAACACCAGCCGCTCGGCTCGCGCCTTGCTCGCCAGATAGGCAGAGAAGTGGTTCGGGAATGTGGGGGCGCTTTCATCGGCGTTGCGGACAGGTGTGCCGACATCGTCCATAACGATACCCGCCGCGCTGATATAGACGAAGGTCTTTGCCCCGGCATTCTCAGCGACCTTGAGGAGCGCGACGGAGCCGTCGACGTTGGTGCGAAAGAAAGGCGCGCGCGGCCCCGAAAAGCGAAACAGGGCGGCGGCGTGCACGACGGAGTCGATCTTCGGTAACGACAGAGGTGCACTACTTTCCAGATCGGCATCGACCGGCGATGCCCCTAGTGCCTTCAGTTTGTCGTGAGACGACGCCGACCGCGTGAGGGCGAATATCTGGTGGCCATCCTGCACGAGTTTCGGAATCAGGCGGCCGCCGAGCAGACCCGTGCCTCCCGTGACGAGAATTATCATTGAAAAATACTTTTTGGTTCAGAGGTCAGGATGGTCCGCACGGCATTCTCGCGGGTCTGTTCAAGAACAGCAGATGAAGGCGGCGGCGCTTTGCGGAGTTGAGCCGTTACGTGCAGCAGGGATGCAGCGTTGGCGGACGCCCATATCAAATCGGCAGCGGCCTCGACGGTCAGAGCGAGCCATCCCTTGCAGGCTATGGCCGCGATCCGCTCGATCAGGAGCGTGAAGGCCTGCTCGGCTGCGGGGATTGTACCGCCGTCGAGAACACGGCTTAGCATCGCCGCATAGAGCCGGGGGCGAGCCGCCGCAAAGCGCACGTAATCGTCCCACCCCTCGCGGAGCGCCACCACCGGGTCGGCGGATTGGATCGCCGCTCTCTTGCTTTCGAGGAATTGCGCGAATGCCTCCGTGATCGCGGCGCTCAGGAGGCCGTCGGCGCTGCCGTAGTGATGGTAGAGTGTGGGCGCGGTGACGTTCGCGATTGCACAGACGCTGCGCGTCGAGAACTGTGCCTCGCCTTCTTCCTCAAGAAGTTTCAGGGCGGCGGCGAGTAGTGCGACGCGTGTATCCATACAATCAATATAGCACCGATATACAGAATATCTATAGCGGTGCTATACTGGCGTCGGTAACCATCAGCTCGCCGCAATGGAGAAAGCTATAGATCCACCTCATTTGCGGCAGATGACGGGCTGCTTCACCTTGTGCGATCCTGTGTCTGGAAAAAGTAAATCCGGATGCAGCAAAAGATCAGCGAACTTGCGCTCTCCAACCCTGAAGACGCTCAATTCAAGAGGCGGGACTTTGGCATATCTGTACAGGGCTTCGCGGGCTCCGTGTTTCTGCATGGCCTTGGCCTTGTGCTCATTCTCGCCCTCATCCAGCACGGACGGCACGAAGCTCCATCCAATTTCCGCTTTGTGCCGGTGGAGATTGTGAATTTTGGTAATGATACAGGTTCCCAATCGGCGGCGGCGGCTTTGCAAAAAGCACCGCAGTTGCCAGCCGCACGAATAACACGACCCGCGGCCCATACCGCAGGCCCGCGAGGTACCAAATTACCCACCGACGAATTGAATGCCAAATTACAGGCGCTCTCCAAATTGCGCAGTCCGGCCAGTTCTGTTCAACACGAACTTGATAGCACCGGATCAAGCGCCGGACGTGGCGAAGGGCTGGACGGACACTATAGCCTTCAGGATTATATCCGCGCCCAGGTTGAACGACGCTGGAGCCTTGATCTCACAAAACCGGGCAATCGTAATATGGTTGTCAAAATCCAGATCGAGATCACGGCGGCTGGCAATATCACCAAAGCAGAGATTGTCGAAAAAGAACGTGCAGCACTCGACCGGAATTACCGTGACCTGGCGATCAGTGCACGAAATGCGGTGTTGTTGTCATCACCAATTATCTTGCCCACGGGCCAATACAAGCCGATATTTCAACTGACATTGGAGCTCAACCCGAATGAAACGCTCCGCTAAGGCAAATCCCGCGCCACGCGAAAACCGGCAAGACTGGAGTAATCATATTCTCCACCATTATGCAGGCTGCCGTTGCGCGCAGCCGAGCGAATAAATACCGGCAGATTATTCCATGAACCTCCGCGCACCACGCGGCGCGTGCAATCACCGGTTTTCCATGGGCGTCCATCGCTGGGTGCGCCAACATAGGTGGTGTTCCAGCAATCGGCCGTCCATTCCCAACTGTTACCCAACATGCCGTAGAGACCGAATGGATTGGCTGCAAAAGCATCCACATCCGACAGGACGCGATTGTCCCATTTGCTGCCGCAGCCATTGCAATTGGCGTTGTTCGTACCAATGTCGTTGCCCCACCACCGCGCTGTGGCTGTTCCGGCGCGGGCTGCATATTCCCATTCCGCCTCACTTGGCAGGCGATAAGGGCCTGCCCGGTTTGCGAGCGAAGGTCGTGCGAGATGCACTTTTTTGTTTAGCCACGCGATATAGGCTTCGGCATCACGCCAATCCAAACATACTGCGGGCCATTTCGGCGGTTCTGCTGTGCTGGGGGAAAATGCTACGCCGCGTTCAGGCGTGCTCCATTTCATATCGAGAATGGGGTTGCAGGGCGCGGGCTGATAACCGGTATCCCGCAGGAAAGCGATAAAGGCTTCACTCGTGACCGGATATTTTCCCATTGCGAAGGCTTTTATGGAAACCGTGTGCTGGGGGCCTTCGTTGTCGAAACGCCCCTTTTCCTCGGTTGGGCTACCCATGGCAAAGCGTCCCGCAGGAATACCAACCATCTGCGGGCAGTCGCTGCATTCCTGAAATTCACGATCTGTTGTCGTTGACGTTTCGCTGCGGGCCGGTAACGCAGCCAGCACTGCCCCAAAGCACAAGACTAAAAATCTTATGCTGACCTTTCGCACCTGTTATTCACCATCACTAACTGCAACAGCCCTACGAGAGAACAGCGTTCGCCGTCCCTCAATCACTTGCCAGCCAAGCAGACAAGGCACCCCAATCAAAAAATCCCGCGCGCGTCTGACCAGTGAAAAGGCCAGTGCCATTCCCGGCGGGATGCCAAACATGGCGCCTAACGCAACATAGGCCGCTTCCTGGACACCAATAGCGCCGGGCACAAAGAACGCGAATGTCCGTAGCGCCGTAAACAGGCTGTCAATCACGATCGCTTCCGGGAAGCTGATATTTGCACCCATCAACTGAAACGCAATCCAGGTTTCTGCAGCGCCTAGCACCCATGCGATGAAATGAAGACCGAAGGCTGTGGCCGTTCTGCCATCTCTCGATAAGACACCGGTAATGGTGTTGCGCGTTTCTTCTGCATCACCCAAGTTGAGAGCTGGCCAGCGTTGCGCCATACGCATGGCAAGGCGTTCCAGCCCGTCACGGCTGCGATTGCGAAAAGCCATTGCAAGCACAAGAAGGCCGCCACTGATGACCACACAACTAAGGAGCGGCACAAAATAATCGCTGTTGGGCTTCAATATCGCCAGCAGGCCAAGCCCGATCAGCAGATAAGGCAGCTTTGCCACCAGTTCGATGACAAGGTCGACCACTGTGGAAATTGCCGCGAAGAATCCTGATGCGCCCGAAAGGGTCAGCGCGCGCGCGCCGAAGACATAACCGCCGACTTGAGAAAACGGCAAAACTTCTGCCGCGCCATCGCGCACCAGACGTGCCCAGATAAATTTGCCTGGATTTGATCCCGGTACATCGCGGCCAAGTGACCACCATGCACAGCCCAGAAATCCAGCCACCGGCAAATGCGCCGCCACTACAATAGCAAGCCCAGCAACGCCTAATGCCTGCCATGCCGCGGTAATGGGAGCGATGCCAAAATGTACGAGCAGCCAGCACAGCACGGCCAGCCCAGCGATAAACGCCAATGCTCCAAAAAACTTCATGCCGGTGTCAGTGCCGCAGGTGTGGTGTTTGGATGCATTTTCCATTCAGTCTCTATGCCAAACGCCGTCATATAGGGGCGAAACTGTTCCCGCAGAGCGGCGGCGTCCAGACCGGATTCTCCAAAGTCGTAGCGGTTGATACCATAGCCGCCGCGCGGTGTGTTGCGGATGAAATTTCCGATATCCGCGCGAGCCTTTTCCTCCATCTCCATCCCAAAATGGCGATAAAGCTTGTCAACGGTGCCTGCTGGATCGGCAATCAATGACCGATAGTGAACGTGGAACATGCGATCTTGCGGCTCCGCATCCGAAGTGATGAGGCCGACCCCCTCTATCCATCGCTCGCTGACTTGTTGACCGATCTGTTCGCGGTTCAATGTGCGCGTGAAGGGGGCCCGTAAAAGTTCGGTGAGCTTTGCTACCGAAGGCAGCACGCTTAACGGGTCCCGGTGTACGAAAACGAACCGCGCGTCGGGATAGATTTCCTTTATTGCCGAAAGCGTGAAGACGTGATCTGGGCATTTTAACACCCATTGGCCACGGCCTGTTTGATGCTGAAGGTGCTGTAAAAAGCGTTTGTGAAAACGAAATGCCTCCAGATGCCCCTCTTCGATCAGCCACTGCTGATAGGAGGGTACAAAATGCGTTGTATCAAAGCGCAGGCTCTGAAACACGTGCGCGGTGATTTCAGTACATTCCTGCGGCGTCGTTGCCGCCAATGGGTGCAACGACCCTACGCCCGGAGACAACCGTTCGAACATGCGGAACTGCTGATCTACTCTCTCTTTTCGCCCATCACGCCGAACGTCACGCGCCAGCGGATATGGATAGATCGTCTGCCACGAAAGTGGAACGCGGTTGCTGCTGTCTTGCGATAGTAATGTATGCAGAAACGTCGTCCCGCTGCGCGGCAATCCGGTGATAAAAATGGGTTGTGCAATTGGCTCGTTCAGGATGTCGGGAGATTTTTCTTCTTCCTCTTCCAGTCGCAACAGGTTGGCGAGAAAACGGGCAATATCCCATTTCACTGCGAGGCCACCAAACAAGCTCAAATCCGCTTCTTCATTGTAGGATTTGAGGAGAATTTCCAGAGGCCGTACGAACGCGCGATCTTTGAAAGAACGTCCGGCCTGCTTTTCAGCATCTGCGATCATTTCCGCCGCGCCGATAAAACGCGGTCGGAATCCAATCGTATCGGCCGTTACGTCCACGGCCTTCATCAGGCGAGAAAAAAACTTTGTCATAATCTTCCGTTCAGATGCCAACGAAGCTCCGGGGCCCAGTTGGGGCCTCCGGCGACATAGCGAGTTTGGCATCCGGTTTTTATTAAACTATTCCTCGACGTCATGTGCAGCGCAAAATATGGGTATACACAAGCATAACTGCCCGCATAGTGCCAATTGACCAGCACCGTCGTGAACTTATGCTTTGCCCTAACAAATTAAAACAATATTTTGTCCCAGACGTAAGTCGGGCAGAATTATTTCAAATTATGTGCCCAGCCCGGCATGCCATTGTCATGCAACGGGGCATCGAGGTTCAGAGTGGCTTCATCCGTTGCATCGGTAGCGGTTCGGGTTGCACCGTCGTGATCCAGATCTGACTTCGCTGTCGCCGCAATTGTGGTTGCGCCCAACACGATCACTCCAGCAACAATCATGGCAGCCGTATGTTTCAACATGGGAACTCTCCACCAATTCGGCAACGACACCGCGTGCTACCTTTAATGGAAAGTCTCGATTTGCGAGAAGGTTCCGATTTTTACGTCTATTCCGCCAATCGTTTTACTGCATCCTGCAATCGGGCTGCTAGAGCCACAAATTCCGCCCGTTTTTCGCGCTGTTCATTGAGAACATCTTCTGGGGCGCGGCTGACGAACTGTTCGTTGGATAATTTTGCATCAAGGCGGGAAATTTCGTCGTCCGCCTTTTTCAGTTCCTTTTCGAGACGCGCGCGTTCCTTTGCGAAGTCGATCACATCTCCCAGCGGCAAGCCTGCAACGGCATCACCAACCACGAACTGAGCGGAACCTTTTGGCAGGGTGTCGGCCAGTTTGGCGGTTGCCAACCGCGCAAGCGCCAGGATGACGGTCTTGCCGCGACTGAACATTTCAATTGTCTGCGCGTCGGCATCCTTCAGCAGCAGTTCGATTTTAGCGGAAGGCGGAATATTCATTTCCGAGCGGATTGAACGCACGCCCGAAACCAACTCGATGATCCATTGCACTTCGCGGCACGCATTCTCAAACTTTGGCAACGCTGAAAGCTCGGGCCACGGCGCTTCTATCAGAAGCGATTTGCGCGAAACTGGTGCGGTGCGGGCCCACAATTCTTCGGTGATATAGGGCATGAAGGGATGCAGGATTTTGATAATCCTGTCGCGGGTCCAGGCTGCGGTGGCGCGTGTCTCCGCCTTCTCCACTTCGCTGCCCTGATTGAAAATCGGCTTGGCGATTTCAAGATACCAGTCGCAGAATGAATCATAGACAAAATGGTAGCTTGCCGCCGCGGCATCGTTGAAGCGCAGCGCCTCGAAGTTGCGGGTAACTTCTGCGGCGGTCTTTGCGGTTTCGGCGATGATCCATTTGTTGGCGGTCAACGTTACCGCTGCCGGATCAAAATCATCCCGCGTCACGCATTCGTTCATTTCGCAAAAGCGGGCTGCATTCCACAGCTTGGTTGCGAAGTTACGGTTCACTTCGACGCGCGAAGCGCCAATGCGCATATCGCGTCCCTGCCCGGCTGCGAGCGCCAGCGTAAAGCGCAAGGCATCGGCCCCGAATTCGTCGATCAATTCCAGCGGGTCAACGACATTGCCCTTGGTCTTCGACATTTTCTGGCCCTTCTCGTCCAGAACACGGGTGTGAATGAACACAGTATGGAAGGGCACATCGTCCATGAAATGCAGGCCCATCATCATCATTCTGGCAACCCAGAAAAAGATGATGTCAAAGCCAGTCACCAGAACGCTGGTGGGATAGAAGCGCTTCAGTTCAGGCGTCTTGTCCGGCCAGCCAAGAGTCGAAAACGGCCACAGGGCAGATGAGAACCAGGTATCGAGAACGTCGGTGTCTCGCGTCAGCGCTTTGCCACCGGCTTGTTTGACCGCATCCTCTTCGCTTTCAGCGACATAGATGTTTCCATCCGTATCGTACCAAGCCGGAATTTGGTGGCCCCACCAAAGCTGGCGGGAAATGCACCAGGGATGAATGTTGCGCAGCCAATTGAAATAAACATTCGCCCAGTTTTCCGGCACGAATTTCGTGCGCCCGTCTTCCACTGCGGCAATCGCTTTTTCCGCAAGCGGCTGGACATTCAAATACCACTGCTCGGTGAGATAGGGTTCCAGCACCACCGTTTTGGTTTTTTCGTCATGCGGCACCGAATGGTTGATTGCTTCGGTACGGTCGATCAGCTCCACGGCTTCTAGATCGGCCACAATGGTTTTGCGCGCCACAAAGCGATCAAGCCCGCGATAGGCTTCGGGCACATTTTCGTTCAGCGTGCCGTCACGATTGAGAATGTTGATGAGCGGCAAGTTATGTCGCTTGCCGACCTCGAAATCGTTGAAATCGTGACCCGGCGTAATCTTCACCGCACCAGTGCCCTTTTCAGGGTCGGAATATTCATCGGCGATGATCGGGATCACGCGGTCCACCAGCGGCAGAACCACGTTCTTGCCGATCAGATGTTTGTAACGCGCATCATCGGGATGCACCGCGACAGCTGTATCGCCCAGCATGGTTTCGGGCCGCGTGGTGGCCACGGTGAGAAACTGCCCCATCTGGCCTTCGATGGGATATTTGATGTGCCAGAGATGGCCCTTGATTTCGAGATTCTCGACCTCAAGATCCGAGACGGCGGTTTGCAGTCGCGGGTCCCAGTTCACCAACCGCTTGTCTTTGTAGATCAGGCCCTGTTTGTGTAGCTCGACAAAGACTTTCAAAACCGCGCGGGAAAGCCCTTCATCCATGGTGAAGCGTTCGCGCCCCCAGTCTGCGGAAGCGCCAAGACGGCGAAGCTGCTCAACAATGGCCCCGCCGGATTCATCCTTCCACTTCCACACCGCTTCGAGAAATTTCTCACGCCCCATTGCGGCGCGGCTCTGCTGTTTTTCAGCAAGCTGGCGCTCCACCACAAGCTGGGTCGCAATGCCCGCATGGTCCATGCCCGGTTGCCACAGCACATCTTTGCCGCGCATCCGCTCAAAGCGGGACAATGCGTCTTGCAACGTGTTGTTGAGGGCATGGCCGATATGCAGCCTGCCGGTCACATTTGGCGGGGGAATGACGATGCAGAAGGGTTCGGCATCCGGTCTGCGGCCCGCGGCAAAGGCGCCAGACGCCTCCCACTGGGCATAGATGCGCCGTTCAACGTCTTGCGGGTTGAAGGTCTTGTCGAGCATGAAACCGGTCTTCTTTCGTAAAAATCCAAAGCCCACCAACTCCCGGCAAGGGCGGCGCGGTCCGCAAATCCATGCGGAAAGCGCCCCTCAGCGGGAGGGTTGGAGGAGTAGCCGGAAATCCGGGTGAAAAGCTAGCTGCGGCGACCGCGCGCTTTAACGGCGCGGGCAACTTCGGTCCTGACTGCGTTTTCCAGCAGCGAGGGGAAGTGTTCATCCATCCATTCGCGGATGAGGGGCTTCATCTGGCCCATCAGCGCGTCGGTATTGTCATCAAGATGCTGGCGCAGAAGCGGCTCCAGCCCACTGCGCACGGCGCGCTCAAACACGGCCTGCACGCTATCGCCATCCGGCGGCACATAGCCTGCCAGCGGGGCTACCACCGGCTGCTCGTCAAGGCTGGCAAAGGCATCGTCCAGGGCAGAACGGGTCTTGTCGGAGAAGATGTCGGACGATGCGTCTTCAGTCATGGTGGGCTCCTCGATATCTTCGAATACGACATCATCCTCGGCTGCGATTTCCACAGGCGCGACAACGGGCGCCGCTTCGGGCTCAGGGATGAGTTCCAGCACATCTTCAGGTTCCGGCGCGGGAGAAATCTCCTGCGTCAGCTCCAGAATATCGGCATCTTCTGCCTCCACGGCACCGGCCTCATTTGCGGGCTGTTCGGGCGTATCTTCAGAAATGATCTTGCGAATGGAGGCGAGAATTTCCTCCATCGTCGGTTCATGCTGTGGGCTGGCCGGGCTGGACATGCGTGTTCTCTCTCTCACCGCCGATCAATGGCGGCTTCAAATAACGGTAGGACAGTTACCTAAATAAGAAAAGACGGAGTTAACGAAAGCGCGCAATCGAGGTCTTAACAAAACGTCAATCCAGCCCAATCCAGCGCGCCGCGTTATCGTCATAATGTTCAACGGGATCGTAAAACTTGACCTTGAGACCCAGATCTTTCGCCGTCAGCTTTCCGGACGCTGCAAGAAGCTGAAAGGCTGCGACAACGGTGTTGCGCTCGGCAACCACGCTTGCCAGTTGAGAGTTCAGCAATTCCTGCTGCGCGTTCAGCACATCCAGCGTGGTGCGTCCGCCCACTTGTTGTTCGCGCTTCACACCTTCAAACGCAATCGTATCTGCCTTCAACTGTTCGGCATTGGAGTCGATGGTTGCGCGGGCCGAAACATAGGTCTCCCACGCGCTTTGCACTGCCTGGCGAACCTCCCGGTCGGAAGCGACGATGTTCATTTCCGCTTGCGAGCGATATTGCTTCACCTGCCGCACCGCCGCTTCATCCGCGCCGCCCTGATAGATGGGCACGTTGACCACGCCCTGAATCGAGGTGAGCTTCTGCGTCATGCTGAGCGCGCCGCTTTCGCCCGGCAGGCCCGAACTGAACGTGTTGAAGCCCCCGCGCTGATATTGATATTGGCCCTGAAGCGCGACGCTGGGCAGCAAGGCGCCCACCGCGCTATCCACCGCATAATCTGCTGCGCGCGCGTTTTCCCGTGCTGAAACAAGCGCGGGATTGCTCTGCAAGGCCAGCTCCAATGCGGCTTCTGGCGTTTGGGGCAGTTGCGGCAGCGTGGGTGCATTTTCCAGTGTTTCGGGTATCCGGCCAACCACCTGCGCAAAGACAGCACGGCTTGCGGCGAGCCTTCCGCGCGCGGCAGTCGCAGCAGATTGCGCACCGGCAAAGCGCGCTTGTGCCTGCGAAACATCGGTACGCGTCAGTTCTCCAACATTGAAGCGTTGCTGCGTTTCGGCGCGTTGCTGTTTCAACACGTCAACATTGGCCTGTTGCAGCTTCACGGCCTCTTCATCGCGAACAACATCCATATAGGCAGTCGCCGCATCCAGCAGAACCGATTGCTCTGTCGCCAGAAGTTGTGCCCGCCCGGCGCGCACCAGCGCTTTGGCGCGTCCTATATCGGCATAGGTGCGGCCACCGCGAAACAGGGGCTGCACAATCGTCACCTGCCCTTGCAGGGGGTGGGCGCTGATGGTGCCGAAGCCGCTGATATTGGCCTGTTGCGGCCCCCAACCGCCCGATGCATTGATCGAAGGTCGCCAGCCCGCATTGGCCTTTGCCACCTCTTCGTCGGTGGCACGCAGGCCCGCTTGCGCGGCGCCCAGTTGTGGATTGGTCTCATAGGCGACGCCAAGCGCCTCGCCCAGCGAGATTGTCGCGGCGCCGGCTGTGGCTGGAAGGACAAACAGGCTGGCCGCCATTAACACGGCCCTGAATTTTATCATCTGCCCCTCGCTCCCGGCTTCCACCCTATCTGGGAAGTCTAGAACACGAATCCAACTGGCTTCTTAAAACCGGCCAGCAACGGGACCACGGTGTCAAAATCACCCCGGCTACCGACAACTCCGTCCTGACGGATGAAGACATGCGCCCTGCCCTGCGGCCCGTTCTGAAGGATGGCGACCAGGCGCCCGCCCTCCTTGAGCTGCGCCAGAAGGCTTTCTGGCACGCTTTCCACGCCACCATTCACAAAAATCACGTCATAGGGCCCGCTGGCCTTAGCGCCCTCTGTCAGCGCGCCCTGCGCCACGGTCACGTTGCTTGCGCCGGTTCCCTGCAACGTGTCGCTGGCCACGCGCACCAGATCGGCATCCTGCTCCAGCGCCACCACGCTTGCGCCCATGCGGCCCAGAATGGCGGAAGAATAGCCGGTCGCCGCGGCGACATCGAGAATTCGGTCATCCGGTTTAATATCGGCCAATTGAACCAATTTGGCGAAGCTGCGGGCATCCATCAGGTAGCGTTGCGGCGCGACTTCTACCGGACCTTCGGCATAGGCCAGGGCCTGCCGGACGCCGGGTACGAATCGCTCGCGTGGAATATCGCGCAGAGCTGCGTGAATCCGCGGGTCGGTCACATCGTTGGGACGGACCTGGGTTTCGACCATGTTGGCACGTTGGGAAGCAAAATCGGGCATCGGGTCAGCCAATAAAGACAAGGCCGCGCTTATACGTTGCCGGATTCAGGGAGACAACGCCCACGAAGCTGCGCGTGCGGATTGTCGCCCGGCGTTCCTGCTGTTATAGGGCCGCCTCTCTGGAACGGCCACGTGGCGGAGTGGTGACGCAGCGGTTTGCAAAACCGTGCACCCCGGTTCAATTCCGGGCGTGGCCTCCAGTGATTTTCCGCCGTTTGCCCGGCCGGGAACGGTCAAATTGGTCCCCCCTCCTCTCAAATCCCTTATGAACCCGGCTTGGGTGTTAAGGGTATGTTAACCTTATTGGATCAGCCTGCACGGGTCTTCCTTGAAGACACCCCACCATTACCCAACGCCTTGGGGGCCGGCTCAAACCGGCCCTCTTTCTTTTTGGGCTTAGGTTTTTTTGGGGGGGGGGCTTTTTCGGCTCTAGGCGATGCGTTCGGCTTTTGCCTTCTGGCGGCGGCCCCACCAGACCTCGACCCTGCGGCGTAACCGCCGGACCGGATGATAGTCCACCGAGAGAATCAGCAGCCCCAGCGGCAGCATCCAAAAACCGAGAATCGGCAGGAACCCCAGCGCTCCGCCGATCACCATGACGATGCCAAGGACGGTGCGCAGCACCCGGTTTCCGGGGACCGCCATGCTGAATTTGCCCAACTTCACGCGCTTGCCGTCGCTCATTCCAAAACCACCGTTGCCTGAAGCAATAGTTTCATATAGGCACGCCGCCTCGGACACGCTAGACACGGGTTCGGTGGTGATCCTCGGTAGCTCAGCGGTAGAGCAACCGGCTGTTAACCGGTTGGTCGCTGGTTCGAATCCGGCCCGGGGAGCCATTTTCTTGCGCGCGTCATACGCGATGCCCGCAACTCGGGGACTTTCTGGACATATCCAGCGTAAGATCGGCAATATAGTTGCCCGCGCCCTGCCCGATCCTGATTATTTTTGAGAGCATCGAGATGGAAGAGTTTTCCGAGCGTCAGCGCCGCGAGCTGGATTATCACAAAACCCATGCGGCCAAGGTTGCCGAGGATTATCGGTCCATCAATTATCAGGTCATCGAGGGCACGCCCCGTAAGTGGTGGAATGCCTATTGGGACATTTGGACTCTCCTTCTGAACATACCCCTCAAGGGCAAAAAAGTGCTCGTTGTCGGATGCGGCGGCGGCACGGATGCGTTTTTGTTCGCGAAACTCGGCGCAGATGTTTCCGCCTTTGATTTGAGCGGGGATATGCTGGCGCATGGCATCAGGCTGGCGGCTGCGGACGGGTTGAACATCGCGTTCGACGAAATGACGGCCGAAAAGCTGGCTTATGCCGACAATAGTTTTGACATCGTTTTCGCGCGCGACATTCTGCATCATGTCGATATTCCGCTGACGATGAACGAAATCCAGCGCGTAGCGAAACCGGGCGGGTTGTTTGTCGTCGATGAAATTTATTCGCATTCGATTACCGATCTCATCCGCCGTTCGTGGCTGGTGCGCCGTGCCGTGTATCCGGTGATGCAAAAATTCATTTATGCGAACCGCCACATCTACATTACGGAAGATGAGCGCAAGATGACCGAGAAAGACGTCGCCGAAGTGAAGCGGCATCTCAGCGGAATCGGCAATCTGAAATATTTCAATTTTCTGGTCACGCGTATCGTTCCGGACAAATATCTGCGGCTCAATCAACTCGACCGTCTGTTGCTGACCGCAATGGGGCCACTTGGCTATTTTTGCGCCGGGCGGGTCATGTTCACCGGCAAGATAGATAAATCCGCCTCATGACCCTTCAAACCTCCGAAAGCCGTATCCATCGCGATTGCCCCTCCTGCGGGGCGCCGTCTGCGCCTGCGCCGATGGTGCGATATGGCCATCCCGACTGGCCGATGAAAAAATGCACGGTGTGCGATCTGATCTTCCTTGAATGGGTGCCTAACTACAGCGCCCTTTATGACGAGATCGGCTGGACGCGGCAGCACAAGCTCGAAGAAGACCGGCGGCTGAAACAGCAGCCCATTCTGGCCCGGCTGGATATGGCGACCCGCTGGCGGCTGGGGCTGCTGGGCGAGGCGACCCCTGCTGGCGGCATGAAGGGCTTTGCCAAGCCCGGCCCGGTGCTGGATGTGGGGTGCAGTTCGGGCAAGGCGTTCGCCGAGCTTGCGCCGGGTTACACGCCCTATGGCATCGAGATCGAATCTTCGGCGGCGGCGCGGGCCAGTGCGATTTTTGAACCGCGCGGCGGCAAGGTGGTGAATGCCGATGGCGTTTCGGGCCTTGCGCAATTGCCGGATGATTTTTTCACCGGCATCACGCTGTGGTCCTATCTCGAACATGAGGCGCGGCCGCGCGAGGCGCTGGAACAGACCCGCCGTGTGTTGCGCAAAGACGGCGTGGCGCTGGTGAAGGTGCCCAATTTCGATTGCTGGAACCGCTCTCTTCTGGGCGCGAAGTGGCCCGGCTTCCGCCACCCGGACCATGTTCAGTATTTCACCCCGCCGACACTTGAGCGGCTGGCGAAATCCACAGGATTTTCCGTGAAATTCCGGCTCTATGGCCGCGTCCCCTTTAATGACAACATGTATGCGATTTTGAGACCCAACTGAGCCGTTTCGCGCCTTGAAGGGCGCGGGGGGCGCGTTTAGGTTCCGGCTATGGACATCCGAACAGACGTTATCGCCGCGATCGGCAATACGCCGCTCATCCGTCTTCGCCATGCTTCCGAACTGACCGGGTGCGAAATCCTCGGCAAGGCGGAGTTCATGAACCCCGGCCAATCGGTGAAAGACCGCGCCGCCCTGTTCATCATCCGCGACGCCATTGCGCGCGGCGAACTCCAGCCTGGCGGTACCATTGTGGAGGGCACGGCGGGTAATACCGGCATCGGGCTTGCTGTTGTAGCAAATGCGCTTGGATTCAAGACCGTAATCGTCATTCCTGAGACGCAGAGTGAAGAGAAGAAAGATGCTTTGCGGCTGCTCGGCGCCGAACTTATCCAGGTGCCTGCCGTGCCGTATCGCGACCCAAACAACTATGTGAAGCTCTCTGGCCGGTTGGCCGAACAGCTTGCGCGGGACAATCCCAAAGGCGCGATCTGGGCCAATCAGTTCGACAATGTGGCGAATCGGCAGGCGCATATTGAGGGCACTGGCCCCGAAATCTGGGCCCAGACGGATGGCAAAGTGGATGGCTTTACCTGCGCCGTGGGCTCTGGGGGCACGCTGGCGGGAATCGCCATCGCGCTGAAAGAGCGCAACGCAAACATTCGCACTGCGGTCGCTGACCCTATGGGGGCGGCGATGTATTCCTGGGTCAAGAACGGGACCCTCAGCTCGGAGGGAACTTCGATCACCGAAGGCATTGGGCAGAACCGGGTCACCGCCAATCTCGAAGGTGTGCCGCTCGACGATGCGTTTCAGATTCCCGATGAAGAAGCCCTGCCCGTCATCTTTGACCTCCTGGAACATGAGGGGCTTTGTCTGGGCGGTTCGACCGGCATCAATGTGGCGGGCGCTATCCGGCTCGCGCAACAGCTTGGGCCGGGGCATACTGTGGTGACGATCCTTGCCGATTATGGCACCCGCTATCAGAGCAAGCTGTTCAACCCCGAATTTCTGAAGGCCCGCAATCTGCCCTTGCCACGTTGGCTTTCGGAACCGGCAACGCCACCGAGGATTCCGTTTATCAAATGACAATCGCCACTCCGCTCGTTTCCACTGCATGGCTTGCCGAACACCTTGATGCGCCGGATGTGCGGGTGGTGGATGCGTCGTGGTATTTGCCTGAGGCGGGGCGCGATGCGCAGGCGGAATATCGCTCTGCCCATATTCCGCGGGCGGTGTTTTTTGGCATTGAAGACCTTTCGGACGAAAAGAACCCCCTGCCCCATATGCTGGCGCCCGCGCCGAAATTTGCGGCGCGGATGCGGCGGCTGGGATTGGGGGATGGCAATCTGATTGTCGTCTATGACGGGGCGGGCATCTATTCGGCGCCGCGCGCCTGGTGGATGTTGCGCGCCATGGGCCATGTCGATGTCGCGGTGCTGGATGGCGGGTTGCCGAAATGGCGCCATGACGGCCACCCCGTGCAGGACATGGAAGCGCAGCCTTTTCCACGCCATTTCACGCCGCGCCCCAACAATGCGCTGATCCGCCATTTCGACCAGATGAAGACGAACCTTGAGACCTGTGAACGGCAGGTGATTGATGCGCGCAGCGCGGCGCGGTTTGCCGGGCAGGAAATTGAGCCGCGCCCCGGCGTGCGGCCAGGCCATATTCCCGGCAGCATCAATGTTCCGTACAGAGACCTTACCAATGCCGACGGCACGCTGAAGGCGGCTGTTGAATTGGTTGCGCTGTATAAAGCGCGCGGCGTTGATATTGACCGGCCGATTGTCACCACCTGCGGCTCTGGCATTACCGCGGCGATCCAGCTTTTGGCGTTGACCATTGCAGGGGCGCGCGAAGCGGCGTTGTATGACGGCTCGTGGGCCGAATGGGGCGCACGCAATGATGTTCCGGTAGCCACTGCATGAGCCCATCTGCAAAAACGCCACGTCGTGTTCCGATGACGGTGACGTTTTTGGAGATGAAACAGCGCCCGGCTGGCCCCGTTCCGCCGACACCGCGCGGGAAGATTGCGCTTCTGCGGGCCGAACATCCGACTGTGCATTTTTACCGCTATCTCTACGATACGATTGGCGAGGACTATGTGTGGGTCGAGCGCCGCAAGATTGACGATACGGCGCTGGCGCAGATTTTGGCCGATCCTGCAGTTGAGCTTTATGTGCTCTATGTCGATGGCGCGCCCGCAGGCATGGCGGAGTTGGAATTTTCCGACACGAAGGTGGCGCGGCTCGCCTATTTCGGGTTGATGCCGGAGGTGTTGGGCCGGGGGGTGGGGAGTTATTTTCTCTATCAGACCTGCGCGATTGCCTGGGGGCGGGAGATCAACCGGCTGCTGGTCAACACCTGCACGCTGGATCATCCGCGTGCGTTGCCGATGTATCAGCGCGTCGGGTTTGTTCCCACCTCGCGCGAGGACCGCTTTATTGAATTGCCGGACGGGTTTTGAGCCATTTTCAACAACCGTGCAAAAAGGCACACTCCTTCTGTCAGATGATTGGGGACTAAGGGCATGTCGCAAAGTGCGGTGGCGGAACGGGACATTCTTGGGCATCCGCAGGGGCTGACCTATCTTTTCACGACCGAGATGTGGGAGCGCTTTTCCTATTACGGGATGCGGCTGCTGCTGCCGATTTATTGTCTGCAATATCTGCTGCTGCCGGGAAACCACGAACAGGTTATCGGCTTTGAGACGATGCGCCATGTGTTGCAGGGATTTTTCGGCACATTGTCCACGCCGCAGCAACTGCAATCTGCGATCTATGGCATGTATACCAGCCTTGTTTATTTCACGCCGCTGGTCGGCGGTTTTTTGGCGGACAGGTATTTCGGGCGACGCTATACGGTGGTGGCCGGTGGGTTGCTGATGGCGGTCGGTCATTTTTTGATGGCCTTTGAACACTATTTCTATTTCGCATTGCTGTTTCTCATTCTCGGTAATGGCGGATTCAAGCCGAATATTTCGACGCAGGTGGCTGGGCTCTACAAGCCGGGCGATCACCGGATCGACCGGGCCTATTCGATTTTTTATGTCGGCATCAATCTGGGCGCGTTTCTGGGGCAGAACATTTGCGGCATTTTTGGCGAACGGCAGATGTGGAGTTGGGGCTTTTCGATTGCCGGGGTTGGCATGCTGATTGGCACGCTCATTTATTTGTTCGCGCTGCGCATTCTGCCTGACGACAGGCCGGGGCGCCGGGTACGGGCGGCGGCTGTGGTTGCCGAGCCGCGCAAACCGCTTTCGCAGCGCGATTGGCGGGCCTTGATTATTCTGTGTCTGCTGTTCATTCCGGGCTGCATGTTCTGGGCGACCTATGAGCAATCGGGCAATACGGTTGTGGTGTGGTCCGCCGAAAAGTTGAACCGGGTGGTTGATCTTGGCTTTTTGAAATTCACGGTCACTGTGGGCTTCATCCAATCTGTCAATTCTATTTTCATTCTGCTGTTTACGCCGCTGGTGATTATGTTCTGGCAGCGCCAGGAGAAGCGTGGCAGAGAGCCGAGCGCGGTGGCCAAGATGGCGTTTGGGTATCTCCTGCTATCCAGTTCTTATCTGATCCTTGCGGCTGCTCAATATCTGGCGGGGCCTGCCATGGTGCATTGGATTTGGGCCATTGTGTTTTTTGCGGTTTACACTACGGGCGAGCTTTATTTTTCGCCGGTCGGGCTTTCACTTTATGCCAAGGCGGCGCCGCCGCAGGTGGCGGCGATGATGATGGCGGTGTTTTTGGCCACCAGCTTTCCGGGCAATTTTCTTGCGGGGTGGTTGGGGACATTTTACAGCACGATGTCTACCGCATCGTTCTTTTTGATGATCGCGGTTGTGGCGGCTATTCCTGCGCCGATCTTTTGGGCATTCAGCAGGCCGTTGAATGCGATCATGCGTGAAACCGTACGGGAAGCGGCACAGTGACGGACAAGACTTTGAAACCTGAAACGGTTGCGACCCATGCGGGGCGCATGAGCGAGACGCATTTTGGCGTGGTGAACACGCCGGTCTATCGCGCCTCCACCATTCTCTACCCCGATCTTGCGGCGCTGGAGGCGAGCACGGCGCCCTATTCCTATGGACGGCGCGGAACGCCGACACATCGCAGCCTTGAGGATGCGCTGACCGAACTGGAGGGCGGCAAGCGCACCCTGCTCTGTCCTTCTGGCCTCAATGCGATTGCGCTGGCGGTGCTTTCTGTTTGCAGCGCGGGCGATCACCTTTTGATGGTGGATAGTTGTTATGAGCCGACGCGCAAATTGTGCGACCGAACCTTTAAACGCTTTGGCATTGAGACGACGTATTACGATCCGCTGATTGGGGCCGGGATTGCGGAACTGATCCGGCCCAATACGGCGGCGGTGTTTTGCGAGAGCCCCGGCTCGCAGACCTTTGAGGTGCAGGATATTCCGGCTATCGCACGGGCGGCGCATGACAGGAATGCCTGTGTGTTGCTGGACAATACCTGGGCCACGCCTTTGTTGTTCAATGCGTTTGAGCATGGGGTTGATCTTTCGATACAGGCGGCGACGAAATATATTGGCGGTCATGCCGATGTGATGCTTGGCTATGTCACCGCCAATGAGAGCCATACGCCGCGGCTGCATCAAATCCATGGCGACATGGGATTTTATGTCAGCGGGGATGATGCCTATCTCGCCCTGCGCGGTTTGCGCACTATGGCGGTGCGGCTGGCGCAGCATCAGCGCAATGCGCTGGAACTTGCGGGCTGGCTGGAGACGCATGCGGCTGTTGCGCGGGTGCTTTACCCTGCCCTGGCATCCGATCCCGGTCATGCGGTTTGGGTGCGGGATTTTAAGGGTGCGAGCGGGTTGTTTGGGGTTGAGTTGAAGCCGGGCTCCAAGGCGGCTTTGGCGGCGTTTCTGGATGGGCTGAAATTGTTTGGCATGGGCTATTCCTGGGGCGGGTATGAGAGTCTTGTTGTTCCTGCGCATATCCATCGCACGGTGAGCCATTTTGCGGCTTCCGGGCCGGTAATCCGGCTTCATGCGGGGTTGGAGGATGCGGGCGATTTGAAGGCGGATTTGAATGCGGGGCTTGCGCGTTATATAGACGCGCGATGACCGACATTATTTCCCGTGAAGATTTTCTCTCCGAAGTCTCGTTCAATGCGGACGGGCTGGTGCCGGTGATCGCGCAGAGTGCGGTCACCGGCGAAGTGTTGATGCTGGCCTGGATGAATATTGAGGCGCTCGAACTGACGCTCTCGACCGGTCATGTCACCTATTGGTCGCGTTCGCGTAAACAGCTTTGGCGCAAGGGTGAAACCTCCGGCCACACGCAGCGGCTGGTGGAAGCGTTTGTCGATTGCGATGGCGATACGCTGTTGCTGAAGGTCGACCAAATGGGGCCTGCCTGTCATACCGGCGCGCCGAACTGTTTCTTTCGCAAGCTGTCATAACTCTCCTGTTGATGTGCGAAAACGCGCCGCGTTGGCGGCGTGGTTTCGTGTGGATGCAGATGTGTGGATGTAGCAAGTATGCCTTGTAGCAGCGTTGCGCTGCAAGGGGCCTTTGCGGATTTTTTGCAGCGTCGCGCTGGTGGGGGGTAAGCGTTTGATCTTACGCAAGCGCGCGCGATTTTATTGTGTGTACGCTGTGTGAGAGACGCAGATATTGCGCCGCGCTTTTTACGAAAATAATTGCGCGAGATAGGGATTGAGGAATTTTCCTTGGGGGTCGAGGCTGCGGCGCAGGGCGCAGAAGGCTTCATATTCGGGATAGATTTGCGCCAGTTCGACGGCGGTTCTTGTGTGGCGTTTGCCCCAATGAGGGCGGCCTTCGTAGCGGCGCAGTATGGCTTCAGCTTCGGCGAACAGGGACGTTGTATCCACGCGGTGATATTGATGCAGCGCGATGGTGGCACTGTCGCGTTGATAGAACGGGCTCATCCACACATCGTCCGCCGCGACGCTGCGAAACTCGATGGGAAAGCCGGTATTGATTTTCCGTTTGCGGATGGTGGAAACGATTTCTTCCACGCAAGCCCCGCCTTGCGCGCGCGGCACGGCATATTCCATTTCGTTGAAACGCACCGGGCGCGGGTTGGGAAAAATCTCGTAGCTCCAGCGCACTTTGGGCGGTGATGGCATCATGCGCGAGAAAAAGCGGTGCGCGGGGCCAAGCAGGAACGGCGTGTAGGGCAGCACTTCGTTGATGGCGGAGAAGATGTGCGCCTGTGAGCCGCTCATTTCGCCCCGGTGAAACATGGCTTGCGCATCGCGCGGTTCGGGCGCTGACGCATCTGTTTCATTCAGCGTTTTGCAGATGGCGATGTCGGCGTAGGGAAACCAGAAGAATTCGAAATGCCGGTTATCGGCGATCAGCGTGTCGAGCTTTGCGAACAGTTCGCTGGTCGGCAGGATGAATTCTTCTTCGCGCAGCTTGTAGGCGGGGCGCACGAATGTGGAAATTTCGGTCATCACGCCGAAGGTGCCCATGGCGCAGCGGCCAGCGGCAAAAACCTCCGCATTCTCGCTGGGTGAACAGGTGATGAGGCTGCCATCGGCCAGCATCAGGCGGAAGCCCGCGACCTCGGCGGAGAAGGAGCCGAGAGTTGCGCCTGTGCCGTGGGTGCCGGTGCCGACCACGCCGCCAAGGGTTTGGCGGTCGATGTCTCCCATATTTTTCAGCGCATAGCCTTTGGCGTGGAGCTGTGGCCCCACTTCCCAGATGGGCGTGGCGCCGCCGAAGGTGGCGATGGCGCGCGCCTCATCCAGCCCCAGAAGGCCGTCAAATTCCTTCAGGTCGATGAGGGTACCGGAGGTGGCGTTGAGCGGTGTGAAGGAATGGCCGGTGCCCGGCACGCGCACCGGCGCGGGGCATTTGCGGATGGTGACCGCCAATTCCACCGCATCGCGCGGGGTGACAAATTCCTTCGGCTTGCAGGTTACCCCGCCAGACCAGTTGGACCATGTGCCGCCAACAATTTTCATGCCTGCCCCGCCATATTTTCGGCTTTAAGGGTGGTTGACGGCCCCGTCAATCTTGCAGCCGCGAAGACGCGGGGCGCGCCCCACCCTGTTCTATTTACCACGGAACTTATTGTGCGTTCCCGAATTTTCAGGAGAGCAACGCGCGTGTCGCGCCGGGTGCAACCATTCCCGCAACCATTCCCATCGAAAGAGGTTTTTCCCCCATGGCCAAGGTGACAAAACTCAAGCCCCGCGAGGCGGGTGTATCGGCAGCGGCGCTGGATACACCGACCGATATTTCCCCGCAGGCGGTCAAAGAACTCTCCAAGGCGCTGAACACGCTGCTTGCAGACACGTTCGCGCTGTATCTCAAGACCAAGAATTTTCATTGGCATGTCAGCGGGCCGCATTTTCGTTCTTATCATCTGCTGCTCGATGAACAGTCCGATGAAATTTATGCGACGACTGATCCGATTGCGGAGCGGGTGCGCAAGCTGGGCGGCACCACCATTCGCTCGATCAGCGATATTTCGCGCCACCAAACGCTGAAGGATAATAATGCGGAATTTGTGCCGCCGCTCGACATGCTGCGCGAGTTGATGAACGACAACAAGACCTGCATCGCCGCCATGCGCAAACTTCACGAACTCTGCGACAAGCATGATGATGTGGCGACGGCCAGCCTGCTTGAGAATTATATCGACGCTGCGGAGCGGCGGAACTGGTTTCTCTTTGAAGCCAGCCGTGGCGCGGGTCAGACCGGGCACTGACGGGTTCGTAAAGTGTGTGCAGATGGGCGCGGGGCCGGTTGGCCGCGCCCGTTTCAGTGTGGGCGGGGCGCGAATTTGTGCGTCAGCCGCTGAAAGGGCGCGAGGAGCGCGCGCAGATATTTGCCTTTAGCGTGGCGGACATCGCGCCGCGCCGAAAGATCGCAATGGGAGCAGCGGATGTCCACGCCATGGGGGAGCGCGGGGTCTTGGGTGAAGTTGAAGGTTGGTGGCAGAAATTCGACGCGGATATCTTCCGGCCCGTCATGCGCGTGGGACAAAACGGCCTCTCCCGTTTGGCAGCAACGCGGGCAAAGCAACGGTATCATCCAACGCGATCTACTCATTGAGGCGATGTTAGCACCGGCAGGCGGCTACGTGGCGTTAAAAGGCGGCCATTTAAGGCGATAGCTGCGGCTTGCCGCCCGGTGCGCAGGTGCAGGTTTCGGCAACGGTTTGATTTGGAAAGATATTTACGGATTGAGACAAGGCGCTTCGCGACGGGAATCGCGAAGCGTCTGAAGCATTTTTTAGATCAATGGGACGCTGCGGCTTCGATGATTTTCGCCACTGCGTCTGGATGTGAAACATAGACCGAATGACTGCCGGTTTGATCCACGACGGTTGCATTTGCCCGCTTTGCCATGGCGCGCTGTGCGGGAACCGGGATCATTTTGTCTTCGGTCGCCACGTTATTTTGGACAAGTGATTGAAGTGACGTCCAAATTTTTGGAATCGATGTCGCTAATGATAAAAATGTTCATCATCATCGGACCCCATCTAGTTTGAATTCTACTTTTAACAAAATTTCCAGTGAACACACCCGAAATGTAATCACCCATCAGGATACTTCCGCATTCTTTCGTGAAAGCATAATGATATTCTGCGATCCTAGTAGAAGCTTCCCCGTCAATCTTTGGCCAAATGATTCTGTCACATGCAGGGACTTCAAGTTCGGTAAAGTGATATCCGTCCGAATTATAGATTCCCCGAATTGAATAACTTACGTCGCTTGGGACTTCGTCGCTCTTGCCCAACTGGCAAGCTGCTTCGGGCGCGAGCAATTGAGGAGCGCCCAACGCCACGTTAGAAAAACTCATCGTGAAGACTGCGGCGATTGCAAGGATCGCATGAATTTTGCCTGAGAGCATAACCCATTCTAAGTCAGTTAAGACCACGGTAGCGCTAGATGGCAATTCCAGAATCTTCCATTGTTATTTAACCGACTTACTGGCGACCCCGGCACGGCTCGAACGTGCAACCCCCAGCTTAGAAGGCTGGTGCTCTATCCGGTTGAGCTACGGGGCCTGTTCCCTTGTGCTGAATAGCAGATTTTACGCCGGTTCGCGCCAACTGCTGGTCCCTAGTGGCTCCAGGGGACTTTGCGGTCGTAGCGGAAATTATCCGAATAGGCTTTTGGGTTGGCCTTTGGGTGATGCGGCTCGAACACCTGATAGGGGATGGCGTGTTTTTCGGCATAGGCCACGGCTTCAGCCTGGCTGTCGAATTCCAGCTCGATCTGCTGGCGCATGTCGCCGCCGCTGGTCCAGCCCATTAACGGGTCGATCCGGCTGGGGGATTCGGGCTCATATTCCAGCAGCCACTGTCTGGTGCGCGCCTTGCCCGACTGCATGGCATTTTTGGCTGGCTGATAAATCCGCGCCCGCATGAATTCTCTCCTCACCCTTGATGGCCGGACTTGATGGTCGGGGCGGTGTGATTCGAACACACGACCCTCTGCTCCCAAAGCAGATGCGCTACCAGACTGCGCTACGCCCCGCATCAAGCGGGGGCTGATTACACGCATGACGGCTCCGCATCAACGCCTCTCGGTGAAGATTGATGCGCGAACCTTTGCGCCCTCCTCTATCCCCAGGGCTTTGGCGCGGCCTGCATTCAACTCCAGCACCGCTTTGACCGGCTCGGCGGAGGGCACGGGGTCCAGTGTCCGGGGCTTTGTATGGGCGGCTATGGACGAAACTGTGCCATCGGCCCGGATGAAGAGCATGTCCAGCGGTAGATAGGTGTTTTTCATCCAGAAGGTGATCTGGGTGGGGTTGGGGAAGACGAACAACATGCCGCAATCCGCATCCATCTGGCGGCGGTACATCAGGCCTTGCTCCTGCTGGCGCCCGGTGATCGCCATTTCGACGGTCAGGCTGACGGGGCCGTGGGGTGTGTCTATGGCGATGGTCTGGACCGGCAGGCGTGGCTGCGGGCGATCCAGCGCGGCGGTGGCGGGCGGGTTGAGGCCGGGCGCCACCATGAGGGCAAGCACGGGGGCAAACAAAGCAAGGGTCAGGCGCATGGGCCAACGGGGCTGGTGTTGCCCTTTAAGGATCGACGACCACGATCTCCGCCGCAAGCTCCCCCTTGGGGCCGCCGCCGGTGCGGACTTTGACCATCTGGCCCTGATGCAGTTCGCGGATGCCGTAGCGGCGCAGAGTTTCCATGTGGATGAAAATGTCCGGCGTGTTCACCCCGCGCGAGACAAAGCCGTAGCCTTTGCCGCGGTTGAACCATTTGACCACCGCCTCAAAGGATTCCCCCACGGGTTCAGCCAGATAGCGACTGCGGGTGGGAGCGGCGGAGAGCTGGGGGGCCGCGGTCGAATTGTCCAGCGAGATGACGCGGCGCGCCTGAAGGCCCTTGGGGCCCTGCACCGCCTCACACACCACGCGCGCGCCTTCATAGGCGGCTTTGAAACCGGATTGGCGGACGCAGGTTTGATGGAGCAGTATATCGCCCTCAGCGCCCGTTGATGGTGT
>Ga0164241_10000656_pt1 | contig 56153 bp, 54 predicted proteins | sample OricomyardsoilBY_FD_108780 | JGI IMG/M metagenome (GOLD analysis project Ga0164241, IMG submission 108780) | Backyard soil microbial communities from Emeryville, California, USA - Original compost - Back yard soil (BY) | ecosystem: Environmental > Terrestrial > Soil > Unclassified | place: USA... | reverse complement strand
TACATCGATCCCCGCGGTCATCGAGCTGGGATTCGCGTTGTAGGAATCGTCGATGAGCCGCGCGCCCTGCTTCGTGCGGCACGGGACCAGCCTGCCCTTCACCGGCTGCGCGGCGGCCAGGCCCTGCGCCACATGATCAAGACTTGCGCCGGCCGCCGTGGCCGCGGCAGCTGCGGCGAGAGCATTGCGCAGGTTGTGCCGGCCGCCCATGTTCAGCCGCATGGCACGGGAACCCTGCGGCGACTGCAGTGTGAAGCTGGTGCGGAATCCGTCGTCGGTCAGTTCCCAGCTCACGTCCACGGCGTGAAAGTCCGCCATGCGATCGATCCCGAAAGTGCGCACATCGGCGTGCGTCATGCTGCGCCACAGGGACGCGTAGGGATCATCCGCATTGATGATCGCGGTCGCGCCCGCTGCGAGACCGGCCACCATCTGCCCTTCCTCGTGCGCCACGCCATCCAGATCGCCAAAGCCTTCCAGATGCTCGGCGCCCGCGTTGGTGATGAGCCCCACGGTGGGACGCGCCAGCGCCACCAGCTGCGCCACTTCACCGGGGTGATTGGTGCCGATCTCGATCACGGCGCAGCGTTGCGAGTCATCCAGCCTCAGCAACGTCAGCGGCACGCCGATGTGATTGTTGAGATTGCCGCGCGTGGCCAGCGTGGTGCCGGTGCGTTCGAGGATGGCGGCGATCATTTCCTTGACGGTGGTCTTGCCGTTGCTGCCAGCCACCCCGACCACCGCGCCGGCATAGCGCTCCCGCCAACTGCGGGCCGCGCGTGTCAGCGCGATCTGCCCGTCATCGACCTGGATCAACGGCAGGGGCGCGCCCGCGACAGGCCGGTCGACCACCGCCGCCACCGCGCCGGCGCTGGCAGCCGCGCCCAGGAAATCATTGCCGTCAAAGCGCGGACCGCGCAGCGCGAGGTAGATCTCGCCGGGAGCAAGCGTGCGCGTGTCGGTGGCTACGCCGGTGTAGGAAAGATCCGCGCCGTCATAACGGCCACCGCACAGGCTCGTGAAGTCGCGCAGCGTGCGTTTCATCATGCTGCCTCCAGCAATTCGCGCAGCACCTGCTGGTCGCTGAAGAAGCGCTTCTCGTTGCCGACGATCTGGTATTGCTCATGGCCCTTGCCGGCCACCAGCACCACATCGCCGACGCCGGCGCCGGCCAGCGCCTGCGCAATCGCGGCGCGGCGGTCCCGCACTGTCGCGGCCGCTGTCGAACCGAGGCCCGACCGGATGTCGGCGATGATGCGATCACCATCCTCGCTGCGCGGATTGTCGTCCGTGAGCACGATGCGATCGGCCTGCTGCGCGGCGATGGCTCCCATCAGCGGCCGCTTGCCACGATCGCGATCACCGCCGCATCCGAACACCACGGTGAGCTGACCGGTGCAATGGCGACGCAGCACACGCAGCACCTTGTCGAGCGCATCCGGTGTGTGTGCGTAGTCCACCACCGCGGTCGGGCCGCCCTCGCGCACAATCGTTTCCAGCCGTCCCGCCGGCGCACTGAGTGATGCCAGCGCCGCACCGGCCTGCTGCAGTTCAACCCCCGAGCCAAGCAGCACGGCCAGCACCGCGAGCACGTTGTCCACATTGAAATCGCCGAGCAGCCGCGAACTCAGGCGTGCCGTGCCATAACTGGATTCGAGCGTGAACGTCGTGCCGGTGGAATCGAATTCGATGTCGCGGGCAAACAGACAGGGTGCCGCCGCAGAGGCACGGGTGCTGCACGCAATCCGCCCGGTGAATTCCGGCCTGGCGGCCAGTGTGCTGCCGAAAGCGTCGTCCACGTTCAGTACGCGCAGGCGCACTTCATCGCGTTCGAACAAGCTGGCCTTGGCCGCACCGTAGCTGGCCATGTCGCCGTGATAGTCCAGGTGGTCGCGCGTCAGGTTGGTGAAGACCGCGGCATCGAAGCGCACTGCCCGCACGCGTCCCTGCACCAGGCCATGCGATGAGACTTCCATCGCCACTTGCCGCGCACCGCGCGCGCGAAACCCGGCCAGCAGGCGCTGCACATTCACGGCGTCGGGGGTGGTCAGCTCGCCCTGCACCTGCTCGTCGGCGAAGCTGCTGCCCAGCGTGCCCATGTAGGCGGCGGGCCGCCCGATGGCAGTGAGCGCCTGGGCCAGCAGCCACGCGCAGGTGGTCTTGCCATTGGTGCCGGTGACACCCACCACCGCGAGCTGCCGCGATGGAGATCCGAAGAAGCGGTCCGCCAGCAGACTGGCACGTTGCGACAGTTCCGGCACTTCGGCGAGCACGATGTCCGACTGGAACTGCGGCGGCCGGGTGCTGCCGTCGGGTTCCCACAGAATCGCGACAGCCCCGCGCTGCGCCACGTCGACGGCGAATTCCAGGCCGTGGCGACGCGAGCCGCGGCATGCAAGAAAAGCTGCGCCGGGCCGCACTTCGTGACTGTTCTGCGTCAGGTCCGAGAGCAGCACGTCGCGTGGCACCGGCGCAATCCCTGCCAGCAACTGCGAAAGCGGCACGGCGCTCAACGACTCACCATCGTCGGCGCCTGGATGAGTGGATCCGGGGTCGGTCCGGTCCCGGCATCCGGCGCCACGCCCATCAGGCGCAGCCCACCACCGACGACCGCTGAAAAGACCGGTGCGGCCACGTCGCCGCCGTAGTAACGACCCGCGGTCGGATCATCGATGATCACCACGGCCGCGAGACGCGGATTGCTCGCGGGCGCCACGCCGCCAAACACCGCGACGTAGTGATCTTCATACTGGCCGTTGGCGCCGGTCTTCTTGGCAGTGCCGGTCTTGCCGGCGACGCGATACCCCGGGATCACGGCCTTCGTGCCCGTTCCCTCGGTGACCACTCCCTCGAGCAGCTTGATCAGCTCGCGGGCGGTGCGTTCGGAGATCACCCTTTCCCCCTGCACGGGACCATCGACGCGTTCCAGCGACGCGGGTCGCAGCACACCCAGCGCGCCGATCGCTGCGTAGGCCTGTGCCAGCTGCAATGGCGTAACGGCAATGCCGTAGCCGCGGGACATGGATGCGATCCCGACCTTGCTCCACTGCGAGTAATTGGCCAGCACGCCGGCCGATTCACCCGGGAAGTGGCTGGCCGTTACGCGACCGAAGCCGAGCTGGGTCAGCGTCGTCCAGATCTGCTGGGGCTTCAGATCGAGCGCGATCTTCGCCATGCCGACGTTCGATGACTTGGCCAGCACCGTGGCCAGACCGATCGTGCCCAACGGGTGCTCGTCGACGAGCGGCTCATTGCCGAGCATGATCGGACTGGTGTCGATCATGCTGGCAGGCGTGAAGCGCCCCGATTCCAGTGCCACCGCGAGCATGAATGGCTTGATGCTCGAACCCGGTTCCAGGTAGTCGGTGGCCGCGCGATTGCGCACCAGCGCCGGCTTGCGTTGTGCGCCGTTGTTCGGATTGAACGACGGCTGGTTCACCATCGCCAGAATCTCGCCGGTGAGCACGTCGATCACGACGATCGACCCGGAAGGCGCGCGGTTGGCCTCGATCGCGCCCTTCAACTCGCGGTAGGCCAGGAACTGGATGCCCGAGTGCAGCGCCAGCGTGACATCGCGGCCGGGGCGCGCCGCGGCAATGCTCTCGACATCCTCGACCACGCGGCCCATGCGATCCTGGATCACGCGCTTGCTGCCGGGCTGGCCGGCGAGCTGCGAATCCCAGGCCAGCTCGATGCCTTCGCTTCCCATGTCGTCGATGTCGGTGTACCCGAGCAACTGGCCCGTAACCTCGGCCTGCGGGTAGTAGCGACCCAGCTCCTGCCTGAAGCTGACGCCGGGTACCTCCAGATTCCGCACCGCAGCCTCTTCATCCGGCTTCAGGTGGCGGGCGAGCCAGATGAAGCTGCGGTTCTGGCTGCGCGAAATGGTCTGCTTGAATTCCGCGGGGTTGGTATGCAGCGCGCGCGCCAGTGCATTCCACCGGTCCGGTACCGTGGCCAGCACCCGCGGGTCGGCATAAGCCGAAGCCTCCGGCGTACTGACCGCGAGCGGCTGGCCATCGCGATCGAAGATGGAACCGCGCATGGCCTGGGTGCGCATCACGCGCACGGAACGCGCATCGCCTTGCTGCTTCAGGTAGTCGTTGTGGAAGACCTGGAGATAGACCGCGCGCGTCAGCAGGCCACCTGCGCCGAGGACCAGCAGCGCAAACGCAAATCCGGCGCGAAGCCGGAAGCCACGCGCTTCGCTGTCCGCGCTGCGCTTCACGGCTTCACCACCTGGATCGCAGCCGGATCCGGCGGAGCCATCTTCAGCCGGATGGCTGCCACCTGCTCCACATTGGCATTGGCAGAGAGGCTGGCCTTGTCCAGCTCCAGCTGGCCCCAAGTCACCTCGAGCCTGTCGCGCTCGCGATTCAGCCGCTCCAGCTCGACAAACTGCTCGCGCGCGCGATGGCTGGTGTAGATCGCACCGGCAGCCGAAGCCAGCACGGCAAACCACAGCACCACCGCGATGATCCACTGCCGGCCCGACATGGACTTCATGCGCCCACCTGGATCGGCGCCGCGGCAAGGCGCGCAGCCACGCGCAGGATCGCGGAGCGCGCGCGTGGATTCGCGGCCACTTCAGCGGCGCCCGCGCGCTGCTTCTTGCCGATCAACTGCAGCGCGGGATCGAATGGCGGGGCCACCGGCAACCGTGCCCACGCCGGATCCGGTTGTGCCTGCGCGCGCATGAACTGCTTGACGATGCGGTCTTCCAGCGAATGGAAGCTGATGACCACGAGACGTCCGCCCGGCGCCAGCACCGCAAGCGCCGCGGCCAGCCCGCGCCTGAGCTGACCGAGTTCGTCGTTGATGTGCATGCGCAGGGCCTGGAAAGTGCGCGTGGCCGGATGCTTGCCGGCTTCGCGCGTGCGCACTGCGCGCGCCACGATTGCGGCCAGCTGCGCGGTGGTTTCAATCGGCTGCTGCCCGCGCGTTTCGATGATGGTGCGGGAGATGCGGCCGGCGAAGCGCTCTTCCCCCAGCTCCGCGATCACGTTGCGGATCTCGTCGCCGGTTGCACGCGCGAGCCACGCGGCTGCGCTCTGCCCGCCCTGCGGGTCCATGCGCATGTCGAGCGGACCATCCTGCTGGAAGCTGAAGCCGCGCTCCGCCCGGTCGAGCTGCGGTGAAGACACGCCGAGGTCGAACAGAATCCCGCGACAGGCACGTCCTTCGCCATGTGCCGCGACCAGTGACTCGAGCGCGTCGAACGCAGCGCCGACCACCACGACACGTTCATCCGCGTCGAAGCGCCGGCGAGCGGCCGCGACGGCCTCAGGATCACGGTCGATCGCGAGCAGACGGTCCCGTGGTCCAAGCTGATCGAGGATGCGGGCCGCGTGGCCGCCACGCCCGAACGTGGCATCGACGTACAACCGTGGTTCATCCGCGGCGGGCGTGATCGCGAGAGCCGCGATGGCTTCTTCGACAAGCACCGGCGCGTGCTCAGCCAATGTCCTGTACTCCGCTTCCCGGCCATCTACAGCTGCAGGCCGCTGAGCTCGGCGGCGAGCTCAGTCACACCCTGCTCACTCCTGGTCCACTCATCGCGCTGCTTCTTCCAGCGCTCCGCATCCCACAGCTCCAGTCCGCGTCCCTGCCCGACCAGAAAGGCTGCGCGGCCCAGATCGGCGTATTCGCGCAGCTCCGGCGTCAGCGCGAGGCGGCCGTGGCTGTCGAGGATCATTTCCTGGGCGTGGCCGATCATCAGTCGCTGCAGGCGGCGCGCCTGCGGATGCAGGCTCGGCATGGCGTTCAACTGGGCTTCGATCTTTTCCCACTCGGGGAATGCATAGATGCGCAGGCACTGGTCCCGGTCCACGGTGACCACCACGCGGCCACCAGCGGGCGCAGACAGCTGGTCGCGGTGCTGTGCCGGCACAACGACTCTGCCTTTGTCATCAATCGTGACTTTTGTTGCGCCGCGGAACATGCCCTGAAATGGGGATTACCCACTTTTTCCCACTGAGACCCACTTGGCCCCATCTTAGGAACCGGGTAGCACTTATGTCAACGGTGCGACAGGATTTTTTTGTTTATGTCACAACGACTTACGCGCGATCGAAAAAGTGGGACGTGGTTCTCCAGGAAGATTCCTTTCGATTCCGGCACTTGCGGCGGAAAGCTCACAAACGACGTTGCCAACGGCAGTTACTTCAAGTCATGGAAGTGGGGAGCTGGCCTGTAAGCCGGGTTCTGTCGAGGACAATCATTCCTCTAGGAGCTGCGTCACCGCAGCCCTCAAGCAGCCTACCCGGAAGCACGCGGGACCCACGCTGCACGTTGCCGTGCGACTTCCCTATTTGGCCTTGCTCCAGGTGGGGTTTGCCGTGCCGTCCGTGTTGCCACGTCCGCGGTGCGCTCTTACCGCACCGTTTCACCCTTGCCAGCGTCTTGCGATGCTTCGGCGGTTTGCTTTCTGTTGCACTTTCCGTGGGCTCGCGCCCCCCAGGAGTTACCTGGCACCTTGTCCACTGGAGCCCGGACTTTCCTCCCCTCCATGCCTTGCGGCATGTCGCGGCGATTGCCCGGCCAGCTCCCCGCGCGCACCTTATCAGGCTGCGGGCTCCATGCCATAGCGCAGCTTTACCGTTGCAGTTGCCGGTGACGCGAGGAAACCAAGCAGCGCCCGGGCCGCAGCCGGTTCGCTGCTGGCAGTACAGATGCCGCCCGAGAACACGGTCATCGTCTGGATCGCGTCCGGCAACGACCCGAGCACTGCAATGCCCGGCAGATTCATCAACTCGGACAGCTGCTGGAATCCCAGCGCCGCGCGACCTTCGGCCACCAGCGCGCCCACTGGCACGCCGGGCGGCGGCACCACGATGCGCGGCCGGATCTCCTCCAGTATTTCCCAGTGCTTGAAGAGCTTTTCCAGATACACGCCGCTCGGCCCGGTGGAGTAGCTCAAGCTTGGCGCACCCAGTACGGCGGCCTTCACGTCGTCGGGAGTGTCGATGGGCGGGCGGGCAGCCGCTGCCGGCACCGCGATGGCCACGCCGGATCGCACCAGGTCCACGCGGCTTCCTGCCAGCAACGCGCCATCAGCAATGAGCTTGTCGATGGCATTCGCGGCCAGGACCACCACGTCATGCGGCTCGCCCGCGGCAATACGCTTCGCAACGTCCACGCCGCCAGCTGCGTCGGCCTGCACGCCGCGACCGGATTCCCGCGCGTACTGGCCGGCCAGGGCCGCAAGCATTTCCCGCGTTGCCATCGACGAGATCAGTTGCAGTGGGGGCAGTGTCATGGCGTTTCCGTGTCGGGTTGGTGCAGCAGTGCGTAGACCTCGGCCTTGCGGCGACCCGTGAGCTGCGCCACAACGGCCGCGGCCCGCGATGGCGGCATGTCAGCGCTCAGCAAATCCAGCGCGCGCAGCACGAATGCCTCGTCGGGCGCGGCGAGTTCGCCACCCGACACCACCAGCGTGATCTCGCCACGCGTGAAATTTGCGTCATCTGCGGCAATTTGCAGCAGCCGCGACAGCGGGCCACGGTATACGCTCTCGTGGACCTTGGTCAGTTCGCGCGCCACTGCGGCCACGCGCTCGCCACCGAATACTTCCTGCATGTCCTCGAGGGTTTCAACTATGCGATGCGGCGCCTCGAAGAACACCATCGTGCGAACCTCTCCTGCCAGTGCGCGCAATCGCTCGCGCCGTGCCGCGCCGCGCGCCGGGAGAAACCCCTCGAAGCAGAAGCGGTCAACCGGCAGCCCCGATAAAGCGAGCGCGACCAGCACCGCCGAGGGTCCCGGTACCGCGCTGACCGCGAGGCCAGCATCGAGAGCGCCGCGCAGCAACAGAAAGCCGGGGTCGGAGACCAGCGGCGTGCCCGCATCGCTCACCAGTGCGACCACGGCACCGTCCTGCACACGTCTGAGCAAATCCTGCAGGCGCTGGCCTTCATTGTGTTCGTGCAACGAGAACAATGGTTTCTGCACGCCGATCTGGCGCAGCAGCGAGGCCGTATGGCGCGTGTCTTCCGCCGCAATGACGTCGGCGTTCGCCAACACGTCGCGTGCGCGGGCTGACAGATCGGCAAGATTGCCGATTGGCGTCGCAACGAGTTCGATTCGGCCCGGGGGCACCTCTATAATCTCCGGGCGTCGACTGCACGCCAGTTCCGGAAGCCTCGATCTTGTCAGTCATTAGATTGCCCCGCCTCATGCCACGCACGCAACCTTCCGCGCCTCTCCTGCTGCTGCTTGCGGCTGCATTGGTCATGGTCGCGGGTTGCGCTACTTCAGTCAGTGAGGCGCCTTCGTCGGTCGATCGCGCCGACCGGCTGCAGCGGCGCGGTGACAATGCCGCTGCCGCAGAAATGTACGAGCGCCTCGCGCGCGCCAACCCTCCGCCCGAACGCAATGATCTGGCACTCGCAGCAGCGCGGGCGTGGCTTGCGGCCAATCGCGCCGACGACGCGCAACGCGCGCTCGACCTGGCAGTGGCGGAGAATCGTGCCGCACAACTGCTTGAGCTGGGCATGCTGCGCGCCGAAGTGGCCGAGGCACGCGGCCAGCAGCAGGTAGCCTGGCAACAGATCTCGGCCCTGCCGCAACCCGCGGACCCCGCGGCTGCCGCACGGCTGCTCCAGCTTCGGCAGAGGATCGCGCTGAATGCCGGCCTGCCCCTTGAAGCAGTGCGCGCCGGGTTGGCGCTGGAGCGCATTGCCGGTACCGAAGAAGAGCGCGCGGCCGCGCGGCGCGAGCTGCTTGCGGGCTTGCGAAGTGCCATCGAAGGAGGCCTGCGCATCGACCTGGGTGCCAGCAATGATCCGCTGGTCCGCGGGTGGCTTGAAATCGCGCAGATCGCCGCAACCGCCAGCCGCAGCCCGTTGACCGCGGAATCCGATGTCGCACGCTGGCGCACTCGATTCCCGGGCCACCCGGCCGCCACCATCGTCGAACGGGAAATCCTGCATCCGGGTGAACGGCTGGCCGAGGCTCGCCCTGGAACAGCGGTCGCCAATGGACCGGTGGCACTGCTGCTGCCGTTGACTCCGCGCGATGGGCGCGAGCGCAGCCTGGCCAACATCGCCTCCGGATTGATCCGCGCCGGCTTCGAAAATGCGCTGTCGCGCGTGCCTGAATCCGCTCGCCCGCAGCTGCAGGTCTATGACACGGGCGTGCTCGGTGTCGGTGCCGCGCTGCTCAATGCGCAGGCCAATGGGGCCGGATTCATCGTCGGTCCACTCGAAAAGGAAGAAGTGCAGACAGCCTGGGAGCGGCGCCCGGCAGGCTTGCCTCTGTTGCTGCTCAACACGCCTCCTGGTGGCGGCTATCTGGGCAGTCAGGTCTACCAGTTCGCTCTGGCCCCCGAAGACGCCGCGCGGCAGATAGCGCGCCAGATTGCCACCGCCGGCCGGGGCAATGCCGTGGTTCTGGCGCCCAGGGACGAATGGGGAAACCGCGTTGCCGCAGCCTTTGCGCAGGAATTGACACAAGACGGCGGTGCCGTGCTCGCACAGAGCAGCTACGCCTACCCCGAAATCGACTTCGCGGCCACGCTGAAGGAGACGGTGTCGGCGATGCTGGGTATCGATGCGGCCCGTGCGCGCCAGCAACGCGTGCAATCCACGATCGGCGCTGCGGTGGAATTCGATGCCTACCCGCGGCCAGACATCGATGCGATCTTTGCACCGGGGTGGAACGAGACGGCAGTGCGCACCGTCAAGTCGCTGCTTTACTACTTCAACGCCGGCGACATTCCCACCTACATCACACAGGATGGAGTGAGCTCCGACCGCAACAGCAATCGCGACCTTGCCGATACCCGGCTGCTGGACATGCCCTGGGTGCTGGACACCATTGGACCAGTCGCAAACCTCCGGGCGACAACCCAATCCGAATGGGCCGACGCGAGCGCGGACTCACGCTACTTCGCCTTCGGCTACGACGCCGCCACGCTGACCATGGCCCTGCGCCGCGGCAGCACTGTCTGGCCGCTGGCCGGTCTGACCGGTCGCCTGCAGCTGACGGCAGACGGTCGCATCGAACGCAGCCTGAATTGGGCGCGGATGGGACGTGACGGTTCGCTGCAGCCGTTCGATCCGGTTTCGACCCTGCCCTGACCGGATGAACGCCGGCCGTATCGACCGCCAGCAGATCGGTCGTGCGGCCGAGGAAGCTGCCGCCGGCTTCTTGCAGACACAGAACCTTTCCATCCTCTTTCGAAATTATCGATGCAGAAGCGGCGAGATAGACATCGTTGCTGAAACATTGGAGGGCGTGATCGTGATTGCCGAGGTGCGCCTGCGCGCCTCGCCGCGTTTCGGCGGTGGCGCCGCCAGCGTCGGATGGCGCAAGCAGCGGCATATCCAGAGCGCTGCCCGGCATCTGCTCACACGGCATGGGGCATTGCGCCAGCGCGCCATTCGTTTCGACGTTCTGGACCTGGCGCCGGACGGTACCGGCAGCTATCGCATCAACTGGATTCGCCACGCCTTCGAGGCCGGCCCACGCCACTAGACGCGCTACTTGACCACCTTGAGGCTGGGCCGCCGCGGCCGCTCGGGACCAGGCGGCTCGGGCGGCTGTCCTTCCTGGCTGCTGTCGCTGCGGTCTGGCGTGGAATCAGGAGCCGGGCCACCGGCCGCGACGCCACGTGTGTCATTGGTGAATGCCATGCCCTGCCCGTTCTCGCGCGCAACGATTGCCAGCACGTGTTCCAGCGGCACGCGGATGCGGTGACCGACGCCGCCGAATCGCGCGTTGAATTCCACGGCGCCGTCGCCGATGCGAAAACCCTGGGTTGCCGAGGCCGAGATGTTGAGCCGGATGAACCCGTCAGAGACGAACTGGCGCGGCACCATCACGGCCGCGGGGCGGGCGTCGACGATCAGATGCGGCGTCCAGCCATTGTCGACGATCCAGTCCAGCATCGCTCGCAGCAGATACGGCAGCTGCGAGAGTTCAGGCAACGCGCATCTCCCGTTCCTGCGGCGAGAGGCTCATGCGGAATGCGGGCCGCGAAAACAGCAACTTGGCGTACTTGAGCAGCGCCGTGGATTCCTTGGGCAGGTCGATGCGCCAGCGCGGCAGCCGCCAAAGCAGCGGTGCAATGCTCACGTCGACCAGCGACATCTCGTCGCTGGCAAAGAAGGGCTTGTTGCGCACGAAATCAGCGGTCTGCACGATCAGGTCGCGCAGCTCACCGCGCAGTTTTTCGGCCTCGGCGCTGTCGGGCGGGGCCTTGTCCAGCTGGGCGGCCAGGCCATACCAGTCGCGTTCGATGCGCAGCAGTGCCAGGCGGCATTTGGCGCGCGACACGGGATCAACGGGCATCAGCGGCGGGTGCGGAAACCGCTCATCCAGGTACTCGATGATGATGCGCGAGTCGTAAAGCACCAGATCCCGATCGACGAGAGTCGGCAGGGAATGATCCGGATTCAGGTCGAGCAGATCCTCGGGAAAGCGCCCGGGCACGACGCTCAGGATCTCTATTTCGACGTCTTTTTCCGCCAGTACGATGCGGGTCCGGTGGCTGGCGGGCTCATCCGGAGCCGAGAACAATGTCATCACTGCGCGGCCCGCCTCAGTGCACGTCCTTCCAGTATTCCGTCTTCAGCATCCACGCGAAGGCCGTGAACACGAGCAGGAACAGCACCACCCAGATTCCGATCGCGCGCCGCTGCACCTGTGAAGGATCGCTCGCATAGTCGAGGAAATTGACAATGTCGCGCACGAAGGTGTCGTATTCGGCCGGCGACAGGCGACCCTGGCTCAGCACTTCGAAGCGCTCGACATGCCGGCCTGCGTGGCCGGATTCACCGCTGCCCTCTTCGGCAAATACGGCTGCCTTCACTCCCTCCAGGTCTGACAGGACCGCGGGCATCGAGGCCCCATCCAGCGCCAGGTTGTTGGTACCCGTGGGCTTCGACGGATCAACGTAGAAACCCTTCAGAAACCGGTAGACCCAGTTGGTACCGCGCGAACGCGCAACCAGCGACAGATCCGGCGGCAGTTTCCCGAACCAGTTCTCGGCATCCGCCCTGGGGAAGCTCGCCACGATGTAATCGGCGCTCTTGGCGCCCGGCGGCAGCAGCTGTTCACGCAATACCTTGTCCGGAATTTCCAGGTCCGTTGCCAGGCGCGACCAGCGGACATACTTCAGGGAATGGCACCCGCTGCAGTAATTCACGTAGTTCGCCGCGCCACGCTGCAGCGATGCCGTACTGCGCACATCGTTGCCGGCCTTCCATGCCTGCCAGTCCACGCCACTTTCGTGGCCTTCGCCAGCAGTCTCTACAGCGGCACCCTCTGCGGCAACTGCGGCACCGACGAAGGCACAGGCCGCCAGCAGCGCGATCCCCATCCGGAAGAAACCAGTGTTCATCGAACGAACCCGCATCGGAAGCCTCAATGGGAAGAGATAGTGACGCGCTCCGGCACGCGCGCAGTGGATTCGCCGCGCGTGTAGAAAGGCATCAGGATGAAGAACGCGAAGTACAGCGCCGAGAAGATGCGCGCCAGCAGCACATACAGCCCATCGGCCGGCTTGAGGCCGAGGTAACCGAGCGCGACGAACGACACGGCAAATACCGTGAGCCACACCTTCCAGCGCAGAGGCCGGTAACGCGTCGACTTGACGCGGGATCGATCCAGCCACGGCAGCACGATGAAGCAGACCAGCGACAGCGCCATCAACAGTGCGCCCATGCGCTGATCCGGCACGGCACGCAGGATTGCGTAGAAGGGCGTGAAATACCAGACAGGCGCAATGTGTTCGGGCGTCGACAGCGGATTGGCCACTTCGAAATTCGGCGCTTCCAGGAACAGGCCCCCGAAGGTCGGGACGAAGAACAGCACGATCGCGAAACCGATCAGGAACACGCCCACGCCAACCAGATCCTTCAGGGTGTAGTACGGGTGGAATGGAATGCCGTCCAGCGGCTTGCCATCCGACCCCTTCTTTTCCTTGATCTCGATGCCATCCGGATTGTTGGAGCCGTTCTGCCGCAGCGCCACCAGGTGCAATGCGACCAGCAGCAGCAGTACCAGGGGCACGGCCACCACGTGCAGCGAGAAGAAGCGCCCCAGCGTCGCATCCGCGATGCCGTAGTCGCCACGGATCCACTCCACGAGGCCCGGCCCGATCACCGGGATGGTACCGAACAGGTTCACGATGACCTGCGCGCCCCAGTAGGACATGTTGCCCCATGGCAGCACGTAGCCCATGAAGGCTTCGGCCATCAGCGCCAGATACACGAACATGCCGAACAGCCACAGCAATTCGCGCGGCGCCTTGTACGAGCCGTACAGGAAGGCGCGGAACATGTGCAGGTACACGACGATGAAGAAGGCCGACGCGCCGGTGGAATGCATGTAGCGCAGGAACCAGCCGAACGGCACCTCGCGCATGATGTATTCGACCGAATCGAAAGACGTTGCCTCACCCACCTTGTAATGCATGGTGAGGAAGATGCCGCTGACCAGCTGGATGACCAGGGCCACCAGCGACAACACGCCGAAGAAGTACCAGAAGTTGAAATTCTTGGGCGCAAAGTAGCCTGTGAGCTGATCGCGGACAAAGGCATCGACCGGCAGGCGCTTGTTGAGCCAACCCAGAAAGCCGGTGCGTACCGGCAGGGATTCGTCGTTGGCGGCCATCAGGCGGCTCCCGTGGTGGCGTCAACGCCGATGACCAGCGTCTGGTCATTGCTGTATGAATAGAGCGGAATCCGCAGATTCTTCGATGCCGGGGAACCGTCGAACACGCGACCAGCCAGGTCAAAGCGCGAACCGTGACACGGGCAGAAGAATCCACCGGGCCAGTCTGCGCCCAGCTCGGGCAGCGCCTTCTGGAAGCGCGCCTTGGGCAGGCAGCCCAGATGGGTACAGGTACCCTCCACCACCAGGAAATCATCGCGGACCGAGCGCGTGGCGTTCTGTGCGTAAGCGGGCTGCTCGGAATCCTCAGACTGCGCGTCCTTCAGATGATTGTCATGACCGGAGAGCGAGGCAACCATCTCCGGCGTGCGATGCACGATGTACATCGGCTTCTTGCGATAGACCACTGTGATCATCTGGCCAGGATCGACCTTGGAGATGTCCACTTCCACGGGGGCACCCGCGGCGCGCGCGCGCTCGGACGGATTCCAGGACTCGATGAAAGGCACTGCGGCGAAAGCTACGCCGATTGCGCCAGTGGCTGTGGTTGCAAAAGTAAGGAATCCGCGCCGGTCTTGATCAACCTCGGCGGGTGCTGGGGCAGCGGTGTCGCTCATTCGAAAGTTCCGGGGGCAGTTGCTGTTCTTGCGCCCGGGCCGCTGCTCACGGCGAGACCAGCACGGCCCGAAACGCGCGGCATTATACACTATCGCCTTCGATGCCCACGGCACGCGCCCCATGCCAAACAGCAGCTTGCGTCGTCACACTTTCTTTCTTGCCGGTTCGATTCTGGCCGGCCTGGTCATGGCGTTGGTTGCCGTATGGTTGTGGCCGCAACTGGTTCACAAGGCACCGCCACCAGAGGCCGGTGCCCGGGCATTGACTACTCCGCGGATATCCGTGCAGCCGGTGGCAATCCCGACCTTGCCGCAGGACGGTACAGGCGCCGGCCCCTCGATATCTGCAGAAGCGCTGATGCAGGCCACGGGCGGCAGCTTTGCATCGGCGGTGAAGGCCAGTGCTCCTGCCGTAGTCAGTATCTACACGACGCACGTGGAACGAGTGCCGGGCACACCGCTTGAGCAGATGTTCGGTACCCCGTGGCGGCAACTCCTGCGACAGAAGCTGGGGTCCGGGGTGATCGTTGACAGTGATGGACACATCATCACCAACAACCATGTGGTCTCCCGATCAGAAGAAATCTCCGTGCAGCTGGCCGATGGCCGCGAGGCGCCCGCGATGCTGGTGGGCAGCGATCCGGACACCGACGTGGCGGTACTGAAGATCGACCTGCCCAAGTTGCCGGTGATGACACTTGGCCGGTCGGACCGGGTTGAAGTGGGTGACGTCGTGCTGGCCATCGGCAATCCATTCGGTCTGCTTGCACAGACCGTCACGCATGGCATCGTCAGCGCAACGGGTCGCGCCGATCTCGGCGTGGCGCCGCTGGAGGATTTCATCCAGACCGATGCGGCCATCAACGAAGGCAATTCCGGCGGTGCGCTGGTCAACACCAGTGGCGAACTCATCGGCATCAACACCGCCGTGCTGGGCAAGGAACAAGGTGCCGAAGGTCTGGGCGTTGCGATTCCCGTGGACCTGGTGCGTGGCGTGATGAGCGAAATCCTGCAGCATGGTCGCGTGATCCGCGGCTGGATCGGCATCGAGACGCAGGATGTTTCGGCCCAGCTCGCGCGCGAATACAACCTGGCTCATGCCGGGGTCGCGATACGGCTGTACGACAAATCCCCTGCCGCCACGGCCGGGCTTCGCCTCGGCGACGTGATCCGGAGCATCGACGGTCAGGAAGCCAAGAGCGCGCAGGACGTACGTACGCGCATCGCGGGTCACAAGCCCGGCAGCAAGGTACGGCTGGTGGTCGATCGCGCCGATCGGGGCGTCCGCACCCTCACGTTCGAGATTCAGGTGGTCGAGGCCCCGCCGCGCCAGCAATAGGCCACGTTACCGGGAGGCCACGCGCCGGATCTGCGCGCCGAGCTGGTTCAGCTTCTCCTCGATGGATTCGTAGCCGCGATCGATATGGTAGATGCGGTCGATCTCGGTGCGCCCTTTGGCCACCAGGCCGGCAATCACCAGACTCGCCGACGCGCGCAGGTCGGTGGCCATCACCGGCGCGGCGGTCAGCTGCGGCACCCCCTTGATGATCGCGGTGTTGCCTTCCAGGCGGATCTCGGCACCCAGGCGTCGCATTTCCAGCAGATGCATGAAACGGTTTTCGAAAATGGTTTCGATGATGGTGCCCACCCCGTCGGCCACACAGTCCAGTGCCGCAAACTGCGCCTGCATGTCGGTCGGGAACGCAGGATACGGCGCGGTGCGGATATCCACGGACTTCGGCCGCCGCCCGTGCATGTTCAGTTCGATCCAGTCCGCGCCGCTGTGCACTTCTGCGCCCGCCTCCTGCAGCTTCAGCAGCACCGATTCGAGATGCGCCGGCTGCGCGCGCCGCGCCATGACCCGCCCGCCAGTGATGGCGCCAGCCACCAGGTAGGTGCCGGTCTCGATGCGATCGGGCTGCACTGTGTACTGGGCCCCGTGCAACCGCTGGACTCCTTCCACGACGATGCGATCCGTACCGGCACCCTGGATCTTCGCGCCCATGGCGATGAGCATCAGCGCGAGATCCATGACCTCCGGTTCGCGCGCGGCGTTTTCGATCACGGTCTGCCCATCGGCCAGCGTCGCCGCCATCATCAGGTTCTCGGTCCCCGTCACGGTGACCGTGTCGAGCACCAGGCGCGCACCCTTCAGACGCCCGGCACGCGCACGGATGTAACCGTTCTCCACGCGGACATCAGCACCCATCGCGGCGAGGCCCGCCACATGAATGTTGACCGGTCGCGCGCCGATGGCACAGCCACCCGGCAGCGACACGTCGGCCTGGCCAAAGCGCGCCAGCATCGGACCCAGCACCAGGATCGATGCGCGCATCGTCTTGACCAGATCGTAGGGCGCAATGAATTCATTGATGCCGCGCGCATCCACTTCCACGCGCTGCTGCTCACCCAGCGTCACCTTGACGCCCATGCGCGAGAGCAGCTGGATCATCGTGGTGACGTCCTGCAGATGCGGCACATTGCGCACCTCCACCGGCTCGTCGGCCAGCAGTGTCGCAGCCAGTATCGGCAGCGCCGCGTTCTTTGCGCCGGAGATACGCACTTCGCCGTCCAGGCGGGCGCCGCCGGTGACCTGCAGCTTGTCCATCGTGGCCTAGGTCTGCTGCGCCGCCAGCTCGGCCGGCGTGCAGGTCTGCAGGGAAAGGGCGTGAATCTCGCCGCCCATCCGCTCGCCCAGCGCGCGGTACACCAGCTGGTGACGCTGCAACGGCCGGCGACCCTCGAACTGCTCGCTCACCACCATGGCCTCGAAATGCACGTTGTCCTCGGAGCGCACACGCACCACGGCATCGGGCAACCCGGAGCGGATCAACTCCTCGATCTGTTTGGGATTCATCGACGTAACCGGTGGCGGCCAGGGAGGGCCGCAAGTGTAAGCTATGATCCGCTCCATGAAGGACCAGCCTCAGGGAAACACCGTGAAGCCGCCGCCGGGTTTCACTGATGGCAATTCATTGATTGCCGCCGGGCGGCGCACCCTGACCATCGAGGCGCGGGCGCTGGCGGCTCTTCCCGGACGCATCGATGCCGCCTTTGCACGCGCCTGCCAGCTGTGCCTGTCGACCACAGGCCGCGTGGTGGTCAGCGGCCTCGGCAAGTCCGGCCACATCGGCGCCAAGATCGCAGCCACGCTGGCGAGCACGGGCACGCCAGCCTTCTTCCTTCATGCAGCCGAAGCCAGTCACGGCGACATCGGGGTGGTGGCTCGCGGCGATGTCGTGCTGGCACTTTCCACATCCGGGGAATCCGCCGAGCTGCTGACGCTGCTGCCCTACCTGCGGCGGATCGAAGTGCCGGTCATCGCCCTGACGGGAAACCCGGCCTCGACGCTGGCCCGCGAAGCAGCCGTGAACCTGGATATCAGCGTGGCAGAAGAGGCCTGCCCGTTGAATCTCGCACCGACTGCCAGCACCATCGCGCTGCTGGCCATGGGCGACGCACTGGCCACGGCGTTGCTCGAAGCACGCGGATTCACCCGCGATGACTTCGCGCGTTCACACCCTGGCGGCCAGCTGGGGCGCCGGCTGCTGCTGCGCGTGGCTGACGTCATGCGTCGGGGCGATCAGCTGCCGCGCGTCGCGCCCACGGTCACGCTCGAAGACGGCCTGGTGGAGATGGGGAGCAAGGGACTTGGACTCGCTGCGGTCACGGACGTTGATGATCGACTGCTGGGCGTGTTCACCGATGGGGATCTGCGGCGCGCACTGGACCGCGGCCTGGCACTGCGCACCATCACCATGGCGGAGGCCATGACGCCCACACCGCGCGTGGTGATGGCCGAACAACTGGCGGTTGACGCGGTCAACAGCATGCAGCAGCACCGCATCACGGCGCTGCTGGTGGTGGACGCGGACAACAGGCTGGTCGGGGCGCTGAATGTCCACGACCTGCTGCAGGCCGGAGTGTTCTGATGGCCATGACCGGCAAGCGCATCCCTGCCCGCCTCACTGCGCGGCTGGCGCGTCGCATCGAGCTGCTGGTGCTGGACGTCGACGGCACGCTCACCGACGGCGCGCTGTGGTACGGACCGCGCGGCGAACAACTCAAGCGCTTTCATGTGCGCGATGGACACGGCATCAAGCTGGTGGCCGCGGCCGGTGTAACCCCGGCGGTGATCTCCGGCCGCCGTTCCGCCGCCCTTGCAGCCCGTTGCCGCGAACTCGGCATCCGGCATCTGATAGTCGGCGCTCAGGACAAGTGCAAGGCTCTGGATCGCCTGCTCAGGCGCCTCGACCTGCATGAATCGCAGGTGGCAGCCATTGGCGATGACACACCGGACGTGCCGCTGTTCCTGCGGGTCGCCCTTGCCGTGGCGGTCAGCGATGCGCACCCGCTGGCCGCGAGTGCCGCGCATTGCCGTACCACGCTGCCCGGCGGGCACGGCGCGGTGCGCGAAGTCTGCGACTGGCTGCTGGCCGCTCGGGCACGCGCATGAACGGCAGGCGTCTGGCACTCCTTGTCTTGTTGCTGGTGGTTGCAGCGGGTGCGCTGTGGACCTGGCGCAGTGGGCAGGACGGCCAGACCACACCGGGAGGCGCAGCCCCGCCGCAGCAGGCGTACGACTATGAGGCCCACGACGTCGTGCTGCGCCAGATGGGGCCGGACGGACGCCTGCAGTTCCAGGTGGAGGCAAGGCAGATCACGCAGTTGCCCGAGAGCGGCCGCATCGCCGCAGAGGGACTGACCCTCTACCACGACCCCCCGGGTACCGAACCGGGTGGCCCGAATCGCTGGACGCTGACCGCCGACCGCGGCGAACTGCCGGCGGAGGGAGGCGTGGTAACGCTCGCGGGCGACGTGCGCGCAAAGGGAATTCTGGTTGGTGGCGGTGGAGCAGTGACCATCGCCACCGGGCATCTGCAATACGACCTGGCCACCCAGGAACTCGGCACCGACGATGATGTCCAGCTGACGTGGGGCGCTACGACCACGCGGATCCGTGGTTTGCACTTCAATGTCAGGACTGGTGAAGGGCTGGGATCGGAAATCAATGCAACCCTTGATCCACGATAGTCGGCGCAGCCTGCTGAAGGTGCTGGCCGCCAGCGGCGTTGCGGCCTGGCTTGCAACAGGAGTTGCAGCAAGAGATGCGACCGCCCCGATCGTGGCAAGCAACAAGGGGCAGGTGCACTTCAATCTGCCCGCCGGCACCCAGACGCTGGAAAAAGACGTGGAACTGCGCCAGGCGCCCGACACACTGATCCGCGCCGACAAGGCTGAAGGCACCAACCTTCCCGGCGGCAACTATGACAATGGCCACTGGGTGCTGAGCGGCGCCGTGCACATCGAGTTCGAAGACACGGTGCTGGACGCCAACAGCGCCACGGTCATCTTCGACAAAGGCCGCATCCGCACGATCACGGTAGAGGGCACGCCCGCGAGGTTCTCCCACCCGGGAACCACCGGCGAGCGCAACCAGGGCCAGGCCAATACCATTTCCTATGATGGCAACCGGCGGCAGGTCCGCTTTGCCGGTCAAACCGCCTATGCCTTCGGACCCTACGAGGGCATCTCCGACAAGCCTTTGATCTACGACCTCGACAGCACCGAGATTACGAGCGAGAAAGGCAGGAGCGACGACTCGCGCATCATCTTCACGTTCCGTAACATGCAGGCAAGCGCCAGGTTCTGGCGCGCGAACATCAATGGCGGAACGCAGGTGCTGGAGCAGGACGTGGAACTGCGCCGGACACCCGGCACGCTCATCCGGGCCGAAAAGGCCGAGGGAAGCAATTTGACCGACGGCTACGATGAGGGCCAGTGGACCCTCACCCGCAAGGTGCAGATCGAATACCAGGACGGGGCACTTGATGCGGACACCGCCACGGTGGCCTTTGGCGCAGGCGAGGTCCGTTCGATACAGGTGCGCGGCACTCCGGCGCGGTTCTCCTATCCGGCCGGAAGCAGCGGCCAGCGCTTCGAGGGTCGCGCCGACACCGTCAGCTTCGATGGCGACAAGCGCCAGGTGCGGATCGTGGGCCATCCCAGCAGGTACACCTTCGGCATCGACCAGGGCAGTTCGGACAAGCCGCTGTTATACGAGCTGGACAAGGGTGCATTCAGGTCCGAGGACAACGGCGACGCTGATGCGCACGTGCGCGGCACCTTCAACCCGCGCAATCGCGTCCCCACGCCGCGCACACCCGATCGGAGCACCGCACAGTGAGCAAGTCCGTGCTGCGGGCCGAGAACCTGCGCAAGAGCTATGGCGGGCGCGTGGTGGTCGAAGATCTCAGCCTGCACGTGCAATCCGGCGAAGTGGTCGGGCTGCTGGGTCCGAATGGTGCGGGAAAATCCACGTCGTTCTACATGATCGTCGGGCTGGTCAGCGCCGATTCCGGCACCATCAAGCTCAACGACATCGACATCACCGGGCTGGCCATGCACCGCCGTGCGCGCCTGGGCCTGGGGTACCTGCCACAGGAAGCCTCGGTGTTCCGGCGCCTTTCCGTGGAGCACAACATCCTGGCCATCCTGGAAACCCGCTCCGACCTGAAGGCGGCCGGTCGCCAGGCCGAGCTGGAGCAGATTCTGGAAGACCTGCACATTGCTCATGTGCGCAAGAGCCTGGGGGTCGCACTGTCGGGTGGCGAACGCCGCCGGGTGGAAATTGCGCGCGCCCTGGCTGCGGCGCCGCATTTCATCCTGCTCGATGAGCCCTTTGCGGGGGTGGACCCGATCTCGGTGCTGGATATCCAGCGTATCGTCGGGCAACTGGCCGAGCGCGGCATCGGCGTGCTGATAACCGACCATAACGTGCGCGAAACCCTGGGCGTGTGCAACCGGGCCTGCATCGTCGATCGCGGAAATGTGATCGCGTCAGGCAATGCCGAGGAAATCCTTGCCAACGAGCGAGTCCGCGAGGTGTACTTGGGTCATAACTTCCGCATGTAGCGGGAGTTTCAGTAGCACCCCATGTTGAAAGCCTCCCTGCAGCTTCGCCTCGGCCAGCAGCTGACCATGACTCCGCAGCTGCAGCAGGCGATCAGGTTGCTGCAGCTGCCCTCGCTGGAACTGCAGGCGCATATCCGCGAGCTGCTGGAATCCAATGTGATGCTGGAGGCCGAAGAGGACCCGGAAGGCACAGCCACCTTCGAAGCCCTCGGCGCCGGCCCGAACGACCGCGAACAGCCGGTGGACGGCCCCGAAGAAGCCGCCAGCATCCAGCGCGAAGACTCCGAACCCAGCGTCGAGATCGTCGAGGACTCGTGGGCAGAACCTTCGGCGGCAGCCGGCGAATCCAGCTGGAACAACGAAGACGAGGACCGGCAGCAGGAATTCCAGGACGGCCAGGGTGAATCGCTGCTGGAACACCTCCAGTGGCAGCTGGAAATGGCGGCACTGGACGCACGCCAGCGCGCCATCGGGCGCGCCATCATCGATGCGATCAATGACGACGGTTACCTCACCGATGACCTGGCGACGATTGCCGCGACGCTGCTGCCGGAAATCAGCACCAGCGATGAAGAGATCCAGTCCGTGCTGCGCATCGTGCAGGGGTTCGATCCGATCGGTATCGGCGCGCGCGATGTCGGTGAATGCGTCAGCCTGCAGCTGCTCGCCCTTGATCCGGACACCCCGGGCCGTGCCACGGCGCTGGCCCTGGCAAGAGGCCATCTGGACCAGGTGGCCAATCGCGAACTCGCCCAGTTGCGGCGTGAACTGAAGGCTTCGGACCAGGAGCTCGAAGAGGCGCTGGTGCTGGTGCGCGCCTGCCATCCCCGACCCGGCGCGCAGATCAGCTCGTCGGCACCGCAATACGTGGTGCCGGATGTGTTCGTGCGCCGCAGCAGCAGCGGCTGGACGGTGGAAATGAACGGCGCCACGCTGCCGCGGGTGCGCATCAACGAAGGCTATGCGAGCCTGATCGGGCGCGCCGCCAGCCACGCCACCATGCGCACGCAGCTGCAGGAGGCACGCTGGCTGCTCAAGAGCCTGGAGATCCGCCACGACACGCTGCTGAAGGTCGCCCGTTCCATCGTCGAACGTCAGCACGAGTTTCTCGACCAGGGCGAGGAATACATGCGGCCCATGATCCTGCGCGACATCGCCGAAGCCATCGGCATGCACGAATCCACCATCTCGCGCGTGACTTCCGGCAAGTACATGCATACACCGCGCGGCGTATTCGAACTGCGCTATTTCTTTTCCAGCCAGGTGGAAGGTTCGGATGGTTCCGGAACTTCCTCCACCGCCATCCGCGCCAAGATCCGCAAGCTGATCCGCGAGGAACCGCCGGACACACCGTTTTCCGACAGCCGCATTGCCGAGATGCTGTCGAAGGAAGGCATTCCCGTTGCCCGACGCACGGTGGCCAAGTACCGCGAGTCGATGGGCATTGCTCCTTCCAACGAACGCAAGAGAAACTGAACCAGGAAACAGCCATAACGAGGAGGCCACCATGCAGCTCAATGTCAGCGGTCACCAGCTCGATATAACTCCGTCGATGCGCGCCTACGTGGAAAAGCGGCTGGAGCGCGTGAAGCGCCATTTCGACCAGGTGATCGACGTGCACTTCGTGATGTCCGTGGACAAGCTGGTGCACAAGGCCGAGGCGACCGTGCATGTGAGTGGCAGCAACATCCACGCCGATGCAACCGACAGCAACATGTATGCGGCAATCGATGCGCTCACCGACAAGCTCGACCGCTGCGTGGTCAAGTACAAGGAAAAGCAGCGCGATCACCATGCCAGCGAGGCGCGCCGCACGGCGCGCCTGTAGCGCCGCGTCGTTCATCGATCCATGCGGTTGATCCTGGTCAGCGGCCTGTCGGGCTCGGGCAAGAGCGTGGCGCTGCACATGCTCGAGGACCTGGATTTCTACTGCGTCGACAACATTCCGGCCGCGCTGCTGCAGGCATTCGTGTCGCACACGCTGCGCAGCACCGATGTGCAGTACCAGCAGGTGGCGGTGGGCCTCGATGCCCGCAACACCCGCGCCGAGATCGCCTCGGTGCCGGCGCTGGTGGCCAGTCTGCGTGCTTCGGGCGTCGCCTGCGAGTTCCTGTTCCTCACTGCCTCCGATGAATCGCTGCTGCGACGCTACGCGGAGACCCGCCGCAGGCACCCGCTGTCCCGCGAGGGCAGCGGCCTGCGCGATGCCATCCGGCTGGAACGTGACCTGCTTGATCCGGTGGTGCAGGCGGCCGACATGATCATCGACACATCGCACACCGGGGTTCACGAGCTGCGCGAGCTGGTACGCAGGCATGTGGAGCGGCGCCGCGAGGCACGCCTTTCCATCGTGTTCCAGTCCTTCGGCTACAAGCACGGCATTCCGGGCGATGCCGACTTCGTGTTCGATGCGCGCGCGTTGCCGAACCCCTACTGGGAGCCCGAGCTGCGGGATCTGACCGGACGGGATCCGGCGGTCGTCGAGTACCTGCAGAACAGTGCGGCCGCGGGTGCCCTCGCCCGCGACATCACCGTCTTCCTGGAAGCACGCATCCCGGAATTCCATGCGGCCAACCGCAGTTACATGACGGTGGCCATCGGCTGCACCGGGGGGCAGCATCGCTCGGTCTACCTGGTGGAACGGCTGGCCGCCGATTTCGCCACTCGCCACCGCGACATCACCGCGCGCCATTCGCGCCTGCCCGGCACCACGCGCAACGTGTGAGCCTCCTCGATCGCTTCGAACATGCGCGGCAGCAGGAAGGGCGCGCCGCGGACCCCGCGCAACGCGTGGTGGCAGAACGACTGGACGCACTGGACCGGTGCCTTGCCGCGTCGCCAGGGCCGGGTCCACTGCGGCGTCGCATGGCATCGTTGCTGGGAAGGGCAATCCATCCCATGACGTGTCGCGGCATCTACCTGTGGGGACCGGTGGGCCGCGGCAAGACCTGGCTGATGGATCTGTTCGTTGCGGGGCACCCGCGGCGCGAGTGCCGCCGGCAGCATTTCGCGCACTTCATGCGCGAAGTCCATGCCCGACGCAGCCGCATCGGCAATGTGGAGCGACCGCTGGACCGCGTCGCGGCGCAGCTGGCCCGCAGGGCGCGGGTCTATTGCCTGGATGAGTTCATGGTGCAGGACATCGCCGACGCGATGATCCTGCATGGCGTGCTCGACGGGCTGCTGCGCCGGGGCGTGGTGCTGGTCACGACTTCCAATACGCCTCCGGCCAGGCTTTACGAAGGTGGCCTGCAGCGAGAACGCTTCCTGCCGACCATCCAGCTGCTGGAACGGATGCTCGACGTGCTGGAGATCGCCCCTGGCGATGACTACCGCCGGCACCAGCTCCGCGCGGCACCGCTGTGGATGTCCACCAGCGACCCCGCGACACCACAGCGAATGCGCATCTTGTTCGACCGGCTTGCCGGCACGGCGGCCGTGGACGCATCCGATGCGATGCAGGTGGAGGGGCGGCCCATCGCGACCCTGCGTCACGCCGGCGGCCTCGCCTGGTTCGACTTCAACGCACTGTGCGACGGACCGCGCTCGGCCGATGACTACATCGCCATCGCGCGGCGGCTGCACACCGTGTTCGTCTCGGACATCCCGACGTTCGATGCGCAGCACGATGACGCGGCCCGACGCTTCATTGCGTTGATCGACGAACTCTACGACCAGCGCGTGAAGCTCGTGGCTTCAAGCCGGGCCGAACCCATTGCGCTGTACCGTGGCGAGAGACTGGCGAAGGACTTCGAACGCACGGCGAGCCGCCTGCTGGAGATGCGCAGCGACGGGTACCTCGCGGACGCGCGGTAGCGAACCGTCGCCGTTTCCCATGAAACGGCACTGGTGCTCAAATGCCTGTCGACTGCAATTCGTTGGGGAGGGCCCGCCCATGACCATCAAGACTCGCCGCCAGGTTCTTGTCGACGCTGCGGCCCTCGGGCTGTCTCTGGTTGCGTCAGGTACCTTGCGCGCGCAGCAAGCCCGTCACAGCAAGCTCGTCCTGCTCGGCACGCAGGGCGGTCCCAACATCCGCCTGCAACGCAGCGAAACCGCCAGCGTCGTGGTCGCCGATGACGTGCCCTACCTCATCGACTGCGGCTACGGCACCATGCGGGCGCTGGTGGCAGCCGGCATCCAGTACCGGGATGTCGCCAATGTATTCATCACGCACCTGCACGACGACCACGTGGCGGACATCCCGGCCCTGATGAGCCATCAATGGACCGGCGGGCGGGTCAAAGCGACTGATATCTACGGCCCTTACGGCACCGCGGACATGGTGCGGGCCGCCATCGAATTCCAGAAGGCCAACACCGAGATCCGCATCGTCGACGAGGCCCGCAGCGTGCGCCCCGAGACCATGTTTCACGGCCATGATGTACGGGCCACGGCGGCGGCCGAGGCGGTCTTCAAGGATCAGCGCGTGAAGGTCAGCAGTGTTGAAAACACGCACTTCCCCGAAGAGTCGAAACAGAAGATGCCCTACCGATCGATTGCCTACCGCGTTGATTGCGCCGACCGGTCACTGGTGTTTGCGGGCGATACCGCGTATTCGGCGAATCTGGTCAAACTGGCAAAAGGTGCCGACCTGCTGGTGTGCGAAGCCATGGAACTGGCGACCACGCGCAGCAACTTCGAGCGGCGGGTTGCCGCCGGCGAATACCAGGACAATCCCGAAGGCATCTGGCGTCATATCGAGGGCACTCATTCGCGGCTCGAGGTGGTTGGGCGCATGGCCACGGAGGCCGGCGTCGGGACTGTGGTCCTGAACCATCTGGTCCCGGGTGCACTCCTGGAAATCCCGGATTCCGACTACATCCAGGGCGTGCGCAAGACCTTCAGCGGCGAGGTCATCCTCGGCCGTGACCAGATGGTTCTCTGAACACCTCGCTCGGGCTTACAGGTGCGTTCCTGCACGCGCCGCCTGCCAGACACGGCGGATCGACTCGACCACGATCTCTGGCTGGTCGTATTGCAGCAGATGGCTCGCCTGCTCCGCCGTCAGCAATTCACTGTTCGTGGAGAGGGCAGCCAGCCGCGCCTGGCCAGCGTCCCAGCCCTGTTCGAGCACGTCGTACGGTGGCGGAAATCTGATCCCGTGCGTGATGACGATCACCGGGCGGCTGCCCAGCGGGCCGCCAAAGCCTTCGGCGCGGATTCGGTCTGAGGGCGACAGGATGGAGCCGAATTCCATCGCAGCGGTTGCATAGGTGAGCGGCCCGTCGGTCGCAGCGACCATGGCGCGCGCCGCCGGGCTCATCGCCGCCGGAAGCATGTCGAACCGCGGGGAAACAGCCCGTGCCGCGCGCAGCACGCCCAGGCGTCGCGCTACACCCATCATCCGCAACGTCGGCAGCATGGAGCGACGCACGAACTCGACGTAGGAGTCGCGGAAGATCGCCGTTTCGTCCGGCGCATCGAGGAAGACTAGACCCGCGGCGAGATCTGGATGGTCGCGCGCAAACAGGCGGATGATCGGCCCGCCATAGGAATGTCCGGCCAGCACATAGGGCGCCGGCACGGCAGCCGCCTGCAACAGGGCAGCCAGGTCGCGAGCGCGGTCTTCCATGGTTTGCGGCGTGGCATCCGGCGGACTGTAGCCAAGCCCTGTGCGGTCGTAGATGCACACACGCGCGAAGGCTGCAACCTGCTGCTGGATGTCCCGGAAATAGGCCGAGGATTCGGCCGCTCCGGCCTCGATTACCACGGTGGGTCCCGGCGCGTCGCCCACGCACACAAGATGCAGGTGGCGACCCCCGCCGATATCCACCATGTGGCCCGGCGGCGGAGACTTGCGCGTGGCCGCGCGACGCGCAATCGCCTCCCATGTCGCGCCCGCGGCCAGCAGCAGGGTTGCGGCGAGCATCACGACCAGCAGGATGCGGCCGGTCCACAGTGCGATTCCGGTCAAGGCGGTCTCCACAACAATAAAATACGTTGATGTATAAAATACTATCCAGTATATTTTTTCAATGGCCGCGAGCAGGAAATCGGTCGGCAAGGGAAGACCCAGGGGCGACAAGCGCGCCCGGACCCGCGCGGCGCTGATCGCTGCGGCGGCCCAGGTGATCGGCGAAAAGGGCTATGAGCGCACCTCCCTGGAAGAGGTCGCCGCCCGCGCGGGCATGTCGCGCGGCGCGATTCACGGCAATTTCCGCAGCAAGGAAGAGTTGCTGTTCGCTTTCATGGAAAGCCGCTGGGCGCCGGTAAAGCCCGAGCTGAAGCCGGGAGCTCCGCTGAAGGAACAGCTGCGCATCATCGCCCGGACAGTCGCCGCGGCGGCGGAGCAACGGCGCAGCGCGGCGATCGGGGCACTTTCTTTCCAGATCCACATGCTCACGCACGAGAAGCTGCGGGCGCATATGGCAGCTGCAAATGCCGCCGTTTATGACCAGATCGAAAAGGATCTGCTGCGCTTCGTGAAGCGCTCTGACCTGCCGATGCCGGTCGGCCGGTTCGTCCGCGTGCTGCATGCGGTCGGCGACGGGTTGTCAGCCTGCAGATTTCTGGAGCCGGAAAATTATCCTGATGAAGTGTTTGTCTCGGCCTTCGAAGCGCTGGCAAACCGCTGATCCGGCGCTGGTCCGGTCAGGTTCCCCGGCGATAGCGCCACAACGCCTCGCCGCTGAACAGCGCGAGCGCAACCCAGATCAGTGCGAAGGCAATTTGCCTCGCGCCGTCGAAAGGTTCGTGGAAGAACCACACGCCCAGCATCAACTGCACGGTCGGCGCCAGGTACTGCATCAGGCCGATGGTCACCATCGACACGCGCCGCGCTCCCCAGGCAAACAGCGCCAGCGGGATGGCGGTGACCGGCCCGCCGATCACCAGCAGCAGTTCCACGGTCGTGTCGCCGTGCATGAAGTAGCCGTGACCAGAGTGCTCGCACCACAGCAGGTAACCCACCGCGGGCAGCACCATGAGGCCGCTTTCGACGGCAAGCCCGCGCATCGCATCGATGACGGTGAGCTTGCGCAGCAGCCCGTACAGCCCGAAGGTGCAGGCCAGGACCAGCGAGATCCATGGCAGTTGCCCCAACTGCCAGCCCAGCAGCACCACGCCGCCAGCCGCAATGGCCACGGCCACCTGCTGCAATGGCGTGGGCCGCTCGCGCAATACCAGCACCGCGAGCAGCACGTTGACCAGCGGGGTGATGAAGTAACCCAGGCTGGTGTCGATGACATGGCCGCGGGCCACCGCCCAGACGTACACACCCCAGTTCACCGTGATGAGCGCCCCGCCGATTGCGAGCAAGACCCACAGCCGCGCTGAAAGAGTCCGGATCCACGCCAGGTCGCGCCTTGCCAGCAAGACCAGCAGTACCGCAATCGCGCACCACAGCCCGCGATGAGCGAGCACCTGCAATGACGGCACGTCACCGACCAGCTTCCAGTACAGCGGGAACAGACCCCACAGGAAGAAGGCAATGGCAGCAGCCAGGGCGCCACGCGGCGCGCTATCGCTCATGGCTGCTCTTCAAGTGGAGACCACGGCACCGAACCTGTTATTTTGGCGACTGCGCCGCGCGCCTTGAGGGTGCGTAATCTGAAGCATTCGCGTGAAGGGGGCTGCCGTTGAGGACTGTTGCAGAGTTTGCCATTGGCCGCGAGCAGTTGCTCGACGCCAGCGGCACTCCCACCGGTGCACTGCCTGACTTTGCCAGCGATCCGGACCAGCTCATCGCCATGTACCGCATGATGGTGCTGTGCCGGATGTTCGACACCAAGGCCATCAACCTGCAACGCACCGGGCAACTGGGCACCTACGCGCCGTGCACGGGCCACGAGGCCACCCATGTTGGCGTTGCGGCTGCCATGCGCCCCGATGATGTGCTGGTGCCCGTGTACCGCGAGTACGGCACGCAGCTGTGGCGCGGCGTGACCATGACCGAGATCCTGACGTACTGGGCCGGCGACGAGCGCGGCAACAATTTCGCCGTGGCCCGCCAGGACTTCCCGTGGTGCGTGCCCATCGGCTCGCAGAGCCCGCATGCCACCGGCATTGCCATGGCGTTCAAGATTCGCGGCGAGCCGCGCTGCACCGTGTGCTTCATCGGCGAAGGCGGCACCTCGCAGGGCGCGTTCCATGAAGCCGTGAACATGGCCGGCGCACAGCGTCTGCCGGTGGTGTACGTGATCGTGAACAATGGCTGGGCCATCTCGCTGCCGGCGTCGGAACAGACAGCCGCGCAAACCTTCGCGCAGAAGGGTCTCGGCAACGGTGTTCCCGGCATCCAGGTGGATGGCAACGACGTGCTCGGCGTGCGCAAGGTCATGGAAGATGTGCTGGCCCGCGCCCGCGCAGGTGAGGGCCCGACCGTGGTCGAGGCGGTGACCTACCGGCTCTCCGACCACACCACCGCCGACGACGCCACCCGCTATCGTTCCGCTGAAGAACTGGCGGCAGCGTGGAAAGTCGAGCCGCTGATCCGCACGCGGCAGTTCCTGGAGTCGCGCATGTTGTGGGACGAGGCGCGCGAGGCCGCGCTGCGCGCCGAATGCGCCACGGCGATCGATGCGGCCGTGCGCGGCTACCAGGGTCGCACCCCGGCAACCACTGATGCCATGTTCGAGCACCTGTTCGCCAATCCGCCGGCGGCGCTGGCCGAGCAGATCGCCATCGCGCGCCGCTACGGTCCCGGCGAATCCCACTAGAGACCCGGACCACGATGCCAAGAGTAACGCTGGTCGACAGCATCAACCTCGCGCTCTCGCGCGCGCTGGCCGATGACCCGGAAGTGGTCGTGCTCGGCGAGGACGTGGGCGTCAATGGCGGCGTGTTCCGCGCCACCGCCGGCCTGCAGCAGCGCTTCGGCAAGTTGCGCGTGCTGGATACGCCACTGGCGGAAGGCCTGATCACCGGCATGTCGCTGGGCATGGCGGCGCAGGGACTGAAGGTCGTGGCGGAAATCCAGTTCATGGGTTTTCTGTACCCGGGCCTGGACCAGATCGCCAACCACATGGCCCGCCTGCGTCACCGCACCCGCGGGCGACTCACCTGTCCGGTGGTAGTGCGCATGCCGCATGGCGGCGGCATCCATGCGCCCGAACACCATTCGGAGAGCCTGGAAATACTGCTGTGCCACCACGCCGGTTTGCGCGTGATATGCCCGAGCACTCCGGCTGCCGCCTACGGCCTGCTGCTGGCCGCGATCCGCGATCCGGATCCGGTGATCTTCCTGGAACCCACGCGCCTGTATCGTCTCGCCAAGCAGGACGTGCTCGACGACGGCATCGCATGGCCGCTGGACAAGGCGCAGGTACTGCGGCCCGGCGATGACGTGACGCTGGTCAGCTGGGGCGCCATGCTGCATGAAACCCGGCAGGCGGCCGAGCTGCTGGCGCAGGAGAAGATCGGCTGCGAGATCATCGACCTCACGTCGCTGTCGCCCATCGATCACGACACCATCCTTGAATCCGTCGCCCACACCGGCCGGCTGGTGATCGTGCATGAAGCCGCGCGCAATGCCGGGCTTGGCGCCGAGATCGCCGCCACCGTGGCGGAACGTGCCCTGTATGACCTGCTGGCGCCGGTACAACGTGTGGCAGGTTACGATACGGTCATGCCCTACTTCGCAATGGAACGCGCGTACATTCCCGGCGTGGCGCGCATTGTCGATACCGTGCGCGCTACCGTGAAGGCCTGAATGATGACGCGCTTCAATCTGCCCGATCTCGGCGAGGACTGCAGGAAGCGGAGATCGTGCGCTGGCATGTCGCGGTCGGCGACAAGGTGGCCGTCGACCAGCCCATGGTCGCGATGGAAACCGCGAAGGCGGTGGTCGAAGTGCCGGCGCCTTTCGCCGGCATCATCGCGGCACTGCATGGCAAGCCTGGCGACACCATTGCCACCGGCGCACCGCTGGTTGATTTCCAGTCCGAAGCATCCCATGGCGCCGCGCCCGAAACCGCGATGGCCAAAGGTGGCGTAGTCGGTCACATGCTCGAAACCGACGAGGTCATCGCCGCTGGCGCGGAGCAGCCGGTCACGCGCGGCGCCGGCGCGCGCGCGCGGGTCCTGCCGGCCGTGCGCGAACTGGCGCGCAAGCTGGGTGTGGATGCCGAAAGCCTGCGTGGCACCGGCCCCGGAGGAGTGGTCACGCTCGATGACGTGCTGGCCGCCAGGAGCGTCGTGCCGCTGGCCGCGGTGGCACCCGTGCAGGTCGCCGCACCCAGCGCGATGCGTCCGGCCATCGACCTGACCGAAACCGGCGAGCTGGAAATGCTGCGCAGCCTGCGCCGCGCCATGGCGCAGAGCATGACCCTGTCGCGCGACAGCGTGATGGAATGCACCGTGTTCGACGACGCGGACATCGAGGGCTGGCGCCCGGGCGGCGACTACACGGCGCGCCTGCTGCGTGCCATCAGTGCCGGCTGCCATGCGGAGCCCGGGCTCAACGCCTGGTTCGATGGCGCCAACAATGGCCGGCGGCTGTTCCAGCCCATTCATGTGGGCATCGCCGTGGACACCCCCGATGGCCTGCTGGTGCCGGTGATCCGCGACGTGGGCAAGCGCGATGCCGCCCAGCTGCGGGCCGAAGTGAACCGCCTGAAGGCCGGCGCCCGCGACCGCTCGCTGCCCGGCGCCGATCTGAAGGACTTCACCATCATGCTGTCGAATTTCGGGGTGATGGCCGGGCGCTATGCCACTCCCGTGGTGGTGCCGCCGGCGGTGGCCATTCTGGGCTCGGGCCGCATCACGCGCGACGTGGTCGCCACCGACAACGGCGTCGAGGCCCACCGGCGCATCCCGCTGTCGCTGACCTTCGACCACCGCTGCGTTACGGGTGGCGAAGCGGTGCGGTTCCTCGCGGCAGTCATCGCGGATCTGCAGCTGCCCGTCTAGGCATTGCAGATCGGGCTCAGTGGCTGCGGATCGCGCCGCCATGCTGCTCCGCGCAGAAGTCACCCCAGTCGCCGCTTTCGATGGGAGGCGGCGCTGCCCGATTTGGTCTGCCTGTCTGAGCTTCCCAGTGTGCGTTCCGTCACATCCGGACTTGCGGTATGCGACGTCCTGTTCGTGGCGCTCGCGGATCAGGAGCAGGCGCCGCTCTTCTGCATGCGTCCGCTGGCCAACCTCGTCTCACCCGTGAAGCTTGCGGAGCCCGCGACGTCGTGGCCACGGCCACCGGGGGGCGGCGCGTTCCCGCTTGAAGACGGGGCCACTCTGGTCGCATGATGCAGCCAGCCTCAGCCGGATGGATTCTCGGGTGCCCCTCAATGCAGGCTTCGCGTACGGACGCCACGACCATCAGCATGATGCCGAACACGGCTTGGGTGTTTCTCCTGTGCCTGATGGCCCTGCCGGCTCCCTGCGCCGAGACGCTTGCGCTGGCCGACGCCTCCATGGGCAACGACACCGCGCAGTTCAATGCACTGCTCAAGGGCGGCGCCGATCCAAATGTTCGCGCCCAGTTCGGCACTCCGGCCCTGCACTGGCGCGTGGAAGCCGACGACGTTGCCGACGTACGCCGGCTGCTTGAGGCCGGCGCTGATGCCAACGAGCTGACTGAACGTGGGATCAGCCCGCTGAGTCTGGCGATCGCCAACGGCAACCCTGAGATGGTGAAGGTGCTCCTGGATGCCGGCGCCAAGGCCGAGCAGCTGGAGCCCGGTGGCGAGACACTGCTGATGCATGCGGCGGATGCCGGTGTCCGCGAAGTGGTCGACCTGCTGTTGCAGCACGGCGCCCAGGTGGATACACGCGAATCGCAAGGGCAGACAGCGCTCATGTTCGCTGCACGCGCCGGTCATGCGGACGTTGTCGCCACGCTGCTGGTGCATGGTGCGCAGCCCAATGTGGCCACCCCGGTCGGCCGGGCGCCCAATTTCATCAAGCCGAATTCCGTACCGGGATTCGGCTTTGGCGTGGGCATCATTCGCGGTGGTGTGCCGGCCGATCGCGGCCGGCGCGAACCGCAGCCCGGCGGCCTTACGCCATTGCACTATGCCGCCAGGGAGAACCATGTCGAGGCGGCAAGGCTGCTGGTCAAAGCTGGCGCCAACATCAATGCCCGCGAGGCCAACGACATCACGCCGCTGTTGATGGCCATCTCCAACAACGGTGTCGCCACGGCCGAGTACCTGCTGGCCAACGGCGGCGAGGTGAACGCGCAGGACTGGTACGGGCGCACCCCGCTGTGGGAGGCGGTCAATGTGCGCAACCTCTATGTGCACAATGTGACACTGAAGAACGGGATCGACCGCGAACCGGTACTGGCCCTGATCAAGGAGCTGCTGGCCGCCGGCGCCGACGTGAACGCGCGTACCAAAGAGACGCCACCATTCCGCAACTATCTGCTGGGGGTAACGGGCTCGCTCGAATGGGTGGATTTCACCGGCCAGACCCCTTTTCTCACCGCCTCGCTGGCAGGTGATGTCACCGTCATGAAGCTGCTGCTGGAACACGGCGCGGACCCGCACATCGACACCTTTCAGGGCACTTCACCGCTGATGGCGGCCGCCGGCGTGAACTGGGTCGTGGCGCAGACCTGGACCGAAAGTCCCGAGCAGCTGCTCGAGGCGGTGAAACTCTGCTATTCACTGGGGATGAACGTGAATCAGGCGAACTCGATGGGCATCACCGCGCTGCATGGCGCAGCCAATCGCGGCTCGGACGACATCATCCGCTTCCTGGTGGAACATGGTGCGGATCTCACTGCAAAGGACAACGAGCATCGCTCGGCGCTGGACTGGGCACAGGGCGTGTTCCTTGCCACGCACCCGCCCGAGGCCAAACCCACTTCGATTGCATTGATCACGGAGCTGCTCAAGGCGCGCGGCCTGGAGGTTCGCTGATGCGGCTGGCAGGACAATTCTTGGCATTGCTGCTGGCTGCGCCCGCCGCGGTGTGGGCCGCGCAGGATCCGCACTCGCTGACCGACCGCTACTGCACGAAGTGCCATAACACGGAAGACTGGGCCGGCGGCCTTGACCTGACCTCGCTCGATCAGGCGCACGTGGGTCCGGCGGCTGCAGAATGGGAAAAAGTGGTGCTCAAACTGAGCGCGGGCATGATGCCACCGCCCGACCAGCAACGCCCATCGCGCCAGGAGACCGAAACCTTCGTCACAACACTCGAGCAACGGCTCGACGCGGAGGCCGTCCCGCCAGGGGCCTCGCCGGCACTGCATCGATTGAATCGCACCGAATACGCCAATGCCATCCGCGACATCTTCGGACTGAAGACTGACGTGACGGGTCTGTTGCCACCTGATGATGCCAGCGAAGGCTTTGACAATGTGGCCGCGGGCTTGAGCATCTCGCCGGCATTGATCCAGGGCTATACCAACGCAGCGATGAAGCTGGCACGGCTGGCCGTCGGGGACATGACGACGACTGACACTTCGGTCATCTACCAGTCACCAGGCAAGCAGGACTCGGCCTCGCGGCAGTCCGGATTGCCGCTGGGTTCCCGCGGCGGGATGCGCGTCGAGCACTATTTCCCGCTCGATGCCGACTATCGGATTGGCACCGGTGGCGGTGGTGGCGGTGGGTTCGGCAACTTCGGCGGCGGCAATTTCAATCCCGCCAGCTTCGGCGCTGGCAATTTCAATCCCGCCAATATTGGCGCGGGTAATGCGCGCAATGCGGGTAGTGCGGGTAGTGCGGGCAATGCGGGCAATGCGGGCAACGCGCGCAACGGACGCAATGGAGGCAATGGGGGTAATGGGGGCAATTTCAGCCCTGGCATCGCGGGTGGTTTCAACCCTGGCATCGCGGGTGGTTTCAACCCTGGCAACGGTGGGAACTTCGCGGGCAACTTCCCTGCCGGTTTCGGTGGCGGCAATGCGGGGTCGGGCATTGATTTCGCGATCGACGGCCAGCGCATTGAGTCGCGCGGCATGGTGCACGTGAAGGCGGGCACTCACGTGATCACGGCTGCGGTGTTCAATCAGCGGCGATCGGCGGAGTTCAACGACATCTACTCCGCACCGCGGACCGAAGCTGGCGTCGACACCATAGAAATCACCGGGCCATTCAATGCCACCGGCCCTGGCGACACTGAAAGCCGGCGGCGCATCTTTTCGTGCCATCCACGCTCGCCCGCAGAAGAAAGCACTTGTGCGAAGCAGATCATCCGGAACATTGCAAACCAGGCATTCCGCGGGCCCCAGCGCCCCGAGGATCTGGAAGTCATCGCGCAGTTCTACGAGCGCGGCCATGCGGAGGGCGGTTTTGAAACCGGCATCCAGGAGGCGCTGTCGCGCATTCTCGTTGACCCGCGCTTCCTGTTCCGCTTCGAAACAGATCCGGCCGACGGATCTGGAACCATCACGGATCTGGAGCTGGCCTCTCGGCTCTCGTTCTTCCTCTGGAGCAGCATTCCGGACCAGAAGCTGATTGACCTCGGGGTTGCCGGCAAACTGCATCAGCCTGATGTACTGGCCGCACAGGTGCACCGCATGCTGGCCGACACGCGTGCCGAGGCCCTGATAGACAATTTCGGAGGCCAGTGGCTGTACCTCAGGGAGCTGGCCGCCGCGACTCCCGAAGATGAAGACTTCGACGAGAGCCTGCGCGATGGCTTTGTGGCCGAAACGCGCGCACTTCTGAGCTGGGTACTGTTGCAGAACCGCCCGGTCACCGAATTGCTGACGGCCGACTACACTTTCCTGAACGAGCGTCTGGCGCGACACTACGGCATCAAAGGTGTGCATGGACCCCAGATGCGGATGGTCAAACTGCCGCCTGAGATGCACCGGCGGGGATTGCTGGGCCAGGGCAGCATCCTGACCGTCACCTCGACCGCCACCCGAACCTCGCCGGTCATACGGGGTGCATGGATTCTGGGCAGTCTGCTGGGCGCGCCACCGCCAAATCCGCCACCCGGCGTCGAGACGAATATCGATGGCGACGGCACCAAGGTCATCACCACCTCGGTGCGCGAGCGCCTCGAACAACATCGCAGGAGTCCTTCCTGCAAGGCCTGTCACGGCATCATCGATCCCGTCGGTTTCGCGCTGGAGCATTTCGATTCGATCGGCGCCTGGCGCGACCGAGATGGCGATGCCGAGGTCGACGCGCGGGGCACACTCGTCGACGGTACGGTCATCAACGGCACCGACGACCTGGTGGCGATACTGATGTCGCGCTCGCAGCTGTTCGTCACCAACGTGACGCAGAGACTCATGACCTATGCACTGGGGCGGGCTCTTGATTATCGCGACATGCCCACGGTGCGCGCGATCGTGAAACAGGCGGGGCGCGAGGACCAGAGTTTGAGCGCGCTGATCATGGGCGTGGTACAGAGTCCGACATTCCGGCAGCGCGGGCGCGCCACGGATCAGGCAACCGTGGCGGCCCGTTAAGAGGGTTCATATGGCTCACTTCATTACCCGCAAGCACCTGTCCCGGCGCACCGTGTTGCGCGGCGCCGGTTCGCTTCTCGCATTGCCAATGCTCGAATCGATGGTGCCCGCGATGGCGGCAACGCCGGCAGCACGACCGCGCTTTGGCGCGATCTATTTCCCGCACGGCGCCACGATGTCACGCTGGACGCCCGGAAATGAGGGTCGTGATTTCCAGTTCAGCGAAATCCTGCAACCCCTCGAGCCGTTCCGCGCGCATGTCAATGTCATCTCGAACCTCAGGCATCCGCTGGCCTACGGCACTGGCGGCGCCACCGGCAATCACAACCGTTCCGCCGCGGCATTTCTGAGCGGCGCCAAAGCAGCCACCGGACCACAACCGCGGCTGGGCATCACCGCCGACCAGGTGGCGGTCAGAAAGCTTGGCCTGGATACACCGCTGCCGTCACTGGAGCTGGCAATCGAGGGCTCGAGCATGAGTTGCGGCGAAGGCCTGAGCTGCGCGTATCGCAATACCCTGTCCTGGCAGGACGAGCTGTCGCCGTTGCCCGTGCAGAACAACCCTCGCTCGTTGTTCGAACACCTGTTCGGTGACGGAGCAAACGACGCCCAGCGTACCGCGCGCCGCGCGCTTTCATTGAGCCTGCTGGATTCGGTTGAGCAGCAGGTACAGGGGCTGAACCGTACGCTGCCCGCCGCCGATCGACAGCGGCTGGACCGGTTCGTGACCGACGTGCGGGAGATCGAGCGACGCATTGCGCAGGCCAGCGAGCGCCTGGACGGCAACATGGAGCTGCCGGACAAGCCCAGCGGCATCCCGAATGACGTGGAGCAGCACATCAAGCTGATGTTCGATCTGACAGCGCTGGCGTGGCAGACCGAAACCACCCGGATCAGCACCTTCATGCTGGCGAAGGAGCTGAGCGGCGCGGTGTATCCCAACAGCGGGGTACGCGATTCCTTCCACACGCTGTCGCATCACTCGAACAACGAGGACCAGAAGGCCCGGTTCGCCGTGCTCAATCGCTATCACGTGGGCCTGCTGGCCTATTTCCTCGACAAGCTCCAGGGCATCCCCGATGGGGATGGCACCCTGCTGGATCACTCACTGGTGCTTTACGGCAGCGGCATGGCCGACGGCAATGCGCATGACCACGACCCGCTGCCGGTGGTCCTGGCCGGCCACGCCGCCGGCGCCCTCGAGGGCAATCGGCATCTGGTGCAGGCACCGCACACGCCGATGTCGAATCTGCTGCTTGCACTGCTGAACAAGCTCGGCTGCGAGCAGGAGCATTTCGGCGACAGCACCGGGCTGCTGGCGATCTGAGCCGCCACAGCACAGCGCCGGAATTCTGGTTACCTCACAACGCGGGCAGCGGCGGGCACAGTTCTCCGAGCAACCCACCGCCGCCGCAGTAGGTCACGTCCTGCAGCTGTATCGCCAGCCCGTCGGGATCGGTGAAGTACAACTCCGGAGTTCCGCCTTCGGCTCCACCGCGGTTCGGCATCCGCAGGGAGATATAGGTGACGAGCGGATCGCGCGACTGCCCTTCCTGCTTCTTCAGTCCGTAGTCCACGAGCATCTGCGTGACCTTGGCCGGGTCGAAACCGCTCATGCTCAGGCAGGCGTGATCGATACCTGCCGCCCGCGCGGGAGCCGGCCCACGCGCGCCAGGAACTCCCCCCGGGGGTCCCCCTGGAAATCCACCTGGAGGCCCGCCATTGCGCGCACCGGGAGGAGGTCCCCCAGGAGGCGCCCCGGCCCCGCCTGCGCGCGTTGGACCACCACCACCCATGAACATCAGGAAATGCACGCCGTTGCCCACCTGCCAACCGGGAGTGGTTGCCTGGTAGGCCAGCGGTTTGAAACCGAACAGATCGAGATAGGACTGCACCGTATCGGGGTCGCTCGCGGCAATCGTGAAGTGGCTCAGATCCTTCACGGCCATGAGACCCGGCTTGGGCGAAGGTTCAGGCGCGCCGCACGTCGTCCCCAACTGGCCGCTGCCGCCGCAATAGGCGACGTCATGCAGCTGGAACACGACCCCGCTCGGGTCTGCCGCAAACATGTCGCGCGTACTGCCATCTCGTGAGCCACCTTCGTTCTGCCCCCTCACCCGGACCAGCACCTGCCGGGGGCCAGGCTTCATGGCGGTGGCGGGTGCCGCGCTGAACCCATGAGCCGTGAGGATCTTCATGGCGCTGTCGATGGAGAAGTTCTCGACTCCGAAGCCCAGCGCGCTGATGCTCGGTCGCTCGCCATCGGCAGCCGGACGCAGCGCGACGAACCGCGGTCCGTTCCCGACCCTGAGCAGCACCGTCGAACCCTGGCGCGCCTGGATCGGCATGCCAAACAGCCCCTGGTAGAAATCGAGCGATCGCTTGACGTCGCTGACGGTGAGGACGATCTGGCTGAGTCCATTCACCTTGAATGCCGGCGTCGCCTGCGCAAACGCGCGTGTTGCGGCCAAGGCGGGGATCGTCAACAGGAACGTGCGCCGATCGAATTGCATTGTCGCGTGGTCCTTGCGTCAGGTTGCGGGAGGGAGCAGCTACGGGCGGGCGCATGCATTATAGGCCTCGGGCATGGGTCCCACCCGCTTTCCGTCCGGCTGCCGGTACAGGCCGAATCGGCCAGCAGTCCGGCCTGGCCGGAAATCGACGATGCAGCTGCTCATGTGCCGTTGGTCGTTTGGTACTCTGCCCTCACCAATCGAAGCATACGGAGCCCGTCTGATGTCCGGCAAACTCGTGCTGCTGCGCCATGGTCAAAGCACCTGGAACCTCTCCAACCTGTTCACCGGGTGGACGGACGTGGACCTGACAGACCAGGGCGTCGAGGAGGCCCGGAGCGCCGGCCGCGAACTCAAGGCCACCGGCATCCGCTTCGACTACGCTTACACCTCCGTACTGAAGCGCGCGATCCGCACGTTGTGGATCGCGCTCGATGAAATGGACCGCATGTGGCTGCCGGTGGAGAAGAACTGGCGGCTGAACGAGCGCCACTACGGCGCGTTGCAGGGCCTCGACAAGATCCAGACCACCGACAAGCATGGCGAGGCGCAGGTGAAGATCTGGCGTCGCAGCTACGACATTCCACCACCACCGCTGGCTGCCGATGACCAGCGCCATCCGCGATTCGACCCGCGCTATGCGGACCTGGACCCGGCGCTGCTGCCCGCCACCGAATCGCTGAAAGACACGCTGGCGCGCGTGCTGCCGCTGTGGAATGAGGAAATCGCGCCACGCCTGCGCTCGGGCCGCAATGTGCTGGTTGCCGCGCACGGCAACAGCATCCGGGCCATCGTGAAAATGCTGGACAACGTGCCGGAGAGCGAGATCGTGGAGCTCAACATTCCGACCGGGGTACCACTGCTGTATGAATTCGACGCCGGGTTGCGGCCAACCGGCCATCGCTACCTGGGCGATCCCGCGGCCATTGCCGCCGCGGCGGAGGCGGTCCGCAGGCAGACGCAGAAAACCTAGGGAACCTCTGCAGCGGTTCCCTGGTGGCGGCCGAGTGGAATCCGGATCGAGAACTTCGCACCGCTGCCCGGCGCAGTGGTCACCGTCAGCGTACCCCCTGCGTCGGACACGCGATGGGCAACGCTCCACAGGCCGAAGCCGCGCGGTGGGCTGACCAGCGCGTCCGGGTTCCAGGCGAACCCCTTGCCCTCATCGGCCACGTTCAGGGTCAGCTGCGTCCGGTCGCCGTGCAGCGTGACCGATACCTTGTCCACACCGGCATGTTTGGTCACATTGCGCAGCAGCTCGCACACCAGCCTGAACACCAGCACGCGCGTTTCGGTCGGCACCGCCAGTTCATCGATCTTGCCGTCCAGTTCCACCTGCAGCTTGTCGTGGCCGCGCAGGTAGACCGCCAGCCACTGCAGCGCCGACATCAGCCCCAGGTCGTACAGCCCCGGCGGGCTGAGATCGGAAATCAGGTCGCGGGTCCGTTGCTGCACCTTGTGCAGGCGGCTGCGCAGCTCGTCGGCCTGAGCGCGCTGCTCGGGCGTGAAATCCTTGCCCAGCACCGTCAGCATCATGCCCATGGCGATCAGCTCCTGCCCAATACCGTTGTGCAGGTCCAGCGCAGTGTTGTGCCGCGTGCTGTCCTCGGTGCTCACGATGCGCCGCGCGTAGCTGCGCAGCGTCTCCTGCTCGCGCAGCAGGCGGACATTCAGCTCCAGCAGTTCGGTCACGTCGCGGGCCACGCCCCACATGCGCTCCAGCCGGCCGTCCTGGACCACTCCCGTGAATGAAGTCAGGAAGGTGCGATTGCCCCGTTCGCCCGGCACGGTGAAACGCAGGTCCTGCACCTGGTAACCCTGGCTGCTGATTTTTCCCAGATCTGCCTCGAAGATCCGGATCCACGGCACATCGGTAGCCCACCGGCCGCTGCTGCCAGCGGCTGCCGCCGCGCCCAGCCGCCCGAACGACTCGCTGCTCTCCACGACGCGCGCGTGCTCGCGCAGCCAATCCAGCTGCACGGCCTGCGGCAGATCCACGGGCATGGGAGGCGTCACCTCGATGCGCCACATCGCTTCGTGGCTCATCTCGATGAAGCTGCGATAGCGCGACTCGCCGGCAGCGAGGCTTGCCAAGGCAACGCGCGACTGTGCGACAAACACCAGCAGCGAGACCGTGGCCAGCAGGAACGTGGTCGCGCCCACCTGGATCCAGATGAAGCGCGACAGCGTCCGGTCGATGCCCAGCGGATTGCCACCGTGCGCGATCAGCCACAGCACGACCAGGATCGTTACCGCCATCACTGTGGCCGACCAGCGGGGCGGAAACCGGAACGCCCCGTAGATCAGTCCCGGGACCACGAACACTGGAAACTTCAGCTGGTCCGCGCCCACCAGGTTGCTCGGCGCAAAGATCACGATGGACAAGGCGATCTGCAGAGCCAGCACGGCGGCAACTTCCACCCGCTGCAGGAGGCCCGTCAGGGCAAACAGCTGCCGGAAGCGCCAGGCCACCATCCAGCCCAGCAGCGGCGGAACCATGACCAGCGTGCCCAGCAGATCCGCCAGGAACTCAAGCAGTGCGCGCTGTCCGTTGCCGCCGTCATCGTGGATCGCGTAGTGGATGACGGTCCACAGCAGTGCGCTGCATCCGGCGCCGATTGCCCCTGCCGCCATGAACGACAACATCGCTGTGATGCGCAGGCCCAGCCAGCCACGCAGCATCTGCTGGATCGTCACGCCGCCGACGAGTCCCTCGACCGAGTGCAGCAGCGAAGACTCGACGGCCTCGCCAATGGGAATACCCGGAAAGAGCGCGCGCGCCGCCAGTTCGGTGGCCAGCTGAACGGCAATGATCCACGGCCAGTGCCGGCGTCCGGAGAGCCACAGCGAAAGAAACAGCAGGCCAGTCGCAGGCCAGAGGATGATGAGGCCCTGCGTCCCTTCGCGGTACTGCAGGCCAACGACCACCAGGATGGCATGCAGCAATCCGAACAAGGCCAGCAGGCGCACCGTGCCACCCAGCCGCCGCGACAAGACCGACCAGGGGCTCCCATCGAAGCCCGCTTCCAAGTGCACCTGCCAGCTGGTCTCCATGATGGAAGTTCCAGGCCCCCCCGCCCGGACGATAGCTCACGCCGCCGGCGGCAAGCCGGCGCTACTTGTGGGCCACTGCCCAGTTGTCGTACTTGCCCCCGTGCCGGGCAGCCAGTTCATTGAACCGCGCCGTCAGACCCTGCATTTCGGACACGACCAGGCGCATGGTGCGCCTGCCGTGCAGACTGTATTGCCCTGATTCCTCGTCATGGCGGATATCGAGCTGGTAGCCCTCCGGCCGCAGCAACGATGCCAGTTGCTCCGCCGCATCCCGGCTCGGCAGGGTGAAGAAGAAATCGACCGTGTGCTCCTCGAAGGTATTCACGCCGGTCTTGCGCAGGCCCTGGATGAAATGCTCGTCCCAGTCGATGTTGCGGCGCTTGCGCGACAGGCCGCGCCACTGCGAGATGATTCGCAGGGCCGAGAACAGCGCCACGGCCACCAGTATTCCCGCGATGACTTTGCCGTCCATCAATCCTCGACTTTGCCGTGGTCGCCGGGCGTCTCGTTCACTGACACCACCGTGGCCCGCGGGAAGAAATTGAACTCGCTGGCAGATGCCCAGGTGTAGGCACCCATCGCCCGGCCTACGATCAGATCACCGGCCTTGAGCTTCGGCAACAGCAGGTTTTCCGCAATCACGTCGATGCTGTCGCAGGTGGGCCCTGCCAGTACCGAAGGGAGCAGCTCGCCACTGGTCTTCAGGCTGTCGATGGGATACCGCGCATGATCGAACAGCTGGCCACTGAACGAGCCGTACAACCCGTCGTCGAGGTAGTACCACCAGTGCCCTTCCCGTTCCGCACGGCCCATCACGGTGGCAACCCCGATGGCGGCCGGCCCTGCAATGTAGCGACCGGGTTCGGCGATCACGCGCAGCTTCTTCGGCAGAGCATGCAGCGCCTTGCGGATCGGCGCACAGAAGCGGCCGATATCCGGAACCGGCTGGGTGTAGTGGATCGGAAACCCGCCGCCAATGTCGAGCGTATCGAAGCGCCCCAGCTTTTCGCGGCGGGCGGCGCGGATCAGTGCGCCACAGGCCTCGATCGCCTCGACATGCTTGAGAGGACCCGGCGCCTGCGAACCCACATGGAACGAGAAGCCCCGCACCGTGACACCCAGCTTCTTCGCCAGTCGAGCCAGCTCCAGGGCCTTCTCCGGATCGCATCCGAACTTGCGCGACAGGTCGCTGACTGCGCCGGGCGCACGGAATGAAACGCGGAGCAGCAGTTCCGCCTGGTCGCGGTAGCTGCGGAACTTGCGCACCTCGTCGGGATTGTCGGCCACGAACACACGCACGCCGGCGGCAAGCGCATTGCGGATGTCCTGGTCACGCTTGATGGGGTGGGTATGAATGCAGCGCGCCGGATCCAGCCCCAGCCGCGTGATCAGCTGCACCTCGCCCGTGGTTGCCAGATCCAGGAACCCTCCGAGCCGGGCGACCGTGCGCACCACCGCCGGGTGCGGCAGTGGCTTCAACGCGTAGTGCAGGTCGACGCCGGGCAGCGCTTTCGACAGGCGCCGGTACTGGATGCGCACACGTTCGCAGTCCACGATCAGCAGCGGCGAGCCGAAACTGCCGACCAGGCGCCGGACCTCGGCGGGTTCAAACGGGTCGATGAACCGGCTCAAGGCAGCACACCAGTACCCAGCGCCGAATACTCGCCGCTGTCGGTCACGGCACTGGCCGCTGCGCGGGCGATGCGATCCCGGACCGCGTCCCAGCGCTCGTCGCCGGGCACCTCCTGCACCAGGATGCGCGTGCATCCGGCCTTGTCCAGCGTACGCAGGTTGGCATACAGGTCATGACCAAAGACTTCCGCGCGCTTGCCGGCATTGATCCACGTGACGGTCTCATAGGTCTTCAAGGGCAGGCGCTGCGCCAGCACCGCAATGCGCAGGCCGCCCTCGGACAGGGTCGCTGCCAGCGCGTCCAGCTCACCACCCGGCACGATGGTCACCGGCGTGCCCGGCGCGTAGTGGGCGGCCGTGCTGCCGGGTACGCGCGGCGTTGTCTTGTCGGCACCGATGGCCACCTCCCCCACCACATTGCGCAGCTGGCCAAGCGTGATGGATCCGGGCCGGAGCAGGCGCACCTCGTCGCCGAGACAGCTCACGATAGTGGATTCCAGGCCAAGCTGGCATTCGCCGCCGTCAAGGATGACCTTCACCGCATCGCCAAACTCGCCCTCCACATGCTCGGCGCGCGTGGCCGACAGGCGCCCGTAACGGTTGGCCGAAGGCGCTGCGATACCGCCGCCAAACGCGTCCAGCAGCTGCCTGGCCATCGGATGGGAAGGGATGCGGATGGCAATCGTGTCCTGGCCGCCGGTGACCACGTCGTGCACCCCATCGGCCCGCGGCAGAACCAGCGTCAGCGGGCCGGGCCAGAAGGCTTCCGCCAGCTTCTCGGCTGCGGGCGAGACATCCCGCACCCAGCGCTTCAGGTACTTGCGCTGGTCGATGTGCACGATGACCGGATGTGAGGAAGGGCGACCCTTGAGTTCGAAGACCTTGCGCACGGCAGCCGGGTTGGAGGCATTGGCGCCCAGGCCATAGACCGTCTCGGTCGGAAAGGCCACGAGCTCGCCGTCGCGCAATGCGTCGACGGCAGCTTCGATTTCAGCCTGGGAGGCGCGGATCGCTTTGGCCATGCGGCAATTCTACCAGCGCCCCATCAAGGCTTTCGCAATCCGCCCGAAACGAGACGGATCACGCCTTATTCTCAATCCAGGTTGCGCCGGCTCCAGCCATCTGCCGTCCGGACGATCTCGGCGGTGGGCCAGTACTGCTGATCCAGCTTCAACGTGATCACTTCCGGCACGTTGTTCCAGCTGACGGTACGCAACCGCAGCGAGGAGCGATCCGGCCGGCCGGCAACCACCTTCAGGAATGCGTCGAGGTCAGGCGTCGGTTGCCCATCGACCTCGACGATGCGGCGGCCCGGGTTCAGTTGATAGCGCGTGGCCGGCGAGCCGTAATTGAAGAACGCCACGTACACGCCCTGCGGCACGACTCCGCGCTGCACGCTCATCGCCCGATGCGGGGCATGCAGCACCGCGCCGGCCCACAACACGATGCGATCGATGTCGCTGCCGGTGAGCGCAACTGTCGGGACCTGCAGCGTCTCCTCGTTTCGGCCCCGCCACACCGTGACGCTTACTGCGGAGCGATCGGCTACCGCACGCTCCACGTCGCGAAATGCCGTGACGGTCTGGCCCTCGACACCCAGCACCAGATCGCCCTGGCGCAGTACCTGCCCGGAGGCCGCACCGCCGGTGATGCGGGAGATGGCCAGCACCTGCCGCCGCTCCGGGTTGTGGGCGGTGAGCTTCGCCACCCAGGAGTCTGGCAGTCCCAGGCGCCGTGCGTCGGTCAGCGGCAGCGGGCTGAACTCCACGTCAAGCGTGTGCAGTGGCGAGCCGCTGCGCACATGTCCGAGCATCTCCTGCACCAGGTCGATGGCCACGCCACGATTCGTCTGCGAATTGCCGCGGCCGGTTTCCAGCGCAAAACTCGACCACAGTGCCTGCACCCTGCCATCGCGGTCGACCAGCACGCCATCGAAATCGGTTGGGGGATTGAGCAGCTCGGCGGCTTCCAGATTGCTGTCGCGGAACTGCATCGAACGCGACAGCGGCAGCTGCAGCGGGTCCACGGAACTGACCTGTGTGGCACGCGACTTCAGCTGCCCGTCCGCATCCATGCCCACCACGGTGATCGCATCGCCCTCCTGCAGCGCTTTGGGATTGAACTGCGCGCTCTTGACCGGCGTGCTGCCAATCAGCTTCGGGTCGTAGGACACGACGGCCAGGTTGTGCAGCGGATGCACGTAGACGACCTTGCCCGGAATCTCCAGCGAACCGCCGAAGGTCAGCCGCACATCGCCCAGTGACAGCGGGACGGTATTGCGGTCGGTGACCACCAGGCCGCGCTCGGCATCCACGATCAGCCCGGTGCCGTGGTAGTTGCGCTCGGAAATGCCCGCCAGCGAGAACGGCATGTCGAAGGTCAGCTGCACCAGCGATGGCGCCAGCCGCGCGGCGACCTTGTCGCGCACCACGGGTAGCTGGGCTGTACCCGCAACGGGAGCACTTGATTTGGGACCAGGAGGCAGCGGCGTACACGGCCAGATGCCGGTGGTGTCATCACGATGGCAGGTGTCCACCGGGAACCAGCGCCGGTCCATGCGCATGGAGACCACGACCGGATTGGCGGGCTCGTTCAGCGTCACGAAACGCACGGTGGCGCGATCGCCGTCGCCCAGCAGCGCCAGCTGTGCGGCAAACTCCTTGCTGTTCGCCACCGGTTGGTCATTGAACTCGGTGATCAGTGCCCCGCGCGGCACACCGGCAGTGGCGAGCGTGTAACCGGGATTGGCCACGTACACGCCCTGCACCGGCAGATTGAAGAACCGCGCCTGCTGGTACGACAGGTCATTCACCACGGCCTCGCCGAATTCCACGTAACTGGCCGGCGTGATGTCGTTCATGTCGCCGACCTGCACCGTGACCTGGCGCACCTGCCCCCCGCGTTGCATTTCCAGCTGGACTGGTCTGCCGATCGAAGCATCGAGCAGGTCTTCCAGGGGTTCGAAGGTGGCGATCGGACGACCATTGACCGAGACGAGAATGTCACCGACGGCCAGCTGGCCTGCAGCCGGCGATCCAGGCTGCACCTGATCCACTACCAGCATGCCGGTGTTTTCCGGGAACGCCTTGCGCACGGCAGCTTCGGTATCGGCCTTGAGCCCCAGGCGGTTCAGTTCGTCGTAGGGCACGTATCTGAACACTGTCTGCAGCGTGCCGCGCGTTACCGGCTTGCCCGCCTTGATCAGATCGACTGCCCGCTTCACACGGCCGAGCGGCAGGTAGAAGCTGGAAGCCGAGCGGCTGGACCCGCCGGCGTTGAGCGCCACCACCCGACCCTTGTTGTCCACCACAGGCGAACCGGAGGATCCTCCCGAGGTTCCGGATGCGGCCTGCAGATAGAAGGTATTGAAGTCGTTGTAGTTGCCGGTGCCGTAGTCCGGTGCGCTGCGGTCCAGCTTGGCGATCGTGCCGGCCAGGATCGACAGCTGCTCGCCATCGTTGTTGCCGATGACGCGGATCTCGCGGCCGATCTCGGCACCTTCCGGGTACAGGGGCAGGCTCGCGGGCTTGATGAAGCGCAGTTTGGCCGGGTCGTAGCGGTACAGCCCGAAGTCATGCACCGGATCGCGGTAGATCGGATACAGCTGCACTTCTTCGCGATTGAGGAATGTGGCCTCGGCGGTGACCGGGCCAGGAGTTACTACATGCCGGTTGGTGAGAATCAGGCCGCGCTCGGCATCAATGACGAAACCGGTCGCCTGGGCCGACGTGTTCCACTCGGTATCAAAGGCTCGCGTGGAATCGATCTTGATCGCCACCACGCTCTGCGCGACACGCTCCAGCGTTGCGGACCAGGCGGCATCCTCCTGGCGCGGCGCCAGCAGCGGTGCTTCATCGACCTGCGCGGGTCGTGCGGTGGAATCGCCGGGCAACGGCAGCGACGACTGGGCGGCAGCCATCTGCGCCACGACAAGCCAGGCAGCGACCGGAAAGTGGCGCCAGGAAAACTTCATTGCGACCCCCTCGTACCCATTCATCCATCAAAAGGAAAACTGGTCAGAAGCACAGTACCAGCAGCCAGTTCAGACCCAGCAGCAGGAATGAAGTCAGCACCGCCGCCGAACCCAGATCCTTGGCGAGGCCGGACAGTTCATGCCGCTCCAGCCCGACCCGGTCGACGGTGGTCTCGATGGCGCTGTTGAGCAGCTCCACCACCAGTACCAGCACCATGGGGCCGACCAGCAGTGCGCGTTCCACGCCGTTCCCGCCGAAGTACAGCCCTGCCGGAATGACCGCCAGCGCCACCACCAGTTCCTCGCGAAAGGCGCGTTCCCGGCGCAGGGCACCGCGATAGCCATTGAAGCTGGCACGGAACGCGCGCCAGATACGGATCGGGCCGGTCGAAGGATTGCGCTGCATGTGCGGGCAAGTCTACCCAAATGCCCTGCTGGCAGGCCCTACAATGCCGACATGCTTCAGGATCGCCGCCCTACGCTGCAGGTGCGGGTGGGCACCGTTGCCATTGGCGGCAACGCGCCCATCGCCGTGCAATCCATGACCAACACCGACACTGCGGATGTCGAAGCCACGGTGAACCAGGTGCGGCAGCTGGCGCGTGCCGGCTCGGAACTGGTGCGTATCACCGTGAACAGCACCGAAGCCGCGGCCGCGGTACCGCACATCCGCGACCGGCTGCAGGCCGCGGGGGTCACCGCACCGCTGATCGGCGACTTTCATTTCAATGGGCACAAGCTGCTGCGCGAACATCCGGAATGCGCACGCGCACTCGACAAGTACCGCATCAACCCGGGCAATGTCGGGCGCGGAGCGAAACGCGATACACAGTTTGCCCAAATGATCGAGATCGCCTGCCGCGAGCACAAACCCGTGCGCATCGGCGTGAACTGGGGGAGCCTCGACCAGGACCTGCTGGCGCGACTGATGGACGAGAACAATGCACTGGCCGAGCCGGCCAGTGCCCAGACCGTGATGCGTGAAGCCATCGTGCGTTCGGCCATCGACAGCGCCGCGCTGGCCGTGAACATTGGCCTGCCCCGTGAGCGAATCATCCTGTCGGCCAAGGTCAGTGGCGTGCAGGATCTGATCGCCGTGTATCGAAACCTGGCCGCGCGCTGTGACTACCCGCTGCACCTGGGGCTCACCGAGGCCGGCATGGGCAGCAAGGGAATCGTCGCGTCGACGGCCGGGATCGGTGTGCTGCTGGCCGAAGGCATTGGCGACACCATCCGCGTCTCGCTCACGCCGGAACCCGGCGGTGACCGCTCGCAGGAAGTGATCGTGGCGCAGGAAATCCTGCAGACCATGGGCCTGCGTGCATTCCTGCCCATGGTGGTAGCCTGCCCCGGCTGCGGCCGCACCACCAGCACCTATTTCCAGGAGCTGGCGCAGCGCATCCAGAGCCATATCCGCCACCGCATGCCGGCCTGGCGTGCCGAGCGTGATGGCGTGGAGGAAATGACGGTGGCCGTCATGGGTTGCGTGGTGAATGGCCCCGGCGAAAGCAGGCATGCCAACATCGGCATCAGTCTGCCGGGCACCGGCGAGCGTCCCGTGGCGCCCGTGTACGAAGATGGCGAAAAGACCGTGACATTGAAGGGCGATCGCATCGCCGAGGAATTCCAGGAACTGCTGGAGCGCTACGTGGAGCGGACCTATCCGCCGCGACTATCCAGGGAGATGGCGTCATGACCGAACTGGCCGACCGCAAGTGCGTGCCGTGCGAAGGTGGCGTTGCGCCATTGTCGCGCGCAGCCGCCGAGGAAGTACTGCAACGCCTCGATGAAAACTGGCAGTTGTCGGTGGACGCGAAGGCAATCCTGCGCGAGTTCCGCTTCAAGGACTTCTTTCGCACCATGAGCTTCGTGAATGCACTGGCCCACATCGCGAACATCGAAGACCATCACCCCGACCTCGAGGTCGGCTACAACTATTGCCGCGTGCGCTATACCACGCACGCCATCAGCGGGTTGTCGGAGAACGATCTCATCTGCGCGGCGAAGATCGACCAGCTGCCGCTTGCCTGACCAGCAGGCGGCGCGCATGCGTCGAGTGGGCCACCAGCGCCATGCCCTCACGCGCCATCCAGCTCACCATGCCTGATGGGCGAGTGAACAGCTGATCCAGGCCGTCGACCATCCCGCCCACCAGTGCATTGCCGGCGCGCCGCTGGCGCTGGTAGCGCAGCAAGGCCGGCATCGCACCCGGACTCTCGCGCGGCGGTCGCTGTGCAAGGTTCGCGGCCAGCGAGGCGGCATCTTCCAGTCCCTGGTTCACTCCCTGCCCGGCAAGCGGATGAATCACATGTGCGGCGTCCCCGACGAGCGCCACGCGCGGCCCGACGTAGCGGCGCGCCGCAAGGCGCCGCAGGGGAAACGCAGCGCGTTCGCTGCTCAATGTGAGTTCACCCAGTACGCCCGCGCTGGCGCTGGTCAGTGCTGCATCGAACTGGTCGGGTGGCATCGCCAGCAGCTCCGCGGCCCGCTGCCCGGTAGCTGACCACACGATCGAGACCAGATTGCCGGGCAATGGCAGCAGCGCCAGCGGACCGGTGGTGAGGAAGCGCTGCCACGCGGTGTGCTGATGCGGCCTTTCGGTGCCGACGTTGGCGACCAGCGCCCGCTGACCGTAGTCCTGCCCATCGGCCGGCATGGCGAGCAGGCGACGGGCCGCCGAGTTCGCGCCATCGGCACCGACCACCAGTTCGGCCCGCAATGTCTGGCCGTTCACGGTCAGTACAACTCCATCGGCATCCACCTGCAGCGCCTCGAGCGTGGCCGGCACTACCACGATGCCACGCTGCCGGCAGGCACCGAGCAATGCTGCCTGCAGTGCCGCGTTCTCCACGATGCAGCCCAGGTCCGGCTCCCCGGCTTCTGCGGCATCGAACACCAGGACATCGGGACTGTCCGGTGGAATGGATTCCGGCCAGACCCGCATGCGCTCGTAGCAAGCCATGCGCGCCGCATCCAGCCGTTGCCAGACACCCAATTCATCGAGCAGGGACCGGTTGCCTGGTGCGATGGCCGAGACTCGCAGTTGCAGCGGCGATTCCGGCGCAGGGAACACGGGGGCAGAAGGCTCGATCACGACGATTCGTGCAGCCGCGATGCGCGACTGCTCGACCAGCAGCAATGCAAGCGTGGCGCCCACCACGCCGCCACCCACGATCGCCACTTCAGCATCTGCCAGGGCCATCACGGCGCGCGCCCTGGCAACAGCCCACGGGACAAGCGCGGTGTGCGCGCACCGAAACCCAGGCTGACGCGACTGAGCGCGCGCTTGGCGGGCGGCAAGAGATCGAACAGCAGCAGCCCCGCGTCACGTGCAGCCCGCACCGCGGAATGACGGCTGCCAAATGCCCGGACCAGGGTGTCGGTGAACTGCACGACACCATCGCGATCCGTGTGACGTCCGGCTTCGAAGCCGGCCAGCCATTCGGGCGCACCGATGTCCACGCCATTCGCGCTGGCGAGCATGTCGGCCAGCAGCCCCACGTCACGCAGCGCCAGGTTGAACCCCTGCCCCGCGACCGGATGCAGCGACTGCGCCGCATTGCCCAGCAGCACGATGCGTGGCGAGATGGAACCGGCGCTGCGCGTAAGCGCCAGTGGGTAGCGCCCACGCTTTCCCACTTCCAGCGCGCGTCCGGCACGCCATCCGAAGGCCGTTTGCCACGAGCACATGAACTCCTGTTCCGGCAATTCCATCAGCCGCGCGGCATGCTCGGGAGTGGCTGCCCACACCAGCGTCCGCCACGCATCGCCCTGCCCTCTCAAGGGCAGCAGCGCCATCGGACCGGCGGTGGTAAATCGCTCGAAGGCAATGCCGTCATTGCGCCGGTCGGTGCGCAGTGCCGCGACCACCGCGACCTGGCCGTAGTCTTCGAAGGTGGCGCCAAGTCCTGCAGCCTTGCGGACCACGGACTGGGCACCATCGGCCGCCACCACCAGGCGCGCGCGCAGCGACCGGCACCTGCCATCCTGTTCCACTTCCAGTTCCGCGTGCGAAGTGTGCACCTGCAAGGCGCGCAGGCGGGCGGGCATGAACGCGGTGATGCGCGCGGCATCGGCCAGGCGACGCCAGAGTTCGCGACCCAGTACGCGGTTCGGCACCACGTATCCGAGCGCCTGCTGGCCGAACTCCTCCGCAGCCAGCCGCGCAAAGCCGAAACGACCGGCATCCGAGACGTGTATGGAAGTGATGGAGGCCGCTTCAGGCGCAAGCGCATCCCATAGCCCGAGCGCCTGGAACGCGCGGCGGCTGGCGTTACCCAGTGCGGTGGTGCGCTCATCGAAGCTGGGCTGCGCAGTGCTGTCGGGAGCGTGCGCCTCGATCAGCGCGACCGACAGCGGCACATCGCGCAGTGCCGCGGCCAGGCTGGCGCCGGCAAGGCCGCCGCCGACGATGGCCAGATCGAAGGATTGGAACTGATCCCCCATCGGTTCAGGCCGCGGCCATCAGCGCTTCGATCTCGTCCGGGTCCTTGGGAACATTTGCCGTCAGCACCTCGCAGCCGCCGGCGGTCACTGCGACGTCGTCCTCGATGCGGATGCCGCAGTTCCAGAAGCGCTTCGGCACGCCGCGCGTGCCGGCCGGAATGTAGATGCCCGGCTCCACTGTCATCACCATGCCGGGCTCCAGCACGCGCCACGCTTCGCCGACCTTGTAGTCCCCGACGTCATGCACATCCAGGCCCAGCCAGTGACCCGTGCGATGCATGAAGAACTTGCGGTAGGCGCCTTCCTTGATCAGCCTGGGTACCCGGCCCTTCAGCAGCCCCAGCGACACCAGCCCGCGGGTAACCACCTGCACCGCGGCTTCATGCGCCTGGTTCCAGTGATTGCCCGGACGGGTCGCGGCGATGGCGGCCAGCTGCGCCTCCAGCACTACTTCATAGAGCTCGCGCTGGGCTGGCTTGAAGCAGCCGCTCACCGGCCATGTGCGCGTGATGTCCGAGGCGTAGCACTGGTACTCGGCGCCGGCATCCACCAGCAACAGCTCGCCGTCGTTCAGGCGTGACTCATTCTCGCGGTAGTGCAGGATGCAGGAGTTTGCGCCGCCACCCACGATGGGCTGATAGGCCGCCGTGGCATTGTGGCGACCGTACTCGTGCATCAGCTCGGCCGCGATCTCATATTCATAGCGGCCAGGCATGGTGTGGCGCATCGCCCGCACCTGTGCGGCCGCTGCGATGCGGCCGGCCTCGCGCATCAATGCGGTTTCCACGCGGGTCTTGTACAGCCGCATGTCGTGCAGCACGTGATCCAGCGCGATCATTTCCTGCGGCGGCTGCTTGCCCTGGCGGGGCGCCTGGCTCTTCAGTGCCTGCAGCCAGCCCACGACCTTCTGGTCGAATTCGGGGTGGGAACCCATCGCGTAGTAGATGCGCTCCCGGTTCTCCATGAGGCCGGGAAGGATTTCATCCAGATCCGCGACCGGAAAGGCATCGTCGGCCGCAAAGCGCGCCTGCGCGCCTTCGGGTCCAGCACGCCGCCCATCCCAGGTCTCGCGCAGCGGGTCACGGTCACGCACGAACAGGATGTATTCGGCAGCAGCGCGACCCGGCACCAGCACAGCCACCGACTCCGGCTCGACGAAACCCGTCAGGTAGTAGAAGTCGCTGTCCTGCCGGTACGGATGTTCGACGTCGCTGTTGCGGTGACTGACCCTGGCGGCCGGCAGGATGGCTATCGAGCCACGGCCCATGATGCGCGCCAGCTGCTTGCGGCGCCGCGCGAACTCGCTGTTTCCCGCCTTCAGACGCGCGGCGCGCGCAGCCACACCAGCCGAAGGATCGCGAACGGTGTCTTTCAATGGAGTGTTTCCATGGATCCCAGCGACCGGGGTTCCCGCATGGGTTGCAGATGCTCGTAAAGGAGCTGCACGCCGGCGCGCACAAACTCCACCAGTTCGGCGTAGGCCGCTTCGTTGGATTCCGGATCGTCGGCCGGGTCCACATCGACATGCGTGATTTCGGTCATGTCCCGCAGTACCTCGGCGGCATCCCCGGGCAGGCTCGCTGTATCGGGGACCGCGACTCCAGTGCCCAGTCCATACAGGAATCCCTGGCACCACTCGCCCAGAGCCAGCGCACGATCGCCGATGGGGGCATCGTCCGCTGGCAGCATTGGTGTAAATGCCAGTGCGCCTTCCGCCAATGCACCCGAGGTCGACTCGAACACTGCACGCAGGCTGTCAGCTGCAGAGCGGTCGGCCCGACCTTCGGGCAGGATCTCCGCCAGCCAGTCAGCAAGCGAGCAGGATGAGGCGCACAGGGAACCAACCAGCGTGCCATGCGCCTCCGCGGCGTCGGTCAGCGCCCGGGATTGCACCAGCGCACGCTGCAAATCGTCAAATGTCCGGCTCTCTGCAGCCATTGCGCCGTCGATTATGCCTGATGGCGACGGACGTTGACCCCTCACGCCCGCGCGGGGCAGTATTGCCTCAGCCATGGTCGACACCGACAGGAACTCAGCAATGGAAACGGACTTGCAGTGCCTCGAAGCGCGCGTGGGCGAGCTGCTGGCACTGGTGCGGCAACTGGGCGAAGAGAACCGCGCGCTGCGCCATCGCCAGGAGAGCCTCTCGGGAGAACGCGCCGTATTGCTGCAGAAGAATGAGCAGGTTCGCACCAGCGTGGAGGCCATGATCGGCCGCTTGCGGCTGCTGGAAACCGGGGTATGAGCGAAGCGGGCAACGACCCGATCAGCATCCGGATCCTCGACAAGGAATATCTGATCGCCTGCCCTCCGAATGAACGGGCAGACCTGCAACGTGCCGCCACCCTGCTCAACAGTCGACTGCGGGAAACCCGCGAATCCGGCAAGAACATCGGCACCGATCGCCTGCTGATGATGGCGGCCCTGAACATGGCCAACGACCTGGCCAAGCTGCAGGCCCGCGAAGAGCGCGTTACCACTGAATTCGGCTCGCGTGTCAAGGCCATGCGCGAACGGGTGGAACGTGCGCTGGTGCAGGGCCAGCAGCTGGAACTGTAGTACATTGGCATCGCGCCGCCTGCGGTGTTCGACACGCGGATCGGGTTACCTCGGACCCTAATTGAAACACCCAGGGGCAGGTCGCCGGCAGCATTGTGCATGTCCGCATCCGTGCGGAAAGCCTTACCTGCCGATTGCCAGCCCCACCTTGTTGCTCCGGTTCGAGAGCAACGGTCCGCACCGGCACAGGCGGGCGGCGTCTTCTCTCTTTCAATGAACGTTATTGAACCTTCCCCCACGGACGATCGCCGCTCTTTGCGGCGTGAGTTGCGGGCCCGGCGCCGCGCAATCCAGGGCGTGGCGCGCAAGCGCGCGGCGCGCGAGCTGGCTACACGGGTCAGTGCCGCGCGCCTGTTGCGACCCGGCCGGCGCATAGGCCTGTACCTTTCCAATTCCGAGGAAATCGAAACGGGACCCTTGTTGACCCTCGCCCGGGAACGCGGCTGCCACATTGCGCTGCCACGAATTGCCAGCCTGCGTCACGACCGCATGCGCTTTCATCAGTGGACGGGCGTCATCAGGCGTGGGCCATTCGGCATTCGCGAACCACTGGGCGGACCGGCGCTTGCGCCGCGCGAACTGGACGTGGTGTTCATGCCGCTGGTGGGTTTCGACGCGCAGGGCAATCGCATCGGTATGGGACGGGGCTTCTATGACCGACACTTCGCGCATCGCCGGCTGCTGTCCCGTTACCGGCGGCCACTGCTCGTGGGCCTGGCCTACGATGTGCAACAGGTGGCCGCGCTGCCCCGCGCCGCGCATGACGTGCCACTGGATGCAATCGTGACGGAGTCCTCAATCCGGCGTTTCGGCCGGGGCGGCACCTGAATGCGCTACTGGCTGATGAAGAGTGAGCCGCAGACGTTCGGCATCGAAGATCTGGCGGGGGCACCAAAGCAGACCACGAGCTGGGAAGGAGTCCGCAACTTCCAGGCACGCAACATGCTGCGCGATGAGTTCGCCGTGGGCGATCTCGCCTTCTTCTATCACTCCTCATGTCCTGAGCCCGGCATCGCGGGCATCGTCGAGGTTGTAGCGTCCGGTTATCCCGATGCCTCCGCCTGGAATCGCAAGAGCCCCTACTACGACGCGAAAAGCTCTAAAAACAAGCCACTTTGGTACACAGTTGATGTTCGACTGAAGCAGCGCTGCTGCCCACTGCTCCCTCTGACAACATTGCGCGCGCACGAGACTGGCAAGCTTGCCGGACTGCTGCTGCTCCGCCGTGGCAACCGCCTTTCGGTCACTCCAGTGGAACCAGGACACTGGGCTTTCATCCTCTCCTTGATGAGCTGATCAGTGTGCGAACACACGCGCAGTGCTCATTCAGGTTCATGTCGAATCAGCATCGAGTCGCATTTGAGTGACGACCATCAGGTTGCTCCGCCGCAACGCGCGCTATCACGCTTGCTTGTATTTTGGCAACGCGTGTATATACTCGGTCCCCGGACTAACCTGTAACTGGAGAACTCTCATGGCGAAAGCCAAGAAGAAGGCCAAGAAAAAGGCCG